>Ga0209698_10000747_pt1 | contig 37269 bp, 33 predicted proteins | sample LitLauG_LLR_2012_FD_187203 | JGI IMG/M metagenome (GOLD analysis project Ga0209698, IMG submission 187203) | Freshwater sediment microbial communities from Pennsylvania, USA - Little Laurel Run_MetaG_LLR_2012 (SPAdes) (version 2) | ecosystem: Environmental > Aquatic > Freshwater > Creek >... | reverse complement strand
GGTTGACGCTGCCCAGCGCCCACTCCGGCAGGGCGGCGGAACCGGCGGAAGCGACAGTCGTGGCGTTGGGCATGGTGAAGACCTCGGTGGCGCTGCGGCGGGCGTGGCGCCGTCAATTGTCGCCGCGACTTGCCCAGCGGTCCAGTAGAGCCCGTTCGTCTTCGGTGATGTGGGTAAGGTTGCCCAGGGGCATGGCACGGACCTGGACCGCCTGGACCCAGATGCGTTGCCGCAGCGCGCGTATGCGATCGGGCGTGTCCAGCAGAATCCCGGCCGGGGCAGCGGCAACCAGCGTCGGGTGTTCAGCGTGACACGCGGCGCAACGCACGGACACCACCTGCTGCACCCGCGCAAAGTCCACCGGCCCGGCGGCCAGCGCGGGCCCAGGAGCCGGGGCGAACCACGCAGCCACGAGCGCAAGCAGCGCGACCCCGGCCAGCGGGTAGCGCCACTGCGCCTGCCCGCGATGGCGCTGGTTGAAGAAATGGCGGATCAGGGCGCCGGCCAGCAGTATAAGGGCCAGCCCCGCCCAGGCATACGCGTGGCCGTAAATGAACGCGTAGTGGTTGCTGATCATGCAGAACAGTACGGGCAGCGTCAGGTAGTTGTTGTGCACGCTGCGCTGCTTGGCGAGCTTGCCGGGCGCCGGGTCGGGCACTTCGCCGCGCTGCATCTGCGCCACGGTCTTCCTCTGCCCGGGAATGATGCGGAAGAAGACGTTCGCGGACATCGCCGTTGCGATCATCGCGCCCACGTGGACAAAAGCCGCGCGTCCGGATATCAACTGGGTAAGCCCCCAGGCCACGCCGACCACGAAAGCGAAATAGATCCCGCCCAGCAGCAGTGCGCTGCGATCGACCAGCAGGCGGCAAAGGCCGTCATAGACCAGCCAGCCGCCGGCTATGCAGGTGATCCCGAGGGCAACGGCCTGGCCTGGCGTCAACGACGCGCGGGACGGATCGAGCATCCACGAGGAGGCCTGGAAGTAGTAAAGCGTGGCGAGCAGGGCGACGCCGGTCAGCCACGTGGAATACGCCTCCCACTTGAACCAGTGCAGCTCAGCGGGCAGAGATTCCGGGGCGAGCAGGTACTTTTGCGGGTTGTAGAAGCCGCCGCCGTGCACCGCCCAGAGTTCGCCGGCGACCCCCTTGCGCCGCAATGCTTCGTCACGCGGCGGACGCAGGCTGTTGTCGAGCCAGACAAAATAGAACGACGCGCCGATCCAGGCGATGCCCACGATCAGATGCAGCCAGCGCAGCAGCAGGCTGAGCCATTCGATGACGTACGCTTCCACAGTGCCTTCCCGTTGTTTTCACGCTTGCCGCCCCCGCACGCCCCAGGGCCGCGCGCGGTGGATCAACTGCCCCGATAGGTGCTGTAGCTCCAGGGGGATACCAGGAGCGGCACGTGATAGTCGGCGCCGGCGTCGGCGACGCCAAAGCGCAGGGTCACCACGTCGAGAAAGGGCGGTTCGGCCAGCGCCACCCCCCGCGCGCGAAAGTAGTCGGCCACGTCGAAGTGCAATTCGTAGCAGCCCGCCTGCAACTGCGCGGGCCCGAGCAGCGGAGCGTCGTTGCGGCCATTTGCGTTGGTCACGCCCCGGGTCAACTCGGTGCGTGGTCCCGGCGCGGTGCGCTCGAGGCGATAGGCAATGCCGGCCGCCGGCAGCCCCGCGGCGGTGTCCAGCACGTGCGTGCTCAGTTTTCCCATCGATTCACCCCGATGCCAGTGGTAAGCTTTTTCGCGTCCCCGTTCGATCCCGATCCCGACCCGCCGATCCACCTGTGCTTTCCCTTGACCAAGTCAACGCGCTCGACCAGGCCGACTTCACCGCGCTGCTGGGCGGCATCTACGAGCATTCGCCGTGGGTGGCCAGACGCAGCTGGCCGCAGCGGCCGTTCGAATCGCTTTCCCGCCTGCAGGCTGCCATGGCCCAGGCGCTGGACAGTGCGTCGGCCGACGAACGCATGGCGGTCATCCGGGCCCACCCGGAATTGTCGGGCAAGGCCGCGGTGCGACGGGACCTGACCGCTGATTCGCGCAGGGAGCAAACCGGGGCCGGCCTTGACCAGTGCACCGCCGAGGAGTTTGCGCAACTTCAGGAGGGCAACCGCGCCTACGCGGAAAAATTCGGCTTCCCTTTCATCATCGCCGTCAGGGGCCTGGGACGCCGCGACATCATCGCGGCCTTGCAGCGACGCTGCGCCCACAGCCGCGAGCAGGAAATTGCCGAGGCGGTGGCGCAGATCCACCGGATTGCCGCCCTGCGTCTTGCCGAGAAGATCAGCGGCTGACCCACGCGGATTCATGGCAGGCGATTCCACAGGTCGTTGGCAGGCGCGTAGTTCGTGGCGGGTCACGGAAGGCATGCTAGCAAGGGCAGGCGTTCAATTCGGACGCTGCCATTGCGGCTCGCCCATCACGTAGCTGGCCGCGATCGCCCGATCGTCGCCCAGGGTCATCCACAGGAACAGGCGTTCGGCCAGGGTCTGCGCAGCAGCCATTCGCCGGGCTAACAGCGGCGTGGCCGCCGCATCCAGGACGATGAAATCGGCCTCCTTGCCCGGCGCGAAGTTGCCGATCCGCGATGCCAGTCCCAGCGCGCGCGCACCCGACAAGGTGGCCAGGTAAAAGGCCTGCAAGGGTGACATCACGTAGCCGTTGAGGTGGGCGACCTGATACCCCGCCCCGAGGGTGCGCAGCAGGCTGAAGCTCGTGCCGCCGCCCACATCGCTGCCGATGCCCACGCGCATGCCGCCGTCGATCGCCTGGCGCAGGTCCAGCAGCCCGCTGCCCAGGAAAAGATTGGAAGTCGGGCAAAACGCGAGGGCGGTTCCGCTTTCTGCCATGCGGCGCCGGTCGTGCGCGTCGAGGTAGATGCCGTGGGCGTAGACCGAATGGGCCTTTAGCAGGCCATGCCGGTCGTACACATCCAGGTAGCTGCGGCTCCACGGGTAAAGCTCCCGGATGAGGGCGACCTCCGCGGTGTTTTCCGCGACGTGGCTGTGCACGGGGATGTCCGGGAATTCGCGTGCGAGGGCGCCGGCTGCCTCGAGTTGTTCTTCACTGGAGGTGGCGGCAAAGCGCGGCGTGATGGCGTAGCCCAGGCGTCCGGCGCCCTGCCAGCGTTCGATCAGGCGCTTGCTGTCGTCGTAGGACGACTGAGCGGTATCGCGCAGGAAATCCGGGCAATTGCGGTCCATCATCACCTTGCCCGCGAGCAGCCGCAGCCCGCGCCGCAGCGCGACGCCGAACAGGGCGTCGACCGACTGCGGGTGCACCGTGCCGAACACCAGGGCCGTGGTGGTGCCATTGCGCAGCAGTTCATCGCAGAAGAAACCGGCAACCTCCTGCGCCACGGCGGGGTCTTCAAAGCGCCGTTCGGCCGGGAAGGCATAGCGCTCGAGCCAGTCGAGCAGGCCGCGCCCCGGCGAGGCGATGATGTCCGTCTGGGGATAGTGAACGTGCGTATCGACGAATCCCGGGAGAATCAGCCGGCCGCGATGATCGGTGGACGGTGTCCCCGGCGGTGCAGAGGCCGCCGCCTCCGCCCAGGGCCCGCAGTGCCGAACCAGACCGTTCTCGATGAGAAGGCCGCCGTCGACGTGGTGTTCGAAGGCCGCCGCGCCATCGCCGCCAGGGTCGTGGCCGGGATCGTCGAGAAAGTGCAGGATCTCGCCGCGGATCAAGCGCCTATCGGGCATCGTGGCGGCCAGGCTCCCGGGTGTTGCGGCAGTGCTGTTGCGGGCGGTCATCGGCATCGGGGCGGCATCGGCGGTTCAGGCGTCGGGACGGTAGTTCTGCCCCAGCGACATGGGCTTGTTGAGCAGGATTGTCCGGGGATTGCGGCTGATGAGGACCAGCACAAGGATTGTGGCAAGGTAGGGCAGCATAGAAAGGAACTCCGCGGGAATGGCGATGCCCATTCCCTGGCCGTGAAACTGCAGCACGTTCACGCCGCCAAAAAGGTACGCCCCCAGCAGGATCCCGCGCGGCTTCCAGGTGGCGAACACCACCTGGGCTACGGCTATCCAGCCCCGGCCGGCCGTCATGCCCTCGACCCACATCGGCGTCAGCGCCAGGCACAGGTAGGCGCCGGCGAGCCCCGCCAGGGCGCCACCGAACAGCACCGCCCCATAGCGCAGGCGGATCACTGGATAGCCGATGGCGTGCGCGCTGTGCGGCGACTCGCCCACCGCGCGTAGGATGAGTCCCAGCCGGGTGCGCGCCAGCACCCAGCCGACCGCCAGCACGGCGGCAATTGCCAGGTAGACCATGAGATCGAACTGAAACAGCAAGGGCCCGAGAAACGGCAGCCCGGACAGGCCGGGTACGGTCAGGTGGGGCAGGGGCTCAACCGTCCGCCCGATGAGGTCCCGCCCGGCGAAGGCCGACAGCCCTACCCCAAAGAGCGTCAGCGCCAGGCCGGTGGCGACCTGGTTGGTCTGCAGGGTGAGCACCAGGAAAGCGAAAATCAGCGAACTCCCCATGGCGGCAACCATGGCGGCAATCAGGCCGATGCCTACGTGCCCCGTTGCCATGGTCACCGCGAATCCGGCCACCGCGCCTACCAGCATCATGCCTTCCACGCCAAGGTTGAGTACGCCGCTCTTTTCCGCGACGAGTTCGCCCAGCGATGCAAAGATCAGCGGCGTAGCCGCCCCCGCCGTGCTGGCAAGAAAGGGAATCAGCCATTCCAGGTTCATGATGCCGCCGTTTCCTGGGGCAAATTGGCGTCGACGGATGGCGTCGGCTGCGCGCCGATGCGCCGCCTCGGCTTGAAGCGGTAGTGGATGAACAGGTCCGCTGCCAGCAGGTAAAACAGCAGGAGTCCCTGGAAAACGCCGGTGATGGCCGTGGGCAGTTGCAGTTCCATCTGCACCGACTCCCCGCCGATGTAGAGCAGCGACATCAGCAGCGCGGCCAGCAGCACGCCGATGGGGTGCAGGCGGCCGACATAGGCAACGATGATGGCCGTGAATCCGTAGCCCGGGGATACCGACGGCTGCAACTGTCCGATGGGGCCCGCCACCTCGCCCACGCCGGCAAGGCCGGCCAGCGCGCCGCTGACCAGGAAGGCCAGCCAGACATTGCGCGCTTCGCTGAAGCCGGCGTAGGCAGCCGCGGCCGGCGCCATGCCGCTGACCTGCATGCGAAAGCCCGCGAAACTGCGGCGGCAGAAGAACCAGGCGCCTGCCACCGCGAAAAGGGACAGGATGAACGCCACATTGGTGCGCAAGCCCTCGTGCAGCAGCGGCAGGAGCGCCGCGTCCTGGAACATCTTTGACTGCGGAAAATTGAAGCCTTCCGGATCCCGCAGCGGACCATGCACCAGGTAGCTCAGGAACAGGTAGGCCACATAGACCAGCATCAGGCTGACCAGGATCTCGTTGGTATGAAAGCGCGTGCGCAGCAAGGCCGGGATGGCGGCCCAGGCCATTCCGGCCAGGGCGCCCGCCAGCAGCATCAGGGGCAGGAGCCAGCCCGACTGCACATCGGGAAAGGCCAGCGCGACGCTGGCCCCGCCGATGGCGCCCATGGTGAGTTGTCCGTCCGCGCCGATGTTCTGCACGTTGGCGCGAAACCCCAGTGCCAGGCCGACGCCGCACAGTATCAGCGGCGTTGCCTTGAGCAGCAGCTCGCCGACGCCGTAGGCGGTGCCCAGCGGCTTGATGAAATAGACATGGAATGCGTGCACGGGCTCCTGGCCCAGGAACAGGAACAGCATCGAACCCGTGATGAGCATCGCCATGGCCGCGATCAGCGGCGAGGCGAGCATCATCGCGCGGGACGGTTCGGGTCGCGCTTCGAGGATTGCCACGGCCTACACCTGCGCCAGCGCGCCGGTATCGGCCCCCGGCGCCGGCTCGAAATTGCCGCTCATCCAGATTCCGATCTGGTCGATATTGGTGGTTCGCGTCGCGACCGCCGGCGACAGGCGGCCGCCGGCAAGAACCGCCAGCCGATCGCTGATCATGAACAATTCGTCGAGTTCCTCCGACAGCACGAGCACCGCCACCGCCTGGTCGCGCAGGTCGATGAGTGCCTGGCGTATCAGCATCGACGCGCCGATGTCCACGCCCCAGGTGGGTTGCGCCACCACCAGCACCTGGGGCTGCAGCAGCGTTTCGCGACCGACGATGAACTTTTGCAGGTTGCCGCCCGACAGGCTGCCGGCCACGGAATGTTCGCCGCCGCATTTGACCTCGAAGCGGCGGATGACCTGGCGGGCAAAGTCACGGACCCGGTTGAAACGAATCAGGCCGCGGGCCACCATGCCCGCCCCATAGCCGGTGAGCAGCGCGTTATCCGCCAGGGATAGGTCCGGAACCGCACCGCGCCCGAGGCGCTCCTCGGGCACGAAGCCCAGGCCCAGCGTGCGGCGCGCCGCCGGACCCCAGCGACCGACATCCTGACCCATCAATTGCAGCGATCCGGGCGCGTCGGTCCGGGTTTCGCCCGAGAGCACGCGCAGCAATTCCTGCTGGCCATTACCCGATATGCCCGCAATGCCGACGATCTCCCCGGCGCGCACCTGCAGGTGCAAGTCCTTGAGGTCCGTTCCGAAGGGATCGGCCGTCGCCACGCTCAGGCCCTTGAGTTCCAGACGCGCCGCGCCTGCCTGGCAGGGGCCCAGGCGGCAGGCGGGCAGCTCGCGTCCGATCATCATCTCGGCCAGCGAACGCGCCGACTCCTCGCGCGGATTGGCCGTGCCGGTCACCCGCCCCGCCCGAAGCACCGTGGCCCGGTCGCACAGGGACTGGATCTCGTCGAGCTTGTGGCTGATGTACAGGATGCTGCAGCCTTCGGCCGCCAGGCGCCGCAGCGAATCGAACAGCGTCAGGACGGCCTGCGGCGTCAGCACCGATGTGGGCTCGTCCATGATGAGCAGGCGCGGCGACTGCAGCAGGCAGCGGACGATCTCCACGCGCTGGCGCTCGCCGACCGACATGCTGTGCACCAGCCGGTCCGGGTCCACCGGCAGGCCGTACGCCGCCGACACCGAGCGGATGCGCGGCGCCAGCGCCGCGGGCGCCGCGCTGCCGTCCAGGGCCAGCGCGATGTTCTCCGCGACGGTCAGTGTCTCGAACAGGGAAAAGTGCTGGAAAACCATCCCGATGCCCAGCTGCCGCGCCGCCGACGGCGAAGGGATCTCGACCTGGCGCCCCTCCCAGAGGATCTGTCCGTAATCGGGCCGGGTCACGCCATAGATGATTTTCATCAGCGTGCTCTTGCCCGCACCGTTTTCTCCCAGCACGGCGTGGATCTCGCCCGGCATCACCGTGAGGTCGACATCGGCGTTGGCCACCACCGAGGGATAGGCCTTCGAGATCCGCAGCAGTTGCAGGCGCGGCGCGCTGCGTCCGGGCGTCGGTTCAATCATGGGGCGCCAAGCTCTCGATGCCGGGCGCCGGCACGCGCACGGCAGTCCGGGGCGCTGATCCACGCTGCTGCAGCAGTTGCGCCGCGACCGCGACGGCGATGGCCGCGGGATGCTTGTCGCCGATGCCGTCGACGCCGATGGGGCACACCAGTCGGGCGATCAGGTCCGGCCGGCATCCCTTGTCGCGCAAGCGGTGGCGAAAGCGCGCCGCCTTGGTCCGCGAGCCGATGAGACCCAGGAATCCGAAGGTCCCGGATGACAGCAGCGACTCGCAGATGCGCAGGTCCTGGTCGTGACAGTGCGTCATCACCAGATGCCATGCGCCGCCAGGCGCTCCGGCGACGACGCTTTCCGGATCTTCGGAACAAGCCACGATTTGATCACGGCGCCGCACTGGCAGGTCTTCCATGGCCTGTGCCAGCATGTCCGGACGGCCGTCGATCCAGGTGATGCGAAACGGCAACTCGGCCAGCACATGCACCAGGGCGCGACCGACGTGACCCGCGCCGTAGATCCAGAGCGCGGTGGCATCGTCGAGCAGGCGCTCGACGAAGTACAGGCCTTCGCCGGATTTGACCAGCGCCGCCCGGCCGTCGAATTCCGCCACCGGCAGCATGCCGGACCCGACTTGATCCGGGGTCAGCCGCCATTCGCGGTCGCTGCCGTCGAGCGCACAGTAGCGCAGCGTCTCGCCCGGGCCGCCCGCGGCGCCCGGGTGCAGCGGGTCGGGTTGCACCAAGAGCCGGGCCTGCGATAGTTCGTCGAACCGCTCCCAGTACATCTGCACGACGCCGCCGCAGCATTGGCCCAGGGACGCTCCGAGGGTGAAGCGTTCCACCCGCCGGCGTTCCCGGCGCACCGGCATGCCCGCCGCGGCACCCGCGTCCGGGTCGAGCAGAAAGCGTGCGATCTCCAGGCAATGCGCTTCGAGGCGCCCGCCGCCCACGCTGCCGTGGCTGCTCAGGTGCCCGCCGGCATCGCGCCAGTACAACAGGCTCGCGCCGGGCTCGCGCGGCGCCGAACCCTGCACCCCGGCCACGACCATGCGCACGACCGGCGTGCCGGCCGACAGCAGGCTCAGCAGACGGGCAATCCAGCCGTTCACGCGACCTCCATGCGCTGCGGCGTTTCCTGCGGGCCCCCGCACGCACCCAGCGCGCGGAGCACGGCCTCGGGCGTGGCCGGTGCCATCAGGCGCAGGGCGGCCGCATCGCCGGCAGCGGCGGCAACCGCATCGCGCAAGGCATGGAACACCGACATCGCCAGCATCAGCGGCGGCTCGCCCACGGCCTTGGACCGGTAGACGGTTTCCTCGCGGTTCTGGGCGTTTTCCAGCAGGCGCACCGTCGCGCACGCCGGCCAGTCGCTGACGGCGGGAATCTTGTAGGTGGACGGCGCGTGGGTCATCAGCCGGCCGCGTCCGTCCCACCACAGTTCCTCGCTGGTCAGCCAGCCGACCCCTTGCAGGAATCCGCCCTCGACCTGTCCCATGTCGATTGCCGGATTGAGCGAGCGGCCCACATCGTGCAGGATGTCGATGCGCAACAGTCGGTGCTCGCCGGTGAGCGTGTCGATGGCGACTTCCGCTACGGCTGCGCCATAGGCGAAGTAGAAGAAGGGCCGGCCGCGCATCGTCTTGGCGTCGTAATGGATCTTCGGCGTCGCATAAAAGCCCGTGGCTGATAGGGATACGCGCGCGTGCCAGGCCTGCCGGGCGGCTTCGCCGAAGCTGATGGACTGCTCACCCAGGTGCACGCGGCCAGCGGCGTAGGCGATGGCGTCTTCCGGCACGCCGTATTTGCCGGAAAGAAACTGCGTCATGCGGGCGCGCAGCGTGCGCGCCGCCGCCTGCGCCGCCTTGCCGTTGAGGTCCGTGCCCGATGACGCGGCGGTCGGCGAGGTGTTGGGCACCTTGTCGGTATCGGTGGCGCTGATCCGCACCGCGTTCAGCGGCAGGCCGAATTCGTCGGCCAGCAACTGCATCACCTTCGTGTGCAGGCCCTGGCCCATTTCGAGGCCGCCATGGTTGAGCTGCACGCTGCCGTCGGTGTAGATCTGCACCAGCGCACCGGCCTGGTTGAAGTGCGTGGCGGTGAAGGAGATGCCGAACTTCACCGGCGTGAGGCAAATCCCGCGCTTGACGACCCCGCTGCCCGCATTGGCCATGGCGATGGCGCGGCGGCGCGCGGCATATTCGCTGTCGCGCTCGAGGCGGTCGACGATATCCGCGATGATGTTGTCCTCGACCTGCATGTCGTAATGCGTGACGTTGCGCTCGCCGATGCCGTAGAAATTGCGCCGGCGCACCGCGAGCGGGTCGATTCCGCGGTCGCGGGCAATGGCATCGATCACGGCCTCGATGACCATCATGCCCTGGGGCCCGCCGAACCCGCGGAACGCCGTGTTCGATACCGTGTGGGTCTTGCAGCGATGCGAGACGATGCGGACATTTTCCAGGTAATAGCAATTGTCGACGTGGAACACGGCGCGATCGTTCACCGGCCCCGAAAGGTCCGCCGAATATCCGCAACGCGACGCCAGGACAACGTCCAGGGCCAAGATGCGGCCCAGCGCGTCGAAGCCGGCGCGATAGTCGACCTCGAAATCGTGGCGCTTGCCGGTCATGGTCATGTCGGCGTCGCGATCCATGCGCAGTTTGACCGCGCGTCCGGTCTTTCGCGCGCCGATCGCGGCGGCGGCGGCCATCAGCGCCGGCTGGCTCTCTTTCCCGCCGAAGCCCCCACCCATGCGCCGGCATTGGACCGTTACCTGGTTGATCGGCACCCCCAGCGCGTGGGCGACCACGTGCTGGACTTCGGACGTGTTCTGCGTGGAACTGTGAACGAGCATGCTGCCATCGTCCTGCGGTATCGCCAGGGCGATATTGCCTTCCAGGTAAAAGTGTTCCTGCCCGCCCATGGAGAAGGCGCCCGCCACAGTGAAGGGCGCCGTGGCCATGGCGGCATCGACAGCGCCGCGCTCCAGGCGCACGCTGGGAAGGACGAAACTGCCCAGGGCAACGGCCTCGCGTATGCCCAGCACGGCCGGCAGTTCTTCGTAGTCGACCTGCGCCAGCATCGCCGCGCGGCGGGCCGCCAGGAACGAGGTCGCCAGGACCGCGAAGATCGGCTGGCCTATGCACTGGACCTCGTTGCCGGCGAAGATCGGGTCATCCTTGAGTATGCCGCCGTAGTTGTTCTCGCCCGGCACATCATGCGGCGTCAGGACGGCGACCACCCCATCGGCCGCGCACACGGCTGCAAGATCCAGATTGCGGATCCGGCCGTGCGCCACGCCGCTTTGCCCGAAGGCCATGTGCAGGGCGCCGGCCGGCAGCGGCAGATCGTCGATGTAATGCGCGCGCCCGGCCACGTGCAGCGGCGCGCTTTCATGGGGCAGCGCCTTGCCGCTCAGCTCGTCCGGCCGCCGGGCGCCGGCGTTCACGATGGCGCTCCATCGGCGGCCAGCGCGTCGACCGGTTGCAGCGTATCGACGCGTATCGCGCCACCGTCCGGCGCGCTGCCCTGGGTTTCCAGCCAGAACCGGTACAGGAGATTGGCCGCCACCGCGCGACGATAATCCCGGCTGGCGCGCATGTCCGTGAGCGGTTGGAAATCGTGCGCGAGCGCCGCCATCGCCGCCCGTACGGCCGATTGCGTCCAGGCCTGGCCCAGCAATGCCTGTTCGGCCCGCAAAGCGCGGCACGGGGTGGCCGCCATGCCGCCATAGGCGATGCGCACCGCGGCCACATGCCCCGCATCGAGCGTCACCGAGAAGCCGGCGCAGACGGCCGAGATGTCCTGGTCCTTGCGCTTGGACACTTTGTACAGCGCGAAATTGCCTGACGGGTGCGGCGCGGGCACGCAAACGGCTTCGACGAATTCGCCCCGCGCCAGATCTTTCTTCTGGTAGCCCAGGTAGAAATCCTCCAGGGCCAGGGTGCGCGTGGCGGCGCCGCGCCGCAGCCGCACGCGGGCGCCCAGGGCGATCAATCCGGGCATGCTGTCGCCGATGGGCGAGCCGTTTGCAACATTGCCGCACAAGGTGCCGGAATGGCGTATCGGCTGCGAGCCAAAACGGCGCGACATCTCGGTGAGTTGCGGATACCAGGGGAGCAAGGCCGCGAAGGCTTCCTCCAGCGGCACGGCGGCGCCGATGACCATGACGCCATCGGCAACCGCGATGGTGTGCAAGGACTTCACCTCGCCGATGTACAGCACGCACGGCAGCCGGCGCAGCTGCTTGGTCACCCACAGGCCGACATCGGTGCCGCCGGCCAGGATCAAAGCTTCCGGTTGCGCTTCGTAGGCCGCCGCGAAAGCTTCGATGCTGACAGGGGCGTGATAGTCGGGCAGGCGCAGGCCGTCCGGCCGCCGCAGCGCGCGCAGGCGCTCGACGCGCTCGGGCGAAAAGAAATCCTCCGAACGGACCGGCGCATGCTCCGGGTATTCGAGCATTCGGGACCCTGCTTCCAATATGGGCCGATAGCCCGTGCAGCGGCACAGGTTGCCCGACAGCGTGTCCAGCAGGGCGTCGCGGCTGTTGGTGCGTTTTCCCTGCTGCACCTGCAGGTAATGGCCGAACAGGGACATGACAAATCCCGGCGTGCAGAAGCCGCACTGCGAACCATGGCAGTCGACCATGGCCTGCTGCACCGGATGCAGGCGGCCAGTTTTGTCCGCAAGGCCCGGCGCGGTAACGATCTCCTTGCCGTCCACGGTGGGCAGCAGGCGAATGCAGGCATTGATGCTGCGCCAACGGATGCCTGCATCGTGCAGTTCCCCGAGGACCACGGTACAGGCTCCGCAGTCGCCCTCGGCACAACCCTCCTTGGCGCCGCTGCATCCGCGGGAGTCCCGCAGGAAATCCAGCAGGGTTGTATCGGCCGCGCAGCCGCGCGCCTCGACCAGCTCGCCGTCAAGTACAAACCGCACGGTGGCGTCTGTGGACACCCGAAATCCTTTTGCCGGAACGACGGATTTTTGTATACACCTCAATGCAAAATGCGTCCATGGTTCTCCCCAATTTGGAACATTTCGCACAGACTTGGGCGCGAAGCCGCACCGCAACCGGGACCCTTGCCGGGCCGGCAATTTCGTACACAATGTTGCCGCAGTTCGTCATTCACACTTACGCAAGTCACGTGCCAATTCTCCATCCAGACCGAGAGGCAAACGTCCGCCATGTCTTCCCCTGATGAAAGGATTGCCGGGCATTATCCGCGCGACCTCGTGGGTTTTGGACGGCGCCCGCCCCACGCCAACTGGCCCGGAGGCGCGCGCGTCGCCGTGCAGTTTGTCCTCAACTACGAGGAAGGCGCGGAGAACTGCCTGTTGCATGGCGACGCCGGCTCGGAAGCCTTCCTGTCGGAAATCGTCAGCGCCAGTTCCTTTCCGGGTCAGCGACATATGAGCATGGAGTCGCTATACGAATATGGCAGCCGCGCGGGCGTGTGGCGGGTGCTGGCGCTGTTCGAGGAGCGCGGCCTGCCGCTGACGGTATTCGGGGTTGGCATGGCCCTGCTGCGGCACCCGGAAGTGGCGCGCGCCTTCGCCGAGGCGGGTCACGAAGTCGCCTCGCACGGCTGGCGCTGGATCGACTATCGCAATGTGCCGGAAGCCGTGGAACGCGAACACATCGCCCTTGCCGTGCAGGCCATCCGGGAACTGACGGGCAAGGCCCCGGTCGGCTGGTACACCGGGCGTACCGGGGAAAACACCCGCCGCCTGGTGGCCCAGCACGGCGGATTCCTGTACGACGCCGATTCCTACGCCGACGACCTGCCCTATTGGGAGCAGGTCGAGGGCAAGCCCCTGCTCATCGTGCCCTACACGCTCGATACCAACGACATGCGCTTTGTCCAGGCGCAGGGGTTTCATACAAGCGAGCAGTTCTTCGCCTACCTGCGCGATGCCTTCGACGAACTCTATGCCGAAGGAGAACACGCGCCCAAGATGCTGTCGATCGGGCTGCATTGCCGCCTGGTCGGGCGCCCGGCGCGCATGGCAGGGCTGCGCCGCTTTCTGGACCACGTCCAGGCGCATGAGCGCGTTTGGATCTGCCGGCGCGAGGATATTGCCCGCCACTGGATCGCGCACCATCCTCCTGCCGGAGCGCCGCCGGGCTAAGCTGCGGGCGTCACGCATCCCGCGAGCGGCGGCGTCGCCCGGCCGCGGCACCTGCCCGGTTTCCTTGCACATTGGAGTCAAGCCATATGAAGCTGCGCTTTTTCCCCGGATGGTCTTCCCTGCTGGCAGGTGCTGCGCTGCTTTGCAGCGCCCTGACTGCTCCAGCCGCCGAACCGCTGAAGATCGGCTTTGTCTACGTCGGCCCGGTCGGCGACATCGGCTGGACCTACGCCCATGACCAGGGCCGGCTGGCAATGGAGAAGGCGCTGGGCGACAAAGTCAAGACGACTTTCGTGGAAAGCGTCCCCGAGGGCGCCGACGCAGAACGGGTGATCCGCAAGCTGGCAACCGATGGCAACAAGCTGATCTTCGCCACCTCGTTCGGCTACATGAACTCGATGGAGAAACTGGCCAAGTCCTTTCCGGATGTGGTCTTCGAGCATGCCACCGGATACAAGCGCGGCAAGAATCTTGGCACGTATGAAACGCGCCTTTATGAAGGGGCTTATCTCATCGGAGTGATCGCCGGAAAGATGACCAAGACAAATACCCTGGGGGTTGTCGCGTCGTTTCCGATCCCCGAGGTCGTGCGCAACATCGATGCCTTCACGCTGGGCGCGCAAAGCGTCAATCCCGCGGTGCGGACCAAGGTCATCTGGGTCAACAGCTGGTACGACCCGGCCCGGGAGCGCCAGGCGGCCGAGACCCTGCTCGCCCAGGGCGCAGACATCCTCAGCCAAAGCACCGACTCGCCGGCGACGCTGCAGGCTGCGCAGGAGAAGGGCGCGTACGCCTTTGGCTGGGATTCCGACATGTCGCGGTTTGCACCCAAGGCGCACCTGACCGCCTGTATGAACAACTGGGGGGATTTTTATACGCAAACCGCCCGGGACGTGATCGCCGGTACCTGGAAATCGGAGGACATCCACGGCGGCATCCAGGAGGGAATGGTAAAGCTGGCACCCCTGAACCCGATCGTGCCGGCCGCCACGGCCAAGATTTTCGAGGAAAAGAAAAAGGCCATCGCGGAAGGCCGGTTCCATCCGTTCCAGGGTCCGCTCAAGGACCAGTCGGGGGCCATCCGCGTCCCGGCGGGCTCCGAATTGCCGCTCAAGGACGTGCTGTCGATGAACTTCTTTGTCCAGGGGGTTGACGCCAATCTGCCCAAGTAATCGGGGCGGGGATCCCGGCCGCAGGCAATCATTGATGCGCGGCCGTGTGCCGCATGGATTTCTCCGAGGGCAAAAAAACCACAGGGGGTGACAAAGAAATTCGAACGGATTTAGACTACGCAACACAGGTTTGGCCAATCTGTAAGTACTTATAAAAAACCCTTGGCTGGTTGGTCCGCATTCATTCCAGAGATCCCGGTTTGCTCCTTGAGTGACCGGGGAGGGGGCGGCACATGCAAGGGTTTTTGGCGCATATCACGCGCGCGGCGCAGTTCTTGCCGGCGCATTTCTCCAGTAATTGTGCCGGGTGCGACGCTGGGTCAGGCTCGCAGTGTCAGGCATTGCGCGTTTCCGCGCCGCTGATTGAAGCCGCCGGCGCATCCGCCATCGTTTGCGGCGAGACGCTCCAAAATCGCCGGCGCACGCCCGCCACCCGGCCCTATCCGCAACAAATGAACGGCAAAGCCAACAAGAAATTGGCTTTGGGCACCACGCCGTTCGCAATTAAACCCACGATTTTGAAAGGAACGCTCTTGTCTCAGCCCACCCGCGCGATTCTGCTGGCGACCCTCGCGCTGCTTTACGCAAGTCATTGCGCCCACGCGCAACAGGCGCCGGCTGCAGACGCAGCAACCTCGGCCGCAGCAAAGCCGGACGTGCTCGAGGAGATCACCATCAATGGCGTCCGCAAGGGCGACCTGATCATGCCGACGACGGTCACGTCGACGTCCGCCTACGGCCTTGATATCGGTGTGATGGATACGCCCCGCAACAACACGGTCCTGTCCAACGCCCAGCTCGAGGCCTTGAACATCCAGAATCCGCAGGGCTTCTCGTTTCTCACGGCCAGCAGCTACAGCGATGCCGCGTTCGGCGTGCCCAATGTTCCGCGCATCCGCGGCCAGTACGGCGACGTGTTTTTCAATGGCATGCGCGACAGTTTCACCAGCAACGGTTATGGCGCGCCCATCAGCTTCAACAGCGTCGACCAGATGGACATCGTCAAAGGCCCGGCCAGCGTCCAGGCGGGCCCGGGAGCCGGGGTAGGTGGCGCCATCGACATCACGACCAAGCTGCCCAATCAGTCCAAATTCACGGGCAGCGTCTATGCCACGGTCGATACGCTCGAAAAGCGTCGGTTCAATGTGGATGTTGGCGGGCCAGCCAGCGATAACCTAAGTTATCGCCTGAGCTACACCGGCGACCTGAGCGGCAGCTATTACACCGGCATGTTTTTTCACCAGCAGTCCTTGTACGGCGTTGTCGTCGCCAACATCACGCCACGGTACACGTTGCAGGTCAACAGCGAATATGTCGATGCGCGCCTTAAAGAGAACGACGGTATCAACCGCGTCAACCAGCAACTTATTGACAACGGTTCCTACCTGACGGGCGCAGTGCCGTCGAGCCAGATTTTTGGGTACCTGACGCCGGTAAACATGGGCAATCCGGTGCAACTGGGCCGGCAGGTCAATATCGATGAGGCTCCCGGAACTGGCGCGCGCGCACTGCGCTACAACGCGCAGGTGATCCAGACCTACGAATTCTCAGAAAACCTGTCGGTGTCGAACAACACCTTTTACAACTTCCTGAATCGCTACAACGTCATCCCGGATTACTACGCGGACACCTGCAAAACTTGTTACACAATCGAGAACAAGACCGACGTCAAGATGAAGTTCGCCACACCGATGAACGGTCTGCTCATGAACCAGTCGATCGATGCGGGCTTTAGCCTTCGTTATGCGCACGTCGATACGATCCAGAATTTCGCGAACGAAGCGATCAGCGTGTTCGATTTGTCGGGCAACCCATCGAGCTGGGTCGTCCCGCCCTCGCAGGCCTCGTACGGCGCGTACCAGTATTTGGCTGCGTTTGGTTCCCAACAATTTGGCGTGCCTGCACGGGGGTTAAATGGTTTGTACCTCGACAGCACCATCAACTCAAATCTGTCTGATGTGGCCGCGTTTCTCGAACACCGAATCGAGTTCACGCCCACGTTTAGCGTGCTTTACGGCCTGCGCGTGGATGCCGTGCACCTCATCGAGTCAGACCCCCTGGGCGGCCCTGGACTCATCGGCGGCCCGTCCGGTTCAGCGGGCCTGCCGAGTAATGCGTCCACGCCCTGGTATACGCTGGGTAATGGAAACCTAAGTCCGGTGTACCGTCCAACCCCGTGGTGGACGACCTATTTCACTTACAACTTTGCGCAATATGTGAACCCGACAGGCAACGATGGCGGGGTCGGGACCTTCGGCGTGAACCCCACATCGGTCTTGCGGCAGAACACGCGGCTGCTCGAGGCGGGGTCAAAATTTGACCTGCTGGACAAGAGCTTGTTCGTGTCCACGGCAGTTTACGAGCAGTCGCGCGCCATTCCCGAGGGGAATACTCTTTCACAAACGACAGTTGCCCACATAAAGGGGCTTGAACTGGAGGCAAACTACCAGCCGGGTCCGCGCATTTTTGGAACGGCCAGTTACTCCTTCATGCGCACGGTTCTCGACGCTGTCGCAGACGGTCCCTTTTACAACTTTCCGGCCCAAGTCGGGGCGAACCTCGACGGTGGCGGAACGTTTGCGTCCTTCGTGCCGGGCCAGACTTTCAAGGATCCCGGCGTTCCTCAACATCTCTTCAACTTTCTCGTCAACTACAAGGACCCGAGCGGTTGGGGTGCCCAAGCAAATCTGCAGGTCATTGGCAAGATCGAAACGACCCAGTCGGGGCAACTTGATCTGAAGCAAACGCTAAGTAACGCAATTTCATTTTCAAACGGTTCCGTAACGAGTCTCCAAGGGGTCGTTCCCCAAAGCGTGCTCAACAATGGCGGCTATTACCAGTCGCCGACCATACCCTGGCAGTACACCATCAATACCTCGGCGTTCTATAAATACAAGAACTATGAGTTCAAGTTCTCGATCTTCAACCTCACGGACAGGCGCAACCTCACCAATGACATTCCGTTCTACGGCAACGACTTCATCACCGTGAGTCCGCCGCGCAGCTACGCCATCAGCGTCAAGGCCAAATTCGGCTGATGTGGGGCAGGCCACCGCACCGCCGTTTTGTACGGTGCGGTTGGCTGTTACGTTTGACAGAGCGAAAGAGTCTGCCTGATACGTGCGGATACGTGCGGGTCGGCCGGACGGGGCAGCCGCCATGCGCAAGCGTCATAGGCGGACCTTTCCGATGACTGCTTGCCAATTCAACCCGCCCCGAACAGTTCCTTCGCGAGCCGAGAGTGGGACCGGCGCAGGCCTTCGGTATCGATACCCAGCGGCTCACCGTCGATCACGCGCCACTGTCCGGCAATCATCACGCGGTCTGCCCGATGTGCTCCGCAATGCACCAGGGCCGCCAGCGGGTCGTGGCTGCCCGAAAAGCGCAGCTCCTCCAGGGTGAACATCGCAAGGTCGGCTTCCCGACCGGGCTCGATCCGGCCGATGTCCGCGCGCCCAAGGCACGCAGCAGAACCTTCGGTCGCCCAGCGCAGTGCGTCACGGTGGGTCACGGCTTCGGCGCCGTAGGTAATGCGGCCGAGCATCAGCGCGTGGCGCACGCTCTCCATCAGGTTCGAGTTGTCGTTCGATGCCGATCCATCCACGCCCAGGCCCACGGGACTGCCGGCAGTTTCGAGTTCGCAGGTGCGGCAGCGGCCTGAAGCCAGCACCATATTGGACGTTGGACAGTGGCAGACGCCGACGCCTGCCTTGCCCAGCCGCCGCACCTCGTCGTCGTTGAAATGGATGCCGTGCGCCAGCCACGTGCGCGAGCTCATCCAGCCCACCTCCTCCAGGTAGTCCACCGGGCGCTGCCCGAACCGCGCAAGGCAGTAGGCCTGTTCGTCGAGCGTCTCGCCCAGGTGGGTGTGCAGCCGGCAATCGTGGGCCTGCGCCAACCTGGCGCTTTCGCGCATCAGGCGCTTGGTGACGTTGAAGGGCGAGCAGGGCGCGAGTCCGATTTGCACCAGCGCTCCGGGATGCGGATCGTGAAACAGCCGCAGCGCCCGTTCGCTGTCCTCCAGGATCGCATCGTCGTCCTGCAAAAGCGCGGCGGGCGTCAGGCCGCTGTCGCGATCGCTCATTGAACCGCGGGTGATGAAGGCGCGTATGCCCAGGCTCCGCGCCTCTTCAACCTGGATATCGATCGAATGCTCCAGGCCATTGGGGAACAGGTAATGGTGATCGCCCGCGGTCGTGCAACCGGACAGCAGCAGTTCAACGTAGGCCACACGCGTTGCAAGGCGCAAAGCCTCCGGCGTGAGTTTTTCCCAGACCGGGTAGAGGGCCTGGAGCCAGGCAAAGAGCGGCTTGTTGATGGCGACCGGATGGGCCCGCGTCAGTGTCTGGAAAAAATGATGGTGGGTATTGACGAGGCCCGGGAGCACGACGTGGCGGCCTGCATCGAATGTCTCGTCCACGGGTGCCGACGGACGGTGGCCTGCGCCGACGCATTCCACGATGCGCGTGCCCTCTATCACCAGGCCGCCGTCGCAATTGTCGGCAAGAATGGCCAGCGGATCGCGGATCCAGAGTCGGGCGGACTTCACGTCAGATCCTGCTGTAGCGCCAATCCACCATGCGCTGTTCCCGGTAGGGCATCACACCATGGAAGGGTCGCGGATCGGCATCGAATACCAGCGGCAGGAAATGCCGGTCACCTTCCCACAAGGGCAGGCTGTGCATGGCATCAAGGTCCACCCATTCCAGCGTGCCCTCTGCATTTCGCGCGAACGGCGCCCCGCCGAACTGCGTGATTGCGAACAGGAAGCCGAACCAGTCCTCGCCGTTCCTGCCAAACCCCGGCCAGCTGATCGTGCCGCGCAGCGTGATCTCCTGGCATTCGATGCCGGCTTCTTCGCGGATTTCCCTGCGCATGCCGGCAACCACGTCTTCGCCGGCCTCGAGCTTTCCGCCCAGGCCGTTGTACTTGCCGATGTGGATATCGTCGTCCCGGGCGTTGCGATGGATCATGAGGACGCGGCGCCGATCCGCGGACAGTACGTAGCCGAGCGTTGCGAGTATGGGTGTGTACGGCACGGGCGGTCGGATCCGGTCGGGGTCCACCCGATTCGCATGGTGAAAGCAGCCAGCGCGCACGAGTGAATGCGGATTTAAAAAAAGGATCAGGTCCCGCTAGTTTGCTGCAAATCGGCATTTCCTTCATCCCGAAATTTCATAACGCTAATTTCTCCAATGGAGCAGGCGCACGGCAAGGCGCCTTGAAGTGCCGGAAAAATGCCGCTTCTGTTGTATCTTCAGCACATGGATGGGATGGCCGGGGTAAGGGCATTGGACCAGCAGGCGCCGGCGGGCTGGCACGCGCAACTGGACCTGCGCTTCTGCCGGCAGGATGGGCACACGGTGCTTGCCGGCCGGCGGCACAGCGGCCCGCTGCGCGTGCAAAAGGCCTTGTATCCGGAAGGCCCCGAGCCTTGCCATGTCGTCGTCCTGCATCCGCCCGCGGGCATCGTTGGCGGCGACGACCTGGCCCTGAACCTCCACTTGGAGCCCGGCAGCCAGGTGTGCATCACGACGCCCGGCGCCGCCAAGTGGTACCGCTCGGCGGGCCCGGCCGCCCGGCAGCGCATCGATATCTCGCTGGCCGGGGATTGCGTGCTCGAATGGCTGCCGCAGGAAACCCTGGTCTACGACGGTGCCGTGGCGCAGCTTCGCACCCAGGTGCGGCTGCAGGACACCGCCCGCTATTTCGGCTGGGAGGTGTTGTGCCTGGGCCGGCGCGCCAGCGGCGAATCCTTCGCGCACGGCCACTTGGAAATCGAAACCCGGATCGATGCGCAAGGCGGCCCGCTGTGGTTCGAAAGAGGCCGCCTGGCCGGTGCCGATCCCCTGCTTGCCTCGCCCGTGGGCTTGGCGGGCCGGCCGGTTTGTGCCACGCTGCTCATGGCGGGCGTGGCGCCGCAGGCGTCGCTGCTCGACGCGTGCCGGGCCTTACCCCTGCCGGAAGCAAGCGCGCTGGCGGGCCTGAGCTGGCTGCCGAAAGTGCTGGTGGGCCGGTATCTGGGCCACTCTGCCGAAGCGGCACGCGACTGGCTGTCCGCCGTGTGGCAGCAGGTGCGGCCGGAATTGGCGGGGCGCGCCGCCCAGGCGCCGCGCATCTGGAAGACCTGACGGCCTGCGCCGGGAGCAAACGTGGAACTGACGCCGCGCGAAAAAGACAAGCTGCTGATCTTCACCGCCGGGTTGCTGGCCGAGCGGCGCCTGGCGCGCGGCCTCGCGCTCAATTATCCGGAGGCCGTTGCCTACATCAGCGCGGCAATCCTCGAGGGTGCCCGCGACGGTCGCAGCGTCGCCGAGCTCATGAGCTACGGCACCACCCTCCTGTCGCGCAAGCAGGTGATGCCGGGCGTTCCCGAGATGATCCCCGACATCCAGGTAGAAGCCACTTTCCCCGACGGCACCAAGCTCGTGACGGTGCACAACCCCATCGTCTGAACGCGCCGCGCCATCAACATTTCCTTGAATCCGGAGCCTCCCATGCAGCCGCGCCGATCCTCCTTGATTGTCTTTCTCGCCATCGCCGTGTTCGGTACGTCGGCGCGGGCGCATGGCTGGCACGACGGAGCCGGTTCCGGCTTTGCCGCCGGTTTCGCGCATCCTTTTGGCGGCATCGATCATTTGCTGGCGATGCTGGCGGTGGGCCTGTGGAGCGCAAGCAGCGGCCCGCGCCCATGGCTTGCGCCCCTGAGCTTTGCCGCGGCGCTGATTGCCGGCGCCCTTGCCAGCGGCACCGGCCTCGTCCCCGCTGTCTTGCAGCAGGGTACCGAACCCGTGATCGCTGCGTCCGTCCTCGTGCTTGGCCTGCTGGTTGCCTTGACCATTCGTCTCGCCGCTCCTGCCGCCGCTGCCCTGGTGGGCGCATTCGCGTTTTTTCACGGCGCGGCCCACGGGGTGGAATTGGGCACCGCAGCCGCGTCCCTGGCCGGCCTGGCGGCGGCCACGGCGCTGCTCCACGGCGGCGGCATGGTGCTGGGCTTTGCCTTGCGCGGCGCGCATCGCCGCTGGCTCGCGCTCGTTGGCAGCGGCATCTCCCTCGCAGGGCTGGCCCTGGGCGCGGCACTGCTCGGCACCCTTGCCTGAAAGGACGGCGATGATTCCCGGCCAGTACGAACTGCAAGCAGCAGACATCACCTTGAATGCCGGGCGCCCCACCGTGCGCCTGGTGGTGGCCAACACCGGCGACCGGCCCATCCAGGTGGGGTCGCACTATCACTTCTTCGAGACCAACGCAGCCCTGCAATTTGACCGGGCGAAGGCGCGCGGATTCCGCCTCGACATCGCGGCCGGCACGGCGGTGCGCTTCGAGCCCGGCCAGACCCGCACGGTGGACCTCGTGGCCTATGCCGGCGCGCGCCGCGTCTTCGGCTTCCAGGGCAAAGTCATGGGAGCCCTCTGATGAAGGCATGCCGATGAGCACCACCCTCGCGCGCCAGGCCTATGCCGAAATGTTCGGCCCAACCGTCGGCGACCGCGTTCGCCTGGCCGACACGGAACTGTGGGTGGAGGTGGAGCGGGACCATACGATCTACGGCGAAGAAGTCAAATTCGGCGGCGGCAAGGTGATACGCGACGGCATGGGCCAGGGCCAGCTCGGCTGCGCCGAAGTTGCCGATACCGTCATCACCAATGCGCTGATACTCGATGCCGTAACCGGAATCGTCAAGGCCGATGTCGGCATCAAGAGCGGCCGCATCCAGGCAATCGGCAAGGCGGGTAATCCCGACATCCAGCCCGGTGTCACCATCGCCATCGGAGCGGGCACCGAGATCATCGCCGGCGAGGGCATGATACTGACAGCCGGGGGCATCGACACGCACATCCATTTCATCTGCCCCCAGCAGATCGACGACGCGCTCATGTCGGGCATCACCACCATGATCGGTGGCGGCACGGGCCCCGCCACCGGCACCTTTGCCACCACGTGCACACCCGGGCCCTGGCATATCCGCTCCATGCTGGCCGCTGCTGATGCCTTTCCCATGAACCTGGGCTTCCTGGGCAAGGGCAACGTCTCGCAGCCGGAACCGCTGCGCGAACAGGTGTGCGCCGGCGCCATCGGCCTCAAATTGCACGAGGATTGGGGTACAACGCCCGCGGCAATCGACAACTGCCTCACGGTGGCCGACGAGATGGATGTGCAGGTGGCAATCCATACCGACACGCTCAATGAATCGGGTTTCGTGGAAGCCACCCTGGCGGCCTTCAAGGGCCGGACCATCCACACCTTCCACACCGAAGGCGCCGGCGGTGGCCATGCCCCGGACATCATCCGCGCGGCAATGATGCCCAATGTGCTGCCCTCGTCCACCAACCCCACCATGCCCTACACGGTGAACACCATCGACGAGCACCTCGACATGCTCATGGTGTGCCACCACCTGGATGCGGCCATTGCCGAGGACATCGCCTTCGCCGAATCGCGCATCCGCCGCGAAACGATCGCCGCCGAAGACATCCTCCATGACATCGGCGCGTTCTCGATGATGAGCTCCGACTCCCAGGCCATGGGCCGCGTCGGCGAGGTCATCATCCGCACCTGGCAGGCGGCGCACAAGATGAAGGTGCAGCGCGGCAGCCTCAAGGAAGACGGCGCTCGCAACGACAACTTCCGCGTGCGCCGCTACCTGGCCAAGTACACGATCAACCCGGCCATCAGCCACGGAATCTCTCATCTCGTGGGCTCGGTCGAGGCGGGCAAGCTCGCCGATCTGGTCCTGTGGCGCCCCGCGTTTTTCGGCGTCAAGCCCAGTCTCATGCTAAAGGGCGGCATGATCGCCGCAGCGGCCATGGGCGACCCCAACGCCAGCATTCCCACGCCCCAGCCGGTGCACTACCGCCCCATGTTCGGCAGCTTTGGCGGGGGATTGCGTACCTCCGTTACGTTCGTGTCCCAGGCGGCCCTTGGCGACCCGCAACTGGCCGCGCTGGGGCTGCGCAAACCCCTGGAGGCGGTACGCAACTGCCGCAAGCTGGGCAAGAAGGACATGCTGCACAACGATGCCCTGCCCAGGATCGAGGTCGATCCGGAAACCTACCAGGTGCATGCGGACGGCGAGTTGCTGGTCTGCGAGCCCGCCGCCAGCCTGCCGCTGGCGCAACGCTACTTTCTGTTCTGAACATGCTCATCATCGACAGCAAGGCCCCCGCCGATGCGCATCCCACCGAGGAACTGCGACTGCCTTTCGAGACGCGCTGTCGCAGCCGCCTGCGCACGCACCTGGCCAGCGGCGAAGCGTGCGAACTGCTGCTCGATCGCGGCACGGTCATGCGCCACGGCGAGCGCCTGCTGGGCCGCGATGGCCGCATTGTCGCCGTGGTAGCCGACGATGAAGACCTGCTCGAGGCGCGCACCGCCGATCCCCTGCTGCTGGCCAAGGCGGCCTATCACCTGGGAAACCGCCATGTTGCGCTGGCAATCGCCCCGGGCGTTCTGCGCTTCGCGCACGACCATGTCCTGGGCGATATGGTGCGTGGACTCGGGCTGGAAGTCGTGCACGTGCAGGCGCCCTTCGAACCCGAATCGGGCGCCTACGGGGCGCATGGCGGACACGCGCATCCCCATGGCCACAGCGCCGACGGCGAAGGCCGCGGGCCGCGCATCCACGATCACTATGGCAATTGATCGTGTACATGAGCGGCGCCGGCAATGAGCGCGCCGCTCATGCGCCTGTTGCAACTGGTCAGTCCCACGCTGCCGGTGGGCGCCTACACCTATTCGCAGGGACTTGAATGGGCCGTGGAGCAGGGCGACGTGCACGACGCGGCCAGCACGCAGGCCTGGATCCTCGACCTGCTGCGAACCAGTATTGCCTGCTTCGAGGCGCCCTGGCTGGCGCACATGTTGGCGGCCTGGGATGCAAGAGACGATGATCTGCTGTCCGCGCTTGACGCGCAGTACCTTGCAAGCAGGGAAACCGCGGAACTGCGTGCCGAATCCCTGCAGATGGGCCACTCGTTGCGGCGCCTGCTCACCGGCCTGCAGGATTTCCCGGCGTCGCATGCCGAACGCTTGCGCGGCTTTGCCGAACCGACCTACATCCTGGCGTGGGCATGCGCCGCCAGCGCATGGCAGCTGCCGCCTGCGGACGCCCTGGGCGGTTACCTCTGGGCATGGGCGGAAAACCAGACACTGGCGGCGCTCAAAGCCGTGCCATTGGGCCAAACGCAGGGGCAGCAGATCCTGTCGAACCTCGGCCGCGCGATAAGCGCACTTGCCGCTGCTGCCCTGGCCACCCCGATCGAATCGGCCCGCAATTTTGCGCCGGGCTTTGCCATAGCCTGCGCCCGCCACGAAACCCAGTACACGCGACTCTTCCGCTCGTGACGGTCTCCCGGCCCTGAAGGACCGGTTTTCGGAGCATTCCCGGTGAATTCCCAGCCTGCATCCAACCCTGCAAGAACGTCACGCCCGGCCTTGCGGGTGGGTATCGGTGGCCCCGTCGGCTCGGGCAAGACCGCCCTGACGCTGGCGCTATGCCTGGCGCTGCGCGACAAGTACAACATCGCGGCGGTCACCAATGACATCTATACCGAGGAGGACGCGCAATTTCTCGTGCGCAACGCCGCCTTGCCGGGCGAGCGCATCATCGGCGTCGAAACCGGCGGCTGCCCGCATACCGCCATACGCGAGGATGCCAGTATCAACCTCGAGGCCGTTGACCGCCTGAACCGGCGTTTCCCGGGACTCGAGATCGTCTTCATCGAGAGCGGCGGCGACAACCTCGCCGCGACCTTCAGCCCCGAGCTGTCCGACCTCACCCTGTATGTGATCGACGTTGCCGCGGGCGACAAGATCCCGCGCAAGGGCGGACCCGGGATCACCAAGTCCGACCTGCTGGTCATCAACAAGATCGACCTCGCGCCGCATGTGGGCGCTTCGCTCGACGTCATGGACCACGACGCGCGCAGGATGCGCGGTACCCGGCCCTTCGTTTTCTCCAACATGAAGACCGGCGAGGGCCTCGATGCCATCGTGCGGTTCATAGAAAACGCGATCCGCTGACCCTCGGCGGTTCAGCGTCCGGCAATCGGGCCGGCGCGCAGCAGCGAGACGGTGCCGATGCCCAGCAGGGTCATGGCGATGCTGCCCAGCACATGGGCCAGTATGGTCGACAGCGCCCAGCCGATGCGGCCTTCCATGAGCTGCCCCACCACTTCGGCCGAGAAGGTGGAAAAGGTCGTCAGTCCGCCCAGAAAGCCGGTGATGGTGAGCAGGCGCCATTCCGGCGACAGCGCGGGATTGCCCGCGAAGACCGCCATGGCAACACCGATCAGGTAGCCGCCCACGAGGTTGGCCATGAGCGTTCCGGGTGGCAGGGACGGGAACAGGGCGTTGAGCTGCGTGCCCAGCACCCAGCGCAGCAGCGCGCCGGCCGCGGCGCCCACGCTGATGACGGCAATGGAAAGCAACACCCGTCTGTCCTTTCAGGCTTTGCCCGGAACAGACGCCGTGCACGCTACGCGTCCGCTTGCGGGACTGTCGCAGGCATCATCAGCCGGGAGCGGCGGCCGACCGGCGGTCAAAGGAGCCATGCCATCTCCCTGGCGGCAATTTAGCATCGGCACACCCGCCGCGTCCAGCAAGCCCGGCCCCGATTCATGCCGGCGCAGGGCGCGCCAGTATTGCCAGGATTTCATCGTGCAGCGGACCCGTGCTGGCGATGAGCGAACCGTGCTGCAGCGGATCGCCGCCGCTCCAACTGCTCACGCGTCCGCCCGCGCCTTCGACAACCGGCAAAACGGCGGCGATGTCCCAGTAGGAGAGTTGCGGGTCCAGCATGGCGTCGGCACCGCCGGTCGCGAGCGAGAAATACCCGAAGCAGTCGCCCCAGGTGCGCGCCAGCGCCGCGCCGCTTGTCACCTGGACGGTGCCCGCAACGCTGCCCTGTTCGGCCGAACCCGGGGGCGAACTGGTGAGCACCGTGGACTGCGCCAGCGGCCGCGGCGCACGCACGCGCGCGGGCTGCTGGCTTCCATCGCGCCGGTAGAGCGTGCTTGCACGGCCATGGCCGATCAGCGCGACGCCGGCGGCCGCATGGGCGATGCACCCCAGCACGGGACGAAAGCCCGCGCCGTCGTCACGCTCCAGCGCGATCAGCGTGCCGAAGAGGAAGCAGTTGTGGACGAAGGCCCGCGTGCCGTCGATGGGGTCGAGTATCCAACGGTAATGGCGGCCCGGCGATTCCCCGAACTCCTCGCCGACGATGGCGTGTCCCGGGTAGCGCATGCGGATCATCTCGCGCAGGACTGATTCGGCTCCGCGGTCAGCCATGGTCACCGGCGTTGTGTCGGCCTTGGTCTCCACGCCGATGCCCGACAGGAAGAGGGGTTCTATGACCGCAAACGCGCAGCCGATCAGTTCATGCACGAAGGGCACGAATTCGCGTTCCTCGCGGCTGTCCAGGGAAGCGCTGTAGCGCCGGGGATTCATTTCACGGGTTCCTCCGGAGCGCATTGTGCACGGGCACCCCGCCCCTCGACCGGCGCCCTGTCGCGTTTGCGCCGATTTCGCCATGCGAATCGCCATCTCGGTCCCGGGCGGGAGGCTTACACTCGGCGCCGCAGCCAAAATTTACCGGCTTTCGCCAAGCACCCGCCCATCATGACCATCTCCCCCGGCCTACCCGACGCGAACCGCGTTGGGCCGGACGATCAAGGCTCCGCGGTTACCAAGCCCCCGGTCTCGGCACGACCCCTCCACAAGGCGGCCAAGGGCACGCTGGTGCTGGGCGCCCTGGGCGTGGTCTATGGCGATATCGGCACCAGCCCCCTGTACACGCTCAAGACCGCCTATACCGCCGCCGGCGGATATTCCACCGAGGTGGCCCTGGGCCTGCTCTCGGCCATCGTCTGGACCCTGATCATCATCACGTCGGTCAAGTACGTCGCGCTGGTCATGCGTGCCGACAACGATGGCGAGGGCGGCATACTCGCACTGATGGCGCATCTTGCGCTCAAGGGCCGGGAGCGGCCCTGGGTCGTTTCCGTCGGCATCCTTGGCGCGGCGCTGCTCTACGGCGACGGCGCCATCACGCCGGCCATTTCCGTGCTGAGCGCCCTCGAAGGCCTCAAGCTGCCCTTGCCGGTGCTGGCGCCGTACGTGCTGCCGATGGCCGTGGTGATCCTGCTCGGCCTGTTTGCCTTCCAGCACAGCGGAACAGCGGTCATCGGCCGCCTTTTCGGGCCGGTCATGGTTGTGTGGTTCGTCGTCATCGCCGCGCTTGGCCTGTGGTCTGTCGTCAGCCATCCCGGCGTGCTGCGCGCGCTCTGGCCGGGTTACGCGGTGCAGTACTTCGCCACCCACGGTTTCACGGGCTTTGCGGTCCTCGGCGCGGTTTTCCTGTGCGCCACGGGCGCGGAGGCCCTGTACGCCGACATGGGACATTTCGGTGCCGGGCCCATACGCCTGGGCTGGTATTCGCTGGTGTTCCCCAGCCTGGTTCTGAGCTACGCGGGGCAGACGGCGCTCGTGCTGGAGCGGGGACTTGCCGGCGACGACAATCCGTTCTTCCTGCTGGCGCCCGCCTGGGCGCAGCTGCCGCTGGTGGTGCTGGCCACCGTGGCCACCATCATTGCCAGCCAGGCCATCATCAGCGGCGTGTTCTCCATGACGCGACAGGCGATCCAGCTCGACCTGTGTCCGCGCCTCACGGTGACCCAGACCTCCGAGGTCGGGTACGGCCAGATCTACATCGGCGCGGTCAACTGGCTGCTGATGATCTTCACCATCGGCCTTACCCTGGGCTTTGGCTCCTCCGACAACCTGTCGGCGGCCTATGGCATCGCCGTTTCCATCACGATGCTGCTGACCTCCGTGCTGCTGCTGCGCGTGATGTACGAGCAGTGGCGCTGGAGCCTGCCGCTGGTGATCGCCGTCGAGGGCCCGCTGCTGCTGGTCGACGCCTTGTTCTCGCTCTCCAACCTCACGAAGGTGCGCGAGGGCGGCTGGGTGCCGCTGGTTGCGGGCGCCATGATCTGGTGCGTGATGCAGGCATGGCGCTCCGGCCGCCGCGCCATGCTCAAGCAGCTCGAGCGCGAAACCCTGCCGCTGCCGGGTTTCCTGGGCGCCATGGCCGACGTGCAGCGCGTGCCGGGTACCGCCGTCTACCTGGCGCGGCGCCTGGACATCGTGCCGCTGGCGCTGCTCCACAGCCTCAAGCACTACGCCGTGCTGCACGAGCGCAACGTGATTCTCAACGTCTTCACCGAGCAGACGCCGCGCGTGCCCGTTCGCGACCGCATCGAAACCGTTCCCCTGGGGGCCGGCTTCTACCGGGTGATCCTGCGCTACGGCTTCATGGAGTCCCCCGACCTGCCGGGCTGCCTGTCGCGCTGCCGGCTCGATGGCGAGGGTTTCGACATGATGCGTACCACCTTCTTCCTCTCCCGCGAGACGGTCGAGGCGGCGCAGGGCCGGCGCCCCCACATGCTGGCGCGCCGGCTTTTCGTCTGGATGCACCGCAACGCCACCGACGCCACAGAGTTCTTCCGGATCCCGCGCAACCGCATCGTCGAGCTGGGGGCCCGCATCGAACTTTGATGGTCCGGGAAAGCGGCGGGCGGCGGCTGCAGCAGCGCCTGCCGTCGCTGCCAGCCGGGCAATGCCGTCGGCTCCGCCGGCCTTCATGAGGCGGGCGGGGAAAGCGCCACCGGACGGCGCATTTGCGTCGCCTGATCGCCCGTGCTGCGTGGTGTTTTGCGCGGCCTTTATAATTCAAACAGTTGCGACTTTTCCGCGAGACCTGCAATGCCGATCTACGCATACAAATGTTCCACCTGCCAGCACACGCAGGACGTGCTGCAGAAGCTGTCCGATGCGCCGCTGACCGTGTGTCCCGAATGCGGGGCTGCCACCTTCTCCAAGCAGCTGACGGCCGCCGGATTCCAGCTCAAGGGCAGCGGCTGGTACGCCACCGATTTCAAGAACGGACCCGCCAAGTCGGAGGTCAAGCCCGCCGCCAAATCCGGCGAGTCCGGGGGGGACGCCGCGGGCACCGCGGCCGCGTCCAAGGATGGCGCTGCTCCCGCGGCGCCGGCAGCGGCGGCGCCCGCTGCCGGGGCGGCATCGGCCGCCACCGCCGGCGGATCGCCCGCGACGCCAAGCACGGGTTCCTGAGCGCTCGTGGGTCGTTCCATGCTCAAGCGCTACCTGGTAACGGGACTGCTCGTCTGGATACCGCTGGGCCTCACCATCTGGGTGGTCAATTTCCTGTTCACCTTCATGGACCAGGTTCTGCTCTGGCTGCCGCCGGCCTGGCGGCCCGAGCAATGGCTGGGATTTCACGTGCCCGGCTCGGGTTTCGTGATCGCGGGCGCGGCGGTGCTCCTTACGGGCTTCCTGGCTGCCAACATCATCGGCCAGCGGCTGGTGCTGTGGTGGGAGTCGGTGCTGGGCCGCATCCCCATCGTTTCCAACATCTACCGCAGCGTCAAGCAGGTGTCCGATACGCTGCTATCGCAGGACGGGCACGCGTTCAGCCGCGCCGTGCTGGTCGAGTTCCCGCAGCGCGGCCAGTGGGCCGTCGGCTTCGTGGTGGGAACCACCGGCGCGCAGATCTCGCGGCACCTCGACCCGCAGGCGCTCACGGTGTACGTCCCCACCGCCCCCAACCCGACGTCGGGCTATACGCTCATCGTCTCGCCGGCGGAGGTGCATGATGTCGACATGAGCGTGGATGATGCGCTCAAGTTTGTCATTTCCATGGGGGTCGTCATACCCCAGGCATCGCCCATCGGCGGCCATCCGGCCGTCCCGGCGGCCCAGGGACTGGGCAAGGCCTGAACCGCAAACCCCTTACGGCCGGTGCGCAGGCGCACCGGTGAATCATCGGAACGCACCTGACGGAGAGTTTATGCGCACGGAGTATTGCGGCTTGGTGGACGAGAAGTACATCGGGCGCGAGGTAAGTCTTTTTGGCTGGGTGCACCGGCGCCGCGATCATGGCGGCGTGATATTCATCGATCTTCGCGATCGCGAAGGCATCGTGCAGATCGTCTGCGATCCGGACCTTGCGGACGTCTTCGGCCAGGCCGAGGCGCTGCGCAGCGAGTATTGCGTGCAGATTTCGGGGCTGGTCCGGCCGCGGCCCAATGGCACCACCAATGCCGCGCTTACCTCCGGCGCCATCGAGGTCTTGTGCCGCAAGCTGGTGGTCCTGAACCCGTCGGTGCCCATCCCCTTCCAGCTCGATGACGACGACCTTTCCGAAACCACGCGCCTCACCCACCGCGTGCTCGACCTGCGCCGGCCGGCCATGCAGAACAACCTGCGGCTGCGCTACCGCGTCACCATGGCCGTGCGCCGCTACCTCGACGCGAAGGGCTTCATCGATATCGAGACCCCCATGCTCACCAAGAGCACTCCCGAGGGCGCGCGAGACTATCTCGTGCCCTCGCGTGTCCACGAAGGCATGTTCTTCGCGCTGCCCCAGTCGCCCCAGCTGTTCAAGCAACTGCTCATGGTGGCCGGCTACGACCGGTACTACCAGATCGTCAAGTGCTTCCGCGACGAGGACCTGCGCGCCGACCGCCAGCCGGAATTCACCCAGATCGACGTCGAGACCTCGTTCCTGGACGAGATCCAGATCCGCGAGCTCATGGAAGTGATGATCCGCGAGGTCTTCCGCGACGTGCTGTCCGTGGCGCTGCCCGACCCGTTCCCGGTCATGCGATACGCCGAGGCGATGGCGTTGTACGGCTCGGACAAGCCCGACCTGCGCGTCAAGCTGCAGCTCACCGAGCTCACCGACGTCATGGGCGACGTCGACTTCAAGATCTTCCGCGGCGCCACCGAACTCAAGGACGGACGCGTTGCCGCGTTGCTGGTTCCCGGCGGCGGCGCGATGGCCCGCTCGGAGATCGATGCCTATACCCAGTTCGTCGGCATCTACGGCGCCAAGGGCCTGGCCTACATCAAGGTCAACCAGCGCGCCCACGGCCGCGACGGGCTGCAGTCGCCCATCGTCAAGAGCCTGCACGACGCGGCGCTGGCGGCCATCCTCGAGCGTACCGGCGCCCGCGACGGCGACCTGATTTTCTTCGGCGCCGACCGCGCCAAGGTGGTGGCCGACAGCCTGGGCGCGCTGCGCGTGCGCATCGGCCACTCCGAGTTTGGCAGGAGCCACGGACTCTTCGAGGCGGGCTGGAAGCCGCTCTGGGTCGTCGATTTCCCGATGTTCGAATTCGACGAAGGTGACCAGCGCTGGGTCGCCGCGCACCATCCGTTCACGGCACCCAAGGACGGGCACGAGGACTACCTCGAGACCGACCCCGGGCGCTGCCTGGCCAAGGCCTACGACCTCGCCCTCAACGGCTGGGAGATCGGCGGCGGCTCGGTGCGTATCCACCGCGAGGATGTCCAGAGCAAGGTGTTCCGTGCCCTCAAGATCGGCGCCGATGAGGCGCGCAGCAAGTTCGGCTTCCTGCTCGATGCGCTGCAGTACGGCGCTCCGCCGCATGGCGGTCTGGCCTTTGGCCTGGACCGCATCGTCACCATGATGGCGGGCGCCGAATCCATCCGCGATGTCATCGCCTTCCCCAAGACCCAGCGCGCCCAGTGCCTGCTTACGCAGGCGCCCTCGCCCGTGGACGACAAGCAGCTGCGCGAGCTGCACATCCGGGTGCGCCGCGCGGAGGCCAAGCCGGCGGCTTGATTCGATCCATGAAAGCCCGCAATCGCTCCCTCACCCCGTCCCGCTCACTGAGGGAGATGGCGCGGGCGGCACGCATGGCCTGCGCAAATTCGTGAAGCAAGCGATGCGCCTGCGCGTTGCCACCTACAACATCCACAAGGGCGTCACCGCCTTCGGGCGGCGCTCGCGGGTGGCAGAGTTGCGCCTGGCGCTGCACCGCATCGATGCCGACGTCGTCTTCCTGCAGGAAGTGCAGGACCGCAACGAACGGATGGCCCGCCGCCTGGAAATCAGCCCGCACGCGAGCCAGCTCGACGCGCTTTCGTCCAGCGGCTACGCGCACCGGGCCTACGGCGTCAACGCGGTCTATCCCAACGGCCACCACGGCAACGCCATCCTGTCGCGCCTGCCCATCGAGCATTTCGCCAACCACGACATCTCCGATCACGCGCTGGAAAACCGCGGCATGCTCCACGCCCTGATCCATCTGCCCGGTGGTACGGCCGTGCACCTCATCTGCGCGCATTTCGGGCTGGCCAAGGGCAGCCGCATGCGCCAGGCCGAATGGGTGGCGCGTTTCGTCGAGCGCGAGATCCCCGCCGATGCGCCGCTCATCATCGCGGGAGACTTCAACGACTGGCAGCGGGGTGTCGACAAGCAACTGCGGGAGCGCCTGGGCGTGCAGGACGTCTTCGACGAAGTCACGCCCCGCGCCTGGGTCGACCGGCTGCTGGGCTGGCGCAAGTCCGTGCGCGTGGCGCGCACCTTTCCCAGCCTGGTGCCCTGGCTGACCCTGGACCGGATCTACCTGCGCGGCTTCGAGGCGGTTGACGCCCACGTCCCGCGCGGGCGGTCTTGGGCGCGCTGCTCCGATCACGCACCGCTGATCGCCGACCTGGAAATGCGATGGCCGCCCGCCGGGCAATAGCCGAACGCATCGCCCACACCCTCGATCCCTTCCGGCGCCAGCAGTACACCGACGGCAACCGCATCGTCCTGCTGGCATCGGCCCAGCGGTACTTTCCGCGCCTGCATGCAGCCATCGCCGGCGCAGCACACAGCGTCTGGCTCGAGACCTACATCCTGGCCGACGATGCCACCGGCCGTGCGCTGATCGACGCGCTGCGCGCGGCCGCGCAGCGCGGCGTCGCGGTGCGCGTGCTGGTGGACGGCTTTGGCGGCGGCGAGTTCGCGCGGCGACTGGCGCTGAGTTTTCCCGAATTCGGCGCACAGTTGCGCATCTACCGGCCGCAGCGCTGGTGGCGCCCGCAGCGGCGCCTGTTTCGCCGGCTGCACCGCAAGATCGCCGTTGTCGATGACCGCATCGCCTTTGTCGGCGGCATCAATGTGGACGACAGTCCGGCGCAGGACGAGCTCACTGGCGAGCCCATCGGACCGCGCCTGGACTTCGCGGTCGAATGCCAGGGTCCCATCGTTGCCGGAATTGCCCTTGCCGTGCGCCGGCTGTGGTGGAGGGTGGGGATGACCCGGCTGTCGGTTGCGGCCGAGCCGCCGCCGCGGCGCCTGCCCCCCGGCGCGCCGTTTCCCGATGGCGTGCGCGCGGCCGTCATCCTGCGCGACAACCTGCGCCACCGCCGCAGCATCGAGCACAGCTACGTGGCCGCCGTGCGCGCCGCGCGGCAGCATATCCTCATCGCCTGCGCCTACTTCCAGCCGGGCCGGCGCGTGCGCGGGGCGTTGCTTGCCGCCGCGCGCCGCGGCGTGCGGGTCACCTTGCTGCTGCAGGGGCGGGTGGAATACCGCCTGCAGCATTACGCCCAGCGGGCGCTCTATGGCCAGCTGCTTGCGGCAGGAATGGAAATCCACGAGTACCGCCGGAGCTACCTGCACGCCAAGGTGGCGGTGATAGACCAGGAATGGGCCACCGTGGGGTCGAGCAATATCGATCCGCTGAGCCTGCTGCTGGCCCGGGAAGCCAACGTCGTGGTACGCGACCGCGCCTTCTGCGATCAGCTGCGCGGGGACATCGAAGCGGCGATCCGTGACGACTCGCGGCCGCTGCGGGCCGCGGACTACGCGCGCCGATCCGTGCTCACACGCGCCATCGACTGGATCGCCTATGGCGCCATGCGCGTGGCCACCAACATACTCGCCCGCAGCCGTTACTGGACCTCGTGAACGGCGCCGCAGCTCCCCCGCAGCCCGACCCCGGCAAGGCAATCGGGCGGTCGGCAGGCCTAGCGGCGGCGCAGCAGCGCAACGCCGCCTTCGCGGAACAGGGTATCGGCGGGGATATCCGGGTCGATGCGGTCGGTACGGGTGATCGCCAGTTCACCGGAAACGGGCGGGCGGGATGGCGTGATCTGGCGGCGGTACACGCTGAAGCTGGGGGCCGCAAATTCCCATTGCACGGCAGTCCCGGGCAGGGTTGCCGCCAGCAGGCCGGCGCGCTTTTGCGGGCCGTTGAGCACGTCGCCCAGCCAGGGTGCCAGTCCGTACCCGAGAGCAACGCAGAGCAACGCGCTGGCTGCGACGCCACGCTGCCAGGCAGGGCGCAAGCCGAGGCGTCCCGGTCCGAGCAGCAGGGCAAACCCCAGCGCCGCGCAGGTTCCCGTGACGGCATAAAAGGCCGGCCCCGCCGCGGCCGCGGCACGCTGGGCCTGCGCCGCGTAAAACGAGATCGTGGCGGTACCCGCCGGCGGGCTCCAGGCCTGCACCAGCGCCGGAACGCCGGGCAGTATGAGAAGCAGCGCGGCGGCAGGCAGGAGCAGGTTGCGGGTCGATCCCGATTGCGCCACCTGACGGCCGATCAACAGGAAAACCGGGGTCATGCCGTAGAGCAGGTAATGCGGCAGCTTGGTCCCCGACAGCGAAAAAAAGACGAATACGAAGGCAAACCACAGCAGCAGGTAGCGGTTGAGGGGCTGGCTCCACTCGCCCGGGGCGCGCTGCAGCGCCCGCCACAGCAGTCCGCTCCAGGGCAGGAGCAGCAGCGGCAGAAAAAGCGCGTAATACCCTAGGCTCCCGCCGTGGCCTTCCAGCGTGCCGTTGAAGCGGTTGAGGTTATGACGCACCAGGAATCCGTCGATGAATTCCTGGCCGTGCAGATGCAGCTGCACGGCGTACCAGGGCGCCGCCACCGCGGCGAGGATCAGCCAGCCCGGGGGGTAGGCCACCGCCCGCAGCCAGTCCCGCCATCGCCGCACGCTGGCGCAATGGGCCAGGCTCACGGCCAGGGGGATGAGAATGGCGATGGGCCCCTTGGTAAGCACGCCCAGTGCCATCCAGAAATAGGCGCGGCGCAGCGCCGGGCGGCCGCCGCTTTCCAGGTGGCGCCACAGGTCGAACATCATCGCTGCCAGCAGCGCATTGAGCAGGGCGTCGGCCGTGGCGGCGCGGCTCATCACCAGCACCCCCAGGCTGCTCGCCGCGACCCAGCCGCCCAACACTGCATCGCGCGCGCCCATGCGCGGCGCCGCAAACCGCACGATGGCATGCACCCACGCCAGGGCTGCCAGTGCCGACGGCAGTCGCAGCGCGAATTCGTTCAGGCCCAGGGACCAGACACTGGCCGCCTGCAGCCAGTAAATGAGAATGGGCTTGTCGTAACGCGGCGCACCGTTGAGGGTGGTCGATAGCCAGTCGCCGCTTTGGAGGATTTCACGCGTGGCCTCCGAGAATGCGCCCTCGTCGTAGTCAAATAACGGCCACAGCCCCAGGGTGGGCAGCAGCAACGCCGCGCAGGCCAGCAACAGCAGCGTGCCGCCGGCGCCGCGCAGGCGGCTCACGGGCGGTTCCGTGCGGCGCGCCACTGCAGCGCCAGCGTTGCCAGTGCCGCGCCGGCGCCCAGCGCGGCCAGCAACCATTGCAGCGGCAGCGCGAGCGGATAGCCGGTATCGCCTGCAACCAGCGCAACGGCGCAAGCCAGCACGACCAGTGCGAAGACCACGCTCGCCCAGGGACGTTGCCAGTACGCCCAGCGCCGCGCCAGCGCGTCGCCGGCCACCCCGGCGAGGATGCCCAGCGCCGCACCGCCCAGCGCGTCCGAGGGCCAGTGCGCTCCGACCATGATTCGCGACGCGCCCACCAGCGCTGCCAGGGCGATCATGGCGTACAGCGGCAGCTGCCCGGCGCGCCGCGGCGGATAGCCCAGCGCTACCACCGTGGCCACCAGGAAGACAGTGATCGAGTGGCCCGAGGGGAAGGCGTTGTGTCCGCTGAGCATCTGGCCCTGGATATGGAAGCTGGCCGGATCGAGCACGGCGGCCGGCCGCGGGCTTGCCGCAAGACGCTTGCCCACGGCCGACAGCAGGCCACCGAGCGGCGCGGCGTGGAGGCCGGCGGCCAGCACCTGCGGTGCCCGGGGCAGCAGCAGCGCCAGCAGCATCACGGCCGCGAGCCCGTGGCCCAGCAGGGTCAGGTAGCTGGGCAGGGCCTGCGGAAGCCAGCGCGCCGCCGCATCGTTGAGCGCCAGGAACACCGGCCGGTTCAGCCCCGTGCCGGCGAATACGGCAGCGGCCAGCAGGAAAAGCGCAGCCAGGGTCAGCATGAGGCGAAGGTTGGGGGCGCGCTGCATCGAGCGGCGATTCTACCGGCGCATCGCCCCCGCCCCGCGGCGCCGCGCCGCCGGTCTGTCAGCCCTGCTGCGTGCCGGCAAATTTCCACAATATCTGGTGGAAATCGCAATGCGCCATCCAGATGTAGTAGGAGCGGCGCTGCGTCGAACCGCATCCTGCGCCGCGCGCGAAGGCGCTTTCCCTCTGAAAAATGTTGCGCGAAGGCAAGAAAATCGCAATTTCTCCTCTGAAAACGCTTGATTCTCCTCGTGGATCGCATAGTATTGCGGTCACGCAACGAGAGCGCTCTTTGAGAAATGTCGCAGTATCAAGAACGCTGTCGCTGTTACCTTCAATTCCCAACAGGAGATAGTTGATGGCTACTGCCAAGAAGGCAAAGAAAGCAGCAAAGAAGGCC
>Ga0209698_10000746_pt1 | contig 37286 bp, 41 predicted proteins | sample LitLauG_LLR_2012_FD_187203 | JGI IMG/M metagenome (GOLD analysis project Ga0209698, IMG submission 187203) | Freshwater sediment microbial communities from Pennsylvania, USA - Little Laurel Run_MetaG_LLR_2012 (SPAdes) (version 2) | ecosystem: Environmental > Aquatic > Freshwater > Creek >... | reverse complement strand
AAGCCTTCGTTGTTGGTTTGCGACCGCGGGAATGAGATGCTGAAGTGGTTTTCGCTCTCTGGAGAACTCCAGCAGGTTGTGCCTGTGCCGGGCGCACAGCCCAGCAACGTCGCGCCGCTCGGAGGAAGCCGAAGCACCCGCTTCAAGAATCACATAGCGATTGCAAGCCTCAACGGGATGATTCTGATTCTCGATGGAACCCAACGCGTTGTTTCGGTGGTGGGCGGCGAGCCCCCCGTCTATGTGGACGGGAAACTGCTGCCGCTGCAAGTCTTCAATTACACCTTCAACCATCCCCATGACGTATACGTAGATTCTGCTGGCGCGTTGTATGTGGCACAGTGGTGGTCGAGCCAAACCTATCCGATCAAGCTGGTGCCGTTAAGCTAGGGCCAGCTTTGCTGGCCCTGGTGAACCATCAGACACACAGTCAGAGCTCCCCTGGAAACTCCCCGTGGCAGAGTGGCACAAGCTTTCTCACGGCGAAGCGCAATCATTTATTTGCTGCAATTCTCACTCGGCACAGATCGCGGCCCAATGATCTTGCACAATGAATCTTGCTGATTAAATAGTTCTTGGAAATCCACCATAGAGGCCCTTATTCTTCTTGTCACGTACGGCATGGCATTCGGTCTCTCTTCCGCTCAGATTTTCTGGTTCAGGTTGTTAGTCTCTCCCAAGTCCAAGCGGGTTCAAGGAAAACCTTCCAATAATGCATTGTATGTGTTCGGGACCAATAAGTCTGACGCAGACAGGAAGCCGACCCGCGAGTAACTGTTCCTCGGCAAAGTACAGTGTGGACCGATAGCTGGTGATCCTTGCCCTTTTCACCGATACAGTTTGTGGACAGCTACTGTAGCTTGTCCGCTTAACACTGTTTGTTTCGATTGGGTCGCAATGATCGGGAACTATTCGGTGTGGCTGAAAATCCTCCTTTGTCATCCGTTGCGGTAGGCTCGATCGCACCGAACTCGGCTGATATAAAAAATGATGCAGCTGTTTATTCACTGATCTAGTATTGCAGCGTATGAAGAAGCCATCGCGACGATCGCCTCTTTATCTATTAGGTCTTCTGATCACAACGTTCCTCCTGCCCGGCATTAAGAAAGGCATGGAGGAAATCATTGGAGGCCAGATCAAGGACAAAGGTATCGTTGGCGTGCTCAGAGCTGCGCGCGATGCTAGCACCTTGTTTGTGACCCAACACCCGTACCTTTCTGCGGCCATTGCCTCAGCCACTGTCTCGTGCCTTGCCATCTGGTACATCTATTGGTGGCTTTTCGAGAAGAACGTTTCCGAAGACGTAGGGGAATCCAAAGAGCGAGCCTACCTCGATGCCATCGAGGATTACATGGAGACCTTAAATCAAACGCTCAGATACGATCAGCGCGAGTTCACGTCGCCAGGTGGTCACTTGCTCGCGCGCGAGTTAATTAGAACACGCTTCCTGTTCCGGGAGTCTTCAGACAAGAATAATGGTGGTCTGCGCCCCCGCGACATCATCACTCTCGGACAGGGCTCGTATATCAAGAGTGTAGTGCCCCGAGTGCTTCAGTCACGCCAGCCGATCCTGTTACTTGGCGACCCTGGATCAGGCAAGAGCATAACGCTCCGGCAGATCGCGTTAGAACTTGGGCGCCGGGCGAAACAGAGAAGGACAGCATCCCGCATGGTCCCAATCTACATCAGTCTGGGCGCCTACACTGGGGGCGGAACTCATGCTCCAATTTCGATTTTGAAATTTATAGAGCAGCAGCTAACGCAGGTCATCCCCGGCGGGGCTAACATCGCTCCGGACCTCGAGAAGATGCTGTTGCAGGGCAGGATCGCCTTGCTCTTCGACTCTATGGATGAGATGCCGCGCGCAGATTTTCCGGATCGTGCTAATGAGCTTAAGAAATTTATCATCGCCTACGCTACCCGTAACCGGATTGTTGTGGCATGTCGCGACAGGGAATATACGGGTGTTCTCGCGTACTCCGAACTTGTTATCCTGCCGTTCAACGATGCCGCCATCAAAATCTATTTGAAGAAGAATTGGCAGTTGTATCACGCGCACCTGCCTGCAGAGCGACAGGAAAAAGGTTACAGTGATCTGCTCAAGATTGCTGCGCCCACGCATGCACTTCATGCACTGGCGGCAAATCCTTACTTTCTAAAGCTGTCTTCGCTTTACTTCTTTACTCACAACGGTAAACTTCCCGCATCGCAGGCTGAATTGCTCAACGGTTACATCGAACGTCGCCTCCAAGACGAGTCAGAACGGAAGAGGTTAAAGGACGAGGACGTCCAGATGATGACCACGGCACTGGCTACCCTGGCTTTTGAACTCGTCGCAACGGGCCGTGGCACGTTCTTCACACGAGACGATCTCTCCGCCCCAATTGCTGGCGATAAGCAAGATGAGATTGCAGACAGGATTCTCGAATCAGGGCTTCTCAAACAGGCGCTGGATGGCTCGCTCCGTTTTGAGCATCATCGGCTCCAGGAATTTCTCGCCGCCTTGTACTGGGAACAGGTAGCAGGAGCGCAAGTTGTAACAGCGGCTCATCTCGAGAATCCATGGTGGCGCGAGACCCTGACCATCAGGGCTGGCGTCACTCAGGACATTAGTCGGCTGCTTAGCCAGATCATCGATTGTATCGACGATAGCTACTTAGCCCGAATCCGCCTCAAGCGGGGCAGTGCCAATGTCGTGCAACCGCCTGAGGAGAGAGAGACCGGGGACATAGTTGCACGATTGAATTACTTGACCGCCTACGAGCTTGCAATGGCCTGCGCCACTCAGCGATGGGCTGAAGTCGCTGAGCCACGTCGAGAGGAGCTTTCGCTCATCGGGAACGCAATTGTCAAATACGGGGAGGTCCTGGAAAAGGTGCGTCTGGCTCGCAGCCTCAGCGACACACCGATCGTCTTCAGCGGTGGACTATTCGCACGACTAGTGGGTGATGACAACGACTGGGTGGTAAGCGAGGCGATGGCTTCACTCAGCCCGCGCGAGGCTGAGACTCCCGAGTACGACGAGGTTATGCGGTCGTTCTTACGCCACGCAGGCAACAAAGGATTCCGAATGCGGGTCGATGTCCTCCGTCACATAGTTCGCGCGGGCCACATCCGTCCTGAGATGAAGTCTATTGGTCTGATTGGAGCCTACCTTCGCGCTGTAGGTATCGATTTTATAATGGTGGCTGCGTATATCTTCCTGACGCGGTACTACGGTCTGATGGATCAACGGAACCTCATCGAAAAGCACTACATCAAGTTCGGGCTGGGATTAGGGCTGTTGATGGGCAACGTCTACTGGTTTGCCGGGGGCTTCCAAATGTGGGTAGCCTTCTCCGTGTTTGCCTTGGCTCTGATTTTTATAGATCCCCAGGTGGCCTGGCTCATAATGATGGGCTTGGTAGTATACCTGTGGACTAGCGGCGAATGGTTTCGGCGAGCGATCTGGATAACGCCGGAGTGGAAAAGACTGTGTACGCTATTTCCAGTCATTCCTTGGTTAGCGCAGGTCGTGGTGACTGCAAATTTGGCATCTGCCCTGTTAATGCTCATCGGGTGGCGAGTAATAGGATCTCCACTGTCCGCATTGTACTGGTTCTATCCAGGAATCGGTCTCGGGCTTATCATGCCGATTATTGTCGAGCAGAGTTGTGTAGCCAGCGTTGGACCTCTCTTAGCTGGGGTCGCGCACGCTGGAGGCGATCAAGAAGGCATGGCCATACTCGATCAACTGATCGGTCGACTCAAACAGCCTCTTTCACGCAAGACGCATATTCGCATTCTCACTCGGATCACAACACTGCCCCTAAATGAAGAGGTCATCATTCGCGGTTTGTATGCTCTGACGGCTTCCTCACAGTTCTTCTTGCCCGAGGAAGAGGTTCTGCGAGCCATCGACAGACTCGATCTGAGAAGAAAGCAGAAAGAACTTGGAAGTGAACGGGGAACTTCCAATTGATAGATTCGAACCGGTACTTCTCGAGCGTCGGGAAGACATTGACCTTCTCGGGGCAGGGCATTACGCATGGGCCGCTCAACTCTTTGCCGTAGGCTGTTCCTTACAAATTCCAGAGGATTTCGTAAACGCCGGACGGTCTACTTTGTGCCCGACACCGCTCCGGAGACACCTTTCTGGGTAGCAAACCCGGTGGTCAAAACAATCACAACCCTGCGATCCACTTACTGCCGCCTGGGGTAGGTCGCCCAGGGTGGCGAATGCGGTCTGGTTCGATGAAATTCAAACACTGGTTTGGACTGAGGCCCAATCGGTCGGCGGGAAACTTACGGGCCAGAAATGCGGAGCCGGATGCTCAAATTCAAAGGCAACTGAAAAGCGACCCTCGGCCGATTCTTCTACACGCAAGACCCTTGCCTTGGTAACGCTTTCCGTCTTTAGATTGCTGATACAAATGTGCTGCCCTGCCACTATCTCCATCCCAACGTCCAACAAGCCGCCGTGAGCGTTGACCACTAGGGAATGGGCCGACATACTTATTCGTTTGCCATCGGGCATTATCGCCGACAGTTGAAGCGAGACCCGGAGAACGACTCGCTCGCTTCTCCGCTGGTTTCTTCCCTCCCTCGCACTTGGGGGGCCATCTGAGTTCGGTTTGCTGATCTCTTCCGCCATGGTGCTCCATTCTCCTGATCGATAGGAGTATTTGGTTCGGCTAGGACCCCGCTAGCAGCCAGAAGGCCGAAATTAGCCATAGATCGTTAGGGTAGATGTCCAGTATCGGGCGAAGTGAGAACTGGATCTCGTACAAGGCTGATTTCGGTCCCTCAACTCGGACCACCCTGCACCCAAGTTCCATTCCGGAGTTTGGCTTGATGAGTAGAATTCGCTGATCGGTAACTAATTTCAGGGTGCATTGCAAAAGACCGCCGTGTGCATTTACAACTGACGTGAACGCTTGCACTCGGCCCAGCCTTCCATCCGGCAAGATGGTCTGGATTGTTACGACCGCTTGGAGAAGCACCCGTCGGCTTTTGCGAAGATCTAAGCGTTCGGTGGGGTTCATCTTCGGTGGCAATCTTCCTTCTCTTCGACCTTGCTCAGGTACGCCGCTCCTGTTTTCCGCCCTTATTCCTAAAGTATTTCCTGAATTCCAGCCAATCTTTCACTGCCAACCATAGACAGGTGAATCCGAGTGAAACAAAAACAGCCCCGCCCACGACCGCAGAAGTTTGGCTTATATCCTCGTTTGAACCCCCTTGGTAGAGAAGAACTACCCCGGTCAGAAGAGAGAAGAAACCGAAAATGAGTCGGAAGTTGTCTAACATCAGATCTAGTTCTGCCGCCTCCTCGCCTACTATCCTTTGTCCGAGTGCTCCTTTGCTCAGTTGACAAAACGCTTTGTGCGGTTCGGATGGTCCGCGCGGCCAATTCTTAGATCTGGTTTTCTACATTGCATTTCATCAACGCCCCGCAGCATCCTGTGACGAGCGACCCACCTTCGCTAGAAGATTTGGTCACCTCGATATCAGCGCCACACTACCGGTTCAAGCGATGAAACCGTTGGCCAGTCCGCATGACCACAATCTTCTTCCTGAATGTGTCTTTAATCTGCGATCTTACCCGTCAAGTTTGGCTGAACGCGGCGTTGAGATTGTTGGTCGGTTTCCCGAGCAGTTGGTCTCCAGAAATATTAGAAATGTGTAAGTGTCATTATCGTTAACTGGCAAGCGCCCAGGGCTAATCATTTTGCATTCATGGGTACTCAAGAATTCAATAGAACGAGACGATGCAAAAGTAGACCGTCGCAAAAGTGTTGTGGCGTAAAGGGTTAGCGACGTTCTCTTGCCGGCTAAGAGTTCGTCTAGGTGCTCGGTCCACAAAATCTGAACGTGCTTCCGGAGGGCCGGATTGGTCGCTTCGTCTCAGCCGTCCCTGGTTGAGGTTAGCCGCCCTTCAAGTCGCTTTTTGTACTGTCTACGATCCAGCATTTCAATTTTGGTCGGATAACCAAGCAGGACCGGAATAGTTCTCTCCCATTCACGCCTCTTCCCTAAGCTCTCGGCGGGTCGGGTTCCCATTCACGCGGGGGCCCAAATTCAACTTTAAGGAGAAAAACATGTACCTAAAAAAGGGAATTTGCCTTTGCTTGGTGGCCGTGACCATTTGCACGGCTGCAATCGCTCTGGAGCAGAGTCACCGAGATAATCTGGGCAGGACTCAGGCTGACGGGGGTGCTCCGACGCCTCCCCCAATACCCTGGCCGACCGGGTTCGGTTCGCCTGGCATCATCGCAGGTGGTGGTGCTCTAGCGCGGACCTAGATTCGGTGGGGCCGGCAAGCACAGACATGAAGTCTTGCCGCGCTTGATCGCTGAAGGGGCCACGCAGAACCTCTACTCGGGGAGAAGGTTTCCAAAACTTTCTCCCCATTCTTGTGTTACGATTTGCGAAATCTTCAAAAGGTTTTAAATGTTACCTACCACTCTCTGGCTAGCGGCCCTCGCTCTTGAAAGCGTCCTCCTGGTGAGGGCGGTTCAAGGGAAAGTGCTCAAACACTATCGTTTTTTCTACCTTTACTTAAGCTATGTCCTCGTACGTGACCTCGCGCTGATGCCTATCTATTATCTTTGGCCAAAGATCTACGGCTACGCCTACTGGTACAGTCAGTTCTTGAGTGTTGTCTTGGGGTGTGGTGTGGTTTGGGAGGTTTATAAGGTAGCGCTGACGAGGTATCCCGGGGCAGCTCGGATGGCCCGGAACGCGCTCCCCTTCCTTTTTATTTTCGCGGCATCAAGGATTTTCGTGAAAGCCTGGAACAGCCCGTATTGGATTCCCGGAACTAGCACTTTGGAAACCGAGCGGGATCTGCGATTTGTGCAGATGGTGCTTCTGCTCGGCTTGGTTGCCCTCTTCGCTTACTACGCCATTCCATTGCGGCGCGATCTGAAAGGCATCATCTATGGATTCACCGTATTTGTGGCCACTACGCTGATTCATCTCACTTTCGGGAACTATCTAGGGTCTAGTGTTCGATTTCTCTGGCCCTACATTCAGCCACTGGCTTACATATTCGTTCTCCTGATCTGGTGTCGGACTCTCTGGTCTTACGAAACAGAGCCAGAACTTGCAATCAATCCAAGCCTCGAACTCGATTATCAGCTTTTGGCATCCGCCGCGAGGAAGCAATTGAGGACTGCGCACAGTTTCCTCTTGAGACGCTCCGATGACTGAGTATCCTCTTTTCCTTGCAATGGGGGTCACAGCGCTGGCAGTTTCCTTGGTGTTCTTATTGCTCCGCAAGCGGCGAAGTTTCTACGAATACCCTGATGCTAAGGACCAAGAGACTTCCATTCCGATTAGCTGGGACCCGCTCACTTCTGAACTGAGCGCAAGAATTTTCAATCCAGACGATTCAGATTTCGTCGCGCGCGAATCCTCCCGCCAGGTTGCTCGATGGTTCAGAACAAAGCGCTCCTCCCTCGCGCTCGACTGGGTGTTGGCGATAAGAAAGCATGTCAATCTGTTGATGCAAACATACCGGAGGGCCGCGCGCAACAATCCCGACCTTAACCCTGCGAACGAGCTAAGCTTGGGATTTGAGTTTCTACTTTTTCATGTCACAAGCGGGATCTTCTATCTGGTGGTTTGGCTGGTCGGTCCTCTCAAAGCCGCGGCGTTTGTCAGATACCCACTGGGATTAGCGGGCCAGCTTCGAAAGATGACCGAAGATATCCTGCCACGCGGGACGCCTGTGGCGGTCGAACTGCTAGACAACAAACCGGAACCGAACAATCGAACTGCGACTCTATAGGACAGGAATGCACGGCGAACTCAAATTTGCGGATCTCGAAGCTGCCCGCCGGGACTTAGAAAACCGCACCTTGGCGAAGATCGAGGGGGATTTTGCCCGCCTCATCTATTTGGCCTCCATGCGCGACTACAATACCGGAGAGTACCACCACGAAGGTTTGGCTTGCCAGTTCACCGAAACGCTAGCTCGAAGAGTTCTTGCCGCCACTCACCGGGATGTGTTCAGGCGTTTGGTACTGTGCTCGGTGGAAGAGCTCGTCGAGCAACTTGACAGCTACGTTCGCTCGAACGGTTCTACCTTGTCCGACTTTGTCCGGGTTTGGGAGAAGCTCCAGCCTTACACAGTAACAGTCCCTTTGGATTCCAGCCCGCTTACGGCTCGTTTCTTCGCTTTGAACGTCAGAGCTGCGTTGGCAGTCTTAGAGCGTCGTCAAGCGCGGCCTCTTCCGGATCCACGATCCGCATCGCCACGCCCGTGACTCGCCCCACAATTTCAGCTTCGTTTCCGTGTTTAAACTGACGAATTTCGCACGGGGAAAGTGGGTGAGGAACCAGGATGAGTTGGCCGTCGTGCAGTTCGCACCAGGAACACGCATAGCCATCCCGAAGTTCGACAAAATAGATAGGCCGGTCGTATTCCGAGCGCCATTTGGACGCATGAATCTTCCGAGTGTTCTGGTCTATCTGCACAAAGGAACCGGGGCGCAAGAGAGGGTGAAGTGTCAGATCTTTCAGTCCGATGAACCCGTACATGCTATGCCGGATGTCTAAGTGCTGGATCAGTGCGATCGGCACTTCCCCCCAGACCTCTACCATTCGCGAAAGGAGATTTGTATTAGCCACGTCGAACCCGCGGTCAAACCGAACCGGGAAGCTCACCATCCTGCTACGGTCAAAAACCTCGACGCAGGTCGGATGGGTCTGTTCGAGTTGCATCTCCATCTGCCGATTGCCGATGTTTTGAACGTCTACTCCATACAGCTGAAGAATATCTCCGAACTTCAGATGATAAATGGCGCTCAGACTGTAAAGCTTATAAATGCTGGGGATAGAGTCGGAGTTTTCAATCTCCGTCAGCCACGGGTTGGAAATATGGAACTCTATATTGCCCTCTGATTCTGCGATCTTCTGGCTCAATTCTGCGACATCCCGCGTGGTGATTCCGAGCCGTGCTCTGATCTCCTTTAGTTGCTCGCCCGCGCGCAAGACACGCCTCCTGCTCGATATGGTATCGGAAAGGCTTGGTTCACGTGTGCTTTTTTGACCGATCATCACCCGGGGGACGCGCTGCGCAAGGGAAGGACCTGACTCCACCCTCTGGGTCCGCTGACGAAAAACAGAGAGAGTTAGAACGCCAACAAACTTTGCTCGCAAAACAAGGGTATTGAACTCTTAAGCAGCGTGTTGGAGGCTCGAGTCCTCCCCGGTTCACCGTTTCTTTTCGGAGCCCTGGCCTCACCAATTTTCTCGCTCGCAAGAAAAAACTGTGCCTAATTTTATGCCGCATCCGGCTCGTGCTTTTGTGTGGACGGCGTTTCGAAAATACGACTGCAAGACGTTCTAAGTCTTATGCCACACACGAATTGAGGAGTTCACCGGATTGAGTCTCTTACGCTCGTGCCTGACATTCATTCATGAGCCAAGGGTGGTTTCAACATGCAGATGAAATTGGAGCGATTTGAGAAGCGGCAGCCGCGAGAAATCTCTATGACAATGTCAAACCTTAAACCGTCCGTCGTTCACGAGACGGCGGTCAGCGAGAATGTCTCACCTGGTGGCTTCCGATTGCTCTCAAACTACGCTAGGAATCGAAATGACATCGTTGAGGTCACCTTACAAAATACGCGGCATCAAAGACTTGCGCGCGTCGTTTATTGCCAGAAACTCTCTGACGGAAGGTTTGGAATTGGATTGGAACTACTCGGGGACCCATTCGACTGGGCGGAAGAAATTAGCCCAGGAGTGCCTGATTGAGCCATGGCTTTGGAAATTAGAAGTCCAGCAATTTAAAAAGGCCTGACCGAGCTGAGCGCTTAAGCCAGTTGGGAGCCGCAACGGGGAATCCGGTTGACAATCGCAACTACTTCGCTTCCTGCGTTTTCGCTCACAGTCCAAGTCTTCAACTCTAGTGGGCAAATCTTGCAACTAAGAGTTCTATCTACGTCCTCGCCGTGAAAATGGGAGATTTACATTCAAAATGATCACGAGAGGCAAGAGAGAGCAGATCTGCAAGGGAGACGGGATTAGCGGGCAAGAATCTAGCGATACCAAAGCTGAGCGATGGACCGTGAGCGTCGCCGACTCCCATTTTGGATACAAGACTTGCCTCAACACGGCGCAGGAACCGCTCCTTGGCGCACGGCTTTCCAGTTTCAATCGCCAAAACGCCGAATACTACGCAATCTAGCCGGGCAACGATGTCCGATTTTCGAAAACTCTCGTTTAGCGCGGCGGCCCCTTGGATTAAGATGCCATCATCGGTTCTCCTCCCGCAGGGCTCACTTATTTCTTTGGGTTCCTCAAACTTGCCGCAGAGCAAGACGACAGGCCGTTTGATCCTCCGAGCGAACCTTAGAAGTTGCGCTCCCAAAATGAGAAACCCTCGCCGATTGTACGTATTAGTCTGCTCGTCAATCAGGGACGCGGGGTATAGTTCTGAGCGAATTCTTCGAATGGCTCCCAAGAGGTTGCCGGCACGGACTAGGAGTTCCCGTTGAGTGGCGAGTTCCTCCGCCGTCGAGTGCGACGTGACCTTGGATGCAGCAATTCTGGGCAGTAAGTTCCGCAACTCTGCGTCATCTGCTCCGAACGATTCACCTGACTGTTTCGAATTGAACATCTCGCCTAGCAATAAATCGAACGGATCCTGGAATCGAACCTCGGTCTCAGCCGCATCAGAAGGAGTAGAGTTTGGAACCAGATTTTCTGTGCCAGAGTTGGCGCAAGCAAGTTCACTTACGTTCATAGTCCTTACCTCCCGCCAGGGACTGAATCGGAGAAGGGTATCTGGTTGTTTCCAACCAGATACCCTTCTTGTCCCCAGAGGCAGCATGATTGGGTCGACCAAAGCATAGTCAGGTCAGGAATGATTCACATCCGGTGAATACCCGCCTTAATGTGAAAAAAAACCTGATCCGGCATGAAAAGGGAGTTCTCGAAATTCAAGGCTGAACAATCCCTCGACGTATCGCGTAGCGGACCAAACTCGCGGTCTCGTGAATATCCAGTTTCCGCATCAGGCGGGTTCGGTGAGAATCCGCGGTCTTGACGGCGATCCCCAGAATCGATGCAACATCTTTGGTCGTCTTGCCTTCCGCAATCAACTGGAGTACCTGGCGCTCCCGGGAGGTCAGCCGGACTGCCGGTTTCTCCGTCTTTGTATGATATGCACTCATCAGTGCGCTTGTGATCCCAGGACTCATATAGACACCGCCCTTGGACACAAGGCGAATGGCTTGCACCAAGTCCTTACCCACCTGGTTCTTGAGAACGTAGCCTTTGACGCCGGCTTCGAGGGCGGCCTCGATGTATTGGCTCTCATCATGTTGCGTCAAAAAAATGGTCCTGATCTTAGGAGCCGACTTTTCCAATTCACGGCAAGCTTCAATTCCGTTGAAGGCGGGCATGCCGATATCCATGACTACGATCTCCGGATGCAGCTCCTGGGCCAATTTCAGCGCCTCTTGCCCGTCCGAAGCTTCTCCAATTACCGTGATGCCGTCATGTTCCAACAGTGAGCGTAACGCTTGACGTACCAAGACATGGTCATCCGCCAGAAGCACTCGAGTCGACAAAAGTCACCTCCCCTGGAATGGGCAGGGAAATCGATAATTTGGTCCCGCTCATGTGGGCGGAAGAGATGGAAAGCGTTCCGCCGATCGCGGTTAGCCTTTCCTTCATGCTGATCAGACCCAATCCCCTACCCTCGGGAACGCCCCTATGAGCTTTGGAATCAAATCCGATTCCATTATCAGTGATGGATACCTTCAATGTTCCCGATTTCGCCCTCACGTCAATCAAAATCCGGCTCGCGCGAGCATGCTTAGTTGCGTTTGCGAGAGCCTCTTGTACAACACGATATAAACCGATTTCCATGGCCTCGGGCAATCTGCCCGGGTGATCCCCTTGAACGAGAATCGAAATCTCCGTCTTCCGTGAAAAGTTGCTCGCGAGAAAACGTATTGCAGGCAGGAGTCCAAGGTCATCAAGGACAGTTGGGCGAAGCTCGTGTGAATAACGCCTGAGCTGGCCTTCGATTTCGTCTAGCAGTTGCTTGATGAACTTCAGTTTGCCTTTCTGATGCTGGGGCTGATCTCTCAGTGCCTCGTCCAGGGCGATGTGTACGGCTGCTAGCAATTGTGAGGCCTCATCATGAACTGAATACGCGATTCTCTTTATCTCCTTTTCCAACGTTTCGTTTAGCTGGCGCGCCGCGATTATCGCGTCACGAAATCCTCGTTGAGCCATCTCATAGGGAGACAGGCTTTCAGCTAGAAAATCCGCCGCGGCGCATAGTATTGAGACTCGCTGGGGAGTTACCCTAGCAGTCGACAACTCCCGTACAACCAACTGATGAATAGCGGTAAACTCGAGGAGCCCAACTCCTTTGTGCATCGCCTCACGCCCCAATTCATATGCAAGCCCCAAAGACTGCTCTCCGCCGCCCATTACATATTTGAGCATGGCTTCCCGATATCGTTCCTTTAAGGAGCCGGGCAGGCGAGTTGAAGCTTTGACGGTGGCGCTCATATTGCAGGAGGTGCAACTCTTGAGACGAGCACGAGGGCATCGTCGTCTTTTCTTCCGAATCTATTCAAAAGTCTGGTTGCAGCCAATTGAGGCAATTCGCTCGAAGATAAATCCTCACGGAATTCCGGACGAACTCCGTCCGTGGCAAGGAAGAGCATGTCTCCTCTGCTGACTTGCAACATGTCCGGCTGCAATACGGGTAGCTGCGATCCAACTACTCCTGGCCGGAGGAGCAGTGTCTCCCTGGTCGATTTTTTTTCACCACCAGTTCGCAACAAAATCGCTTGCACATTGCCAATTCCGAGCCACGACATCACTCCTGCTGACAAGTCGAGCGAAGCTACACTTAGTACGGCTCCCCGGGTAGTTCGCAACTCGCGGTGGCAAATCTCTATCAATTCGGACAAATTGACCTCCATACTTTTTTCCAGTACGCCGATTGCGACTCTCGCGGCATACGCAGCCTCGGGACCATGGCCAATTCCGTCAACCACCGCGAGAAGCGCTTTATTATTGCTCTGACGGACCACGTACTCGTCGCCGGATTCGTTTTGCCCGGGCCGAAGAAATCTGGCAACCCCGTATTCCACCGGATCTGGTCTCACTGCCTCCATTTTTTAACCTTTATCGTCGTCCCATTCCTCGGCGATGAACAAATCTCAAATTCATCCATGAGCCGTTTGACCCCTGGCAGTCCGAGTCCCAGACTTCCAGAAGTGGAGAACCCGTCACGCATCGCCTGTTGAATATCAGAAATCCCCGGCCCCTCATCTGCTGCCGTGACTATGATTCCCTGACGAGGGGGAGCAAGACACGGTCTCAGACTGATTTCGCCACTCCCTGCGTACAAGACTATATTCCGAGAAAGTTCTGATATGGCCGTCGCAATTAAAGTCGCCTCGCCGGAGGAAAAACCGAGTTCCAGCGCCATCTCCCGGCCCCTTTGTCGTGCGGCCACGATGTCCAGCTCGGACTTGATCGCCAATCGGATTTCTCCGTCGACCACTTCGTTTCCCTCAGTCGGGAGCTCTAAATTGACGGTCCAGATATGCCAATCCTTCTTCGAGATCCAATGCCGTGGACACTCCTTCCAGGGTAAGCCCGAGCTGAACCATCGCAAAGGCCACTTCTGGTTGGATTCCCACAAGCACCGTCTGCGCCCCCCGCAGCCGGATCATCTGGGCAATCTCCCGGAGTGTTCGCGAAGCATAGGAATCCATTACATCCATGGCAGTAACGTCCACAATCACGCCCCTGGAGCGGAATCGCACAACTTGCTGAATTAGATGCAGCCGCAACTGTTTCAGGTCCGCATCGGAGAGTGCCGCTTGAAAGGTCGCAATCAGCACCTCGCCTTGTTTTAGGATGGGAACTTCCACGGCAATCTCCCCTTATCGTTTGACTACCTAAGCTCCGCTGAGGGGACTACCTTGTATCCCAGGAGCCTTTCGGCTTGTTCGATACCGCCCTGGAGATCGCCCACGGTGTTCATTTTGCCAAGATCCACCCCGATGGTTACAAGAGTCTGAGCAATTTCAGGCGAAAGACCGGTAACGATCACCGTAGCTCCGAGCAGTCTGGATGCCTCTACGGTTTGAACTAGGTGATTCGCTACGGTAGCATCCATGGCAGCAACTCCAGTTATATCGATGACTACAACCTTCGCCCGGTTGGTCCTAATTCCCCTCAAGAGCTGCTCGGTCAGCTGTCTTGCACGTTGTGGATCAATTACACCGATAATTGGGAGAATGAGGAGCCGCTCTCTGACCTGCAAGACCGGCGTCGAGAGCTCGCGAATTGCCTCTTGCTGCTGACGGATGACGCGCTCTCGTTCCTGCACGAATCCGACAGCTACCGTGTTGGCAATGCGGTTGGCGGCCGGCTCGTAAGCGTCCAAAATACGATTCAGTTTCCCGAAATCAGCCTGATATTTTGCAAACAGGGAACGTGCCAGCACGTCACGCAAGAGCAGAACAATTCCTACAACTTCATAGGTCTCGACACCCCTCGGAATAATGCGTTCCGAAAGATTGCGGGCATAGGCTTGCAAAGCTTCAAATGTCTCTGTCTCCAGAGCTTCAACATAGCTGTCGTACACCGACGTCGCCTCGGCGAATATTTCGTCCTTGGTCATCGCGGTAAGGAGCCGCGTCTCCGAGATACGTCTGGTCCATTCTTCCCGTAACTGAGTTCTGTTTTGCCTTAGGTGCGCAACCAGTTCCCTAAGCAACTCGGCAGGTGCTTCTCCTTGTACAATTCCCGCAATCTCATCGGCTGCCATGGAATCCGTCTCCTTCCGCAGACTCGCTTCACCCTGCGTGCCTGGGATCATTGTGCTGACTAGTCTCATCAGGTACCATGACCTCCCTAATATCTCAATCCAGCAATCGCCGCAACAGGAGATCGGGTAAACACCCTAATGCCTGAACTTGGTTCACCGCATTGAGTTTTTGACGGAACTGGCAATTCCAAACAGTCCGATTGAAGTTGCGCGGCGCTAGATCAGTGGCCATTCACTAAACGGTAAAACTGCGCGGACAGATTCCGTATCGCCTCCTGTTGTTGCCGAATTGTTTGGTCTCGCTCTCTCACAAAGCCGACGGCTACCAAATTCGCGATTTGGTTCGCGGCTGGCTCGTATTCATCAAGGACATACTTGAATTGTACAAAGTTCGAATGATACTTTTCGAATAAGGATCTCGCAACGACGTCTCTCAACAAGAGCAACATTCCCACTACTTGATATGCCTCAGTTCGCTTCGAAATAATCCGCTCGGAGAGCTTACGAACCTTAGCCGGAAGTGAATCGTCGTCAACAGCACGCAGAGCATCCAGGTAGCCGTCGTAGACGATTCCTGTTTCAATGGCAATTTCATCCCTTGTCAGGTCGTGAAGCAGGTGGGAGTCTGAAATTCGGCGGACCCACAGTTCGCACAATCGCTCTCGTTTTTGCCTCAAATGACTTACAAGTTCTTCCAGATTTCCCAGCGAATGGTCTTCCCTCTGTAGGTTGGGAATCACATTTGTTGACATCTGCATATTCTCCCTCTGTGAAATGGACTCGTTCGATTGGCCCAAAAACGCGTTTTATAGCTCCCATAGTCAAATAGTATCGTCCCTTAAGTAGTTCAATCCCAAGAAGACCGTATCTGGGGTTAGGGGAAAAACCTTAGTCCCTGCCCCGGATGACAGGCCAGGTTCACATTTCCCCCACCCCGGGAACAAAGAGCTGACCTTGTTTCGGACCTTCCAGAAACCTTACTCCGCTCTCGGGGGGCCGGTTAGTTCGGGTTCCTGGCAGTCGACTCCTCTCAGCAAGCCGTCAAGAGGATGGAAAGCCCAGGGTCATGAATCACACACCAATCAGGCAAATACCTTGCCAGTTGCCTTGGGTCCTTTAATTGTTTACAGGTAAAAGGGTTAAATATAACATCACGTAATTCTGTTTCGCTGCTTCTGAGTACTAGGCCGTGTACAGTTTTCACCGCTGAGGAACTTTTCTCCCTTGGCGGAGACGTTACGCAGCCGACTCTTTAACCTTGGTTTCGATCGCTGTCTCGTCGGAGAAGTCCGCCAGTGCCATCTCAGCTCCGGCAGAGGACAACTGGGCGATGCGATTAGCCATAGCCGATATTGAACTCTTCGCTAAATCAAATAGTCTGAGCTCGATCTCAAGGATCGGAGGACAAGTCGGATTAATGGTCATTCGCAAGCTGGTGGCTCCCCCGGCTACTTTATGCCTATGGCGCTAGCCTTCTATAAGGTCAGTTCCTTAAATACTGATCGGCGATTACCTGGAAGGATTTTCTGATCCCTCGGTGCCGTTGAAAAACTGCTCCTGAGTTTGCTTCAGCCAGAGTCGGAACGTCTCGATGGTGGGTCAAGCGCCAAAATCGGACACCGGGAGTTAGCTTAAGATGAGCGCGTTTGGTAGGCGTTGGCGAGCTTCGTGTCAGCAAACTGGGATAAGAAGAGGAAACTACTTCGCCGGTCGGTTTTGGCATCAAGAAGTAATCGCCTTCCTGCCCACCTGCGTAAGGTCCGGTTTTTCCCTGGTTCAATTCCGGTATTCACCGGATGTGAACTGTTCGTCCCTGGCTTAAAACTACTCTCAGGTTAACTCAATCACACTGCCCTTGGGATGCGAGCAATGTCTGCAACAGATATCCATGTTCGATTGAAACGCCGGGCGGGAGGTAAGGAGCTTGAATCTGAGTGAACTGATCCCTGCCCGGACTGACGGCGAACACCGCGTTCAGAACTTCGCGTTCTCGGGCTTGAGTGAGACTTTTGCCCGAACCAAGAATACACACTTGTCATGCACGTGGAGTGAGCACGATGACCGAAAAGTCCAAGCGCGCTTCTCAGCGGTTTAAGTCCCACCCGGGGAGTAACGTCTCCTACATCGAAGGGGCCGGAGCAATCCGGGACTTGAGTATGGATGGCGTCTTTATTCTGGATCCCGAACCGCTCGAGGTCGGTACGACGATAACTTTCTCTATCCGTCTGGGAAACGAGACCGTATCTTTTAAAGGGATTGTCCGGAGGTCCGTGCCTCAGGAAGGGATGGGCATTGAATTCACGGGAATCCCCAGCGACAAGAGACGGCGCCTGCTCGCGTATATCGCCACGATAACTTGAGCTCCAGTGGCCAGACTCGGCAGCGATATACAGGCCTGTGAGTGCATCGGCGAGCACGAGAATGCCTAGTTCCAATTGGAACAAATACTGTTTCGCGGCACAGCAAACGGCGCGCAGAAACTCGCTGACCGGGTGACTCCGGGAGTCAACCGCTCGCATGGCACTGTGCTCCGGTAAATCTACTTACGGAACTGCCTTCATCTGATCTGCTGCGAGCACGCCTATTTGTTGCAATTCCTCGTAGGTGAAATATCTCTCTTCTTCGTTGCCGACGCGCTCTACACGGCCCAATCCCGATTCCCTCGAAATACGGGCGATCTCCGCCTCCGGCATGTCAAGCAGGAAACAGGCCCTTGCCTGCGTAAAATATTTGGGGACTTTCTCCTTCATTGCCACCCCCTTGATCGTCAGGACGGCATGGCGTCTTCTTCCACGGCCTTTCTCCTCGGTCTTGTAGAGATCGAAGGATCGCCCTTTGCCCGCTCCGAGAAGCTTCCGCTTCTAGAGTCTGGCCGCCTCCGTGACAGCGCCGTTCGGTAGTCGGGGTCTTCTAGGCGGGAGCCCTATCCACGGAGGCGGCCCGTTCCTTTCGCTGCAGCATAGCCGGTTGCCCGATGAATTCAATCGGGTGAATCACCGATTTCGAAGTAGGGAGATAACCGAGAGCTGTATAAGGGTAACCACTTAGGCTGGCGTCAACCCTGGATCAAACTGCGGCGAATGGCGTGTTGCAGACTCTGTCGGTGGAACAGGTACAAAGACTCGGGTCGGTCAGAACCGCCAGTGCAGTCTCGTACTGCGCTGTCTGATCAGCCTCGGGAGTCAATCGAAGGCGCCGACTTCATTTCTGCCGCCCAGTCTATTGGATCTCCGATAATTTCCAATCCAATGCCATATTTTCCATTAGACAATTTCTCACAATAGACTACGCGCGCCAATCTCTCCTGCTTCGTAGTCTCTAATGTGATCTCCACGATCTCATCTCGCCTCCTCGCGTACAAAGTCAACACCCGTAGGCCCCGCGGCGAGAAGTTTTCCGTGTTCAACTTTTCATTCACGACTGGCTGCCTAAGACTTGAGATGGAAACGGGAATTCCCCGTTCATGCCGTTTCTCCAATCGCCCCAGTCTCATTTGCATATTGCGACTACCTTGGTTTCATGACAAATGCTACGCACGCTGCCAGAAAACTAAAGCCGGTAGACTCCTCAAATCGTGAGGGGAATAACTCCTACGATGCCGGGCGGGTGCACCTTAGTACGCTCCGACCGATACCTGCGGGCAACGACAAACCCTCTCCTGCTTTAGGCAGGAGATGAATTGAGGATCTGGAAAGCCGACACCCCTCGGTTAGTCCGCAATCGAGACCGAGGACCGGGACGGCGATCGCACGCCCCCTCCATTTGTTCTTGGCCAATTCCTGCGAAGCTGTTCGGCGCGACGGATGACCTGGTCGATCACATCGCGGGAAGTCTGCCTCGCAAGCTCGTCGTCGGTGGGCTCTCCGGCAGGCGGGATCTCCAGCATCTCTAGCTTTTCGAAGACGGACTTCATGGCACGAGCAGGGTTGCGGAGAAACTCCGAACTGCGGATGCGGGTGAAGATCCAACCCAACCGTTCCAGCACTGCTTGCTGGTTCATGTCTTCGGAGAGTTTCTCGAGAGGGTAATCGCGGTCTCCATCGCATCCGATGGCCAGGCGCTTGCCGCCGCCTTCAACGACCAGATCGATCCGGAACGTTCCAATCTTCCAGTGCGGGCTAACCCGATACCCAGCCGCCGCCAGGCGTTTTATCACTTGCCGTTCGAAACTCGATTGCCCGCGCTTTTCCTTTTCTTCCAAAGTGCGCATGAGCCGCACGGGATCTTCTGCATGCTCAATCAATTGGCGACGAAGGTCGTCTGCTTTCAAGTCGTTGTGCGGAGTGAGTGAATGAACAACCCACATTTGATCGCGAGCGCGGCTGGCGGCGACGTTATAACGCTGCTTGAAGAGTTCCTGATCCCGCAGAGACAAAGAACCACGCTCGGCGGTATCGACCAGGGAGATGAAGACCACATCGCGCTCATCTCCCTGGAATTGCGCCGCGTTCCCGCAAAGTACGCGATGAAGTTCGTAGCGGTCCGGCGACAGGTGCGCGCGAATCAGGTTGTCGATTTCGATGGCTTGTTCGTCGCCAACCAAAGAAACGACTCCGAAGCTCATAGGCTGGCCGGAGTCATTCTTCTTGTATTCGGGCTGCTCTATGGCGGCAGCAAGGAGCGAAGCGATGCTCAGGGCTTCCTGGCGATTGATCTTACCGTCACGGCTGGATCCAGAGACGCGATGCGCGATGGTATGTGGACGCAGATGGACGCGGCTCGCGTCCCGCAGCGGCTTGATGCGGCCGTCGTAGGAAACCATGTTGCTGAATTGGATGATCTCGGGCACACACCGAAAATGTTCGACCAGGCAAGTGGCGCCACCGAACGACTGGCGCGCGAGATCGTAGATTGAGATTTGCCCATCGTAGAGATCGGAGTTCGGGATCCCCCGGAGGTACTGGAAAATGAGGTTTTGGATCACCCCCAAATCCTGCCCGACCGCCGACGGGCTGACTTGCTCGTGGTCGCCGACAACGAGCACGGTCTTGCCCAGGTACAGGGCGACCAGCGCCATCACGTCGCTCTGGCTGGCTTCATCAACAATAACAACGTCGAAGCGCGTCGTGCGGGGATCGAAGTTTTCAACAACTCGAGAAAGCGGCATGACCCAAACGGGAACAGCCCCCCGGCACTGGCTCATTTTTCTTGCCGCTTCGGCGCGCAAAAGGGAGACCCGGATTCCGTGACCCTTGCCGATGCGACGGATGGTGTCGAGCCAGCCGACCAGGGCTTGGCGCTGCCGGGAAGAGGTGCGGCGCGCTTGCGAGGCCCAGGAACGTTTGTCGATCAGTTCGACAGTCACCCGGTGCAGCTGCTCGCGCAGTTTTTCGCTCTTGGCTTGCAGAACTTCGAGCGAGACACTGGCCCGGCGATCGAGCTCGTCGTTTAGCTGCCGCCAGGTCCAGGCGGAGGCGGCGTTCCGCGGAGGCTCTCCCCGGCCATGTGCGCCGGCGCGATTGCGAATCGCCGCAGCCCAAGCGGGAGCAGCGGTCTCGAGCTTTGCAAGCAACGTGCGGCGTAGGTCGAGGTCCGCTTGTTTGCTCTTTAATTCCAGCAGGCGATCGTGCGCCTCTCGATAGCGATTGGGATTTTCGTCATTCACCGCCGCCAAGAGCTGGCCGATCACCTTGGATCCTTTCGCCGCGCGGCCGGCAAGTTTGAGCCGGTTTTTGAGATCGCGGAATTCTTCCTCCAGTTCGAGCAGCTTCAGCTTCTTGAAGCGGGAATCCAAAATGGGTAACAGAACTTGGTTCACGGCGATATGGATTCGCGCCAACTCACCCTCGGAACCAACTACCGCAGGCCGTTCAGCGAGGAATCGATTCCAACGGAAGCCGATGTCTTCCAGCCGCTCCTGCAACGGAAGCCAGGTGCGCTCCTGCCACACCAGGCAGTCCTCCATGGAGTCGCAATACTGCATCAGCGTTTTTTCAACCTCTTCACCCATTTCGCTCGAACCGGGAGCGCCGAGAATCGCCATTTGACGGTCCCATCGCGCTCCCAGATCCTCGCGAAGGCCCATCAGCCGCAACCGCTGGCGCAGAGCGTGAAAGTGCTCAGGAAGGCGCGGGCGAGTATGATTCACTTTCGCTTGCCCCAGGAATTGACCCCACGACTTGCGGGTGAACAAACTGAAGGAGCTCAGCTTGCCCCCTCCTTCAAGATGCAGGAGGATCTCCCCGGCAATCCGCTCCTGTTCTTTGACCGCCAAATAGTCGGAAACTTCGGGGCCATACTTGAGGAACGATTCCCGAGCATTTGCGGCTTCGCGATGAACTATCTGCACGAACCTGATGAGCTGGTCCCAAGGCTGCCTGTGCAACCCGCCATACCTGCCAGCATAGACCGAAGCAAGTTTCCATTTATCCTTACCGGAAAGAGGTTCGACCGCTTGAACTAAAGCGGCAGTCAGTGCTTCGATGTCGTTCGGTGAAGTTTGCAACGCCCCGGACTCCCACAAGTCGGAACGCAAATCCAGGTCCTGCAGGCCGAGAGAGTTGCGTTCATGGACACAGGTTTCGAACTCTTCAGATCCCGGAATATCGTGAAGCTCTGGAAGATGACTGGAGAGCTCATTCTCATCCTCGCGGGAGATGGAAACCCCAGTTCGATAGAGGTCCCCCAGCTCGCCCGAACAGAGAGGGAGCGGCGCCACTGCGGCAACCGGGCCGGGGATCCAGCCCTGCGCTTCCTTGTCCTGCATAACTTGGCGAGCCGCATCGGCGGGCGACCAAGACTTTCCAGCAATCAAAATGTCCCGATACTCGTCGGCGCGAGCCTCCGTCAGCTGCTTTTGGATTTCGTCGAGTTTCTTCCGCTGTTCGTGGCGCTCGGATTCCAATTCCTTCGCCTGCATTTCGAACAAGCCAGCGTCCCCTCGCGACAATCTTTCCGCAATCGACCCCACGGCGCTCTCGAGCTGCTTGCGGCTGTCTAGATCGCTTTCGAGGACGCTGACACACAAGGGACGCAGCTCGGGAACGATATGATGGCGGACCATGCGCAATGCCTTAGTCGTGTGGCTGGTGACCAGAACGCTCTTGCCTTGAGCGAGCAAATGACCGACAAGATTCCCGATGGTGTGAGTTTTTCCAGTCCCCGGAGGGCCTTGTACCAAAACCCCTCCATTTTCCTCAAGCTGCTGGGCAATTCGGATCTGCTCGGGATTGGCGGGTTTGCTCAGCAGGACTTCGCCATCCGCTTGCGCGGGACCGCTCGCGGATGGATTCGGATCTCCCGCGTCAGGAATGGACAATTCTTCCCCAACGATATTCAGCAGTGACCAAGGCAGATCTTCGCACGTTCGGAGGTCTGCGAGAATCCCTTCAATCGCCGCGGCAAAACCCAATGTGCGTCCCCGCAGGAAGAGCACCGGGTCGCGGCCAATCCAAGGGTCGTTGACTTCCGTATCAGGCGCGCGGTCTTCGAGGAACTCTCCGCGGGGAGATAACTGCACGACCAGCCGCTTCAAAAAACCGGAGGTGGAACCATTGTTAAGTGGATGAAAGCCCTCTTGCTCCAACTCCTCGCGGCATCGTCCGATCGCGCGTCCATCAACATCGTTCATCGACTGGAACAATGCAGAGTAGAGCTCCACGGGATGGTCTGCTTCGGAAAGCGTGAATTCGGGCACGGAGGCATCGAACTGCAATTGAAGGCGCTGCAGAAGGATCGGATGATAGATGGCTCCCTCTGTTCGACGCCAGCTTAAAATGCCATCTCCCAGGACGAGCTCGACACGTTCCGCTTCGCGATCGATCCGACCGTAGAGCGCGTAAAAGGTCTCAAAGATCTTCATCGCTCCCCGAGCAGGCTTTTCCGCTTTCGCCCACTCATTGCGCAACTGGCTCCAATGCTCCAGGCTGGCCGGCCTAGCCGCATCGTCTGTGAATCTGGCAGTTCCAGGCTCCCTGTGATCCTCGGATTTTTCCTCAGTCTGCCTCAGACTGAAAGGGTTCGCAGGATCGTCCCATCCGTCTTCCAGCCATGCAGCAATTTCCTCGGGCGGCTCGGGCGCGCGCGTCAATCGCGGACGCTGCACTTTGAGAACGTAGTTGGCACCTTCTTCCGCGCTTTGGTTCTTCGCGGTCTTGGCCTTCGAAGAGCTGGCGTTCGCCGTGCCGCGCTGAATGCTGGGATGCTCTGGAAGATCGCGCAGCCACAAACTCCATGGCTGTTCGTGAACCTGGCGTTTCGCAGGATTGCGGTGCTGGTTCAGCGCCTCCAAATAACGGAAAACGCGTGTGAGCTTTTCCCGGGCGACACGGAGTTTTTCGGCGTCCATGATTCGCTGCCTCTTTAGAGCAACCTCTGGGGGGTTTGAGGGTGAGTGGCGGGAAGTTCAGAATACCACTGTTTTGGCTCCGTCCTCAACGGTAGCCCGCGCCTACTGTCCCTGGTTTGTCAGCGGTCTCCCAAAAATAGAGGAAACCTGGAATTACCACAGTGTACTTCCATGAATTTCAGTAAAGCCTTCAAGGATTCAAATTCGTGACCCAGAAAAAAGTACTCGTTTGGGCATACTTTCCAAGAACTAGTACTGTTGAATAATCACAGGCAAACAGGAAAGGCCAGACTAAGCCGCGATAAATCAAGCTCTTATCAAGCCATGTTTGCAGTGGCATCCTAGTTGCCCTGTCTTGCCATCGGAGACCCCCTTCGGGCTCCAGGCAGATAGCCCACGCGGTATCCGCCTTGGACTCAAGGAATCTTTCTTAAAAGGCTTCTTACGGATGCGTCAGGGAGGTCATGGTGGGAGAACTGCGGCAATTTGAGGCTGTAGGGTTGTCAGAGACTGAGGCCATTCGACGTGCGCAGAGAGGTGACTCCGCAGCATTTGAAACTCTCTACCGGCTGCACAGCGGCCGAGTCTTTGCTCTTTGTCTTCGGATGCTGGGAAACTCGGCCGATGCCGAAGACCAAACTGAGGAAGCTTTCCTGACGGTCTTCCGCAGCATTCATTTGTTTCAGGGCAGATCCGCCTTTTCAACTTGGTTGCATCGCATAGCTGTGAATCTCGTACTCATGCGCCTCCGCAAGAAGACGGTCAAGCAAACTTCTCTGGAGGAAATCGCGGAAACCAGGGGAGAGAATCGCGCCAGACAACTGGAGTTGAGCGCCCCGGACCTGCACCTGACCGGGTTGATCCCGTGCTCTAAGTTGCAGTTTGTACTCTACGACATCCTAGGGTACGCCCACCGCGAGATCGCCCGTATCCGGGGATGCACGGCGGGAAATTCAAAGTTACTGCTGCACAGAACCCGGCAGCGGCTCTGAGAACAGCTCCAGGATGAAGGAAACAACCACCCGCAAGCAAAAACAGAGACTGCAAAGGGTTTCAGCTCCGGGGGAGCACTGACCGGCGATCGCAAGCATTCTTCGCCCGGTGACCGCGACAAGGTTGTTCCATTTCAAACAGAGGAGAAACACGGAATTCGTTATAAAGGTGGTTTGCGCTACTTCTGATCTTCTTGGTCGCAGGTATCAACCTTGTAGCCGAATTCTTCTGTTGCCCGGCCAAGAGCAACCAGGGAGAGAGGAGTCAACCGAGCGAGCAAGACCCGGTTCGACGCGAGGAGAAAACAATGAGAGCCACCAGCAGAGCAGTATTAAATCCGGCAATCTGCAGTAATGAAACACGAGACTTTCAGGCTGATCTTTGGGCCAAAATCGTCGGGCAGGAAGAAGGAATCCGGGCGCTAGTTGACTTATATCAGCTCGTTTTGTCCGGATTGAACCCGCCGGGACGGCCCGTGGGCAACTTGCTGTTCTTGGGACCCACAGGATCGGGTAAGACTCGCATCGTCGAAGCCGCTGCGGAAACTCTTTTCGGAGATGCCCGTGCGCTCATCAAGGTGGATTGCGCTGAGTTCCAGCACTCCCACGAAATTGCCAAGTTGATTGGTTCACCGCCGGGGTATGCCGGCCATCGTGAGACACGCCCTGCTATCACTCAAGAAACTCTGGCACGAACCCACACCGATACGCTGAAGTTGTCGTTCCTGCTCTTTGACGAGATTGAAAAGGCCAGCGATAGTCTATGGCAGCTTCTGCTGGGGATGATGGACAAGGCCACGCTGACGCTAGGAGACAACCGCCGTGTGGACTTGTCGCGGACGGTGATCTTTTTGACGTCGAACCTGGGCGGAAACGAAATCACGGAACTTGTGAGCGGCGGGTTCGGTTTCGTCCAGCCAAGAGCAAGACCGCTAGGTGGGCTGGCTCTAAAAGTTGAGCAGACAGCGGCTGAAGCCGCTCGCCGCAAGTTTTCGCCGGAATTCATGAACCGTCTCGATAAGATAGTCGTTTTTCAGCCCTTGCGGACCGACCAGTTGGAAAAAGTTCTGGAGATCGAGCTGGATCAAGTCCAGCAGCGAATCCTGGAAACCGCTCACGGGCAGTTTCTCTTCAAGGTGACAGGTCGCTGCCGAGAGTTCTTACTTCAGAAAGGTACCGATCAGCGGTACGGTGCCCGACATCTCAAGCGCGCCATCGAGCAGCATGTAGTCTACCCTCTTGCCAATCTGCTCGCCACGGATCAGGTAAGTCCTGGCGACTTAGTCTCGATCGATCGTGATCCCAACCAAGACGGCCTCAGTTTCCATCGCGAAAACCAGAATCGGACGGTACCGTCACGCCGCACCGAACAAGCGGCGCCAAGGCCGACAGTGATGATGGCAGCCGGAGTGGGCACGGCGGGTAGGGCTATCCCCTAGTCTCTCTCTGCTGGTTTCACCTGATTGACTGGAATTTCAATTAGACTATAAGCATGGAGCCATGCGGGAGAGCTTTATGCAAACTGGTCGTTCGCCACTTCCCTTTTTTTTCATCCGCGTTCGATGTATCCCATGGTGCTGGGGCAATCTGAAGTTTTCCGCGCTCAGAAACAGTCAAACTCTTCGCTTAAGAACGGACCAAAAGAAAACTGTACCTCGTGCAGACTGTCAGAAGGGGTTTCCCTGCTCCCATCCTGTCTACTCCCTCAGTGGAACGCGAACAGCAGTTCGATCGGATCGGTTCCCGCAAATTCCCCCGAGTAATTTTGCACTGAAATCGTGAGGATGCCCAATGGCTCAATACCTTCGCATACGGTGCATCGGCAAAACCGACCGAGCAAGTGCTCACGAATGCATTCACTCCGTGGGTGGAGTCAAGCCAGATGGAAGTCGTTGGAAACTGACGCTCAAGAAGGCCATTTCAGACATCGAGGATGGAAATAGCTTGTTTTACATCGAGAAGACTGGAGGACATCGGGTAGACGTGATCGTGGCAGTGAACACCGATGGCAGCAAGTACCTCAAAACGACAGCGGATAGAGAGCAATCGGTGACTCTTCTATCGCTGCCGGCTTGTCCTTAGATTTGAGCTTAGTTCAAGAACACACTTGAAAATTAGCGCTCCAGTGCATCTATTCCCCGCTGGTTCCGCCGTAACGGAGAGTCCTAGTCGTTGAATTACGGGACGGGACTTCCAGGAGTCAGCGGGGCGCGAACATACTTCTGGCTTCTGACACTTTGCCCTTGGCCAACCAGTTCCTTTGACCTGACCGACGACTCCCGCTCCCTCTAACGACCAATCGAGAGCCGTTCGAGGAGAGGTGCGTCGTTCGCATTTGTGGACAGCGAGCCTAGATTGTGATTCAATTTGCGCACCCGCCCATAGCTTTTTGGTACCTGTCACTCCATGTCGCAATTCGACATTTTCAAGGTGCAGCCTGACGGCAGCCTTCGTTGGCTGGCGGCAGTAGCAAGTATGGAAACTGCCGAGGGGCGTGTTAAAAAGCTTCCGCCAGGAAACTATGTCATCCTCGCCGACCAACATACGCCAAAAAGAATTTCAATCAAGGCGGCAGCCAAACAGATAGTTTTTCAGATCGGCTACGATGACGACAAGGGGTCGACCGCGAGGGAAACGCTGTTCAGAAGTTTCGGCCATGAGGTCACTTCGGTTGCAGACAACGAGGCTGCAAAGCGCGCTCTTGCTTCCATTCCCAAGGTGGATGTGTTTGTCCTGGGCCACGCCGCACCCGAGCAAACACAAAAAGAGATGGTCGATTGGCTGAAGGGGACTTTTCCGACGGCGAAGATAGTTGCACTGATTCCGTCCGCCAGTCCCCAGTTGTTATGTGCCGATTACAATGTACCGCGGAGTGATTGGGCCGCCTGGATTTCTCTATTCGCCACGGGTTGAGACCGCGCCACACAATCGAACCCCGCATGCGGTCACACATTTTAATGGAGATAATAGACCGAGCATCAGGGAAGCTAACGCGCTAATCGGGAGTTATGCCTGCGTGGCGAGTTGCAAGCTCATTTTTCATGGAACAATTCTGGAATCAGTCTCCAGGATCCAGGACGATCCTTCGCTTGAATTCAAGGAGTTTTGCAACTTTATCTATCTTGTCGGCCTGGACGCCCACTTCCTGGAGTGCTTGGCGAAAGTGCTCGAGAAAACGATCATAGTGCCCGTCATTTAGCCCTTGTGCGCGAGCATGCTGGTGCGCATCGGCAATTTCCTTTCCTGTATAGGTGATTTGTCCCCCAAGAAGCATGGAGATAAACATGCTCTGCCGCACGCGCAGTTGTGCCATATCCGTCTCCTCAAAAAAGGGACTGAGCGCGGCATCCGCCAGAACTCTGCGATAAAAAGCCTCGGTGGCAGCCCAGACTGTGCGCTTCCCGCCGATGAGATCAAAAAGTTCGTCGGTCATTTGATTCTCACAATCCCTGAAAACGGAGGTCACGACAGTTCGAACCGGGAGGGTTGGGGTTAGCTATGATTGTGACTATCTTGGAGATAAAGTCAACAATGCCTTATCTGGCGTCAAGCAACTAGAGACTTGCTACCTCTTGCCAACTCGGCGATTGTGCCTGGATCACGGTAAATTAAGCTGATCCAGTGCCAACTCCTTCCGCGCGGCTTTCCGCACTAACGCGCACGAGCCACCACTAAAGTCAAATCGTCGAATTGCTCGCCCGCGTTGAATTCCTGGACGGCTCCCTGAATGGCTGTGAGCAGGTCTGCGGGCGATAGATTAAGCCCGTCACGGACCGTCTCGCGCAGCCGCGATTCCCCAAACTCGTTTCCGCTGGCGTCATTGGCTTCGGTCACGCCATCGGTGTAAATGACCAACACATCGTTGGGGTGTAACGTGATGGTCCGAGTGGCGCAGTGCCAATCCTGGAACAGGCCAATGACCGTAGCAGTCGCGGTAAGCCGCTCCACGCTGCCATCGGCCCGAAATACGAACGGCGGATTGTGGCCACAATTGGCGTATTCGAACTCGCGCGAGCGGTCGTCGTATACAGCGAAGAACAGCGTAGCGTAGCGATCATCTGGGGTGTTTTCGTAAAACAGCTGATTGACGGATTCCAGCAGACCGGCAAGATCATCGAGGGCCGCCGCGTAGCGGCTGCGCAGGTTGGCTTGCAAGTTAGCCATCAGCAGCGCCCCGGCAATTCCCTTCCCGGAAATATCGGCAAGGACAAAGGCGACATGCCAGCTTGCAGCAGCGAGGACCCGCGTCGCTCCTCGATCCAGCCTATGCGATGAGCCGAGATCAAGGAAGTCGTAAAAATCGCCGCCGACTTGACGCGCTTGGATGCAGCTTCCCACGTAATCGAGTGTGGCGAGCGGCGGCATCACCTGGGGGAAAAGGCGCGATTGTACGTCGCGGGCAATCTGCATTTCGTGCGCGGCCCGGCGGTCCAGTTCCAGGCGATCGGCGATCTGTTCGGCCAAGCGCATGTTTTCCAGCGAACCAGCAGCCTGGCTCGCGACAGAATCAAGCAACGCCTTGTCTTCACTCGAGTACGGCTCTTCGGACAGCGGTCGACCAAGGACCAGCAAGCCCATCAACCGGGAGTCGTGCGCGAGCAGCGGTACCACGCATTCGGGTGAAAGAGCAGCGAGCGGAAAATTCTGTGGTGCCCCGGAATCGCCAGGCTGAGGAATGTCCCACGCGCGGCCGCGCACACTCAAACCGTGGAAAAAGCTAGCATCGGCATCGAGAGAAGCGAGTCCCGCAGGAACTTGGAGGCCGGAAGCAATTAGGTTCCCCGAACTCCCAACAAAGTAGATCGCCAAAGACTGCGGGTGGAAAGCCTGCGTCAAATGATGTTCCAAGAGCGCCGCAAGTTCACTCCGGTCGGCGACGCTGCGCGACTTTTCGGCGAGGTCTTGAAGGATCATCCGGGCGTCATAGGAGCTGCGGAAAAAGGCCCGGTCTATGCGTTCTGTGCCGCGCTTGACCAGCGGGGCGGAGACCCAAACCAGAGCCACACCGAAGCCAGCGCTGAGCGCCATGCCAAACTGCGAATTTTCTGCAAAAAAGTGAGAGAAAAAACGAGTGAAGAGGAAGATGGCCAGCAAGGCACCACAGAAAAGAAGGAGGAAGTAGCCACGCTGCACCAGGACGTAACGGGCGCTGCGCCGGAGCAGGGCCGGAATTTCCAGCACGCGGTGCTTGACCACGGAATAAGCGAACGAGAGAGGATAGAGCAGCACCAGGAGGCTAAAACCTGCGTCGATCCAGAACTGCTGCCGGTAGCCGGCTAGATCGATCAGCATGTGCTCGAGGACAAACGGAAATACACCGAGGAACGTGCCTGCAAGCAGGACTCGCGACTTGCGCCGCGCTTCGGGAGAAGTTTCCGCGCTCGTGCAATTCGAGAGCAAAGAAATCAGGCCCAGAACCAGCAAGCCATAGGTAAGAGCGAGCTGGAGGTGACCGGAAGCGGCATCGCCAATGGCTTTCGCTACAAAACGAGGCAAGCGGGAATCGCCATCAGGTAACCCGGGAAAAAGAAAGGATGCGGCAATTGCGAGGGCGACCCACTTCAACCAAGGCCCGCGCCGCTCTAGCGGAGATTTCTCTGGGAAGAGCGCGAAGAAGATGTAAAACAGAGCTGCGATCAGAGAGTAGAAAACCGTTCGATAGAGCGACGTGAATGTCTGGAGCAGGCCCGGCAGAGTCGCCTGATTGTTGAAATGGGGCACGGCCACGAAGCCGGCAAAGAGCAAGGCCAGAAGCCAAGCGTAGGTATCGTCCAAACGGAGAAAAAGAACTGCAAAACCAACCAGCACAAAGCAGATGGGATAAAGACTGAGAATCTTGCGAACCGAAGCGCGCGCTCTTCCCTCAGGAGGGAGGTCGGACGTCGCGTGGCGAAAGATAGTGCGGAACGTCAGAAGTTCGGCTTCACCGGCCCGGCGGAGGGTAATGTCGACAGGGTCGCCCGGCCGGGAGCTGCTCCAGATCTTGTCGAACAGAGAGTAGGAGGTCAGCACCTGACCATTGAGAGCGACGATCTGATCATCGGCACGGAGGCCGGCCTTTTCCGCAGGGCTTCCGGGGGTGACACTGTAGATATGGATCGCAGAGGTCTTTGAGTCGAAGAAGGTCTCTCGCGACCGATTGATGCCGATTTCGACAGGATGGCTGGCAGGATGGCGTGCGTCATAGCTCCAAGCGAGTGCATACAAAGTTGTTGCCGCACAGAAAATGACGGCGAGCGCCATGAGCAATGGGCGCGGCACCGCACTCCAGAAGGGCCGGGAAAGGTTAGGAGGGGAATTTGCCATCGCGAGTACAGAGTATGATTCGGAAGCAGTCCGGTCAATCGCTGCAACCCGAGATTGCCGACTTTTTGAAAGCCCACGCGTTGCTAGCCGGGAAACCCATCGGGGAAAGACCTGTTACCAACAGTGATCCGGCAGGATCGACAGGTTCGGATTGCCGCTGCGCATGGTGTTCCAAATGAAACAGTCTTGCGGCTGGTTTTGACGCACCGTATCCTAGATGAGGATGAGCGACCTGACGGCAAAACAGTTCTTCGCTGTCCGCTGTCCTACGTGCGGTGTCGCTCCTGGGGAGCGCTGTTTGCTGCATTCAGGTGCCCCGCGCTCAGAACCGCACGTGGACCGGAAACTTTCCGCAGCTGAAGCGGTTGAAACGAAAAGAATTCCCCGTGATCCTCGACGTTGATGGATCCTCCTGCCAACAATCCGAGCTAACCGAGGTTAAGCCCTGTTACCGACAGTGTTCTGGAAATATGCTACTTTCCCATAAGCGCGAAAGTTGATGCTTACTCGTGCAGCGCGGCGCTCAACAGAGAGGCGTTGATCTGAAGACCGCCATTGCAATGAATGAAGTCCAGTTCCCTGAATTTGTTCATAAACAAATTCACCCGCGACCGCGTGGTCCCAATCATTTCGGCCAGCATCTCCTGCGATACTTTGGGAAGCATCTTTTGCGGTTGCCTTGACTTGGCGGCTCGGTGGATGGTGTTCCAAAATATGTGGTACTACTTTTTTGAAAGCTCGCCCTTGAAATGGCTTTCAACATCTTCACGACTAAGCGGGTTTCTTGCTTTGGTTAATACGACCGAATAGACGACCTCATTACGTTCAAGCTGCGCGGTGATAAATGCTCCGTCTTCTGGCAGTTCTTGGTAGATGAATTTCACTTTTCTGCCGTCTTCAAGGGTTTTGATCCAAGCTTCGTTTGGCATTTTCGTATCTCTTCAACCGAGATCTTGTGTGTCGCTGACTTTATTTTTCGTCAAACGCGAAATGGAGACACGCTATGATGTCGATAATAGGCCGGATCTAGGCTTACATTGCTAGAAATCTTGCGCAGCTTTTCGCGGATAGAGATCCTTTGCGGCTTCTAAAGAGCTGGAGTCACGCTAGTCATCAGTTCGGCTCTCCTGATCCGGCAGTGTCTTTTCAGTGCATCGTCCACAGAGTTGGCCACCTCGCAATGGGGCTTCAGCCAGCAGAGGTCCGGCGCATCGGGATAGCGTGAACCATGGGGAGCGGAACGCTTCGTTCGAAATGGCAAACGTAATCTCGCGTGACTCGAATCGATGATTTCCACAAAAGGAAACTGTATTCTCGGACAATCGCCTTCGACTTGACACCCCCCTACCGTATGTCAACGGTCATTTCAGCCCTCTGGATGAATTCCGCATCGAAGATCGGTTTTCCGCGCGAAAATGGAGCGGGTCCCTGAGGCTTTGCAATTCCCGGTAATAATAATGTGAGGTAGGGCGTTTTCCGTTGAACCTCAGCTTCTTTAGAAGCTCTAGTTCTTCATTGGTGGCTGTTCCGCTGAGGGAACTATCATTAAGGAATTCTTTGAACCCCGGCTCTACCTCTGGTTGGTCAGGTCCCCGTTCGACAAACTCATATCGCCTAGGATCCCCTGAGGCTATTTTTCCATTTAACACAATCTCCATACCAAAGGTCGCTAGGTCGACGTCCCAGGATTCAATCAGCGGATCCAGGAAGGAAATACAGTTTTCAGGCGACAAGTTGAAGACATCCGTGTCCAGGAACTCAAGGAGGGTAACTCGTAACTGTTCATAGCTTCGGCCGGTGAGTCGAGCCACCACGTGGAGCCAGTTTTCACTATTCAATTCTTGCCTGGCGACATTCTTTATCACGTCCAAAAGCTTCTGTGTGACGAAGCGTTCGAGTTCACCGAAGGGCTGCTTCTCAAAGATGGCAAGTACCTGTTTTTTCTTGGCGGGTACGCACTTGCGGAGAATCAACTCTCGAATTTCTCCAAACAAGGGCGCGGGAGGGTCTGCCAAGTTTCTCTTCAATTCTTCCCTAAGCTGGTGGTCGGCCAGCTTCGAAAGCCTATCGCTCGGAAGCTTCAAGAACTTCGCCATTTTCTCGTAAATGTCTGTTCGGTCAGGCGCGGGAGGGAGTTTCTTACGAGTCAGCACCTGTGAAATATAGGACTCAGTAACTTCGGCGGCGGTTGCTAGATCTTTCTGTTCAAGCCCCAATTCTTCCAGCCGCAGTTTAATCACGAGGCAAACGTCCACCTGGCCCTCCACTTGGCTTAACTCGACAGATTAACCATACAAAATAATCTCAGATGTCACTTGACACGTCAAGTGAATTAACCTATTGTAGTTAAGTACTTGATGGGGCCATCCGGTAATCTAAACCAAAATGAGTTATCTGAAATTGCCCTTGGCCAAGACAACCAAGGAGGTTGCCATGAACACCGTTACACGTTGGGATCAGTCCCGCGGTTTGACACCTTTGCAGGAACAAGTCATTCGTTTGTTCGAGGACAACTCTACTCGCGACCGCTCGGGTCATGCCGACCTGGCAACCTGGGCGCCACCAGTGGACATATACGAAACTGAGAACGAATTGGTGATAAAGGCCGACCTGCCAGATCTCGAAGAGAAGGACATTGACGTACGCATCGAAAACAGTTCGTTGACCATCCGCGGAGAGCGGAAGTTCGAGAAGGGCGTCAACGAGGACAATTACCTTCGAGTTGAACGCGCCTATGGTCCGTTCACGCGCAGCTTCTCCCTGCCGAACACGGTCAGCTGCGAGAGCATTCGGGCCGAGTATCACAATGGGGTCTTGAGCCTGCATATGGCGAAGCGCGAAGAGTCTAAGCCGAAGCAGATAAAGATCACCGTCTCAGCCAACGGCAAGTAATCCACTTCTCACATACGGGGGTCGGTAGGCGCTCCGGCCCCGTCCTGACAACTAAGGAGGTTGCAATGAATGGACTCAGAGAACCATCGCGAGAAGAGATTGCTCGTCGGGCTCATGAACTGTATCTTCAACGCGGCGGCGAACACGGAAAAGATGTTGAGGACTGGGTCAGAGCCGAAAAAGAGCTGCGCGACGAACCTGTCGCAGGACCAGCGAAAGCTAAGGCCGCCCAAGCCGTCCGTAGCGCGGCTAATTGACGCCCGCCGATGAGTAAACGTCTTGTCTCGCGAAGTGGCACGAGCGAGACAACAGACCTTACGGCTTGAGAAGCCGAGAACGGCCAAGACTCTTGTTCGGAGGAGGCGGGCCATTCCACCCCTTCACTTGTCCCGGGAAGAGGAAACGGGCTGAGAAACGAGGTTGCGAGTGATCAGGAAAATCATCCGGTGGGTCCCCATTGACGGAACTCGGTGGAGAAACGAGTTTGTCAATGCTCACGGAAATCATCGAGTGGGTGTCCATTATGGCATTGCTCCTGGCGGTGTCATTTTGCAACGACCGCTTGAGAGAAAGGCTAGCGCGCGTCCAACGAAAAACGCTGTGTGGACGGCGCTAGTTGCTGCCGCACAATGCACCCCCGTAGACGCCGAGGAGGTCCCAAATGCCAGACACAATCAAGACCGGAACCATCCTGATCAAGGATGGGACATTCTTGCCGGACGCGCTGCGGTTCGAGAGTGAGCCCTGTGCGACTGGCTGGAGATTAATCAAAAATCTCGATGGGTACGGATTGGGTCGAAAAGTCCCCGAAGCGGGATGGACCTTTTTCTGGCTGGCTGGTGAAATCAAAGCAACTATCTTCGGTTTTGACGTACAAAAGACGGTACGCAGAGCAGTCAAGCGAATCTTGGCGAACCTGAAGCCGGGGAAATTCAATTCCTTGGAAATCACGGATGTGGCACGGAAACGTTTCCTGGGAGTTCGCTATGTAACTGTCTCCGCCCAGTCACGGCATATCCAAGAGAACGCCTTCCTTTTGCAGGTCAAGGACCATCAGGAGTGGGACAGAGCAAAATTGGCGGACGTCTAAACAAAGCTGCGAAGCTCGCAAGGGGCATGGAGCTGCGTCAGGAAGACAGTGATCGCGCACCCCAATATGGCAACGATCTTGAAGCTTTAAGGTTTCGTAGGAGACGTTTCAAATGAAAATCATGCGCAGCGTGGGCATTTCCTTCATTATGATCCTGCTCTCAGCGCCTTTAATTCGCGGGCAGGATCTTTCCAAGTACCGGGGCTTTTCGTTGGGAATGAGTCTGGTTGAACTATCAAACCAGGTTCACCTAAAGCCGCTCCAGACAAACCTGATCCAGAAGCGCCCATCGGTAATTCAAGAGTTGACGTGGTGGCCGCGAGAGTCTTCTGGCTCTTCGCTCCAAGCGGACACGGTCTGGCAGGTATTCTTCACCTTCTACAATCGCGAGCTCTACAGGATTCTGGTGACCTATGATCGGGACGCCACAAAGGGGCTAACTGCCGATGACTTGATACGAGCCATCTCGGCGCAGTACGGAACTGCAACCAAGCCTGATGTCCAGATTAGCTTCCCCACGAACGAGCTGTACCGGTCGACAGAAAAAGTCATCGCCCGCTGGGAAGATTCGCAGTACTCGATAAACCTTTTCCGCGCCACCTCCCTGAACTCTTTTGGGCTCGTCATGTTTTCGAAACGGATGGATGCACAAGCCGAGGCCGCGATGGCCGAATCTGTGAAGCTGGAGGAGCAAGAGGACGCGCAGAAAGAAATCGACCGCCAGAAAAAAGAGACTGACAACTTGGAAGGGGCGCGACAGAAGAATAGGAAGACTTTTCGCCCGTAGCGCTAAAGGAACTGAGGGTGGCATCCGCCAGAACTCTGCGATAAAAAGCCTCGGTGGCAGCCCAGACTGTGCGCTTCCCGCCGATGAGCTCAAAAAGTTCGTCGGTCATTTGATCCTCACAATCTATGAAAACGGAGGTGACGCCAGTTCGAACGGGAGGGTTGCGGTTAGCCGTAATTGTCACTACTCCGGAGATAAAGTTAACAATGGCCTTATCTGGCGTGCGGATTGTCAGCAGGGGCTTGCGTGCTCCCATCCTGTATACTCCCCCAGTGAAACGCGAACAACAGTTCGATCTGATAAGTTCGCGCAAATTCTCCTGTGTAATTTTGCACTGAAATCGTAAAGATGCCCAAATGGCTTAATACCTTGATATACAGTGCATCGGCAAAACCGACCGAACAAGTGCTCACGAATGCATTCACTCCGTGGGCGGACTCAAGCCAGACGGAAGTCGCTGGAAACTGACGCTCAAGAAGGCCATTTCAGACATCGAGGATGGAAATTCCTTGTTTTATATCGAGAGGACTAAGGGACGTCGGGTAGACGTGATCGTGGCGGTGAACACCGACGGCAGCAAGTACCTAAAAACGACAGCGGATCGAGAGCAACCGGTAACTCTTTTGTCGCTGCCGGCTTGTCCTGAGATTTGACCTTAGTCCAGAAGCACACTTGAAAAGCAATGGCCGCCGAATGGAACCGATGGAGTCCGAATTGGCCCGGCTTTCCTGTAATTTCAGCGATTCGGAAGGAATCGTCTTCGAACAGGGTGGTGAGGGAAACCAATCCCCAATCGCCCGGGTCTGACACGGTTCTTGGCTGTTTCCAGCAGATTCGAATTCAGTCTCTTGCCTGGTCGGAGGGGAATTCGAATGAGTTGAGCAGTTGTGCGTTATCGAACAGCTTCTACTCGATTACAAATGCATACTCCTGGCGTGCCGAGGTTTCCAAGATGGAGGTCTCGAGCCAGGAGGAAGACGACATGCCCAGTGGCTACAGATATTTTTTCAGTTCCCTTTTTCTCACTGCAGCCCTTGCCGCTCCAACGGGCTTGGTGGCTGCGACCAAGCCTCTGTACCAGGGAGGGCAAGAGGAACACCGTCAAGACGACAAGGACCACAACCGGGTCTACGACCGCGCACACAAGGACTATCACAATTGGGACGACCATGAAGACCGCCTCTATCGTCAGTACCTGGGTGAGAAACGCAAAGCGTATCGGGCCTTTGCTGAATTGAAAGAGAAGGAGCAAAGGGCGTATTGGAATTGGCGCCACAATCATCCGGATCATGATCACGACGGACGCTGACAAGTAAGTTCGGTCGCGCACAGAGGAAGTCCGCATGCAGGGCCGAAGGAGCGCGGAATGAATAGGGCGTTCCCGTGTGCTTGCAGCAGGTAAAGCAGATTCAGTGTGATCTGAATACAACCTGACAAGGGGAAGGTCAGGTGAATGAATATGATTTTGGCTCACGCGGCTGGCTTACAACACCGCAAAGCGCACCGCAATTGTCGCGCCAAAATCGAAAATTTATTGAGTCCAGAAGAAGAACTTCTTCAATCGATCTCAACCGGCGCGCCCTCCCGGGTGTGCTGAGTGGCATCCGCAGTGCTCTCGATTGTCAGATTGGCAACGTGGCTTCGCTTAACTTCTGCCAAAGGACCGTCTTACTTCCGGCGAAAAAGTGGCTCTAAGGGCCGTCAAAGATGTGAAGGGCGGCGGCCATCAAGGGGCGATAACCGGAGCGGTTGTAGCGACAAGCATTGTATTTTTCCCGGCAGCTCCCCTTTTTCTTCTGGTACATGGGAAGGACATCACCATCCCAAAAGGCACCGAGATCACGGCTTACATCAATGGTGATATTCCGCTGGATCCAAAGAAGTTCGTGACAAAGACGGCTACCAGCCCGGAACCAGGGGCTGCGACCCTTCCCCCATCTGCAGACGCGGCCGCAACCCAAACTGGGAAAAGCTTAGACGCTGCGCTCTCGACTGTGGACATTAGATCGACTCCTGACGGAGCAGAGATCACCGTAGATGATAAGTTCATGGGCAGCTCTCCTTCGTCGTTGCGGCTTGCGGCGGGCGACCACAAGATTAAGCTCGCAAAGCCAGGCTTCAAAACTTGGGAA
>Ga0209698_10000744_pt1 | contig 37313 bp, 37 predicted proteins | sample LitLauG_LLR_2012_FD_187203 | JGI IMG/M metagenome (GOLD analysis project Ga0209698, IMG submission 187203) | Freshwater sediment microbial communities from Pennsylvania, USA - Little Laurel Run_MetaG_LLR_2012 (SPAdes) (version 2) | ecosystem: Environmental > Aquatic > Freshwater > Creek >... | reverse complement strand
GGGCCATCGAGGAAGGCCTGCCTTTGGCGCGGGCGGCCTCTGGGGGGGTGTCGGGCATCGTGGACGGGTTGGGGCGGGTGGTGCGCGCAACCTCTAGGCGAGGCGGTTTCGCCGAGGCCCAGCTTCCTCCCGCTTTGGTTGAAACGGCGTTCGCGCGCTACGGGAATCTTTTGCTCATCGCAATGCTTGGCTTGACGGTTGCGCTGAGGTTTCTACCACCTCGGCGGGTAATCGAGGACGCCAAAAGATGAATGACGAGCGCGCAGCCAATGCGATCGACAGAAAATTGGGCCAACGCGTGCGGTCTCGGCGGCTCGAAATTGGGATGAGCCAAGAAAGGCTGGCTGAAATACTTGGCGTAACCTTTCAGCAGGTGCAGAAATACGAGAAAGGCGTCAATCGAATTGCGGCCAGTCGTCTTCTGGATATTTGCAGCGCCCTCGATGTGAGCATCAGCAGACTTTATGAAGGCTTGCGCTCGACCCGCGCCCCGGGCGCGGCCGAACCCCGTCAGGATCTTGTCGACGATGCGCTTTCCACCCCTGAGGGGTCACAGCTTATGTCGCTATTTGCCTCCATTAACAGCGTGCGCGTGCGTCGGCGCATCGTCGAGCTTGTGAAGGTCATGGCCGAAGAAGCTCCCGATTCGGCCAAGCGCGGTTAGCGCACGCATTTGCGCGGCGTCGGCGATCTCCATTAAGAGGGCCGACTGATTTGCGACGCTTCCGGAGTAACCGAGTGGATAGAAGTTCTTACGTATTCACCAGCGAAAGCGTGTCGGAGGGACACCCCGACAAGGTGGCCGACCGCATCTCCGACACCGTCGTTGACGCCTTCATCGATCGCGATCCGGAAGCGCGCGTTGCGTGCGAGACCATGGTGACCACCAATCGCATCATCCTGGCTGGCGAAGTGCGCGCCAGCAAACCGGGAATGTCAAAGCCCCAGAGCAAGGCCTTCGCCAAGGAAATCATCGCCAGTCTTCAGCCGAAGGTGCGCGCAGCAATTAAAGACATTGGCTACGAGCAAAGGGGCTTTCACTGGGAAAAGGCGCGCTACGCCTGCTATCTGCATGGCCAGTCCGCACACATCGCCCAGGGCGTGGACTCCAATACCAGCAAGGATGAGGGCGCGGGCGACCAGGGCATCATGTTCGGCTACGCGTGCAGCGAGACGCCCGAATTGATGCCTGCGACGCTGCAATACGCCCACAACGTCTTAAAACGCCTCGCAGAGGCGCGCCATTCCGGCGAGCGACCCGAACTCGAGCCGGACGCCAAGAGCCAAGTCACGCTGCGCTACGAGAACGGCAAGCCCACCCATGTCGAACAGATCGTTGTTAGCCACCAACACAAGAAACGTCTGAACGGCGCAGCCTATACCTCAAAGCGGATGCGAGCCCTAGTTGAACCTTATGTGCGCGCAGTGTTTCCCGACGGCATGATTACCAAGCGAACCGAGTGGCACGTCAATCCGACGGGCAAGTTCGAAATCGGGGGCCCTGACGGCGACACAGGACTGACCGGCCGCAAAATCATTGTTGACAGCTATGGCGGCGCCGCACCCCACGGCGGCGGCGCGTTTTCGGGCAAAGACCCAACCAAGGTCGATCGTTCGGCAGCGTATGCATGCCGGTACTTGGCGAAAAATGTCGTCGCCGCAGGGCTTGCGCAGCGCTGCACGATCCAGATTAGCTACGCCATCGGCGTCGCGCGTCCGACCAGCTTTTATGTCGATCTCCACGGCGCCGACACGGTCGATCCCGCAAAGCTTGAAAAGCTATTGCCGGAGCTGATGGATGGCTGCACCCCGCGCGCCATCCGCACACACTTGAAGCTCAATCGCCCCATCTATGCGCGTACGGCTGCCTACGGGCATTTTGGCCGCCAAGCCGACAATGAAGGCGGTTTTTCCTGGGAGCGTCCGGATTTGGTGGAGGAGTTGCGGCGGGTGTCGTAAGAGGGCGATCATGTCTTCATCGCTTGGTCTTTCCGCTGACGTCGTTCGCTATCTGGGTGAGGTCAATCCAGGCGAGCACCCAGCGCTTGCCCGCTGTCGCGAGGAGACCCAGAAGCTCGCGAACGCGCAAATGCAGATCAGCCCCGAGCAGGGCGCGTTCATGCAAATTATTGCGCGTCTGGCTAAAGCTCAGCGCGCATTCGAGGTCGGCGTGTTCACCGGCTATTCCTCTCTCGCCACCATGCTGGCCATGCGCGACATGTTTGGCGAAAAGGCGCATCTTTTGGCCTGCGACGTGTCGGAGGAATATACCTCGCACGCGCGTGGCTATTGGAAGGAGGCCGGCGTCGCGCATCTGATCGACCTGCAAATTCGCCCGGCCAACGAAACTCTCGATCAGCGTTTGGCGGCTGGCGAAGAAGGCGCGTTCGACATGGGTTTTATTGACGCCGACAAGACTGCCTATGACGGCTATTACGAACGCGGGCTGAAATTGCTCAAGCGCGGCGGCGTCATGCTGTTCGACAACATGTTGTGGTCGGGCCGCGTGGCGCACCCAGAAAACATGTCGAGCGACACTGCTGCGCTGCGCGATCTTGCTTTCAAAGCCAAGAATGACCCGCGCGTGCACGCCGCCATGACCAGTATCGGCGACGGCGTATTGATGTGCATCAAGAAATGATCGCCCGGCGCGTCCTCGGCGGTTTGCTGCTCGCGGGCGCGGTGATCACTGCATTCTACTGGTGGAGCTATTTTACCGGCGGCGACGTCATGACCACCCGCGAACGCTGGTACGAAGCGTTTGAGTCGAGCTTTCCGGTCGCCGATGGCTGGATGGCGCTCTGCATGGGCGCTGCTGGAATAGGCTATATCGGCGCGCGCTCCTGGGCTTGGCCATTTGGACTTATGGCGGGTTCGGCGCTCATCTACCTTTCGGCGCTGGATGTCAGTTTTGATGTCGAGAATGGCATGTACGCACTCGCGGCCTCGAACGACGCAATGAGGTTTGAGGTTTTTATCAATGTTAGCAGTGTCATCCTGGGCGCTTGGACTATTGCGGCCTCCTGGCCCAAATCGCGATGAATTGAAGCGGCCGCTTTGCGCCGCAGCGATTGCGCCGCCGCGCGCGGGGGTCTAATCACCCGCCTTCTTTTCGCTAAATCCCGGAGCACCCATGGCCCGCGCAAAGATTGCCCTAATCGGTTCTGGCATGATCGGCGGCACGCTAGCCCATATCGCAGCGCGCGAAGAACTGGGCGATGTGGTGCTGTTCGACGTCGTCGAGGGCGTGCCGCAAGGCAAAGGCCTCGACATTGCCGAAGCCTCGCCGGTGTTTGGCCGCGATAGCGCGCTCAAAGGCGTCAACGATTATGCAGGCATCGCGGGGGCTGATGTCTGCATCGTCACCGCCGGGGTGGCGCGCAAGCCGGGCATGAGCCGCGACGATCTCTTGGGCATCAACCTCAAAGTGATGAAGGCGGTGGGCGAGGGGATCGCCCAGCACGCGCCGAATGCTTTTGTGATTGTCGTCACCAATCCGCTCGACGCCATGGTGTGGGCGTTTCGCCAATTCTCGAAACTGCCGCACAACAAAGTCGTGGGCATGGCCGGGGTCCTCGACAGCGCGCGCTTCCGCTACTTCCTGGCCGAAGAATTCAAGGTCTCGGTTGAAGATGTCACCGCCTTCGTAATGGGCGGACACGGCGATACCATGGCGCCGCTGACGCGCTACTCGACGGTGGCGGGCATTCCGGTGCCGGATCTGGTGAAGATGGGTTGGACGAGCCAAGAGAAGCTCGACAAGATCGTGCAACGCACCCGCGACGGCGGCGCTGAAATTGTCGGCTTGCTGAAGACCGGTTCGGCGTTTTATGCGCCGGCCGAAAGCGCGATCCAAATGGCCAAGTCGTACCTGCGCGACAAACGCCGCCTGCTGCCGTGCGCCGCAAACCTCAAAGGCGAATATGGCTTAAGCGACATCTATGTCGGCGTTCCCTGCATCATCGGCAAAGGCGGTGTTGAAAAAGTGGTCGAAATCGAGCTCTCAGCGCAAGAGCGTCAGATGTTTGACCATAGCGTCAATGCTGTGAAAGGCCTTATCGACGCCTGCAGGGGCATCGATCCGAGCGTCGGCTAAATGCGCGATGCGTTTGCAGTAACGCTAGGTCCGCCAGCGCGCAAGCATGCGCGCGCGTTCAATTATCCGCTCAAGACGGTGGCCAAGCCATGACCCTTATCGGGCCCACTCTGGAAACCGCGCGTCTGCTTCTGCGTCCCCCGACGCAGGAGGATTTTGAAGGCTTTGCGGCGATGGCTAAGGAGCCGGAGACGATGCGCTTCATTGGCGGGGTGGCCGAGCGCGATGGGGCATGGCGGACCATGTCCAGTCTGGCCGGCTCATGGGCGCTGCTTGGGTATTCGATGTTTTCGGTGGTCGAAAAGCAGAGTGGTCGCTGGATTGGTCGGCTTGGCCCCTGGCGTCCTGGCGGCGTTGAGGGCGGTTGGCCGGGACCGGAAGTGGGTTGGGGTTTGAACGCGGCCGCGCAAGGCAAAGGCTATGGCGTTGAAGGCGCGACCGCCGCGCTCGACTGGGTTTTTGATGTTCTCGGTTGGGATCACGTCATCCATTGCATAGACAAAGAGAACGCGCCCTCAATTCGGCTGGCTGAGCGGCTTGGCTCGACTCTGCAGCGGCAAGACGTTTCGCTGCCCGCCCCATTGGAGGCCCATCGCGTCGATGTTTACGGCCAAACCCGCGCGCAATGGAAAGCGCGCCGCGCCTAAAACGCGAAAGCCGCTTTTACGCCCAAGGCAGTGGTCGCTCAGCGCTTGCAAAACCTGCGCTGGGACCCTCACTTAAGGCGATCCAAAGGGGGAGGCGGCATGCGGGCGATCTTCATCAGTTTTGCGGCGCTGGTTGTGACCGCGAGCGCCGCTGCCCAGACCCAGCCGGCAGCGCCGACGCCTGCGCCTGCGCCCTCGCAGGCAGCGGCGCCAATCGCGCCGATCTCGCCGCAGGTTCAGCGCACCATCGACCAGTTGCGCGAAGCCGCACTCCGTGACGAACACGGCTTTGAGATTGTGAGCGATCTTGTGAATGAGATTGGTCCCCGCCTTGCCGGCTCCGACGCCGAGGCCCGTGCGCGCGATTGGGCGGTCGCTATGCTGCGCGCCGATGGGTTCGCCAACGTGCACATCGAAGCCTTTCCGGCCCCGGGTTGGTCGTGGCAGCGCCAAGAGGCAAATATCATCTCGCCCTCTCGTCAGCGCTTGGTTATCGCAGCGCTCGGGAATTCACCGGCCACCCCGTCGGGGGGCGTCGACGCCGAGATCGTGCGCTTTGCCGATCTGCCGGCGCTGCAAGCAGCTCCCGATGCGCAAGTGCGCGGCAAAATCGTCTTCGTCGATGAGCGCATGACGCGTACCCAGGATGCGTCAGGCTATGGCGAAGCGGTCGCCAAGCGCAGCGGTTGCCCGCGCCTTGCAGGACCTAAGGGGGCGATCGCCTGCATGATCCGCTCAGCGGGCACCGATACCCACCGCTTTGCCCACCAGGGCAGCGCCGGGCGCAGCGTCGCCATTCCCACAGCAAGCCTTGCGCCCGCGGACGCCAATACGCTCGACGCACTGTTGGCGCACGGCGACGTGCGCGTACACCTGGATATCCAAGCGGGTTTCCGCGCCGGCGCTCAATCTGGCAACGTCATTGCCGACATACGCGGGCGCGAAAAGCCAGACGAGATCGTCCTCTTGGCGGCGCATTTGGATTCCTGGGATTTAGGACAGGGCGCCATCGACAATGGCGCGGGCGTGGCCATTATCACCGGGGCTGCGCGTCTTATCAATGCGCTGCCGCGCCACCCACGCCGCACTATTAGGCTTCTAATCGCGGGTTCAGAAGAGATCGGCGGCTATGGCGGCAATGCCTACGCACAAGCCCACGCCAGCGAACATCACGTGATTGCGGCTGAAAGCGACCTGGGCGCAGACCGCATCTATCGCTTCCGTTCAAACTTTGCGGACGCTGCGTTGCCTTATGCGCGCGCCTTTCAGCACGCGCTTGCCCCGCTTGGGGTTGTGCCCGGCGATAATGCCGCTGAGGGCGGCACCGACGTCGGGGGCGTCAAAGAGAACGGCGCGCCTGTCGTCGATCTGTCGCAAGATGCAACGCGGTATTTCGACTATCACCATACCGCCGACGATACTCTCGCTGCGATTGACCCCGAACAATTGCGCCAAAACATCGCCGCCTATGCGGTGTTTGCTTACATGGCCGCTGAAAGCGATTGGGTGTTTGGCCCGGTGAATACAGCGCCGGGAGCGTCCCATTAAAAGCGCTGCTCGCAAAACCGCCGGCCGCGCGCATTTGCCTATACCAGAGCGCCTAAAACAGCCCTAGAACCGGGCCTCGTGACCAGCCTGCTGCGCAACGTCGCTGCGCTCATTTTCGCAGTCTCTATCCTGCAGCTTGCGGGCGGCCTCTTGGGCGCGCATTTGCCATTGGCGTTCGTGACTGACGGGCATACCCGCACTGAATACGGGCTTATCGCATCGGCCTATGCAGCAGGTTTCATGCTGGGCGCGATGGTTGCAACCCAATTGCTGGCGCGCGTCGGACACATCCGCGTCTATGCTGCGTGCGCCGCGATTTTCGCGGTAGCCACGCTTGGCCTGCATTTTGTCGGCGACGTGTGGTCATGGGGTATTGCGCGCATGATCGCCGGCGTCGCGGTGGCGCTGATGTTTGCGGTGATCGAAAGCTGGCTCGCATTTTCCGTCAATGCCGGGGCTCGCGGAGAGGTGATGAGCGTCTATATGGTGCTCACCAAGGGGGCCTTGGCGCTGGGGCCTTTTTTGACTTTCAATTATGGCGTCGAGGCGGTTGAGCCCTGGATAATCGCCGCATCGCTCGCGGCCATATCGATGGTGCCGGTCTGTTTTACCTCGACTGCGCAACCGGATCCGCCAAAGGCGCAGCCGCTGGCGCTGGTGGAGCAATTCGCAACTGCGCCGGCGGCGGTCATCAGTTGCTTTGGAGCTGGGCTCGTCAATGGCGGCGTGATGGCGCTCGCCCCGCTTTATGCGGCGCAGCATTATGGAACGCCGGCGGCTGCGGAATTCTATGCTGCAGCCTATGTCGGGTCGCTGTTGCTGCAATGGCCCGCAGGACGGGTGTCAGATCGCATCGACCGACGCCTCGTCATCGCAGCGCTTTGCATTATTGCAACCGTCACTGCATTGGCGCTGGCGCTCTGGAGCGGACGTTTGCCGCGCTGGGAAGCGGAGATCTTATTCTTCTTTTGGGGAGCAGGAGCGCTCAGTTTTTACGGCATTGCGGTCGCCCACATGGCCGATCGCGCCGAGCCCGGCAAGATAGCCCAATCGGCGGCGGGCGTATTGTTTGTCTGGGCGGTCGGCTCGGTAATAGGTCCGTTGATTATGGGGCCATTGGTCGACGCTTTTGGGGTGGGCGGCATGTTTTGGTTTGCCGGCGTTGCAGCCTTTGTGGTCGCGGCCTTGATGTTTTGGCGTCAATCGACCCGCGAAGGCCCCATCACCAAGGAGGAATACGCCCCGCAGCTGGGGACAAGCGTGGCCGCGGGCGAAATTGCTTATGGCGACGATGCGGAAAGCGAAGCCGCCATGCGCATGGGCTCGGCCCCAGATTGAGGGCTTGGCGGGGGCGGGCGCGAAACTGTAAAGACACGCCAGACGCGAGGACGCTGATGAACATCCACGAATACCAAGCCAAAGCCGTCTTGAAGAGCTTCGGCGCGCCGGCGCCGCGGGGGTTTGTCGCGTTCACGCCGCAAGAGGCCGCCGAGGCCGCCGCAAAGCTCGGCGGTTCGGTGTGGGCGGTGAAGAGCCAAATCCATGCTGGCGGCCGCGGCAAAGGCAAGTTTAAGGAAGCCGACGCAGGCGAGAAGGGCGGCGTACGCATCGCGTTCAAGCCCGAAGACGTCAGCCTCTATGCCACACAGATGTTAGGCCACACGCTGGTGACTTTGCAGACCGGCCCCCACGGCCGCGTCGTCAAGCGCCTCTACATCGAGGAGGGCGTGCGCATCGCTAAGGAATTCTACCTCTCCGTATTGGTCGATCGCGATCAGGGGCGGGTGGCGTTCGTGGTCAGCCAGGCGGGGGGCATGAACATCGAGGAAGTGGCGCATGCCACACCGGAGAAAATCACCACCGTTGGCATTGATCCCCTTGTGGGCGTTGCGAAGTCCGATGGCGACAAAGTCGTTGCAGCGCTCGGCCTAAGCGGAGATCTGGCAGAACAATGCCAAAAGCTGGTGAAGAGCCTCTACGAAGCTTTCACCAAGAGCGACATGAGTCTCCTGGAAATCAATCCGCTCATCGTTACCGAGGATGACAAACTGCTTTGCGGCGACGCCAAGGTCAGCTTTGATTCCAACGCTGCGTTCCGGCACAAGGAATGGGCCGATATGCGTGATCTGGGCGAAGAAGACGAACGCGAAATCGAAGCGTCGAAATACGATCTGTCCTACATCGCCCTCGACGGCGAAATTGGTTGCCTCGTCAACGGCGCTGGCCTCGCCATGGCGACGATGGATATTATCAAATTGTTCGGCGCCGAGCCGGCCAACTTTCTCGATGTCGGGGGTGGCGCAGACAAAGCCAAGGTTGAGGCGGCGTTTAAGATCATTCTGGCCGATCCCAATGTGAAGGGCATCTTGGTCAACATCTTTGGCGGCATCGCCCGCTGCGATGTGATCGCCGAGGGCGTGATCGCAGCGGTGAAAGCAGTTGGCTTGCAGGCGCCGCTGGTGGTGCGTCTTGAGGGCACTAAAGTCGAAGAGGGCAAGCAGATCATCCGCGAAAGCGGGCTGAATGTGATCGCAGCCGACGATTTAGAGGATGCGGCGCGCAAGATCGTAAAGGCCGTAAAGGGGTGATTTTTCACCCTTATCGTTAGTGTTTTTCCGCAACCATTCTTTCGACCCGCTTATCGGGGGCAAGCCAGATCAGCGCCACCAGGACGTAGAGCGCCCACGCCAGCGGCGGATAGAAAAATGAGAGCGCAATGCCGATGGCGTAAAACACCGGCGAATATTTGCCCTTCCAGTCATTATCGCTGGCGACGGCCTTGGCGAGCGCGCTGGTTGGCCCGTCGCTGCGGATAAGCAAGGTCTGAAGCGCCAAGAACGCGAATGCCGGCAAAATCAGCGAAACGCCGTAGACCGCGGTCGGGACGATGGCGCCGCCGCTTTCGCCTAGCCACGCTGTCGTGAACGGCACCAGCGACAAGCAAAACAGCAGGGCCATATTGGCCCATAATACGCCGCCGTTTACACGCTTCACCAAATACATCATGTGGTGGTGGTTGTTCCAATAGATGCCGATATAGAGGAAGCTCAATAGGTACGACAAAAAGGTCGGCGCGAGCGCTCCAAGCGCTGCCCAGGTCGAATTGTGCGGCGGTCTGAACTCCAACACCATGATGGTGATAAGGATGGCGACGACGCCGTCGCTGAACGCTAGCAGCCGGTCTTTTTCCATTTCACGCCGCTCCCGCGCAGGGTACAAGGCTTGCCGCATAACACGCTTCCGCGCGCCAGCGCGAGGCAGGGGAGGAAGACCTCATGATCGGCTACGTCACGCTCGGCACCAACAATCTCGCGCGCGCTTGCGAATTCTATGACGCCATCGCCAAGGAAATGGGAGTTGGGCGGATGATGGAGAACGAGACCTTTGTTGCGTGGGGAACGCCAGGCGGGGGCGCCGGCGTCGGGCTTACCAAGCCGTTCGACGGCAAAGCCGCCTCGGTCGGCAATGGCGTCATGGCGGCCTTCGCTGCTAAGGACCGCGCCCAGGTCGATCGCATCTATGCGTTGGCTATGAAATTGGGCGCCAAGGACGAGGGCGCGCCGGGCGACCGCGGCGGGGGCTTTTATGCGGGCTATTTCCGCGATCCCGACGGCAACAAGCTCAATGCCTTCGTGATGGGCTAAGCTAGCTCAGCGCTGCTCAAAATCGCCTCAACGTCCTCGCACAGCGAGCCACAATGATATTCGCTGGGCGCGAGGAATATTGGAGCGTTGAACTTGGCGTTGGCTGCGCGCCGCAAGCGCGGCGCCATAACAGCAAACCCTCCTGGGCGCGGGTTGCGAGGTCGAAGCGCACGCCGCAGCCGGGGCGGAGATTCTGCGGCCGCAGGTTCCCGTTTGCTGAACAGTCAACGACAAATTCCACTCATTCCGTGTCGGTCATGTCGGCGCGGAGCTTGGCGCTTGGCGTGTCTTTGTTAGCGAGGGGGCCAAACAGCGCTTGCGCAGACGCCAAGCATTGCCAGCTCGGCGAACGCACACCAACGCTTCATGCTTCCCCCTCCCGGAGGTGGGACGCTTTAGCGTCCTCGCGGTCACCTTACGGCAGAGGCAACCGGCGCCCAGCTCGGCTAGTCCGGATTTGCACGCGCGCGCGGCGGGCGTTATGTCCGCTCAACTAAGACACTTTCCGCGTGCGCGCGGGCTGGGGGCTTGCAACGTGTCCATTCTCGTCAACGCCGCGACGCGGGTCATTTGCCAAGGCTTCACCGGAAAGAACGGCACCTTCCATTCAGAGCAAGCCATTGCCTACGGCGCCAAAATGACCGGCGGGGTAAGCCCCGGCAAAGGCGGGACGACGCATCTGGGCTTGCCGGTGTTCGACAGCGTCGCAGAGGCCAAGCAGAAGGCGGGCGCTGACGCCACCGTGATTTATGTGCCCCCGCCTGGCGCGGCTGGCGCGATCGAGGAGGCGATCGCTGCAGAAATTCCGCTCATCGTCTGCATCACCGAAGGCATTCCCGTGCTCGACATGGTGCGGGTGAAGGCAAAGCTCGCCAAATCCAAATCGCTGCTGCTCGGCCCCAATTGCCCGGGCATCCTCACGCCGAACGAATGCAAAATCGGCATCATGCCGGGATCGATTTTCAAGAAGGGCAGCGTGGGCGTGGTCTCGCGCTCTGGCACGCTGACCTATGAAGCGGTTTTCCAGACCACTAACGAGGGTCTCGGACAGACCACCGCCGTCGGCATTGGCGGCGACCCGGTCAAGGGCCTTGAATTTATCGATGTGCTGGAGCGCTTCCTCGCCGACGAGGCCACCAAATCCATCGTTATGATTGGCGAAATCGGCGGCTCGGCGGAGGAGAACGCGGCCCAATTCCTTACCGATGAGCGAAAAAAGGGTCGTTGGAAGCCAGTAGTTGGCTTCATCGCCGGCCGCACCGCCCCGCCGGGACGCCGCATGGGACACGCAGGCGCCATCATCTCGGGGGGCAAGGGCGACGCCGTCTCCAAGATTGCCGCGCTCGAAGCCGCCGGCGTCAGAATTGCGCCGCACCCAGCCGCACTTGGCCGGACCATGAAGGAAGTGTTGCAAAGCGCCTAATTCTTTGGCGCCGGAACGAAGCGCAGCTCTGCACGAACGCAGGCCTTCTTTCCCTGGCCGACGCACTTTAGAAGGAGCGCCGCAAGCGATCGGCGCACTATATTTTGTGCGTCGATCTCGCGACTTCCCGAAAGGTCAGCGCTCATGGCGGACGACGCCCGCAGCCTCCCGAATTCAGCCCTGCTTGAAACCAGCTTCCTCTATGGAGCGAACGCCAAGTTCGTGGAGGAGATGCATGAGAAATTCCTGAACGATCCAAACGCGGTGGATCTTTCCTGGCGGGCGTTTTTCCAGCAGCTGCACGACGACCCGTCCTCGGTCCGCGCCTCGGTCGCCGGCCCCTCCTGGTATCGCTCCGCTCTCGCCCAGCCGAAGACCACGGAGATGACGGCGCTGCTCGACGGCAATTGGGCAGGCCTCAACGATCGCTTCGAAGCCAAGGCGCGGGCGCGGCTTCAAAGCGCCTCGGCTCAGGATGTTCAAAGCTCGGCGCGCGACAGCGTACGCGCCCTGATGATGATCCGCGCCTACCGCACCCGCGGCCACCTCGCAGCCAATCTCGACCCACTGGGCATTGAAGTGCGCCAAGCGCCGGCCGAACTCGATCCCGCAACCTACGGCTTTGGCCCAAACGACCTCGACCGGCCGATCTTTATCGATGGCGTGCTTGGCCTTGAGAGCGCCAGCGTCAACCAAATGCTGGCGATACTTAAGCGCACATATTGCAGCACCGTTGGCGTCGAGTTCATGCACATCACCGATCCGGCGGAAAAGAGCTGGATACAGGAGCGCATCGAAGGTCCAGACAAGGCCATCGCTTTTACCCCGGAAGGCAAGCGGGCGATCTTAAAAAAACTGATCGAAGGCGAGGGCTTCGAGAAGTTCCTCGCCAAACGCTATCCCGGCACCAAGCGGTTTGGCCTGGACGGCGCTGAGGCGATGCTGCCGGCGCTCGAGCAGATCATCAAACGCGGCGGCGCCATGGGTGTTGAGGACATCTCGCTCGGCATGGCCCATCGCGGACGGCTCAACGTGCTCGCCGCCGCCATGGGCAAACCGTATCGGGTGATCTTCCATGAGTTCCAGGGCGGTTCAGCGACCCCCGACGACGTGCTCGGCTCGGGCGACGTCAAGTATCATTTGGGCGCATCATCGGATCGCGAGTTCGACGGTAATCTCGTTCACCTGTCGCTTGCCCCCAATCCCAGCCACCTTGAAATCGTCAATCCTGTGGTGCTCGGCAAAGCGCGCGCCAAACAGGCGCAGCGTCAGCGTTGGACGCCGGATGAGGATCTGCACGCCTTGCGCGCGCGTGCGCTGCCTCTGCTCATCCACGGCGATGCGGCGTTTGCGGGGCAGGGCGTGGTTGCCGAATGCTTCGCGCTATCAGGCCTTCGCGGCTACCGCACAGGGGGCACCATCCACTTCATCATCAACAACCAGATCGGTTTCACGACAGCGCCGCGCTACTCGCGCTCAAGCCCTTACCCAAGCGATGTCGCTTTGATGGTGCAGGCGCCGATCTTCCATGTGAACGGCGATGACCCAGAAGCGGTGGTTTACGCAGCAAAGGTCGCTACCGAATACCGCCAAATCTTCGGCAAGGACGTGGTCATCGACATGTTCTGCTATCGCCGCTTTGGCCACAACGAAGGCGACGATCCCACCATGACGCAGCCCTTGATGTACAGACGCATTAAGGATCAGGCCACAACTCTTGCCATTTATAGCGATCGCCTCACTGGCGAGGGCGCAGCAAGCGCTACTGAAATCGAGGGCTGGAAGAGCGCGTTCGCGGCGTTTCTTGATCAGGAGTACGACACCGGCAGGGCCTATCAGCCAAACAAAGCCGATTGGCTCGACGGGGTGTGGTCGGGCTTCACCCTGCCACAGGACGATGACCGGCGCGGCAAAACCGACATGAGCCGGGGCCGTCTCGTCGAAATCGGCCGGCGCATCACCGAAATTCCCAGAAATTTCGATATGCACAAAACTGTACAGCGTGTCGTGGAGACCCGCCGCAAGGCGATCGACGACGGTCATGGCGTTGATTGGGCGTTGGCCGAACACCTGGCGTTTGGGACGCTTTTGGACGAAGGCTTTCCAGTGCGTTTATCAGGCCAGGATTCGGCGCGCGGCACCTTCAGCCAGCGGCACTCGCACTTCATCGATCAAAGCAACGAGGAGCGCTACACGCCGCTCAACAATATCCGTCCCGGGCAGGCCCATTACGAAGTGATAGACTCGCTCCTGTCTGAAGAAGCGGTGCTTGGCTTTGAGTACGGCTATTCGACCGCAGCGCCGAAATCGCTGGTGCTTTGGGAAGCCCAGTTTGGCGATTTCGTGAACGGCGCCCAGGTGGTGATCGACCAGTTCATCTCCTCGGGCGAACGCAAGTGGCTGCGGATGTCGGGGCTGGTCATGCTCCTGCCGCATGGCTATGAGGGCCAAGGGCCGGAGCATTCTTCGGCGCGTATCGAGCGCTACCTCCAGCTTTGCGCCGAAGACAATATGCAGGTGGTCAATTGTACGACCCCGGCGAACTATTTCCACGCGCTGCGCCGCCAGCTGCACCGCGATTTCCGCAAGCCCCTCATCGTATTCACCCCGAAATCCTTGCTGCGACATAAAAAGTGCGCCTCGTCCCTAGATGAGATGAGCGAGGGCACGTCTTTCCATCGCGTCTTGTGGGATGACGCGCAGCTGCACAATGGCGCCACCACCATCAAGCTTAAGGGCGACAGCGAAATTCGCCGCGTGGTGATCAGCTCCGGCAAGGTGTATTACGATTTGCTGGAGGAGCGCGAAAGGCGCGGCCTCAGCGATATCTATCTGCTGCGGCTTGAGCAATTCTATCCATGGCCGATGAAGTCAATCCTCGCGGAATTGGCGAGGTTCCCCAACGCGGAAATGGTGTGGTGCCAAGAAGAACCAAAGAACATGGGCGGCTGGACTTTTGTCGAGCCGTGGCTTGAGATTTCGCTCGAGCGCTTGAATGTAAACGCCAAGAAGGCGCGCTATGCCGGTCGACCCGCCACCGCATCGACGGCGGCGGGCCTGATGTCGAAACATCTCAAGGAGCTCGAAACGCTGCTTCAAGAGGCGCTTGGCTGATCATGGTTGCAGCGTCTTGCCATTGCGGCGCGGTGCGCTTCGAAGTCGAGCCTGCGCCTGATTGGGTGCTCGATTGCAATTGCTCGCACTGCCGGCTTTATGGCGGGCTCTGGGCCTATTACCCTGAGCGCGACGTGAAGTTTGCCTCGCCGCCGGACACGTTTATTTACCTGTGGGGCGACCGGCAGCTTGAATTTCATCATTGCCGCGTTTGCGGCTGTGCGACCCACACGACTGCAAGGGGCGCTGGTGCAAGCGGCGACGCCGACAAGATTGCGGTCAATGCGCGCCTTATGCGTGATCTTGATCCCGCGCAGGTGCGACTTGTTCAAAAGAACAATGGCAATGACGGCGTGTTCTGGACTAAATCCGATAGTCCAATGTTGCCGAGCCACGACCTCCCGGCTGACCCGTGACGCGCGCGCCAACAATCGCCCAAAGGGACGTTTGATGACTGACATTGTAGTGCCCACACTCGGGGAAAGCGTTAGCGAGGCGACCGTCGCCAAATGGCTGAAGAAGGCCGGCGATGCTGTGCGCAAGGATGAGACCTTGGTTGAGCTGGAGACCGACAAAGTCTCGGTGGAAGTCTCCGCGCCCGAAGCGGGCACGCTGACCGAGATCAGCGCTCAAGAGGGCGCGACCGTCACGATCGGGGCCATCCTCGGTCGCCTCGGCGGCGTTGGCGCCCAGCCGGCCGCGAGCCCGCCGGCTGTGGCGCCGTTGGCCCCCCAAAAGCCAAGCGCCGCGCCAGTCCAAGCGCCCGCGGTTGGCGCAGCGCGCGCAGCGCCGCCGTCGGTTCAGCGCATCGCCGCTGAACACAATCTCGACGTCACCGCCATGGCCGGCACCGGCAAGGACGGCCGTTTGACCAAATCCGACGCGCTTGCGCTGCTTGAACAGCGCGCCCGACCCGCTCCGACCGCGCCGGCGACCGCGCTTGCGCCGCGCCTGGTTGGCCCCCGCGAAGAGCGCGTGCACATGACGCGGCTTCGCCAGACCATCGCGCGCCGTTTGAAGGAAGCGCAGAACTCAGCTGCGATGCTCACCACGTTCAATGAAGCCGACATGTCGGCGATCATGGCTGCACGCAACAAGTACAAGGACAATTTCGAGCACAAGCACGGCGTCAAGCTCGGCTTTATGAGCTTTTTTGTGAAGGCGTGCGTCGCAGCTCTAAAAGAGATCCCCAATGTCAATGCCGAGATCGACGGCGACGACATCATCTATAAGAATTACTACGACATTGGCATCGCCGTTGGAACCGATAAAGGCTTGGTGGTGCCGGTCGTCCGCGATTGCGATATCAAATCCATGGCGGAGATCGAAAAGGAAATCGGCGATCTAGGCGCCAAAGCCCGCGATGGGCGCCTAAAGCTTGAAGACCTGCAAGGCGCGACCTTCACCATCAGCAATGGCGGCGTCTATGGCTCGCTGATGTCGACGCCGATCCTCAACGCGCCACAATCAGGCATCCTCGGCATGCACAAGATCCAGGAGCGGCCGGTGGTTATCGACAAGCAGGTGGTGGCGCGCCCAATGATGTATTTGGCGCTGAGCTACGATCATCGCATCGTGGACGGCAAAGAAGCGGTCACCTTCCTGGTGCGCGTAAAAGAAGGCCTCGAAGATCCCGAACGCATGCTGCTGGATCTCTGAGCGCCGCGCCTTTGCATGTTAGACGACGGCGTCGATGTTTGGGCGTCGACTGCACCAGGCATGGCGCGCGCCTAAAGCCGCATTTTCAGGACCAAGGCTTTTGCCCATCGGCGCGCCGGCGATTTTCAGGTGAGCGCCGCCGGACGCCGAAGCCGCCCAAGCAAGCTTTGGGCAAGTGAATGCGAAGGTTTGGCGACGTCGGGCGCCGCGGGTGGCTCGCGGCGCGCCCTTGGGGTTGGGCAACCAAGGGGCTTGGGCCAGAGGCTGGTGTTGCCATTTCGTACGCGGCTCGGTGTGGACAAAAACGATCGCCGGCGAGCTCTAGGGGAAAAGGCTGACACGTGGCCGTTTCGGCGTGTAAATAATCCTCCGGTTGGAGGGGACCAAGCGGGAAGAGGGGACGCCATGACCATCATCTTGCGGTTGCCGGCCATTTTGGCGCTGCTCGTGCTTGTGCTTGTAAGTTTGGCAGGCGGCTTCGTCGCCACCTGCGTGCTGGCGCATTTGCCAATCGACCTTTCGACCGTGCTTTCGCAGTCCGAGATCGATCAGCTTAAGACCACGAGCTGGGTTGAGACGGGCCTCCTCTATGGCGCGGGCCTGTTCTTCCTGATCTCGGCCGTGCGCCTTATTCGGCGCACGCAGGGGTTTTGGACCTGGCTTTTGGGTTTTGCTTGCTTCGGCGGACGCTGGGCGTGGAAACAGCAGGCTCACGGCGACCTGGTCAGCACGGTGCGCGGCATCAATCCGCGCGTTTATCTGCACCCGCAAGATTTGCTGGGCTCGCTGGATGGACCTGAGTCCCAGGTTGGGCTGCTGGCCATCATTCTGATTATCGGCCTTATCATTCTGGTGATTGACGCCGCCGACCGTGCGCACTGGGATCGCCAAGGCGTTTAGGACCACTGCGCAAACGTCGATTGATCCGCCGCCGCGCGCTCCCTAAGTTCGCGGCAAATTGCGCGGAGCTGGCATGGCAAACTATGATCTCGTGATTATCGGCGGCGGTCCGGGCGGCTACAATTGCGCAATCCGCGCCGGCCAATTGGGTTTGAAGACCGCGATTATAGAAAAGCGCGGCAAACTCGGCGGCACTTGCCTCAATGTCGGCTGCATTCCCTCTAAAGCGCTGCTGCACGCTTCAGACCTTTATGAAGCGGCGCGCAAAACCTTTCCCTCCCTTGGCCTCAATCTCGGCGGCGTTTCTCTGGATATGGCCCAGTTCATGAAGCAGAAGGACGACGCCGTGGACGGCCTCACAAAGGGGGTCGAGTTTTTGATGAAAAAAAATAAGGTCGACTACGTCAAGGGCGCAGGCCGCATCGCCGGCGTGGGCCGTGTCGATGTTGTCGGCCTCGATGGCAACACGCAGACGCTTGAAACGCGCAACATCGTCATTGCCACCGGCTCGGAGCCGGCGGGCTTGCCGGGCGTGGAGATCGACGAAGAGCGCATCGTTTCTTCAACCGGGGCTTTGGCTCTGGCGAAGGCGCCAGAAAAGCTGATCGTGGTGGGAGCAGGCTATATTGGCCTTGAACTCGGCTCGGTCTGGCGCCGCCTTGGCAGCCTGGTCACGGTGGTCGAATTTCTAGACCGCATTACCCCCACGATGGACGGTGAAATCTCCTCTGCGTTCCTGCGGGCGCTGAAAAAGCAAGGCATGGCGTTCGAACTCGGTCACAAGGTCGTTAGCATCGAAAAGACGCGCGAAGGCGGCGTCGAGGTCGCAATCGAACCCGCCGGGGGCGGCGAACGGCGCACGCTCGAGGCCGACATCGTCCTCGTTTCCATTGGCCGCAAGCCGTTCACCACCGGCCTCGGCCTTGAAACTGCGGGCGTCCGTTTTGACCAACGCGGTTTTGTCGCCACCGATCACTTCCGCACCAATGTCGAGGGCGTCTATGCGATCGGCGACTGCACTTTGGGGCCGATGCTCGCTCACAAAGCCGAAGAAGAGGGCACAGCGGTTGCCCAAATTATTGCCGGCCAATGGGGCCACGTAAATTACGAGGTCATTCCGGGGGTTGTGTACACCGATCCTGAATGCGCCGGCGTCGGCCGCACCGAGGAAGAGCTGAAGGCCTCGGGTATCCAGTACAAGGTCGGGAAATTTCCGTTCAGCGCCAATTCGCGGGCGCGCACCAATCATGAGACCGAAGGCATGGTGAAAGTGCTGGAAGACGTCGCCAACAAGCGCGTCGTCGGCGTGCACATGATCGGCGTGGGCGTGGGCGAGATGATCGGCGAAGCCTGCGTGGCGATGGAATTCGGCGCCAGCGCCGAAGACATCGCCCGCACCTGCCACGCCCACCCAACGATGAGCGAAGCGCTGCGCGAGGCCGCCAAGGGCGTCGATGGCTGGACCATGCAAGCATGAGCGGGGCGCTGGTTCTTCGAGGTCTGACCAAGAAGTTCGGCGACAAAATCGCGGTAGATAATCTTGATCTCAGCGTCCGCGCAGGCGAACTCTATGGATTGCTCGGTCCCAACGGGGCGGGCAAGACAACGACTTTACGTATGGTGGCGGGGCTGTTGAAGCCCGATGCCGGGGCCATTGAGATCTACGGCATCGACGCCGGCGCCGACCCGATTGCAGCCAAGCGCATCACCGCCTGGCAACCCGATGAGCCGGCGCTCTATGACAAGCTTACGGCGTGGGAATATCTCGAATTCATCTCGGGGCTGTGGAACGTCGAGGTGAAGACGGCGCGCGAGCGGGCCGAAGAATTGCTGAGATTTCTCGACCTCTGGGACAATCGTAACGAGCGCTGCGAAGGCTTCTCGCGCGGCATGAAGCAGAAAACGGCATTGGCCGGGGCGCTCATCCATGATCCCCAATTGCTGATGCTGGATGAGCCGCTGACCGGCTTGGATGCGGCTATCGCGCGGCAAGTGAAAGACCTGCTGCAGCGCCGCGCCAAGGGCGGGGGCACCATTATTCTCACCACCCACATATTGGATGTCGCCGAACGCGTTGCTGACCGCATCGGCATCATCCAGCACGGCAAGCTCTTGGCCGAAGGCACGCTCGCACAATTGCGCGGACGCGCAGGCGACGGCGCCGACGCCACGCTTGAAGATGTCTATCTCCAGCTGGTTGGCGCAGAGGGCGAGCGCGCCGCTTTGAGCGCGGGCGCGTAATGTTTAAGCGGGGCGGCGTGCTGTGGCTGCTGGGCTGCGAACTTCGCCTTACGTGGCGCAATTTCCTGGCGGCCAATGCCGGGCGCACGCGCATTATTTTGCGCATCGTTTTGTTGGCTTTGTTGTTGTTCGGCGGCTACTGGGCCGCGCGCGGCGTATCCGGGGTGGCGGCGGGCTTCAGTCAAACCACCTTGGGCGTGGTTGGCGGGATATTTCTCTTCCTGCTGAGCTTTATGTCGGCGCAGGCGCTGATGCTGATCACCGAGGCGCTCTATCAGCGCGGCGACCTCGATTTGTTGCTGGCCTCGCCGCTTTCGCCTTGGCGCATTCTTATTGTGCGCATGGCGGCGATCGCCATCAATGTGGCGACCCTTTATCTGGCCATTGCAGGGGCTGTGTTTGTGTGGCTGCCGGTGTTTGGCGGCTGGCAATGGATGGGCTTTGCGCCGAGCGTGCTGGCCTTGGCGCTATTTGCCACCGCTCTCGCCATCATCCTGGCGCGGTTCTTGTTCGGCGTCATCGGCGCGAAAGCCACGCGCATCGGCGCCCAAATTGTCGCCAGCATTTTGGGCGCAGCGTTCTTCTTAGCGATACAATCCCAGAATTACGTGCCGCCTGGCGAACGCGCCGCGGCTTATCGGGCTTTGCTGCAACGATTGATCCCGGTGCTGGGAGACCCGGGGAGCCCGCTCTCCATTCCCGCGCGCGCGGCGATGGGCGATGGCCTGGCGCTCTCCATATGGATCGCGACCTCGATCGGGCTCTATTGCTTCGCCGTCTGGTGGTTTGCGCGCGGCTACATCGACAATGCGGCAGCCATAGCCGGCGGCGGCGCCCGCCGGCGCGCGGATTTGCGCACCCGCGCAACGCGCGGCGGCGTGATGGCCTCATTGGTGCGCAAGGAATGGCGCTTGATCGTGCGCGACCCGTTGCTCTTGTCGCAGATCTTGCTGCCGATCATTTATTTCGTGCCTATGTTCTTTGCGCTGACGCGCCTGAGCCGGGAGGGGCTCAGCCAATTTTCGGTTCCGAGTCTTGCCTCTGCCTTTGTGCTTATTTCCACAACGCTTGCAGCTAGCCTCGCCTGGCTTACCGTCTCCGCCGAGGACGCACCCGACCTCATCGCGTCCGCGCCCGTCGCGCGCGATCGGCTCGATACCGCCAAGGCGGTCGCCGCAGGCGCGCCGGTGCTGGCGCTGATGGCGCTGCCAGCCGCTTTCACGAGCGCGCTGTCTTTGTTGGCAGGCTTGTGGGTGCTGATGGGGGCTGGGTTTGCGATCGCTTCTGCCTGCCTTATCGCTATCTGGTATCAGCGCCCCGGCAACCGCAAAAATTTCCGCCGCCGAACCCGCGCCGGCTTCTTCGTCAGTTTGGCGCAGGTATTCATCACCGTCTGCTGGACCGGGGCGACCTGGTTTGCGGTATTTGGTTGGCCGCTGATCTCGATTTTGCCGGGCATAATGGCTCTGGGATTGCTGCTCGCTTTGCACGAGAGCCGCCCCGGCGCGCCTCAGCGAGCCTCAGGCGTCTGATTGGCTTTCTGGTGTGAGTATTGACGAATACTCACTTTTCCCCGCGCTCTGAGCAGCGCTCAATGGCGCAGCGAAGCGAGGGAGGAGCAACGTTGCTGGTTGTGACCGCAAAGCGCCTGGCTTTATTGGCGCTGGATCAAGAATTGGCCGCCTTGCAAGCAAGCAGCCGCACTGCGTTTTTCAATGCTTTAGCGGTCGTGCACGAGCCAGTGTGGCCGCCTGCGCCATTCGAAGCAGGCGCCTTTGCGTGGGCGGAACGGCATTTGGCTCACGATCCAGAAGGCCAGGGCTGGTATGGCTGGGCGCTCTTGGCCAACGAAGGCGAGTGTTCGCCGCCCCGCATCATTGGCATCGCGGCGCTGATCGGGCGCCCCGATGATGAGGGCGATGTCGAGTTGGCGTTTGGCTTGCTTGGGGAGTTCCGCGGCCGTGGCTATGGCGCTGAGACGGTGCGCGCCCTGACTGGCTGGGTTCTCAGCAATGGCGCGCAGCGGGTGATCTCACATCTGGATGCAGAGGATGTGCGTGGGGCCCATACTTTGGAGCGCAACGGCTTTGTTGACACCGGCGAGGCGCCCTATCCAGCCGTGGCGCGCTGGGCGCGCGCAGTTTAGGTTTTTCTGAACGCGCTCAGCGGCTGCTTTTGGCGACGGAACCGCGTTTGCAAGGGCGTGCCGACGCCGGTGAGGGAAGAAGGCGCGCCCGCCTGACCAGGGCGCGGCTTGGCCAATTGTTCCCGGCGGTCGTTTGCGTTGAGCGGCGGCGGATCGATCAGCGTTTCTTCAAACCAGTCAGTCGACGGCGTTCAATACGGGAACGTGAGCAACGAATGACGGGAGAACGCATGACATCCTTTGTGTTGGAGGGGTCTTGAAACGGCGAGGGGGGCGCCCTTCGACGCCCCCCTGCCCTATCGGCTTACATCGCGACCGGAGCAGCAACAGGCTTTGCCTTGCGCGCCATTTTGCGCTTCGCGGTCTTGCGCGCCGGCTTCTTGGCGGCCTTGCGCTTCATCGTCTTGCGGACGGTCTTCTTGCCAGCCTTGCGAACCGTCTTGCGGGCTTTGGGGGCTTTCTTCGCCTTTTTCATTTTCTTGGCCATGTCTTGTTCCTCATCTTTACTGGGTGGGTCGGTGGTTGGATGGGAGTTGATTGACTCTCCAGCTATGTTTCTTGCAGCAAACTCCTTTTCGAAAAGTTGCCATGAAAACAAGAGCGTGATTTTCGCGCCCGCGCGATTGAGTACAAAATGCCTGTTGTACAGACCCTCTCTCGGCCTTTGTTTTCAAGGGCTGTAGCCGATTATGGGGCGGCGCAAATGGCTCACGCGCGCGGATGCGCGGCGCGATACGACTGCAAAATTTTTTGTGTTTCGACGCTGGCGTAGGTCTGAGTGGTGGAAAGCGATTCGTGGCCAAGCAGATCCTGGATGGCGCGAAGATCGCCTCCGTTGGCGAGCAAGTGTGTCGCAAAGGCGTGTCGCAAGGCGTGCGGGGTCGCCGATGGCGGCAGGCCTAAGCGACCCCGCAAATGGGCCATCAGCGCCTGCGCCATGCGCGGCGACATCGCCCCGCCGCGCGCTGCCCGGAAGAGCGGCGCGTCTGGGGTAAGTGCGAACGGACAGCTGACCGCGTAGCGCGCGATCGCCTCGCGCGCGGCGGCGAGCATTGGAACCAGCCGCTGTTTGCCGCCCTTGCCGGTCACGCGCAGCATCTCCGGCAAAGGCTGGTCAGCGCCGCTCAGGGCCAGCGCTTCGGAGATCCGCAAGCCGGCGGCGTAGAGCAGGGTGACAAGCGCTGCATCACGCGCGCCGATCCATGGCGCGCTTGCTGCGGCTTCGGCTTCGGTGATCAAGGCTTCAGCGGCGGTTTCCGACACCGGGCGGGGTAGGGCCCGTTTCAGCTTGGGTCCCCGCACCAGCGCCAGGCGCGGGTTAGCGATGGCGCAGCGGCGCTCGAGATAACGATAAAAGCTACGGATGGCGGCAAGCGCGCGAGAGATCGAGCGATCGCAAAGCGCCTCCGGGCCTTGCCGGCGATGCGCGAGATAAGCGCGCAAATCACGCGGTTCGAGCGTGGCGAGGTCGGCGTCGGCCGCCGCTCCGCCCAGATGGGCCTGCAAAAAATCCAGAAAGGCGCCGACGTCACGTTCGTAGGCGAGAATGGAATTCTCCGCGAAACGGCGCTCCTCGCGCAGATAGGCGATCCATTGGCTGAAGAGGGCGGATGCGGGGATCATCGGCGTCAGAGTTTATGGCGCAAGTGTGAACGTGTTATTCATGGTCGTCGACCAGCCGCTGCGGCTGCGCTATCGCGGGCGCAAAAAGCAAAAGCATTAGTGCAGTTGAAACGGCACCCGCATGCGATAGCGCGCTGCAACAGCTTGGCCGTCGCGCAAGGCGGGCGCCATGCGATAGTCCTCGGAGATGCGGATCGCCGCTTGGCCAAAGCCCCAATTTGCAGGGGTTTCCGACACGACGTTGCAGGCAAGACGCCCCCCGGCATCGACGGCGCAGTCGAGAGTGGCGCTCCCTTCCACTTCGGCTTGGAGGGCCCGGGCTGGATAATAGCGGGCCAGATCGTGTGGCGTTTGCAGCCAGCGCGGATTGGTGACCATTGGCGGGCCAGCCGGCGTGGGCGCGGCGGGCGCTTTGTCTGGCCCAGGGTTAGGCGCGAGGGAGGGTTTAGCCGCCTCATCGGTGTTGGTTGGATGTGGTCGTGGGTGCGCCGTTGGGTGCGGCACGTTGGGCGCAGGTTTGAGCGGCGCGGGTTCAACGGTCACCATTGGGGGATCTTGGGCGATCCATTGGCTCACCGTATAGGTAAGCGAGAACGCCCCGCCGATGGCGAGCGCGAGCAATCCTGTTGACGCCGCGAGCGAAGTCGCGCGCATCACGATCGTGCGTGACATGTGTTAAGCTCCCTATGGGCGTTGCTTCTGACGAGCAATTGGCGCGCGTGTAGGCTCGTGCAAGCGAGCGCGCTGTACAACACACGAAGGCGCGAGCGCGATCACGGTTGCGAGAGCCGCCGGCTCCCCGAGGCCTGCGATAGCTTCGGCGCGCACCATGGTCGGCGGACCCAAATCGCGGGCAGGCCATTTTTGGCGCGCCCGAACAACTCTGTCGCCGAACCTTAAAGAGGGGCAGACGAGAGAAGGGGCGTGAGCGGCAGGTTTTGGAAAATTTAAAGCCCGCGCCCAAACCGCGCCTTGGCGCCTGCGCGAGGCTGGCAATGGGGCTTCCGGCGAATCTCAGAACTCCCTAGATTCTGTTGCATGACACCTTCTGCTCGACGTCGGGCGCTGAATGCGCTCAAGGAGCGCCGCGCGCCCGCCCCGGCGGGGCCGCTCTTTGCCGCGCCCGAAGCGACCGCAGCGCTCGAGAGCGAGAGCTTCGACAAAGTGTCGGTGTTGTTTCCCCTGCCGTTGCCCGAGCCCTTCGATTATCGCGCCCCCTCGAGTTGGGACTTAAAGCCGGGGGCCCATGTCATTGCGCCGATCGGAACCCGGCTGGTGCGTGGTGTGGCGTGGGCGGTCGAACCCAATCATCCGGGCGCGGCCAATCTGAAAGCCATCGCGGAAGTATTGCCGGGGCCGCTGGTGCCGGAAATGTCGCGGACGTTCTTGGACTGGGCTGCGCGCTATCTAGTGCGGCCACCGGGCGATCTATTGCGCATGGTGGTGCGTTCGCCCGACGCGCTCATTGACCCGCCGACCTTCAGCGTAATTGAGCCAAGCGGGTCGCCCGCGCCGAAGCTGACGCAAGCGCGACGGCGCGTAATGGAGGAAGCCGCCAAAGAGGCGGTGAGTGCTGCGGAATTGGCCCGTCGCGCCGAGGTGTCGTCGGCGGTTGTCAAGGGTTTGGTCGACGCCGGCGCGCTCAAGCGGGTTGAGATCAGCGAAGACCCGCCATTTCCGCCGCCCGATCTTTCCCGGGCCGGCAAGGACCTTTCAGAAATTCAAACCAGCGCTGCAGCCGACGTGCGTGCTTTTGTGCGCGCCGGCGGCTTTCACGTGACGCTGCTCGACGGCGTGACCGGTTCTGGCAAGACCGAAGTCTATCTTGAAGCCGCAGCACAGACGCTGGCGCTTTCACCTGATGCGCAGGTGCTGGTGCTGATACCGGAAATCGCGCTGACGCAAGCGGCGATCGCCCGGTTCCATGCGCGCTTCGGGGTGGAGCCGGTGGAATGGCACTCCGCCATTGGACACAAAGCGCGACGGCGGGCTTGGCGCGAAGTCGCCGCGGGGCGCGCGCGTTTGATCGTGGGCGCGCGTTCGGCGCTTTTCCTGCCGTTCCCAAGTCTCAAGCTTATTGTCATCGATGAAGAGCACGATCCTTCCTATAAGCAGGAGGAGGGGGTGATTTACCAAGCGCGCGATTTGGCGGTGGCGCGCGCCAAGCTTGGCGCCTGCAATATCATTCTCGCCAGCGCGACGCCCTCGCTGGAAACGCTAGTCAACGCCCAACAAGGCCGTTACGCGCATGTCAAACTGCCGATGCGCCATGGCGCCGCGGAATTGCCGGATGTCGAGCTGATCGATCTCAAGCGCGATCCACCCGAGAAGGGCAAATGGCTGTCGCCAAAACTGGTCACGGCATGCGCCGAGGCGTTGTCGCGCGGCGAGCAATCTCTGTTTTACATGAACCGCCGCGGCTATGCGCCTTTGACCTTGTGCCGGGTATGCGGGCACCGCATGAAATCGCCGGAGACCGACACCTGGCTCGTGGAGCATCGCTATTCAGGACGGCTTGTGTGTCACTTAACCGGCTTTTCGATGCCGAAGCCGAAACAGTGTCCGCAGTGTCTGACCCCGGAGCCCTTCACCTCGATCGGGCCGGGCGTTGAGCGCGTACATGAAGAAGTAAGCCAGTTGTTTCCCGGCGCGCGCATCGAGATTTTTTCTTCAGACACCACTCCCGATGGCGAAAGCGTGCGCGATCTGGTCACCCGGATGGAGGACAACGCCATCGATATTCTGATCGGCACCCAGATCGTGGCCAAAGGTCACAATTTTCCGAACCTGACCTTCGTAGGGGTTGTCGATGCAGATTCGGGTTTAAAGGGCGGCGATCTGCGCGCCGGAGAGCGGACCTTCCAGCTGGTGAGCCAGGTGGCGGGGCGCGCAGGGCGCCACGTCAAGAAGGGGCGCGCGCTCATCCAAACTTACGCTCCACATGAACCGGTGCTGCAGGCGCTGGCGGCGCAGGATCGCGATGCCTTCTTGGCGGCTGAAGCCCAAGAGCGTGAAGCCGCGGGCATGCCGCCTTTTGGGCGGTTGGGGGCTGTGATTGTGTCGGCCCCGAACGAACAGCTCGCAAATGATGCGGCAAAAGCTTTGGGAGAGAAGGCGCCCCATACCGAAGGCCTGGATTTGTGGGGACCCGCGCCGGCGCCGCTCTCGGTGATCCGCGGCATGCATCGACGACGCTTTCTGGTGCGCGCTGATCGCAATGTGGACATAAGCGGTTTCCTCGCGACGTGGATGAGCCGCGTGAAGCTGCATAGCGCCGTGCGCGTGCAGGTGGATGTCGATCCTTATAGCTTCTTGTGATAGGCGCGTGGACGCCGTGGCCCGGATGCTTTCCGGTTTGCTGCTAAGCTGGGCCATTGAACTGTGTGTCACGCGCTGGTCGCGCTCGCGGCCCCGGCGCTCTACCTAGCCTATAGAAGTGGCTTTGCGCATATCTGGCGAGGGAAACCTAGGGCGCTTGCGCTATCTGGGCTTATTGGCCGCTCACCACGAAATCGTAATAGCTGGCGGGATGGGGTTCGTGGGCGAGGGTAAAGTGCCACCATTCTTGTTGCAGCGGGCTAAAGCCATGGGCGCGCATGACGCTCTGCAGCATCATTCGACTTGCGCGCTGGGCAGGCGCCATTTGGTTGCTCTCAGGCCACGACCTCGGGTCAAAGAGATCAAATGGCGAGCCCATGTCGATTTCTGCCCCGCTGGCGCGGTCGATCACGGTCAGATCGACCGTTGACCCACGCGAATGGCCGGAGCGATCGGCGATGTAGCCCAGTTGAAAAAGCCGGCTCTTGTCGACGTTGGGATAGAATTCGGACTTGTGCGCTTGGTCGGAGAGGTCGCGCGCCCATGCTTCAAAATCGGCGACCGCGCGGGCAGGGCGATAGCAATCGTAGACTTTGAGCCCAAGGCCGAAGCGCGCGAGATCGGCTTGCACGCCGGCCAAGGCGTCGGCGGCTGGGCGCGTCAGCCAACAGACCGGCGCCTGATAGCCGTTGATGGGGCGGCCAACGAAATTGTGCGAGCCCGCGTAGCGCATCTCGACCACCAAACCAGGAACCACGCGCGCGGCGTCGACAAAATCGGCGGGGCGCGCGGCCGCTGCAGGGTTTGTCCCAGCTAATGCAAGCGCCAAACTCAAGACCAATGCTTCCACGCAAAGCGCCTCCCTCGCTTCACTCTAGCGCCGGCTCTTTGGTTTCGGAACGGCGAGCCTCGTGAGCGCCAATGCCGCGCCCGGCTGGCCCGTGGGATTGGATTTAGCCCTGGCGGAAGTGGAGCCGCGCGCAGATCTGGTCGGGACTGAAAGGGACCGGGTGTGATTGGCCGTCCGATAGTGTCTCGAAGGTGATGTTCGACTTCATGCCGACGATAGTGACTGCGCCGTCTGCGGCCGCGTAATAGCCTATGCTGACCGGGCCATCGGGTCCGCAGATGAAGGGCGCGCCGTGGTTTTGATTGGCGCGCGCGCCATAGAGCGTGGGCGTTTCGCTGCCTTCAGTGAGGCCCATGGCCTGTGCAAGGGGGCCGCCGGGGGTCTGCGCCATGAGGTTTTCGGGCGCGTGGTTCAACGCCTCGAAGCTCATGGTGGCGCCATCACCGGCGGTAAGCGACATCGCCACCACCGGATCCGCGCCGGTTTGGCTGACGCTTGGACGTTGCACAATCATGGTGAGCGGGCCCCCGACCACAAGGCTGGTTGCCGCGTCGGCCGGGCTCAAAGTGAGCGAAGTTTCCGGGGCGCCGGCCTCGGTCATAGTGCAGGCCCCGAGCCCCAAGATCAGCGCCAAAGCCTGAAGCCGCATCGCATTCTCCTCAACTTGGCCCACTCAAGCACAGGCGAGCCCCAAGATCACGTGCTTGACGCGGCGCGCATGTTGGGGCGAAGAGCGCCTGAGATGCTGGATCTTGTCTCAACCCCCACCCTTTGGGTGAGCCTCGTCACGCTCACCTTCCTGGAGATCGTGCTGGGGATCGACAACCTGCTGTTTGTGTCAATCGCGGTCGGCAAGCTTCAGGGCGTGGAACAACGAAATGCCCGCCGCTTTGGCGTCTGGGTGGCGATGGTGCTGCGCATTCTGATGCTGTCGGGCATCGTCTGGATCATCCGGCTCGATGCGACGCCGCTCTTTAGGCTGCCGGGGACTTGGGCGGCCATGCTCGGCATGCACGATCCGCGCGACACCGAAGCGTTCATCGCTTTCACGGTGAAGGATTTGATTCTGCTGGCAGGGGGCGTGTTCCTGCTATGGAAGGGGACCCAGGAGATCCATTCCGCAGTCTACGGCGTCGAGCAGGAGCAAAAAGAAGCCAAGACCAGTTTTGTCGCCGTGTTGGCGCAATTGGTGGTGATCAACATCGTGTTTTCGCTCGACAGCGTCATAACCGCGGTTGGCATGACCGACATTCTGGGGGTTATGATTGCGGCGGTGGTGCTGTCCACCTTCGTGATGGCGTTTGCGGCCGAGCCGTTGGGCAATTTCATCGACCGCCATCCGACCGTGAAGATGCTGGCGCTGGCCTTCATTCTCTTGGTCGGGGTGGCGTTGGTGGCCGATGGGTTGGGTTTCCATATTCCGCGCGGCTATCTTTACTTCGCCATCGCCTTTTCCTTGGTGGTGGAATTGTTGAACCTCCGCACCCGCCCAAAAGCGGGGGACAAACAGCCAAAATGATCTTCGGCGAGGCGCGGCGGCGCATGTGCTGCGCGCGGCCGTGTCCTCAGTGAAACACTAACGGGTGGGGCCAATGAAGTTCGAGGTAACCCCGATTGGGTTTGTTCGCTCGCCGCGCAAAGATCTGAGCGACGATTTCTGGGGCAAGGTTGATGCAGAAATCGTGCTGGCGGCGCATCTGGGCGAGGCCGCCTTCGCCGGACTTCAGGATTTCAGCCACGTCGAGGTGATCTTTTTGATGGACCGCGTCGATCCAGCTCAGCTGGAGACCGGCGCGCGCCATCCGCGCGAGCGCCAAGATTGGCCCGCGGTTGGCATCTTTGCCCAGCGCGGCAAGGCGCGGCCGAACCGCATTGGCCTCACCCGCGGCGCCATTCAAAAAGTCGAAGGTCGCGTGCTGACGGTGCGCGGGCTGGACGCCATCGACGCAACCCCAGTTTTGGATATCAAACCCTGGATCCATGAGTTCGCCCCTATTGGGGCGACCCGCCAGCCTGCCTGGGCAAGCGAACTCATGGCCGATTATTACAAGGACTAAGCGCGCTGATCGTTTGCAGCCATCTTGATCAGTTCCTGCAACATGTCGTCGGAAAAGCGGACAAGCGACAGCGCCGCGCGGAATTGCATCTGCGCCTGGCTCGCATCAGCAAGCGCTGAGCCGACATCCTCGCCGCCGACGCCAGAGACCGCCCCGAGCACACGCGTATTGGCGCGGTCGAGGCGGTCCAAGGCGCTGGTGAGGGCCTCGGCGGCGTGGGGGATCGCCGTCATGTTGGTGAGATTAGCGCAGCGCGTTTAACGTCTTGTTCAGAAACGCGGTGAATGGGGCGCAAACCAATTACACTGCATGGATATCTCGGTTCTTGGTCTCCGGCAGAAAGACGATGGTCGCCAGCACCGAAATCGCGGTGGCGACGGCTGGAAAGAAGAGGCCATTATAGATGGAGCCGGTTGCGGTGTTGATGGCGAAGACGATGGCCGGCAAAAGGCCGCCAAACCAACCGACGCCAATGTGGTAGGGCACCGATAGCCCGGTGTAGCGGATGCGGGTCGGGAAGAGTTCCACAAGAGCGGCCGCTTGGGGCCCGTAGAGCGCGGTCGCGGCGATGACAAACGCCGCCATCATCAAGAACACCTCAAACTTTTCGTAAAACACCCGGGCGATCTCGCTCCAACTCCAATTCCGCATCGCGCCCGGGGCGTGGGCGGGATAGCCGAGGGAATTCAGCACCGGCCTCAGCCGCGCCTCAAAGGCCGCGCGCGTCTTCTTAATGTCGGAATTGCTTTGCCCGAGTGCGCTGACGCTTTGGACGTCTTGGGCGCCGATCCTGATGTGGGCGAGCGCGCCATGGGGTGCAGATCGGGTTGTGTAGGGCACGCTGGCGTTAGCAAGCGCGCCGCGCGCAATGTCGCACGAACTGGCAAATTGGCGCGCCCCCCCGGTCAGATCGAGCTGGAAGGTGCAATCAGCGGGGTCCGCGAACACAATCGCCGGCGCGTGCGCTGCGGCTTGCGCGAGCGGGGGATTGCCGACGGTGGTGATGAATTCGTAGCCGGGAAAATAGAGACCCAGCATCATTACCATGCCAAACAGCATCACGGGCTTGCGGCCAACTTTGTCGGATAGCCAGGCGAAGAAAAGATAGAGCGGCGCGGAAAGCGCGACGGCGGCGAGCATTAGCAAGTTCACCGTCAGGTTATCGATCTTGAGCGTCCGATCGAGAAACGACTGCGTGTAGAAGAAGCCGGTGTACCAGACCACGCCTTGCGCCATGCTGACGCTCAGGAAGGCAAGCAACACGATTTTTAAGTTGCGCCACTGAAGAAAGGTTTCGGCAAATGAAGCCTTCGAAACTCTGCCCTCGTCCTTGAGCCTCTGAAAGGCGGGGCTCTCCTGCAGCCGCATCCTTATCCACACCGAAATGATCAGCAAAATAAACGAGAGCAGAAAGGGGACGCGCCAGCCCCAGGCTTTGAGCGCGTCCTCGCCCAGGATGGCGCGGGTGATGGCCACAACCAGCAGCGCGCCGCCAAGACCGAAGGCGGCCGAGGTTTGGATCCAGCCGGTGGCTTCGCCGCGCCGTTTGGGATCTGCGTGTTCCGCAACGTAAATGGCTGCGCCCCCATATTCGCCGCCGAGCGCAAAACCCTGCAAAATCCGGCAGCTAACCAAGAGCGCAGGGGCCAGCACGCCGGCCTGCGCAAAAGTTGGCAAAAGCCCTATGGCTAAGGTGCCCAGGCCCATCAACGTGATGGTGATGAGGAATGCGCCCTTGCGTCCGGCGCTGTCGCCCAGCTTGCCGAAAAATAGCGCCCCGAGCGGGCGAACAATAAAGCCCACGGCAAAGGTTAGGAGCAATAGAACAAAGGCTTGCGCGTCCGGGAGACCTGCGAAAAACACCGGCGACAGCACCGAGCCGAGTGCGGCGTAGACGAAGAAATCATACCACTCGAACACCGTGCCCAGCGCCGAGGCGCCCACCACCAGGCGCATGTGCGCCGGCGTTATTTCAGGGCTGGTCTGCGCGGGCGCGACAGCGTCGGTCATGGCTTTGTTTCCCCCAGCCGAATTCGGCTCTTTTGTCGCTGATCGCGCGTCCTGGGGGGCGGTTGTCAAGCCCGAATACGGCGTGTTACTTCGCGCCCACGTCTGGGGTCCGCGCAAGAGCGTGGCGGCCCCGTTTGACGTTTGGGTTTTCCCCAAGCGGCGTCATCAGCAAACGGGCGGCCTCGGTGGGGCCGGACGAAGGCGGGATTAGCGAGAGCGGCGTGGCTGAGAATTTCGAAGGCGAGAGTTCACAAGCGGCGGCGCGCTATGCGCAGGCTGTGTTTGAATTGGCGAAAGACGCCAACGCCACGACTGCGGTGGAGCAGGATTTGGCCAGGTTTGGCGAGGCGTGGAAGATCAGCAGCGATTTGCGCGAGGTGGCTCGCTCGCCGCTGATTGAGCCCGAAGATAAGGCGCGCGCTCTGAGCGCCTTAGCCGCCAAGCTTGGGCTGAGCGAGCTTGGCGCCAAATTGATCGGGGTTGTCGCGCAGAACCGCCGCGCCGGCGAGCTTCCCTCTATTGCGGCGGCCTACCGTGTTTTGGTCGCGCGCGAACGCGGCGCGCGCCAGGTGGAGATTGTGTCCGCCAAACCGCTGAGCGACGGCGAGAAAAGTTCAATCATCGATGCGCTGGGCAAAACCCTCGGGGCTAAGATCGAGGCTGAGGCCAGCGTCGATGAAAGCCTAATCGGCGGCTTCGTTGTGCGTGTCGGCTCGCGCCAATTCGACGCCTCCATAAAATCCAAGCTGGACGCGCTGCGTCTGGCGCTCAAATCCGCTTAAAGAGGACCGCCCATGGACGTTCGCGCCGCAGAAATCTCCGCAATCCTCAAAGAGCAGATCAAGGGCTTTGGCGCAGAAGCCAAGGTCGCCGAGATCGGCCGGGTGCTGTCGGTCGGCGACGGCATCGCGCGCGTCTACGGGCTTGAGAACGTGCAAGCCGGCGAAATGGTGGAGTTTCCCGGCGGCGTGAAGGGCATGGCTCTCAACCTCGAACGCGACAATGTCGGCGTCGTCATCTTCGGCGAAGACCGCGGCTTGAAGGAAGGCGACACTGTTAAGCGCCTTGGCGAAATCGTCGATGTGCCAGTCGGCAAGGCCATGCTCGGGCGCGTCGTCAATGCGCTGGGCGAACCCATCGACGGCAAGGGCGCAATCAAAGCCGAAGCGCGCCGCACGGTGGATGTGAAGGCGCCCGGCATTATTCCGCGCAAGTCGGTCCATGAACCGATGCAGACCGGAATTAAGGCGATCGACGCACTCATTCCGATCGGCCGGGGGCAGCGCGAACTGATCATCGGCGATCGTCAGACGGGCAAGACCGCGGTTGCAGTCGACACCATTCTTTATCAGCGCGAGGCCCATGACCGTAACGCGCCCGAGAGTGAGAAGCTTTACTGCATTTACGTCGTCGTCGGTCAAAAGCGCTCGACGGTGGCCCAGCTGGTCAAAACCCTCGAGGACAAGGGCGCGCTCAGATATTCGATCATCGTGGCGGCGACCGCTTCAGACCCAGCGCCGCTGCAATATCTAGCGCCGTTCGCTGGCTGCGCCATGGGCGAGTACTTCCGCGACAACGGCATGCATGCGCTCATCATTTATGACGACTTGTCAAAGCAAGCCGTTGCTTATCGTCAAATGTCTTTGCTGTTGCGCCGCCCGCCGGGCCGCGAAGCCTATCCAGGCGACGTGTTCTATTTGCATTCGCGCTTGTTGGAGCGCGCCGCCAAGCTCAACGATAACAATAAGGGCGGGTCGCTGACGGCCCTGCCGGTGATCGAAACCCAAGCCAACGATGTGTCGGCCTATATTCCCACGAACGTGATTTCGATCACCGACGGCCAGATCTTTCTAGAGACCGACCTCTTCTTCCAAGGCATCCGGCCGGCGCTCAATGTCGGCATTTCGGTGTCGCGCGTTGGCGGCAACGCCCAGATCAAGGCGATGAAGCAAGTCGCGGGCCCGCTAAAGGGCGAGCTTGCCCAGTATCGTGAAATGGCGGCCTTCGCGAAGTTTGGCTCCGATCTCGACGCAACCACGCAGCGGCTACTTAATCGCGGCGCGCGTTTGACGGAATTGCTCAAGCAGCCGCAATTCGCGCCAACCCCGGTCGAAGAGCAGGTGATGGTGATCTATGCGGGCACCCGCGGTTACCTCGACAAAGTCGATGTGAACTCGGTCAGCCGCTACGAAAGCGAATTGCGCGGCTGGTTGCGTTCCAAGAAGGGCGAGCTGCTGCAAGCCATCGTGTCGAAGAAAGACATCAAGGCCGATGGCATCGAAGACAAGATGAAGGCCGCGCTCGACGAATTTTCGGCGACCTTCGCTTGATCCCGGCAACCACCCTCTTTGCCTGGTCGGCGCTATCTATAGGCCTTGCGCTGACCCCGGGCGCCGACACCGCTTTGGTGGCGACCAACGCCGCTCGCGGCGGGCTGGGCGCGGGATTGCGTGCAGCCGCGGGCATCGCTTCGGGCGGCGTCTTCTACATGGCGCTCTTTGGGTTCGGCGTGTTGGGCGTGATCGCAGCGACCCCGGTCCTGTTCATGGTCGTCAAAGCGGCGGGCGCCATCTACTTGGCTTTGCTTGGCGTCCAGATGCTTCGCGGCGCGCTAAAGCCCTCGTCGCAACCGCCAGCGCAAATAGAGCTCCGGGCCGGTTCGAAACGTCCCTGGCGGCAGGGTTTCTTGTGCAATGTGCTGAACCCGAAGGTCGCCCTGTTCTTCCTCGCGGCGCTGCCGCAATTTGTGCAAGCTGGCCCCCAAGCGCCATTTGTTGGCGCAGCGCTGATTGGGATCAGCTACGCCATCGGCGTGGTTTGGCTGAGCGCCATCGCTTTGGCGGCTGCACGGGTGGGCGAGGCCTTTCGTGCGAGCGGAATTGGGCGCTGGATCGAAGCCGCCGTCGGCGTCGCCTTCTTGGCGCTCGCAGGCCGCCTAGCTGTTGAACGGGCTTAACCTCATGCCGAGCTTGAAAGAATTCCGTAATCGCATCGCCAGCGTGAAGTCGACGCAGAAGATAACCAAGGCGTTGCAAATGGTGGCCGCTGCGAAATTGAAGCGCGCCCAGCAACAAGCTGAGGCGGCGAGGCCCTATTCAGATCGCATGGCGCGAGTGATCGCCAACCTCGCCGCAGCGGTCAAAGGCGACAGCGCGCCGATGCTGCTGCGCGGGACCGGCAAGCAAGATGTTCAGCTTTTGGTGGTGGCGACCTCCGAACGCGGCTTGTGCGGAGGCTTCAACACCCAGATCGTGCGCTTGGTGCGCGAAAGGATCGGCGAACTTCAAGCGGCGGGCAAAACCGTCAAAATCCTTTGCGTCGGCAAGAAGGGCCGCGACCAGCTGCGCCGAAACTACGGGTCGGTGATCGTCGACTATATTGACCTCTCAGGCTTCCGCACCATTACTGCCGACGCCGCGACCATAGTCAGCGCCAAGCTGCTCGAGCTCTTCGCCGCCGGCCAATTCGATGTCGCGACCTTGTTCTTTTCGCGCTTCCGCTCGGTGATCAGCCAGACGCCAAGCGCCCAGCAGCTTATCCCCGCCGTCGCGCCGAAAGGCGTAACGCCGCCGGATCTGAAAGGCGCGGTCTATGAATATGAGCCAAGCGAAGAGGAAATCCTCGAAGCGTTGCTGCCGAAATATATGAATGGCCAGATCTTGCAGGCGCTGCTTGAAAATCAAGCCGGCTTCTATGGCGCGCAAATGACGGCGACCGACAACGCCACGCGCAACGCCGGCGATCTGATCAAGAAGTTGACGCTTCGCTACAACCGCCAACGTCAAGCCAACATCACCAAGGAATTGATCGAAATCATCTCGGGCGCGGAGGCTCTCTGAGGAGGAACCAAGATGGCTGGACCGCAATCTGTTCTTGCAACCATGTCCGCGATTTCCAAGGGCGGACGCGCAGGCGGCAAAGTCGCTTTGGCGGGCGGGGGGCTATGGCTGCACAACGAGCACGCCAAGGGCCTGGGCGGATCTGGCGAAGGCGTGAACCCGGAAGAATTGTTCGCCATGGGCTGGGCGACATGCTTCAACGGGGCGGTGCTGTTTGTAGCAGCGCAAAAGAAGATCGATGCGTCGAAGGCAATCGTTAAGGTCGATGTGAGCATCGCCAGGGACGACACCAGCTTTGCCTTGAGCGCCAAAATCACGCTTTCGGCGCCGGGGCTCGAGCCCGCGCAAGTGCGCGAGCTCGTGGAAGCGGCGCACCAGGTCTGCCCCTATTCAAAGGCGACGCGAAATAACGTGCCCGTCGAGTTGGCTGTCGAATGAAGAATATGGGCCGCATCGCGCTCCTGGCGGCGCCATTTCTGGCGGTCGTGGCGGGCCTGCTTGCGGCCAGATTGATGCACCACCACTAGCCGCCGGTGGCGGCCGAAGGGATTGATGAGGAAGAAGAGATGACCGTTTCTGTGAAGGGCCGCGTAGCGCAGGTGATCGGCGCTGTCGTCGACGTGGAGTTCGACGGCCACTTGCCGGATATCTATAACGCGCTGGAGACCACCAACAAAGGCAACCGCCTGGTTCTAGAAGTGGCGACCCATTTGGGCGAGGGCGCGGTGCGCACCATCGCCATGGACTCGACCGACGGTTTGGTGCGCGGCCAGCCAGTGACCGACACCGGCGCCCCGATTGCGGTGCCGGTTGGAGAAGAAACGCTGGGGCGCATTCTCAACGTCATTGGCGAACCGGTGGACGAAGCCGGCCCAGTCAAGGCAACGACCAGGCGGGCCATTCACCAGTTGGCGCCGGCATTCGTGGATCAAAAGCCGGTGCCGGAAATCCTGGTGACCGGGATCAAGGTCGTTGATTTGCTCTGCCCTTATTCGAAAGGCGGCAAGATCGGGTTATTCGGCGGCGCAGGCGTCGGCAAGACCGTGCTCATCCAAGAGCTGATCAACAACATCGCCAAAGCCTATGGCGGATATTCTGTGTTTGCCGGGGTCGGCGAACGGACGCGCGAAGGCAACGACCTTTATCACGAAATGATCGAATCCGGGGTGAACACGGCCGGCGGCGGTCAAGGCTCGCGCTGCGCGCTGGTGTTTGGGCAGATGAATGAACCGCCCGGCGCGCGTGCGCGCGTGGCGCTCTCAGGCCTCACCATCGCCGAGCACTTCCGCGATCAGGGCAAGGATATTCTGTTCTTTGTCGACAACATCTTCCGCTTCACGCAAGCAGGCTCGGAAGTGTCGGCGCTGTTGGGCCGGATTCCTTCGGCGGTCGGGTATCAGCCTACGCTGGCGACTGAAATGGGCGCTATGCAGGAACGCATCACCTCGACGACCAAGGGCTCCATCACCTCTGTGCAAGCCATCTACGTCCCGGCCGACGACCTCACCGACCCTGCGCCGGCGACATCGTTCGCGCACTTGGACGCAACCACTGTGTTGAGCCGCGCGATCTCGGAAAAGGGCATTTATCCTGCGGTCGATCCGCTCGATTCCACCTCGCGGATCTTGGATCCCAACGTGGTTGGCCAAGACCATTACGACACGGCGAGAAGGGTCCAAGAAACGCTGCAGCGCTACAAGTCGTTGCAAGACATCATCGCCATTCTGGGCATGGACGAGCTCTCCGAGGACGACAAGCTGACTGTGGCGCGCGCCCGCAAAATGGAGCGTTTCTTAAGTCAGCCCTTCCACGTGGCGGAAGCCTTCACCAACACACCCGGCGTGCTTTGCGACATCAAGGACACCATCCGCGGCTTCAAGGGTTTGGTGAAAGGCGAGTACGATCACCTGCCTGAGCAGGCCTTCTACATGGTCGGTACGATTGAAGACGCCATCGCGAAGGCGCAGCGCCTCGCAGCGGAAGTGGCCTAATGGCCGACAAGCTCTCTTTCGCGCTGGTGTCGCCCGAACGTGAGGTTTTTCACGGAGAAGTGGATCATGTCGTGGTGCCGGGCACGGAAGGCGAGTTTGGCGTGTCACCCAATCATGCGCCGGTGATGAGCGTGATCAAGCCAGGCGCGCTGCGGGTGTTCAACGACGGCGTCGAGCGGCGGATTTTTGTCGATGGCGGCTTTGCCG
>Ga0209698_10000743_pt1 | contig 37316 bp, 36 predicted proteins | sample LitLauG_LLR_2012_FD_187203 | JGI IMG/M metagenome (GOLD analysis project Ga0209698, IMG submission 187203) | Freshwater sediment microbial communities from Pennsylvania, USA - Little Laurel Run_MetaG_LLR_2012 (SPAdes) (version 2) | ecosystem: Environmental > Aquatic > Freshwater > Creek >... | reverse complement strand
TCGAGGACGTGATCGCGCGCCACCGCCAGGTGCTCGCGGTCACGTGCGGGCACGTTCACAGCTCGATGGTCACGTCGTTCGCGGGGCGCCCGCTCCTGATCTGCCCGAGTGTCAACTCGACCGTCGAGCTCGACCTGCGGCCGCGGGACGACCTTCCCTTCGCGGCGAGCGTGAGCCCGGTGGGGTTCCTCGTGCACGCGCTCATCGACGGCCGCCTCGCGTCCCACTTCCAGCCCTTCGAGGACCCCGCGCGCGGGTGAGGCCAGGGAGCTGCGACGGGCGCGGCAGGCTGTAGATTCGGAGGGCGGGCACGGGTCAGGCCGGACGGCCGCCGCTGCCGGATCGAGACCAAGGAGGAGAGATGCCCAAGAAAGAGACCGCACCGCATGAGAGCGAGTCTCCCTCGACGCTGATCGACGCCAGGATCGCGGAGCTCGGGGACTGGCGGGGCGAGACGCTCAGCCGGCTCCGCGCCCTGGTCAAGCAGGCCGACCCGGACGTCGTCGAGGAATGGAAATGGCGAGGCGTCCCGGTGTGGTCGCACGGCGGGCTGGTCTGTACCGGCGAGACCTACAAGAGCGTCGTGAAGATGACCTTCGCGAAGGGTGCCTCCCTTCCGGACCCGTCGGGTCTCTTCAACTCGAGCCTCGACGGCAACACGAGGCGCGCGATTGACTTCAAAGAGGGCGAGGAGATCGACGAGCCGGCGCTGAAGGACCTCGTACGCGCCGCCGTGACCCTGAACGAGTCCAAAGCCAAGCGCTGACACCACGAGCCGCAGTTCGGGCGGCGCGTGCCCGGGCGGCGAGGGCGTCTCTAGGTGGCTGTGTCGAAACGCAGCAGACGGCCGACGCCCGCGAGCGCGTTCAACACCAGACGCTCACGCATCCTCCCCGGAGCAAGGTTCTCCGGGTATTCGAGCATCAGCATCGATAGGTAGACGGGAACCCGCGGGTCCCTGGCGCCCCAGATCCCCGGATCGTGCGTGGGCATGTAGATGTGTTCGATGGAGTCCTCGAACCGCTCGGCCGGGGCGCGATCCCTTCGGGCTCGTGCGCTGCGAGAGTCGGTGCCTCTAGCGGTGCAGATGCTTGCCGAAGCGGCCGGGTGGCGTGAAGGGTTCGGTCCCGCAGTGGAAGAAGAACGGGAGCTGGCTCGCTTCCGCGCCTACCGAGGCGTATTGGGGTCCCAGCACTTCCTGTCCGGTTTCGGGATTCCGCCAGCAGCCCGTCGGGAAGTAGACCGTCCTGGTGCTCACCGCCCTTTCGATCACCGGTGCCACGAGCACATCCGGGCCGAGCAGCCACTCCTGGTTCTGCAGTGCTGCCTGCGAATCATTTGGATATGCGAGATAGAGAGGCCGCGTAACGGGCAGTCCGGTTTCATCGGCCTGTTTCCAGAGCGCGGCGATCAGCGGCTCGGCGCTGATGTGAAGCTTTGAATATTGCTTGTAGAGGGGGCCGGACCTGATCGCCTTAGACCACGGTGTGTGCTCGGTGATGAGCGCTCCGTGCAGGCGGAACAGGGGCGAGAGCGCCGCCCACTCGGCCCAGCGCACGAACAGTTCCTTCGTCGTTGGCGGGCTGAAGACGTCGTAGTAGCCGCCGATGTCCGTCGAGTATCCGTAGGCTCCGCCGATTGCCCGGTTCAGCATGTCCGGCGTCTGCGAGGCGAGCCCGGAGGCGGCGCCCCAGTCCGTTGTCTCGTCGCCCGGGAAGTTGGCGTTCTCATATGCAGCCGTCCCAGGGGTTCCGGTGTACCCGCTGCGTGTGAAGAAGAACACGCTTCGGCCGGGGTGTGCGGCTTCGTATTCTTCGACCGCCGCCCGCGTCACCTGCTGGTAGAGCACGGGGTAGCGGTTGTGCATCTGCGTGCCGGTTGAACCGTCGCTGAAGTGCATGTCGGGAAGCACCTGCTCGCCGAAATCGAGCATGAACCCGTCTGCCCCCAGTTCGAGGGCGGCGTCGATCCGTCCCTTCCACCACGTGACGGCGGCGGGGTTCGTGAAATCGATCACGCCGGCCGGCTTGTTGAAATTGTCCGTGAAGATGTACGGTTCGCCGCCCGCAGTTTTCGCAACGTAGCCCTGCTGCACTGCGGTTTTGAACTCGTTCGGATCGTCCGTCCCGGAGTCTTCCCCCACGAACGCACGGAAGTACACGAGCGGATGAACCCCGAGAGCCCGAAGCTGAGCGATCACGCTTTCCAGGACCGGCTTGCTGAGCATCTGCCAACCCTCGATCCGGTAGGCCGTGAGGAGCAGCTGTTTGCTGGCGATCCGCTTGATGTCGCCCGCGAGCTGCCGTTCGTACCTGGAAGCGCCTCCCTCGTAGAGTTCGACCTCACGGTCAAACATCGGTCCCAGTGCCCAGGGAGGCGGTGTCCGCTGCCGGCCGGTGATCGCTGTGAGCGTGGATATCGCCTGGGTCATCGTGCCCGGCGCGACCACATACGAGATGGCAGGGGAGAAGGACTGTGTCTGCCACGCATCCGGACGGTCGGAGTCAAGACGCCACGCGGAGAGCTCGTTGCGGTCCAAGAGGAGTCCGTAGCCGTGGCTCGACACGAACGATGACTGGACGTAGTAGGCGGCCTGCGGACCGTTCGGGAGGAGCGTTTCCGGAGAGCCACCTGCAAAGTTCTCCTGGTCGACCCAGTTATAGAAGTGCTGTCCCGCCTCGTTCAGGGAGTTGTGACGGCCCCCGAATCCGTGGAACGCCTCGCCCGTCGGCGAGCTGAAGGAGTCAGCCATGGCGGCAACGCCTGACGGATCGCTCGGCACGCCAGACACCCGGATCGCACCCGCGCCGTCGGGGGCGATGGTCACGATGAGCTGCCGGCCCGACGGATCATCGGTGGACAGCGTCAGCTTCACGCCGGCCCCTTCAGGGCTGGCGGCCAAGACTTCCCGCGCGGAGTACTCGGTGCCGCTTTCTTCCGCCGCCTTCAGATTCCCCTCGTCCTGCCCGACGGTGAAGGTGGACAGCTGGGTCGTTCCGACCAGGAACGACATCGGCGCGTAAAGCGTCGGACCAGTGGGTTCGGCGGGGGATCCGGGCAGCGCCGGGGAGACTTCGAGCGGACCCGCATTGGAAGCGAGCTCTGAGAGCACCGTGTGGCCGGCCGCGTCCCTGAAGGCGACCCCGAACGGGGCTCTGGTGATCACCGCGCTCGCGCCCGGCCCTTCCACGACAATCTGTTCGGATCCGAGTGTCACCGATGCGCCCGCCACGGCCGGGTAGGCGACCAGCGCGACAGTGGCCAGCAGCAGCGAGAGCGAGCCGCCGACCAGGGCTCTCGAGGCGCCGACCACTCCAGGCCGGCCTGGAGTGGTCGAATTCCGTTTCTTCGCACCCACCTGACAGTCCCCTCGCTCGTCGTCCCCCGAACCAGCGCTGAGCATACAAACGAGGATGCGCACGGGTCAACCGCCTGTCGCTCCTCGCCTCCCTCGGCGCCGGGCTACTTCTTCTTGGGCCTTGAGAGGTTCAGCGTGACGCGCTGAACCGACAGCAGCGGGAAGCCCTGGTTGAAGCGCTTGCTTGGAAGCACCATGTCGACCGGCACCAGGAGCGTGATCCGCTTCTTGCCTTTGGCGAGCCGCCTGAGGGTCGCGGGGGAAATCCGCAGCTTCAGGTGCAGGCGTCCGGCATGGACGTGCCGGCGGCGGGCGACGGCCAGCGCGCGCCCGCGTTTCGCGTGTTTCGTGGCTGCGCTGAAGGCAACCGAGGAGGTGACGGCCCCCGGGGCGGGTGTGCACTGGCTCTGCAGATTCTGGATCAGTTTCTCCGTCAGGGCCCTGTCGGCCTCGATCTGTTTGAGAGCCTGTTCTATGGCGCTACGAGTCTGGGCGTCGGTCTGCGTCTGGACGAGGGCTTTGGTGATGCTTTCGAGCGCCGGCAGGCTGAGCACCGGAGTTGGCGGCCCCTGCAGCGTCTGAAGCTGCTGCTGCAGCTGGCCGAGGGAGCCCGAGACGTTCTGCAGGTCGACGTTCAGGGCGTTTGCCAGAGCAGTCGTGACCGTCCCGGCGGTGCGCGCCACGTCAGAAGAGAGGGGCGCAGTTGCGGCGGACAGGCTGCTGACTGAGTCGAGCAGCCCGGCGGCGCTGGCGCTCGCTCCCCCGTTGAGCGCACAGGCCGTGACGGCCGCGTCGGAGGCCGGGACGTCGACCGTGACGCCGATCTGGCCGCTGCCTTCTTCCCTGGCGGTGGTCGGCGGAGCTTGCGTTTCGTTGGGGGTCCCTAGCCCGCCGAGGAAGGTCGAGCCGCTGCTGGGGCCGTGTTTGGCGTCGCCCGAGTAGGTCGCCGTCAGATGCGGGAACACGGTGGGGAAGTTGAACGGGATGTATGGGACCGAACAGCTCGTCGTAGCCCCGGACGCCGGGTTGCCGGCGAGCGTGCAGCTCGATCCGAATGGAAAGCTGCCGCCGCTGGCGCTCGTGAAACTCACGGTGCCCGTGGGCGCGACGGGCGGCGTCGCGATGTCAGCAACGGTCGCCGTGCAGACATCCTGCGAGGAGGCGACTTCGTAGTTGCAGATGAGCTGCGTCGCGGACCCGCTGACGCCAGGGTTCGCCGCGGCGCCCGCTTCGTAGTGGGCGAGGATACGGCCCGCGGGGAGGGCCGACGGGTACACCGCGATGTCGTCGGCGCTGCCGATCAGTTGCTTGTTGATCACCGTGTCGACCCAATGCCCCAGGAGGATTGGCCCCGGCGTGATACTCAGGGCCACGGGGTTGCGGGTGCCCAGGTTGTGACCGTCGGCGTAGGCCGTTGCCACGCCTCCGGCGGCCGAGTAGGTCACCGCCACGTAATGCCATTTGCCGTCCCACAGGTTGACCCCGGCGGGAGCCGTGTCCCACTGGTTGGTGCTTTCGTAGGTGTCCAGGCCGATGCTGCTCGCCGCCGCGATCGGATAGCTGCCGGTCGTGGTGGTCGTCCACAGGGTCAGTCCGGCGATGTGGCCCCTGCCGGCGGCGCCGATCGCCACCAGCGCCTGATCCTGGGTGGTCGTGGTGCGCCGGAACCAGCCCTCCAGCGTGAAGTCGTGGCTGCCGCTCACGCCCGGCCCCGCGTTGCCGATCCCCGCTGTGGCGCTGATCGCCGCGTCGCCCGCCGTCGCGCCGGCTGTCCCGAAGCTGACTCCCGGTAGGTAGGTGCCGTTGGCCGGGGTCGCGGACGAGTCACAGATGGTCGAGCCGCCCGACTCGTCGAGGCGGAAGTAGGAGAGCGGGCCATCCGCCAGGACTGCCGACGAGTACGCGTTGGGTGAGCCGCAGAGAGCGGCGCTCGCGTTCGATGTCCCCTCCAGCATGAAGGCGGCCAGGAAGAGTGTCAAACAGCACGCGACAGCAACACGGAGAGGTAGAGACGGGTGTGTCGCGAGGGCGCCCGTCTTCATCGCGGGGATCGTACTGAGTCCGGGGTGTCAACGCGCCCGCCCTGCCGCCGAGCAGATGGCCGCCGAGGTGCCTAACCGCAGGAACCGCGGGACCGCAGGAGATCGCCGACGACACGGCTCAGGGCGAGTACGCTCCTGCTGTGAGGGTCGTCGGGCTCATCCTGGTGGGGCTGTTCGCACTTGCCGGCTGTTGCGCTTCGGCAGAGGCCTCCGTTCGATGCGCGGTGCGTGCCCACGCCCTTGCGGGCGTCGCTCACTCCAGGGTCGTCGCCGTGAGTCGTGACGTAGTCGTCTATCGGGTCCGCCGAGAACGGGAACAGATACGCCTCGACACCGTCTGGGTGTGCGACCGCACGGATAATCGCGCCGTCCGCATCGGCAACGAGGAATGGGTGCCCATCGAAAACCTCGGGGAAGGGCACGTCGCGAACAGGACGCTGGAACACCTGCAGATTGCGGGCTCCTGGGTCCTTGCGACCCAGAATGGAGAACAGGACGAGGCGGGATGCTTCAGATACCAGGTCTCGAGCTGCAATGGGCCGAGCAACACGCTCGTCCTCGCAAACGCCGCCCTGGGGCTCGCCGGGAGCGTGGCGGGCATACGCGACTACGTCGATGAACTGAGCGCCGGGGGCTACGTCAAGACCCCGACAAAGGCATGGACTCGCACCCTGCTCTCGCCCCGGGGCGCGGTGGCCTGGCTCGAAGAGGCAGGGTCGGGATCAGCGACGAGGACCTCGCTCCATGGCTGCCTGGCGCGGGTCGCGCACCGCAGGGTCGGCTGCGCGGCGCGCACGTACGCCGAAGGCGCCATCGAACCCGGCTCGGTGGGACTCTCGGGAAGCACTCTCACCTGGATGCTCGGCGGCCGAGTGCAGACGGCGCTGCTCTGATTGCCTGGGCCTGCGTTGCGCGCCAGCCGCCCGCTCAACGGACCTGGCCGGAGATGATCCCCTTGCTCAGGGCGGCTACGAGGGCGAGCGAGCCGGTGATCGGTTCGGCCGCGAGGCTGACCGACACAAGCGCCTTGGGTCCCCGTGGCCTCAGGGTCGCGTAGGAGTAGACCTCTGTCGTGAGCCAGCTCGGCTGCCCTTCGCAGAGCGGTGGGCCGAACTCGGGGAGCATCGCCCCCGGCGAGCGACAGGCCCCCAAGCCCTGGCTGGCAACATCCTTGATGAGGTAGAAGGCCGCGACTCCGCGGCTGTTGATGGTGCCGGACGCCGCATGTTCCTGCGCAGCTGTGTTTTTTGTGCGCCGCTCGGCTCTCAGGAACACGCTTTCAGGCGTGGCCACAACCGAGACGCTGAGCAGGTCGGCGTAGTGTTCGGCGACGTGGGGGGTCCTGTAGGTGCAAGCGTTGCCCACTGGGCTTGAACCCTCGAATTCAAGCGACCCGACGCGGAGCAGCTGCGCCATTTTTGCGAGCGAGAAATGTCTGCAGCTCGGGACGCTCGCCGGTCGGTTCTGTGGGGATTTGTGCGAGGCCATCGCGAGGCCGGGTATCGCCAGCGCAATCGCCAGCACGGCGCACAGCACGCTGGGAGTACATCTACGGAGGCGGCGCAGCCTGGGCGAGAGGTCCCGGTGCATCACGGTCGAGACTACGTCACTGCGCGTTGGTTGTCTATCAGGGCCAACAGGCGAGCCGTGGCCTACCGGCGCGGCGTTCTGCCCCGTGTCGCGGTCAGGACGTCACGCCGGCCCGGCGCGTCGTCGAGACTCTCCTCGCCGGTCTTCGAGCTCGATGCGTGAGCCGGCGCGGGACAGACGGTGCGCGCTCAGGGCGTGTGGACGGTCACGAGGTCGCTGATGATGGTCAGGTCGGCACTGTCGTGCGTCAGCAGAGGCACATGATTGACGTTCGCCGTTGCGGCTATCGCGAGGTCAATGGCGCGCCGGCGCGGCTGCCCGCCACGCTCGGCGACGGCTGCAGCAAGTCTGCCCCACTCCCGGGCCACGCCCGCGTCGATCGGAAGCGGGTCGAACGTTCCCTCGATCACGCCGAGCCGCTGCGCTCGCCGTGCGCGCTCATCCGGGTCCGTGGCAACGAGTACGCCGAAATGCAACTCGGCCAGTGAGGCGACGCTGATGGCCGCCTCGAGGCCACTCGGCACGGTCGCCCCGATCAGGACCGAGGTGTCCAGCAGGACGCGACTCACGCGAAGGGATCTGCGAGGCCTGCCGGGAACTTCTGGAGGTCCGTGTCGAGCGTCTTCGGTTGCGGAGTGTCGAACACTGCGGCCAGTGCTCGCCCTCCGACCCAGCAACGCCTGGATGTCGGTCCAAGCTCGGCGACCGGTCTGCCCGCCACGGTGATCACGAACTGCTCGCCGCCCTCCGCGCGTCGAAGGACCTCTCCGACGTTGTTACGCAACTCCTTCTGCTGGATCGTCTCCATCGGCACACGGTAGCAGATCTGCTACCTGGTCCGCGACGTCTCTGGAGATCGATGAGAGCTGTGGCGTCTAACCTCGTGCGAGTGCACAGAGACCGGTTCGACGTCGTCATCGTGGGCGCCGGGCACAACGGTCTCGTCGCCGCGGCCTACGTAGCGCGGTCGGGCCTTTCATGTCTCGTGCTGGAGCGCTCGCCGCTCCCCGGCGGCGCTGCGGTCTCCGCCAATGTCTTCGAGGGGGTGGACGCCCGCCTCTCGCGTTACGCCTACCTGGTGTCGCTGCTCCCCGAGCAGATCGTGCGAGAGCTCGCGCTTGACATCACACTCGTCCGTCGGCGCGTCTCTTCTTACACACCCGACCCGCGGGTGGGCGGCACGCGGGGCCTGCTCGTGGACGGCGGCAACGAGGCGGCGACCGTTGCCTCCTTCGAGGCGGTGGGGGCCGGGCGCGCCGAGCGCCGCGCGTGGCTGGAGTTCTACGAGCGCATCGCTCGCGCGGGCCGCGTTCTCTTTCCAAGTCTCACCGAGCCGCTGCGTCCGGCGTCCGAGCTGCGCGCGATGCTCGGCGACAGCGCCACGTGGGAGATGCTGTTCGAGCGGCCGGTCGGAGAGACGCTGTCCGAGATCTTCTCCGATGACCTGGTCAAGGGCGTGGTAGCTACGGATGCACTGATCGGAACGTTTGCGTCGCTGACCGACTCCTCGCTCGCGCAGAACCGCTGCTTCCTCTACCACCTGATCGGGCGCGGAACCGGGGAGTGGCTGCTTCCCGTCGGCGGCATGGGCGCTGTGTCCGGGGCGCTCGAGCGGGCGGCGCGGGGCGCGGGCGCACAGCTGCGCTGTGATTCCGAGGTCACGGCCGTCGAACCCAACGAGGATTCCGTTTCCGTCCGCCTCCGGGGCGCCCGGGGAGAGCAGGTCGTGCACGCCGGACACGTGCTCGTGAACGCCGCACCGACCGTGATGGCGAGCCTGCTCGGGAAGCCGCCCCCACCGCAGCCCGAGGGCGCACAGCTCAAGGTGAACCTCCTGGTGAGACGGCTCCCCCGCCTGCGCGATCCCGACGTCCAGCCAGAACTCGCCTTCTCGGGCACGGCGCACTTCAACGAGACGGCGCAGGACCTGGAGCGAGCCCACAGGCAGGCATCCGCGGGCCAGATCCCCTCACCGGTGCCATGTGAGACCTACTGCCACTCGCTCGCTGACCCCACGATCCTCGGCCCGGAGCTGCGTGAGGACGGCGCCCACACGCTGACCGTCTTCGCTCTGCACATGCCCGCCCGTCTGTTCGCCGCAGACAACGATCGGGTACGCGTCGCTGCCGCGCGCGCGACCCTTGACTCGATTGACTCCCAGCTCGCGGAGCCCATCGAAGGCCTGTTGCTGAACGGGCCGAGCGGTGAGCCCTGCATCGAGGTGCGCACCCCGCTGGACCTCGAGGACGAGCTTGCAATGCCGGGCGGGCACATCTTCCACGGCGACCTGCAGTGGCCTTTTGCTGAGCACCCGGAGGACGTGGGCGCGTGGGGTGTCGAGACCGAGCATCCGCGCGTGCTCCTCTGCGGTGCGGGCGCACGGCGCGGCGGCGGGGTGAGCGGCATCCCGGGTCGGAACGCCGCGATGGCCGTGCTCGGGCGCTCTCGCACCTGAGACGAGCGCTCCTTCGGGAACGTGCATGGGCGCGGCGGGTTTCGAACCTGCGACCTCTCGCGTGTGAAGCGAGCGCTCTCCCACTGAGCTACGCGCCCTGGAGCCCTGCGTCAGGGCGTCCAACGCGCCCTGACGAGCGCGGAGCACGACTCTACCGCAGTGCCGCTCCAGGATCTCAGGAGAATGCGAGCTGGACGATGATCAGCAGCGCGACCGAGCAGGCACAGATGATGTGTTCGCGGCAGATCGAGCGGGCGATCGCGCTCTGGCGCTGCGGCGGGTCCGATCGGGTTCCGAGACGCACCGCCGCGGGCACGATGCGGCCGCCGGCGAGAGCGACGGGCACGAGCAGGAGGATCAGCGAGGCCCATGCCACCCAAGTGGGATGGCGCGCTTCGGCGATCTCGACGACGGCGGCTGCTGTCGTCGCGAGCATCACCGACGCGATCAGCCTGTTCATCGGCCGCGCGGCCGTCGTGACGCGCGCGTAGTACGCGGCGATCGAGGCGAGCGTGCGCTCCGGCAGCGGATCCTCGTGGTCGCGCAGGACCTGCACGTCGAACATGAGGTCCATCCACAGGACCGCGAGCAGGAAACCGGCTCCACAGGTCACGAACGGGCTCATCGGCGCGGCTCCTCAGGAACCCAGCACCGCCTGCACGTGCGGGTACAGGCGCGCGTTCGGTTCCGAGTAGATCTTGGCAATCCGCTGCACGTCGGCTTCCGTGAGCGGACCCTCGAATTCACTGGGGCCACCGAGTTTCTTGTAGGCATCTTCAAGCTTCTTGCCGATCTGCGCGAGCTGGAAGTGAGCGTCGTAGACACCCTCTATGTAGAGGTTGACGTTCGCGCGCGCGAATGCCCTGGCCTGCGAGGGGCCGCCTTCCTGCTGGCGGATCGAGGCGAGGATCTGGGTCCACGAGCGTTCCGCGAGGACGGTGAAACCCCAGAACAGCCCGGCGAGCTCCGATGCGGGGCCGGTCAGGATCTGTGCTTTCTGTTCTTCGAACAGCGGCGGGCGGTAGATCTGGGCCGTCAGCGTGAGCGCGTGTTCGACGGCCGCCCGCACGTTCGTCCCGGGGTGCTTGGGCAACCCGGCATAGATAAGCGGCCAGGCCGCCTTGGCGGCCTGTATCTCGCGCTGGGTCGAGGGCGCGGCGCGTCCGAGCGCCCGATAGACGGCGAGGAGGTCTTCGCTTTCGACCTTCAGCGCGCGCGCTGTCGGCGACGATGGGGCGGGCGGATGCCTGTGCCCGCAGCCGAGCGTGCCGAGCACGGCAGCGCCCAGCACAGCCACGGTCAGGATGCGGACCGCGCGGCGCAAGGCGCTCGTGCGAGGAGGAGCCGTCGGTCGCCTAGTGGGAGGCGAGCAGGTCGATCACGAACACGAGGGTCGCGTTCGGCGGAATCGAGGGAGGCGAGCCTTTGACGCCGTACGCTTCGTTCGGCGGGATCACGAGCTCGCGCCGGCCTCCGACCTTCATGCCGGGAACGCCCTTTTCCCATCCCGTGATGACCTGGCCGGTGCCGATCGTGAACGGGAAAGGTTGATTGCGCTTCCACGACGAGTCGAATTCTTTGCCGTTGCTGTAGAGCTGGCCGACGTAGTTGACGGTCACGGCGCTGCCGGTCTTGGCTTCCGCGCCGGTTCCGACGACGAGGTCTTTGATGACCAGCTTTTTCGGCGGCGGCGGCGGGAGCGGCTGGATCACGGGCTTCGTGGCGAGCGGCCCAGTGGTCGGCGTGGTAGCCGTCGTGGACGTTCCGGTAGGCGTCGTCTTCGACGGGCTGCTCGTCACGAGCGCCGCGTCCGATGGGTTCTCGTTGCCGACGGTGATGGTGCCGGTGCTCGAGCTGCTCGATCCGCAGCCGGCGATTAGTGCGGCGGCGCTGAGCGCGGCGGCGGCGATGCCGGCGCGGCCGCGGAGGTTTGAAAAGTGGGCGTCGAATTTGGTCACGGTCGGGCAGCCTACCGGAACGGGCGCCGCGCGGCGTGCGTTACCATCGCCGACGGACCGTGCTAGGCGGGGAGGTAGCGGTGCCCTGAATCCGCAATCCGCTCTAGCGGGGCCGAATCCCCCTCCGAGGGGCCTCGGTTCTGGTCGCTCCGTCGCTCGGGGCGTCGATGGTTCGGGTCCCGCGCGGTGTCGGCTTGCGAACCAGGTCAGGTCCGGAAGGAAGCAGCCTTAAGCGATCACCGGCAGGCGCAGCGGGAGTTCCCGGACCGGAGCCGTGGGCGGCGACAGGCGCCGGAGCTCGGAGTCTCGACGAGGGGTGCACGGTCCACTACATGCTCACCCGCCGCCCGCATGGGTGCAGCGGGAGAAGATCAGCCACGTTTCGTTGGAGCTCGACTCGGTGAAGCCGGGCGGGACGCTGACGGCGAGGTGAGGGTCGAGCCGGTCAAGGATGTAGTCGCGTTCGACCTCCTGGGTGGCCGGATCGACGTATACGCCGCTCTGGATGTGACCGACCTGTGCGCTGACGATGTTGGCCGGGCTCGTCTTCAGGTACAGGGCGAGCAGCGGGATCGGCGCGTGGTTCGGGACTCCCACGGGGCCGCACGCGAGGTTGATGGCGTGGCTGTCGACCAGCGCGAGCAGGCTCAGTTCGATGCTGCGCTGGCGCGCGAGCGTCGTCAGCTCGCGGTGGGCGAGCCGGTACTGGGCCGGCGCGAACGCGATCAGCGCGATCGCCACCACCGCTCCGCCGGCCGACCACCAGCGCCGGCGCGCGTCCCCGGGCTCGAGCCGCGTCCAGCCGAACACGCCGGCGCCGCAGAAGATGCACAGGATCGCCGAGGCCAGGAACGCGTAGCGCGAGTTGATGGGCAGGCCCACTGACGCGAACACTGCGAACACCAGCACCGAGATCCCGCCCGCGATCGCCGCCAGCATCGCCCTTCCCCGCAGCCACGCGAGCGTGAGGATTCCGCCGAGGGCCGCGCCGAGGAGCACCGGCGGGCGCAGGATTTCGCCGATCCGCCTGGGTATGTACTCCGGCACGTTCGCGATCCCCGTCTTGCGCCCGAGGACGCTCGCGGTGTGGCGTGTGTTCGTCAGCGACCAGAGCGGCCTGCCGGTGACGAGCAGGTCGCTGAGGATCCACAGCAGGGGAGCGGCCGCCGCGAGCGCACAGAGACCGAGCACCTCGCGCCCGCTCCGTGCCGGCTTCCACCAGGGGCCCTCGTGATCACGCGAGCGCAGCCCCGGGATCACGTCGAGGATGTACAGCAGATACAGCCCCGAGAACGCCCACGCCTCGGGGCGCAGCAGCCCGGCGAGGGCCAGCAGGACCAGCACCGGGACGCCGGCGCGCCGGCGCCGGGACTCCACCAGCAGGGCGCTCAGGACCAGCAGCAGATATGGGATGTCGACGTACGCGCGCACCCCGTAGGAGAGCACCGGCACGCGCGTCAGGAACAGCAGCGCCGCGAGCGCTCCCGCGGCGCGCCCGAACCAGACCGTCCCGAGGCGGTAGATGACCCAGCCGCACGCCGACAGCGCGATGAAGCCGAGCGCGATCACGACGTCCTCCGTGGCGCGCGGGCCCAGCGGATACAGGACTACCCCGATCGCCTCGATCAGGGGATGGGGGGTGGGCGCGATCGCGACGTCGTAGGCCGGTGTCTGCCCGCGCGCCAGCTGCCCACCCCACGCGAGCGCGTAGAGCGTGTCGTAGTTCACGAACCCGACGCCGCTGATCAGGCGCAGCACGAGCGCCCCGATCAGGATCACGGGTGCCGCGAGCCATCGTTCTATGCGCAGCTTGGCCGGGTCCGTCACTGCGCGGACGCTACCCGCTCGTGCGGTGAGCAGAGGCCGCCGGCGGGGGCCGGGAGGGCGTGGATAGACTCAACTCAACGGTGACGGGAGAGGAGCAGCCACAGCAGCAGCAGCGGTCTCTGTACCGCCGGCACCGCCCACGCACGTTCGCCGATGTCGTCGGCCAGGAGCCGGTCGTCAGGACCCTCACGAACGCAGTCGAGCGCGACAAGGTCCACCACGCGTACCTGTTCGTCGGCTCGCGGGGGACGGGCAAGACCTCGATGGCGAAGATCCTCGCCGCGTGCCTGAACTGCGAGCGGGGCCCGACGATCGATCCGTGCGGGGAATGCGAATCGTGCGTCTCGATCGCCGCGGCGACGTCGATGGACGTGATCGAGATGGACGCAGCGTCCAACAACTCAGTCGATGACATCCGTGAGCTGCGCGACAGCGTCGCGTTCGCGCCGGTCAGCGGCCGGCGCAAGGTGTACATCCTGGACGAGGCGCACATGCTCTCCAACGCCGCCTGGAACGCCTTCCTGAAGACGCTCGAGGAGCCGCCGCCGCACACCGTCTTCGTGCTCGCGACGACCGAGGCGGGCAAGGTTCCCGCGACGGTCGTCGACCGCTGCCACCGGTTCGACTTCCACCGCCCGACGGTCGAGCAGATCGCGAGCGTTGTCCGCAGGGCCGCGGACGCCGAGTCGATCGAGATCCCGCCGCCCGCCGTGGCCGCGATCTCACGCTCGGCGACGGGGAGCTTCCGTGACGCGCTCGGGACGCTCGAGCAGATCGTCACCTACAGCGGAGCCGCGATCGCGCTCGAGGACGTCCTGGCCGTGCTCGGAGTCGCCGACGCCGAGCTGCTCGAATCGACGATCGACGCGGTCGCCGGCGGCGACAGCGCGGGAGCGCTGCGAGCCGTCGAGATGTGCGCGGAGCAGGGCCGCGACGCAGCCTCGTTTGTCGATGACCTCGAGGTCCGTGCACGTGAGCTGCTCGTTGTGCAGGCGCTCGGCGAGGTGACGGCGGAGCTGGCCCTCACACCCGAGGCCGACGCTGCACTGCTCGCGCAGGCTGAGCGGATCGACCACGGTGTCGTGGTGCGCCTGCTCGACCTGCTCGGCGAGGCGAAGGAGGCGGTGCGCGCCGGTGCCGACGCCCGAACCCGCCTGGAGCTCGCGCTCGTCAAGGCGGCCCGGCCGGAGGTCGATGGGTCAACCCGGGCGCTGCTCGCGCGCCTTGAGCGCCTCGAGCGCACCGCAGGGCCGCTCGAGCGTCCCGCCACGGCCCCTCCTGCGGCGGCGGTCCCCCCGCCGCCGGCCTCAGAGCCTGAGCAGCAGGGCGCCGGGGCCGCGCTGCACACATCCGCGCCCGATCCGGAGCCGGCGGCCGATCCGGCTCCCGCGGAGAGCACGCCGGCGAGCTCCGCGGAGGCAGACCTGCCGATGATCCTCTCGCTGTGGCCCGCGGTCGTCGACCTCGTGAGAAGCGAGAACGCCCTGCTCGGCGCCCTGATCGCAGACGCCGCACCGACCGCCCTGGAGCGCGGCGAGGTCTGCCTCACGTTCGCCTCCACCGCGCAGTTCCTGAAGAAGAAGGCTGAAGACCCGGCGAACAAGGCGATCGTCGGGGAGGCGCTCAGGGCGATCACCGGCGCGCGGCTACGACTCTCCTATGAGCTCGGCGACGACCACGCGCCCGTCGCGGATCACGCGCCGGCCGGCGAGGGGTCCGAGGAGGAGTGGGTGCGACGATTGATCGACGAGTTCGACGCAGAGGAGATCTCCGGACAGAGCGACCCCGGGACCGGCGCCGACGCCGGTGAGGCCGACGAGGACGGCGGCCGGGCCGTTACAAGCAACGAGAAAGGCGCCTGATGCCCAAGCAGCCGCGGATGCCGAACATGCAGCAGATGATGCAGCAGGTCCAGAAGATGCAGCAGGACATGGCGGTGGCCCAGGAGGAGCTCGCGAAGGAGGTCGTCGAGGCGTCCGCGGGCGGTGGCATGGTCACGGTCAAGGTGAGCGGGGACATGCAGGTCAGGCAGGTCACGATCGACCCCGCCGCCGTCGACCCCGACGACGTCGAGATCCTCTCGGACATGGTCCTCGCCGCCGTCAACGAGGCGCTGCGCATGGCTCAGGAGCTGGCCGAGCGAAAGATGGGCGGCGCGACCGCGGGCCTGGACCTCGGCGGGCTCGGCGGACTCGGGCTTCCGGGTCTGTGAGCACCTCGCACGCGCCGCCGGTCCAGCGGCTCGTCACCGAGCTCTCCAAGCTGCCCGGGATCGGGAACCGCACGGCCCAGCGCCTCGCGTTCCACATCCTGCGCTCCTCAACCGAGGACGCGAACGCCCTCGCGGAGGCGATCACCGAGGTCAAGGCGCGCATCCGGCTCTGCGAGGTCTGCTTCAACCTGACCGACGAGATGCGCTGCCGGATCTGCCAGGACGCCAGGCGCGAGCACGAGGTCATCTGCGTCGTCGAGGAGCCCAGCGACGTGATCCCGATGGAGCGCACCCACGAGTACCACGGCGTCTACCACGTGCTCGGCGGGGCGCTCTCGCCGATTGACGGCATCGACCCGGAGGACCTCCGCATCGGCGAGTTGCTCTCGCGGGTCACCGCCGGCGAACCGGCGGTCCGCGAAGTCGTGCTCGCGACCAACCCCACCACGACGGGCGAGGCGACGGCCCTTCACATCGCCGAGGAGCTGCGGGCCCGCGCCCCCCAGGTCAGGGTCACCCGCCTGGCGAGCGGCCTGCCCGTCGGCTCGGACCTGGAGTACGCCGACGAGGTCACGCTCGGCAAGGCGTTCGCCGGCCGGCGCGACCTCTGACGCTGCCGGCGGGCGGCGGCGAATATCCTGAGGTCCATGCCAGGTGTGATCGTCATGAAGTTCGGGGGGACGTCCGTCGCCGACGCCGATCGAATCAAGCGCGCGGCGAAGCGGATCGTGGAGAAGCGCGAACTGGGGCACTCGGTCGTCGCCGTGCTCTCGGCGCGCGGCAAGACGACCGACGAGCTGATCGCGATGGCGCAGGAGGTCTCGGCCGCCCCGGACCCCCGCGAGATGGACATGCTGCTGTCGACCGGCGAGCGGATCTCGTGCGCACTGTGCGCGATGGCGATCAACGACCTCGGTCACCGAGCGATCTCGCTGACCGGATCGCAGGCGGGGATCGTCACCGACGAGTCGCACACCAAGGCGCTGATCCTTGACGTGCGCGCCGACCGCATCCGCAGCGCGCTCGAGCAGGACAACATCGTCCTCGTGGCGGGTTTCCAGGGCGTCTCGGAGAACGCGCGAAACGTGACGACGCTCGGCCGCGGCGGCTCGGACACCAGCGCGGTGGCCGTCGCTGCAGCTCTCGGAGCCGAGGTCTGCGAGATCTACACCGACGTGGCGGGCGTCTACTCCGCGGACCCGAGGATCGTCCCGGATGCGCGCAAGCTCGACACCGTCTCCTTCGAGGAGATGCTCGAGATGGCGGCCTCCGGCGCGGGTGTCCTGCAGCTCCGCTCGGTCGAGTACGCGCGCAACCACGGGGTGCGCATTCACTGCCGCTCATCATTCGGCGAGGAGCCCGGTACCGTAGTGCTGGCGGAAGGAGAGACGATGGAGCAGCCACTTATCACCGCAGTCACGCACACGACCGCCGAGGCGCGGCTCACGCTCACGGGCGTGCCCGATGCCCCGGGTGCCGCGGCGAGGATCTTCGAGGCTCTCGCTGGCGCGAACGTGAACGTCGACATGATCGTGCAGAACGAGCCGGTCTCCGCGGGCGGCCAGGCGGAGATCTCCTTCACGGTGCCGCGAGAGGACCTGCGCGTCGCGGTGGCCGCACTCGAGCCGCTCGCCGGTGAGGCCTTCGCCGAGATGAGCACCCACGAAGACATGGGGAAGGTGTCGATCGTCGGCGCGGGGATGCGCTCGCATCCGGGCGTCGCGGCGAAGGTCTTCGGCGTGCTGGCGAAGGAGGGCGTGAACATCGACATGATCTCCACGTCGCCGATCAAGATCTCCTGCGTGATCGACCGCGCGAGCGTCGAGCTCGCTGTCCAGGCGCTCCACAGCGCGTTCGAGCTCTCCGGCGAGGGCACCGTCGCCGTGGAGAAGTCCTTCTAGCGAACGGGCGCAGCGTCGCGGGCACCGCGCGCCGATCGCGGCGCCGGCCGCCGCTGCCGGGAACACCCAATCCGGGCTGCGAACGAAAAAGCCCTGGAATCTGCAAGAATCCTTGCTGTCAGTTGTCGCTGATCGCAAGGAATGAGTTGAGAGATGCGAACCGTTCACAGACCACGCAGGTACGTGGGCAGGCACTGGATCACCCTGATGAGGCCGATCCTCCGTTACAGCAGCGCGCGCGACGCATATGTCCTGCGCGTCGTGGGACGCGAGCACGGGCCGGTGCTGCGGATAGATCGCAGGCGGGCTCAGGGCTACCAGGGCATCGAGCGCCGCCGTCACGCCGGCGTGGCCTGAGCCCCGGCCGGCCGTCAGCCACCCACCCGGGTGCCCCGGCGCCGTGATCGTCTGCGCGTTCAGCGCTCGAGCGAGAGCTGCAGCTTCTCCAGCACCCGCACGACCCGCAGGCCGCTGCGGCCGTCCGAGCGCGGAACGGCCCGCGTGCGTATGCAGTCGATGAAGTGCTCACACTCGATCCGCAGCGGCTCGAGGTTTGGGATCCGCGGCGAGAACGTGTCGCCCGATCGCGCGATGTACTCGCCCCATGACCGCGTGTCCTCGTCAAAGCCCTTGTCGTAGATCGTCAGCTTGCCCTCGATGAGCATGTCGTCGAAGGTCGCCATCCTGCGCGAGCCAACGACCGTGATGCGGCGCTCCTTGTGTGGGTCAAGCCACGAGAGGTGCAGGTGGGAGACGACACCCGACGGGAAGCGCAGGTAGCAGAAGACGACGTCCTGGACTCCCTCCCGCACGTAGGAGGCGCCCTGCGCCACGCACTCCTGCGGCTCCTCGCCGATCAGATGCAGCGCAACGGACACGTCGTGTGCGCCGAGGCTCCACAGCGCGTTCTCGTCCGCCCGCAGCTTGCCGAGGTTCAGGCGGTTCCCGTAGATGTAGAACAGCTCCCCGAGCTCACCGGAGTCGATCAGGTCCTTCAGGCGCGTGACGGCGGGGTGATACTCGAGCAGGTGGCCGACCATCAGGATCGTGCCCGCGCCGTCCGCCGCGGCAACCGCCCGCTCGGCGTCCGCCTCGTTCGTCGCCAGGGGCTTCTCGACGAAGCAGTGCTTGCCGGCCCCCGCGACGGCGATCGCCAGCTCGGCGTGCGTGGGCACGGGCGTCGCGAGCACGATCGCGTCGAGCTCGCCGTCCCCGAGCAGGTCCGCGATGTCGCCGGTGACCCGCGCCGAGGGGAAGGAGCGTGCCAGCGCCGAGGTCCTCGCCTCCGACTCGTCGCACAGCCAGGTCAGCTCGCAGCCGGGGATCGCGGCGAAGTTGCGCGCGAGGTTCGGGCCCCAGTAGCCGAGGCCGACGACACCGACGGTGACCCTCTCCTCGCTCACAGCTCACCGATCGCCTGCACGCAGCGCTCGGCGGCACGCCCGTCGCCGTAGAGCGCAGGGTGATGCTCGGGCCTGGGCGCCGCGAGCGCGCGCAGCGCCGCCGCAGCATCGAGGTCGACGAGCGTGTTCCAGCCGGCCTGCACGGTCTCGACCCACTCGGTGTTGGCGCGCAGCGTGACGCAGGGCACCCCAGCAAGGTACGCCTCCTTCTGGACGCCCCCGGAGTCCGTCAGGACCGCGCGCGCGGAGCGCAGCAGCGCGCCGAACTCGACGTAGCCGAGCGGCTCGGTCAGGATCACACCGTCCACATCCTGCAGGCGGCGCAGCAGGCCGGACTCGGAGAGACGGGCGCGCGTGCGTGGGTGAACGGGGAAGACGACGGGCCCCGGCAGGGCCGCGATCAGGTCCACGAGCAGGCCGAGGCGCCGCGCGTCATCGACGTTGCCGGCACGATGGGCGGTGAGCAGGATGTGCGTTCCGCCGGGCAGGCCGTGGGCGTCCAGCATGGCGGGCTGGGGATGCGCCGCACGCATCGCCACATCGACCATCACGTCGCCGACGACGACGATCCTCCCCGCGACGGACTCGGCGCGCAGGTTCTCGGCTGCGGCCGCCGATGAGCACAGCAGCAGATCGGACATGTGATCGGCCAGGACGCGGTTCAGCTCCTCCGGCATCGAGCGGTCGAACGAGCGCATGCCCGCCTCGATGTGGATCACCGGCACCCGCGCCTGGGCGGACGCGAGCGCGCCCGCGAGCGTCGAGTTGGTGTCCCCGTAGACGAGCGTCGCGTCGGGCGCGATCTCGGCGAGCAGCGGCTCGAGCGCGGCGAGCATGCGCGCCGTCTGCGAGGTGTTGCTGCCGCCGGCGATCTCGAGCTCGCGGTCGGGCCGCGAGAGCGCAAGCTCCCTGAAGAACACCTCGGAAAGCTCGGCGTCATGGTGCTGGCCGGTGTGAACGAGGATCTCCTGGTGGTGTTCGCGGAGCGGCCCGGAGACCGCCGCGGCCTTCACGAACTGCGGCCTGTTCCCGACGACGGTGAGGATGCGCACGGGCGCAGACTATGTGCTCGCCCGGCCGGGCGAGCACATGCGCGGGGTGTCCGTGGCCCCGCGCCTAGGCCGCCGCGGCGACGACCGACGTGCTCCAGTCGATCACCGAGGTGGGCTTGACGACGTGCCGGTTCAGCCCGAGTCCCTTCGGGTCGACTCCGAGCGCCAGGCCAACCAGCTGCGGGAGGTGCAGAACGGGCATGTTCAGCTCCCTGCCCACGACCTTCTCCGCGAGCGGCTGCTGCAGGTCGAGGTTCAGGTGGCACAGCGGGCAGGGCGTGACCAGGCAGTCGGCATCCGCGTCCATCGCGTCGCCGAGGTGGCGTCCCGCCTGCTTCAGCGAGGCCTCCTTGTTCATCGTGATGATCGGGAAGCCGCAGCACTTGCGGGCCCCGGCGTACTCGATGACGGTGCCGCCGAGGGCCTCGATCACCTGATCGAGGTAGTGGTCGCGCGGGTTCTCGGCGTCGATGCCCAGGCGCTCGCGCGGCCTCACGATGTAGCAGCCGTAGAAGGGGCCGACGCGGAGGTTTGTCAACGGCCGCTTGACTTTCGAGCGCAGCGCATCGAGGCCGATCTCCTCGACCAGCAGCCACAGGAAGTTCTTGTTCGTCAGGCCCTTCTCGTAGGTCAGGCCCTCGCTCGCGAGCGTCGAGTTCACGTGTGCGCGGTACTCGGAGTTCGCGTCCAGGCGCTCCTGGCACTCGCTCTGCGCGCCCTGGCAGGTCGAGCAGATGTTCATCATCATCTCTGCGCCCTCCACCTGCTGGGCGAGCGCGAAGGTCCGAGCGTTGAGGGTGTCGGCGAGCTCCTGGTTGTGCTCGGCGATCACGCCGGCGCCCGTGCAGCTCGCGCGGTCGAGCTGAACCAGCTCGATGTCGAGCAGCGGCGCGACAGTCGCCATCGATCCGTGCAGCTCGGGGGTGAAGCCGCGGCTCACGCAGCCGGGCCAGTATGCGACCTTCATGGGGTGCTCCCTTCGGGGCTGGTCGGCGCCGCCGGGTCCTGCCCGTCGGCTGCTCCGGCGCTGGCGGCAACCGCCTCCGGCGCCTGCTCTTCGTCCTCGCCGGCTATGTACAGGTTCAGCTCGTAGCGCTCGGGGCGGCTCTCGATCTTCTCGTAGATCGCCTGCACGCTCTTCAGGTCCGCGGACGGGATCTTGTGGGGTTTGAGCGCGCCCATCGGCGTCACCTTCCCGCGCACGAGGGCCTTCAGGATCGCCGGCAGCGAGCTGATCAGCTCTTTCGCGGCGGCGGGGTGGAATTTCCCGAATTTGGAGTTTCCGCCGTAGGAGCGCGGAAGCAGCTCGGCCTCCCAGAGCAGCCCGTTGTCCTTGACCAGCGTCGCGAACGCGTGCTCGTGGCGCTCGCCGTTGTTGCGGTCGACGATGTCGAAATCCGCGGTCGCGGTCCTGCGCAGGCGCATGATCTGGCCCATCGGGTTCACGTCCTTCGGGCATGCCTGCACGCACTTGAAGCAATGGGTGCAGTCGAAGATCCCCTGCGGGTCCTGCGAGAGGTCGTTGAGGCGCTCGAAGTGCGCGTCGTCTCGAGGGTCGCCGACGAAGCGGTAGGTCTTGGCGAGCGCCGCGGGGCCGACGAAGCCGGGGTCGACCTCCATCGCCAGGCAGTCCGACACGCAGGCGCCGCACTGGATGCAGGCCATCGTCTGCGTCACGTCCACCATCGATTCGCGGGGCACGATGTACTCGCGCTCGGGGACGGGCTCCTTCGCGAGCAGCCACGGCGTGACGCGCTGGATCTTCTTCCAGTGCACCGCGTCCATGTCGACGATCAGGTCCTTGATCACCGGCATGTTGCCCATCGGTTCGATCTCGATGACGCCGTCCTTGCCGCTCAGCTTGGCCGCGTCGAGATGCGTGTGGCAGGCGAGCGAGGGCTCGCCATTGACGCGCACCCCGCAAGAGCCACAGATCGCCTGGCGGCACGAACAGCGGATCCCGATCGAGCCGTCGTTCTTGTCGCGCGCCTGCAGGATCCCCTCCAGCACCGAGCGGTGAGGCTCCAGCTCGACCGTGTGCTCGTCCCAGTAGGGGGCGTCGCCGGACTCAGGGTTGTAGCGGCGCAGCCTGAGGGTGAACTGCTCGGGCGGCCTGTCGTGGGCTTCAGCCATCGTTGGCGCTCCTACGGGGTTGGGTGGAGGGGGAGGGGTTCACAGCGATCAGTATTTCCTTACCTCGGGCTGCCACTGGGTGAACGTCACCTCCGAGTAGCTCACCTCCGGCCTGCCGTCCTCGAGGGTGATGTTGATGTGCTTCAGCCACTCCTCGTCGTTGCGCTCGGGGTAGTCGGTGCGGTACTGCGCGCCGCGGGACTCCTTGCGCTCGATCGCCGCGATCACGGTCGTCTCCGCGCAATCGATCATGAAGCCGAGCTCGATCGCGCCCAGGACGTCCTGGTTGAAGACGGTGCCGCGGTCGTCGATCCAGGCGTTGTCCGTCTCCTCACGCAGCCGGCCGATCGTCTCCAGCGCGGTGTTCAACCCGGCCTCGTCGCGGAACACGGCCGCGTATTTGTTCATCAGCTCGCCGAGCTCGTTCTTGATCTCGGATACGCGCCTGCCCTCGCGCGGGCGGGCGATGATGTTGTCGATCCGCGCCGCGTCCTCGCGCAGCTGCGCCCCGTCGCCGGCGCTCGGCATCGGGATGCTCTTGGCGCGCTCGGCGGCGTGTTCGCCGGCCCTGCGGCCGAAGATCAGCGTGTCGAGAAGCGAGTTCGCGCCGAGCCGGTTGCCGCCGTGGACCGAGACGCACGCGACCTCGCCGGCCGCATACAGACCGGCGATCGGCGTGCGCCCGTCGATGTCGGTCTTGACGCCACCCATGATGTAGTGCTGGCCGGGCCGGATCATGATCGGTTCACGCGTGATGTCCACGCCCGCGAAGTCACGGCCGAGGTTGACGATCTCCCGCAGCGCCTCGAGCGTGCGCTTGCGCGGCACGACGGTGACGTCGAGGTAGATGCCCGCGCCGTCGGGCCCGACGCCGCGGCCCTCGTTGATCTCGATCTGCTCGGCGCGCGAGACGACGTCACGCGACGCGAGCTCCATCTTGTTCGGCGCCGATTTCTCCATGAAGCGTTCGCCGTTCGCGTTCAGCAGGTGGGCGCCCTCGCCACGGGCGCCCTCGGTGATCAGCATCCCGGTCTCCACCAGGCACGTCGGGTGGTACTGGACCATCTCCATGTCCATCAGCGGAGCACCGATCCGGTAGGCGAGAGAGATCCCGTCGCCGGTCACGATCAGGCCGTTTGTCGTCGGCTTGTAGGCCTGGCCGGAGCCGCCGCACGCGAGGATCACGTTCTTGGCCGTGAAGACCTCCAGCTTGCCGGTGCGGACGTCTCGCGCAATCACGCCGGTGCAGCGCCCGGCGTCGTCGGTGAGCAGCGAGGTGGTGAACCACTCCTCGTAGCGCTCGACGGTCTCGTGGTGCTTCATCAGCTGCTCGTAGAGGACGTGCAGCAGGGCCTGGCCCGTGATGTCGGCGACATACGCGGTGCGCTTCAGCGAAGCGCCTCCGAATGCGCGCAGGTCGAGCTCGCCCTTGTCGTTGCGGTGGAACGTGACACCGATGTGCTCGAGGTGCATGACCTCGGCCGGGGCCTCGGAGCACATCACCTCGATCGCGTCCTGGTCCCCGAGAAAGTCCGAGCCCTTGACGGTGTCGTATGCGTGCGAGCGCCAGTCGTCGTCGACGCTGATCGCGGCGTTGATCCCGCCGGCGGCCGCGACCGAGTGCGATCGGACCGGGTGGACCTTGCTCATGATCGCCACGCTCGCACCCTTCTCTGCGGCGGCGAGTGCCGCGCGCTGGCCGGCGAGGCCGGCCCCGATGATCAAAACGTCGTGTGCTGGCATGGCTCCGTGGGGTCGCGTTGAGGGGAGGGGTTCGGCCGGAACTCTATTACTCTCGCGCCGCCGGGGACCCGCCCCTCAGCGGCGCGGGGGCGCCTCTAGGGCGCTCGCCGGGACCCGCAAGCCGGCAGATCCCCGACCTGCTCAGGCGACCGGCGTGAGGGCGCGGCGGACCTCGGCGAGCGTCACGACGCCCTGCAGCACGCCGTCGCTGTCGACGGCGACCATCGCCCCCATCCGGCCCAGGCCCTCGGATCCGAGAAGCGATTCCAGGGGGGCCTGCGGGCCGATCTGCACGGGCGCCTCATCCTCGAGGATGTCGGCCACCTCAAGTGCCGGGCGCCCCGCTGCTATCTCGCTCTCGAGGCGCTGCTGGCGGACTATCCCCAGGAAATGATGCGACGGGTCGACCACCGCGAACCACGGCCAGCGGTAGCGGAGGAAGAACTGCTCCTGCGCGTCGATCAGCTTCTCGTCCGACAGGATCGTGACGGGGTCGCGGTCCATGATGTCGCCGACGGTGATGTGCTGGATCCGCTCCGCCAGCGCGCCCTGCACGACGGCCGCGCCCGCGGCCTGGTAGAGGATGAACGCCAGCATCACGGTCAGCAGGCCGAGCAGCGATCCGCTGGTCACCGAGACCCAGAGCCCGAACAAGCCGATCAGCAACGCAAACGCCTGCCCCGAGCGCCCGGTCGCTCGCGTGGCACGGTTGCGGTCCCCGGTCCGCCACCAGATCAGCGCACGCGCGATCCGGCCGCCGTCGAGCGGGAACGCCGGCACGACGTTGAACACGAACAGCATCGCGTTGATGAAGGCGAGCCAGCCGAGCAACGCGAACAGCGGCGTCGTCTTGACGGTTTCGCCGCCGGTCAGGCCGAGGTCGCGGGTCGTGCTGCCACCGGAGATCAGTGCGCCGGCGCCGGCGCAGATCAGGAACAGGATCAGCGTCACAGCGGGTCCGGCCGCGGCGATCTTCAGTTCCTCGCTCGCGGACTCCGGCTCGCGGCGCATCTTCGAGAGGCCGCCGAAGAACCACAGGTCGATCCCGGCGATCGGGATGCCGAGCCGGCGTGCCGCGAGCGCGTGGCCGAGCTCGTGGAGCACGAGCGACGCGAAGTATCCAAGCGAGCCGGCGACCGCCACCGCATACGCGGTGCTCTGTGAGCCGCCGATGAATTCGTGGAAGTAACCCGAGAGCACATAGATCAGGACGAACAGCACCACGAACCAGCTGGCGCTGACCCCGATCCGGATCCCGAACAGGCGTGCCAGCTGGATTGTCGAACGAGTCGGCATCACCTCATGGTAGGCGCGCCGCGCAGCCCGGTCGTGCGATCGCCCGGGCTGCCCGGGGGCTAGGTCTGCGCGCGGCCGCGCGCGATGATCGCGTCGAAGTCGGTGCCGGGCGGGAGCGTTCCGTACTCCAGACCGCCCTCGCCGGCGAGCCGCGACGCGCAGAACGCATCCGCGACGGCGGCGGGCGCGTGGCGGACGAGCAGCGAGCCCTGCAGGCACAGGGCCATGCTTTCGACGACGCGCCGGGCACGCATCTCAAGTGTCTGCGGGTCACTGAACTGACCCTTCAGGTCCGTGATGCTCCTGTCCAGGCGCGGGTCCGCACCCGACCCCTGCTCGACCTCGTGCATGAACACCTCGAGCGAACGGGGCGTGCGCGAGAGAGCCCGCAGGACGTCGAGGCTCATCACGTTCCCCGAGCCCTCCCAGATCGAGGCGAGCGGCGCCTCCCGATACAGCCGCGGCATCCCCGACTCCTCGACATAGCCGACGCCGCCGAGGCACTCGAGCGCCTCGAACGCGTGGTTCGGGGCGCGCTTGCACGTCCAGTACTTGCCGACCGCCGTGGCCAGGCGCTTGAAGAGCTGCGCGTCGCTTGCGTCCTCGCCCGCCTGAGCGTCCGCGTGCGCCTCGTCGTACGCGCGCGAGAGGCGCATCGCGAGCGCCGTGCTCGCCTCCGACTCCACGCACAGGTCGGCGAGCACGTTGCGCATCAGCGGCTGCTCGATCAGGACCCTGCCGAAGGCGCTGCGGTGCGCCGTGTGGTGGGTGGCCGCCACGACCGCCGCGCGCATCCCGGCCGCGGATCCGATCACGCAGTCAAGGCGGGTGTGTCCGACCATCTCGATGATCGTCGCGACGCCGCGGCCGGGCTCGCCGACCATCCGCGCCCACGCGCCGTGCAGCTCGATCTCCGATGAGGCGTTGGAGTGGTTGCCGAGCTTGTCCTTCAGGCGCTGGATGTGAAACTGGTTGCGGCTGCCGTCCTGGAGTATCCGCGGCAGCAGGAAGCACGAGAGGCCCTCGTCCGTCTGCGCGAGCACGAGGAACACGTCGGACATCGGCGCCGAGCAGAACCACTTGTGCCCTGTTATCTCGTACTCGGCGCCCGCGCCGCCGGAGCCGAGCGGAGTCGCGACGGTCGTGTTGGCTCTGACATCGGACCCGCCCTGCTTCTCGGTCATCGCCATGCCCGCTATCGCCGAGCCCTTCTCCGACGCCGGGATCGAACGCGGGTCATAGCTGCTGGAGGTCAGCAGCGGCTCCCACTCCGCGGCGAGCTCGGGCTGGGCCCTGAGCGCGGGAACGACGGCGAAGGTCATCGTCGTCGGGCAGGCGAAGCCGGCCTCGGCCTGCATCGCCGTCATGTACAGGGCGGCGCGTGCGGTGTGAGCGGCCGGGTCGTCGCTCGTCCAAGGCAGCGAGTGCAGCTCGTTCTCCACCCCCATCCGCATCAGCTGGTGCCAGGCGGGATGGAACTCGACCTCGTCGATGCGGTTCCCGTAACGGTCGTGCGTGTGCAGCACGGGGCGGTTCTCGTTCGCCAGGCGACCCCATTCCTGCTGCGGTGCCCCGCCGACGAAGCGGCCGAGCTCGGCCGCGCGTCCCGTCACCCAGCCCGCGCCCTCGCGGCCGACAGCCTCGACGAGCGGGAGGTTGCTGGAGAAGACGTCGATCCCCTCCAGCGGCGGCGGCTGGTTGAACACGGTGTGCGTCTTGAACGCGGCACCGCGACCTGACGCATCTGGTGCGACTGCGGCCATCGCGTGAAAGTGAAGCAGAGTTGGCCCGGTGTGTCATCCGTGGCTCTCACGGTGGTGCTGCCGGGCCACCCGCCCGCGATAGCATCGCCGGACAGCTGCCCTCGCCCGACAGCTGGCACAGCCGAACAGCCTGCGCGCCCGAAGCGAGCCCATAGCGCGCGGCAGACCGAGAGGATTCCCCTTCCAATGGCCAAGATCAAGGTGCAGAACCCAGTCGTCGAGCTGGACGGCGACGAGATGACCAGGATCATCTGGACGTTCATCAAGGAGCAGCTGATCGTCCCGTACCTGGACGTCGACCTGAAGTACTACGACCTCGGTATCGAGGCCCGCGACGCGACCGACGACCGCATCACGGTCGAAGCGGCGGAGGCGATCAAGAAGTACGGCGTCGGCGTCAAGTGCGCGACGATCACCCCCGATGAGGCGCGGGTCGAGGAGTTCGGCCTGAAGGAGATGTACCGCTCGCCGAACGGGACGATCCGGAACATCCTCGGCGGCGTCATCTTCCGCGAGCCGATAGTGATCGCGAACATCCCGCGCCTCGTGCCGGGCTGGACGAAGCCGATAGTGATCGGCCGCCACGCGTTCGGCGACCAGTACCGCGCGAGCGACATGGTTGTCCCCGGCCCGGGCAAGCTGACGCTCACCTACACACCGTCCGATGAGGGTGAGCCGATCGAGCTCGACGTGTACGACTTCCCCTCCGCCGGGATCGCGATGGCGATGTACAACCTCGACGACTCGATCAGGGATTTCGCGCGCGCATCTCTGCGATACGGGCTCGACCGCGGCTACCCCGTCTACCTGTCGACGAAGAACACCATCCTCAAGCGCTACGACGGCCGCTTCAAGGACATCTTCGCGGAGGTCTACGACGCGGAGTTCAAGGACCGGTTCACCGCCGCCGGCATCACCTATGAACACCGCCTGATCGACGACATGGTCGCGGCTGCCCTGAAGTGGGAGGGCGGCTACGTGTGGGCCTGCAAGAACTACGACGGCGACGTTCAGTCGGACACCGTCGCGCAGGGCTACGGGTCGCTCGGCCTGATGACGAGCGTGCTGATGACCGCCGACGGGAAGACCGTCGAGGCCGAGGCCGCGCACGGCACCGTCACCCGGCACTTCCGCATGCACCAGCGCGGCGAGCCGACTTCCACCAACCCGATCGCGTCGATCTTCGCCTGGACGCGGGGCATCTCCGCTCGCGGGCGGATGGACGGCACACCCGAGGTCTCCGCGTTCGCGCAGCGACTCGAGGACGTCTGCATCCAGACGGTCGAAAGCGGAAAGATGACGAAGGACCTGGCGCTGCTGATCGGCCCCGACCAGCCGTGGCAGACGACCCAGGAGTTCCTCGCGTCGATCGACGAGAACATGCGCGCCGCGAGTGCCTGAGGCGCCTTCCAGCACCCGAACACCACGACCATTCCTGACCAGGAGATGAAACTGTGAGCAAACCAGTACGAGTTACCGTGACCGGCGCCGCCGGTCAGATCGGATACAGCATCGTTTTCCGGATAGCAAGCGGCCAGCTGCTCGGCCCCGACCAGCCGGTCGATCTGCGGCTGCTCGAGATCCCGCAGGCGATGGGCGCGCTCGAGGGCGTAGCGATGGAGCTCGTGGACTGCGCGTTCCCGCTGCTCGGCGGCATCGATCTGCACGACCACCCCGCCGACGCGTTCGACGGCACGAGCGTCGCCCTCCTCGTCGGCTCGCGCCCGCGCACGAAGGGAATGGAGCGCGCCGAGCTGCTCAGCGCGAACGGTGAGATCTTCACGGTTCAGGGCAAGGCGCTCAACGACGTCGCGGCCCCCGACGTGAAGGTCCTGGTGGTCGGCAACCCGGCGAACACGAACTGCCTGATCGCGATGAACAACGCACCGGACATCCCGCGCGAGCGGTTCACGTCGATGATGCGCCTGGACCACAACCGCGCGGTTGCCCAGCTCGCGACCAAGCTCGCGGTCCCCGTCACCGACGTCACGCAGATGGGCGTCTGGGGGAACCACTCGCCGACGATGTACCCGGACCTGTTCCACGCCGAGGTCGGCGGCCGCCTGGCGGCGGGTGCCGTCGACGATCAGGAATGGCTCGAAAGCGACTTCCTGCCCAACGTCGGCAAACGCGGTGCCGCGATCATCGAGGCGCGCGGCGCGTCATCGGCGGCGTCGGCCGCCAACGCTGCGATCGACCACGTGCGCGACTGGGTGAAAGGGACCGACGGCGGCTGGGTCTCGATGGGCGTTGCCTCCGACGGCTCATACGGAATCCCCGAGGGCCTGATCACCGGCTTCCCGTGCACCTGCTCAGGCGGGGAGTACTCGATCGTCCAGGGCATCGAGCTCGACGATTTCTCGCGCGGCAAGATCGACGCTTCGGTGGCGGAGCTCGTCAGCGAGCGCGACGCCGTTTCGGAGCTTGGCCTGATCTAGGAGAACGAGAGAGGGGTGCCGCCGGCACCCCTCTCAGTTCAACGTTCTCGCAGGCGCCGCGGGGGCGCCGTCCGTCAGCCCTTGGGGTACCAGCCCCTGCCCTTCTTCTCAACCTTCTTTTCCTGCTCGAGGCCGGGAAGCACGCGGTACAGGTAGTTCTGCTTGATGCTCATCTTCGCGGCGAGCTCGGGAATGGTGATTCCCGGCTGGCCCTGCACGAGACTGTGCGCTTCGGCGGCGCGTGTACCGCTGCCTTTGCGCCGGCCTGCGCGGGCACCGACGCGACGTGGTTTGCGCGCAGCTTTCGCTTTCGGCGCTTTGGTTTTGGTGGCGGTGCCTTTGGCGGCTGAGCCGCGCGGCCTGCCCGGGCCACGTTTGCGGGTGCCGGACACTGACGCCGCAGGCGCCGAGGTGCCAACGCCGTCGAGCGCAGAGGCCGCGGCCTCCAGGCGCGCGTACTCCTCCACGAGCGGCTTCAGCTCCTTCAGGCGGTCACTTATCTCACGGCGCTTCTCATCAAGGAAGTCGGTCACGGTTTGAGTCCTGTTCACTAGTGATGATGTGATGTTCATCACATCGAAGTGAGTTCACACTAACAGCAAATCTGTCAGCGCTGTTCGTGCATCAGAGCCGCGAGCCGGGTGAGGGTGCGTGTCGCCTCGCGCTCGGGAATGCCGCCCACGAGAGCTCTGCTGACCACCGCTCCGATCGGTCCCAGCGGTGCACGGAACTCGTTGCGGTAGTCGAACCTGGTGCCGTCCCCCTCGGCGCTTAGTGAGTACTCGGTTCTCGCGCGTGAGCGAGCCGGCCCGCGCCCCTCCCAGACCGCGAGCTTTCGGGGAACGCACTCAACCAGGGTCCAGTGAACGTCGACACTCACGCCTCGAATGTGAACCTGTTGATCCATCCTGTAGCCCTCCCGCACGGGTCCGTCATCCGCGCTCATCAGCCTGCGGTGAATAGTCACCCAGTCGCCGAGCCGCGATGCGTCCATGACGACATCCCAAACGGCTGCGGGGGGAGCATCGATGTGCTCGCTGGCGGTTACCAGGCTCATCGCGCAGCCAGCGGCCCCGTGCGCTCCCACTCGCGCAGCGCATGTTCCACCGCCGAGTCGAACCGGTGCATCCTCATGTCCATGAGCCGCTCGGCGAGGTCGTCGGCCGGCAGCAGATCACCGGTCAGTCCCTCCATCAGCGGCAGCACCAGCTCGGGGTCCTCGCCGGCCACCGCGGCCGCGACGCGCGCTGTGACGGCGGTGAGATTGACGGGCAGCCTGATCGAGGGGCGCCCGACGATCATCGCGTCCGCGATCCTCGAGAGCATCTCGCCGTAGGTCAGGACGTCCGGGCCGGCGATGTCAAGCGAGCGCGTCGGGCTCTCGGTGTCCGCCGCGCGCGCGAGCATCTCGATCACGTCGCGCTCGTCGATCGGCTGCGTGCGGAAACGCTGCCATCCGGGGAGGGTGAGCACCGGCATCCGCTCGACCAGGTGCACGAGCAGGCGGAACGAGCGCGAGCGCGCTCCGATCACGATCGATGCCCTCAGTGCCAGCGAGTCGCTTACAGCGGCCAGCAGGACCCGCTCGACGGCGAGGCGGCTCGCGAGGTGGCGGGACGGCCCCACCTCCCGGCCCGAGCGCGGCACGAGCCCGCCGAGGTAGACGATCCTGCGCACGCCCGCCCGGGCGGCAGCAGCCGCGAAGTTCTCGGCACAGACGCGCTCGCGGTCGGCGAAGTCCCCGGCCCCGGAGCCAGAGCTCTCCATCGAGTGGATCAGGTAGTAGGCGACCTCCGCCCCCTCGAGCGCCTCGCCGAGGCCCTCGCCGCTGAGAGCGTCCCCCTCGACGATCCGTGGCGCAGCGCCCGCTCGCGCCGGGCGCGCCTCCAGCGCCCGGCTCACGCGCTCGGCGTCGCGGCCGAATGCCGTCACCTCGTCGCCGCCGTCGAGCAGCCGCGGCACGAGCAGCGACCCGACGAAGCCGCTGGCGCCGGTGACGAGGACCCTCATGTGGCCAGATGATGACGCGCCCCCGCCCGCAAGCCCGGAAACACCCAAAATCCGGGCTTCGGGACGGGTCAGGTCACACCCTGTTGACCTGTCCCGCGTGGTGCGGCGCTATGAACCTTTTTTGTCTGCGATTTGCGGAGTGGGCGATGGCGGTCGGGACCGAATGCTGCTTGTATCGCAGTTGTTCCGTCCAGTCCGATTCTCAGCCGGGGGGCAGCGACACGTGCAGGCAACGCAGGGTAGGCGCACGCCCAAGAGGGCGCCCAAGAAGGTCAGCTGTGAGGAGTGCTACTTCCGCGTCAACCTGCTGTGTGCGCTCGACGTGCCGGAGCCGTGCGCGACCTACCGGCCGAACGAGGCGCAGCTGCGGCCGCCGCAGCAGCTGCGGTTCGTTTTCCGCCAGGAGCGCCGCGCCCGCGCGGCGTGGGCGTTCCCGTCCGCGCAGGAGCAGGCCGCACTCCACAGCTGACCCCCACGCCTCGCGCGGGGCGGGGTATATTGGGACCTCGACCGGCAAGCTTCTCGGAGAGGCGGTGGCAGCGATGGCATTGAGAAAGAAGTCGCGCAAGGGCGGCACGCCCGAGCAGGAGAGCGCCGAGGCGCTTCTCGAGGGTGCGGGAGCGATCGCCGAGGAGGCGGGCGTGCTCGCAAAGGAGGCGATCCTCGACGGCGGTGCAGCCGAGGTGGCTGCCGCGGCCGGCAAGGGGAAGCGCAGGCGCCCAGGCCGCTTCCTGCTGCTGCTCGCATTCGGCGCGCTCCTGGCGCTGGTGCTCAGCTCCGGTCTGCGCTCGAAGGTGCTCGACCTGATGTTCGGTGCCGAGGAGGAGTTCGACTACACCTCCACCACGAGCCCGGCCACCCCCGCCCCGGCGGGCGCGGCGGCCTGAGCGCGGCACCCCGGAGAGCGTGATGAGCTCCGTTGGTGTCCGGTCGGCGGCGCCGCCCCCACAGGACAGTGGGGAGAGCCCGCCGGCGGACGCCAAGGCACGCCCGCTCTCCGGCGAGAAGGCCCAGCGCATCGTCGACGCGATGCGCAACAGCGTCGCCAAGCGCGGCACGGCAGGCTCGACGTTCGATCACGTCGCCCGCGAGGCCGGCGTCTCCCGCGGTCTGCTGCACTACTACTTCGGCACCAAGGAGCGCCTGCTGGTCGAGGCCGTGCGACGCGACGCCGAGCTGCGCCTGGAGATGCTCGAGCAGCGGCTGTCCGCGGCAACGAGCGCCGGCGACTTCATCGCGCTGATGGCGCAGGACCTGCAGCAGGGACTGACCGACGACCCAGACTTCGTCACGCTGATCTTCGAGCTGTTCACGCTCGGGCGGCGCCACCCTGACATCGCCGTGGAGTACGCGGACCTGATGCGCCGCACCAGGGACAAGGTCTCCGGCATCCTGCGGGACGCTGAGAGCAAGGGGGTCGTGCGCCTGAACGCATCCCCGGAGGCGGTCACCGAGGTGCTCTTCTCGATCGGCGACGGCTTCGCGCTGAGGATCCTCAGCGAGCCCGACCGCGACTTCAGCGAGTCGATGGCCGCGGCGATGGCGTGTGCGCAGGCCCTAGTGACCGATTGACGCACCTATAATCGGCGGTCAATGCCGATCTACGAGTACAGGCGACCGGACGGGACCACGTTCGAACTGCGCCAGAGCTTCAGCGACGAGGCGCTCACCGTCGACCCCGATACCGGCGTCCCGGTCGAGCGGGTGCTGCACGCGCCCGCCGTCCACTTCAAGGGCAAGGGCTTCTACAACACCGACTACGGCACACGCAGCCGCAACCGCGAGACGGCGGCGGCCGCCGAGAAGTCCAAGGACAAGCCGAGCGAGAAGTCCTCGTCGGAGAAGCCCGCGGGCTCTGAGAAGCAGGGCTCGAAGGCGAAAGCGGATTCGGGGTCCAAACCGAAGGACGCCGCCGGGCCCGTCGCAGCGAAGAGCTGAGCCGCGCTCAGCCGCTCATGAAGCGCGCGACGTCCGCACGCTTCGCAGCTTCTGAGATCGTCAGCGCTTCAGAACCGTCCGGCAGCGTCACCTGTCCCGTCGGGGTCATCACCCTTGTCGGGGGCGTGCCGCCGACCGCCAGTGCACCGAACAGGCCCAGCAGTTCGGTGCCGCTCATGTCGGAGATGATCGCCGGCGGCGTGTTCCACGCGATCCACGGCAGCCGCACGAAGCTCGAGAGCGAGAACAGCCGGCTCTTCATCGCGTTGAACAGCGCCTGCTGGTGTTCCTCGCGGTTGAGGTCGTTCTGGGTCGGCGCGCAGAGGTTCTCGCGGGTGCGAGCCAGGGCGAGCGCCTGCCTCCCGTCGATGTGATGGGTGCCGGCGGGCAGCCTGAGCGTGTAGCCGCCGTTGCTGAAACCGCCGTCGATGCGAGAGATGACGCACCCTCCCGTGTAGTCGACGCCGCCCATCGAGTCGATCAGCTGCGGGAAGTTTTCGAAGTTGACTTCCACGACGTGGTTGATCGGGATGCCCAGCCACCGCTTGATCACAGCCACCGACAGCGCCGGGCCACCGAATGCGTGCGCCGCGTTGATCTTCTGGGCGCCGTGCCCGGGAATTTCGACGACGGTATCCCGCGGTATCGACATGCGCGCCGAGTGCCCGCCGCCGGTGCGGATCAGCATGATCGTGTCCGAGCGGCCCGGGCCCGTCGTTTCGGCCCCCGGTTCCTTGCTGTTCTTCGGCCTGCGGTCGGACCCGAGTACGAGGATGTTGCTCGCCGACGTGAGCGGGAAGCCCGAGGGGTCTAGGACGGCGCTCACATCGCTCGGGAGCGGCGTGCGGTTCACCTGCGAGCTGAGCAGGAACAGCACCAGCGACAGCAGCAGCCAGCCGCCGATCGCCGCGAACACGCCGACGATCACGCGGCGTTTGCTCAGCCGCAGGCGCCGGCCGTGGGCCGTCCCCGGCGCGGCCGGGACCCGCGCGGCCCCGCCCGCCCGGGCGCCGCTCGCGTCGGCGCCCAGGTCCTCGCCGTCGCCGGCGAGGATCCGCCTGCGCGCGCGGTAGCGGGTGTACTGCGGCTGGTCGTGGTCGGCGGGCATTGCGCGGACCCTATATTTGCGTGATGACTCCACCCGAGGCGCCGGTCGGGCGACTGATGGTCTGCCCGACCCCGATCGGCAACCTCGAGGACGTGACGTTGCGGGTGCTCCGCACCCTCTCCAGCGCCGACGTGGTCGCGTGCGAGGACACGCGCCACACGCGGATCCTCCTCGACAGGCACGGCATCACCGCGCGGCTGCTCAGCATCCACGAGCACAACGAACGCGCCAGGGCGCAGGAGCTGAGCGGGCGCATCGCGGCGGGCGAGACGGTCGCGCTCGTCTCCGACGCCGGGATGCCGCTCGTCTCCGACCCGGGCTTCGCGCTCGTGCGCGGCTGCATCCAGGCCGGACTTCCGGTCGAGGTCCTCCCGGGCCCCTCGGCGGTGATCACGGCGCTCGTCGCGTCGGGGCTCCCCGCGGCGAGCTGGCGGTTCGTGGGTTTCCTGCCGCGCGGCGCCGGCGAACTTCGCGCGCTGATCGCGGGCGCCGCCGACACGCTCGTCGCGTTCGAGTCGCCACGGCGCCTGGCGGCGACACTCGAGCTGATCGCGCAGCAGGACCCGGACAGGCCCGTCGCCGTCTGCCGGGAGCTGACCAAGCTCCACGAGGAGATCCGCCGCGGCGGCGCCGGCGAGGTTGCCGAGCACTACCGCGAGGCGGGCGCCCGCGGCGAGGTCGTGCTCGTCGTCGGGGCGGCTGCCGCCGGGCAGGCGGACCACGAGGCGGCGATCGCAGCGCTGAGGGAGATCGTCGCCGCCGGAGCGAGGGCCAGGCCCGCCGCGGCGGCACTCTCGCGGCTGACGGGCGTGCCCGCGAACGAGCTCTACCGCGGACTCCTCGCGGACGGCCAGTAGCCTGAGGCCACGATGACCTCCTTCTATGTGACCACGCCGATCTACTACGTCAACGCTGCCCCGCACCTCGGGCACGCCTACACGACGATCGCCGCCGACGTGATGGCTCGCCACCACCGCCAGCGGGGCGAGGAGGTGTTCTTCCTCACCGGCACCGACGAGCACGGCGAGCCCGTCGCGGACGCGGCGCATGCGCTCGGGATCGAGCCCCAGGAGCTCGCGGACCGCAACGCCGAGCGCTTCCGGGCCCTCGCGCCGCAGCTCAGCGCGAGCAACGACTTCTTCATCCGCACCACCGATCCCGAGCACGAAGCGGTCGTGCAGAGCGTGCTCTCGCGCGTGCGCGAGAACGGGTTCGTCTATGAGGGGACCTACGAGGGCTGGTACTGCCCGCGCTGCGCCGACTTCAAGGCCGAGGCGGACATCGATCCCGGCAACCGCTGCCCGATCCATCACATCGAGCTCACGCGCGAGCAGGAGGACAACTACTTCTTCCGCCTGTCGGCGTTCCAGGAGCGCCTGGAGGAGCTCTATGAGCGCAGCCCGGACTTCGTCGCGCCGCGCACCCGCTACAACGAGGCGCTCTCGTTCATACGCTCGGGCCTGCGCGACATCCCGCTGACACGTCACAAGCTGACCTGGGGGGTGCGCGTCCCGTGGGATCACGAGCACGTCTTCTACGTCTGGTTCGACGCGCTTCTGAACTACTACAGCGCACTCTCATACGCACCCACCCCGGCCGGCTTCGCGCCCGGCGGCGGCGACCTCACCGAGCGTGTCTGGCCTGCGACCTACCACCTGATCGGCAAGGACATCCTGCGCTTCCACGCCGTCTACTGGCCGGCGATGCTGATGGCCGCGGACATCGAGCTGCCCGAGCACATCTTCGTGCACGGCTTCCTGCTGATGGACGGCGAGAAGATGAGCAAGTCGCTCGGCAACGTCCTGGACCCGTTCGAGGTGATCGAGCGCTTCGGCACCGACGCTCTGCGCTTCTACCTGCTGCGTGAGGTGCCGTTCGGCCAGGACGGGTCGGTCTCCACGGCGTCCTTTGAGCTGCGCTACGAGAGCGAACTCGCGAACGAGCTGGGCAACCTCGCGAGCCGCTCGATCGCGATGATCGCCCGCTACCGCGACGGGGTGCTCCCGGCCGGCGACCTCGATCCGGAGCTGGCGGCGGACTTCGAGGGCCTCACCGAGAGCTTCTGCGCGCACATCGACAGGGCCGAGCTGACGGTCGCGCTGGAGTCCGTGTGGGAGCGCGTGCGCCGCCTGAACCGCTATGTCGAGGAGCAGGCGCCGTGGCGCGTGGCGAAGGAGGAGGGCCGCGAGCAGGACCTCGATCGTGTGCTGCGCACCCTCGCCGAGGGGCTGCGCACCGTCACCGTGCTGCTCTGGCCATACCTCCCGCACAGCTGCGAGAAGCTGCTCGCCGGCCTCGGCGCGGCGGAGCTCTCGCTGCAGGGAGCGGCGCTCGGCCCGGGCCACGTCTCGAGTGTCAGCGCGATCCCGTCCCTGTTCCCGAAGGAGAGCCAGGCTAAGGCATGATCGACTCGCACACCCACCTGGACCTGTGCGAGCAGCCGAACAGCGAGCTCGTCGCCGCAGCGGCCGCCGTGGGCGTGACGCGGATCCTCACCGTGGGGATCGACGGCTCAGCCTCGCGGGCGGCGCTGGCAGCGGCTGAGGACTTCCCGCAGGTCTACGCCGCCGTCGGGCGCCACCCGAACGCCGCGACCGGGTTCGACGACGCAGACCTCGCGGAGCTCGAGGCGCTGGCAGCGCACGAGCGCTGCGCGGCGATCGGCGAGAGCGGGCTTGACTTCTACCGCGACGGTGCGCCGCGCGCCGACCAGCAGCGCGCGTTCGCGGCGCAGATCCACCTGGCCCGCGAGAGCGGCAAGCCGCTGGTCATCCACTGCCGCGACGCCGAGGACGAGACGCTCGCCCAGCTCGCTGCGGAAGCGGACGGCGTGAGCGTCGTGATGCACTGCTTCTCGATGCCCGACCGGCTGGAGGAGTGCGTCCAGCGGGGCTACGCGCTGTCGTTCGCCGGCAACGTCACCTACCGCAGCGCCGCGGACCTCGCGGCCGCCGCGGCGCGCGCCCCCGAGGACCTGCTGCTCGTCGAGACCGACGCGCCGTACCTCGCTCCCGTGCCCGAGCGCGGACACCCCAACCAGCCGGCGTTCGTCGCGCACACGCTGGCGTTCATCGCCGGCCTGCGCGGAG
>Ga0209698_10000742_pt1 | contig 37325 bp, 28 predicted proteins | sample LitLauG_LLR_2012_FD_187203 | JGI IMG/M metagenome (GOLD analysis project Ga0209698, IMG submission 187203) | Freshwater sediment microbial communities from Pennsylvania, USA - Little Laurel Run_MetaG_LLR_2012 (SPAdes) (version 2) | ecosystem: Environmental > Aquatic > Freshwater > Creek >... | reverse complement strand
CCTCCACGCACCCTTTTACACGCCTGCGGTTTCCGGGGTTTCCTGCCCGGCAAAGAAACGCCACGGGACATCTGCCAGGCACTCGCCTTCGGCTTTGCCAACGCGATACGTGTCCTGCGTGTACAGACAGATCTTGCCATCGAGATCGACGACCTGCGGATGGAGGGAGAAGATCATGTTTTCCTCCAGCGGGACATCAGTGTGGGCGCCGATCGCGGGATATTCGAGCATGGTGGTGCCGATCGAGTGACCCGACAAGTGTCCCAACGCGAAGTCGTGCTTCGCAAAAGTCTCGGCGACCACCCGATGGACGTTGCTGGCAAGTTCGCCGGCCCTCATCTTCTTGCGGGCCGCTTCGAGAGCCAGCGGGTAAGCGTCCGCCATCTTTTGTGTGGTCGCGCTGGGCTTGCCGCGGAGCAAGGGACGAGAAAACTCGACCCAGTACCCGCCAGCGCCGGTCACTTCCAGCGAGTACAGCAAAAGATCATTCGCTTCGACGATTCGATGACCGGGCACCTTGAAGTATGCGTTCGCCTGGCCGTGCTCACCGGAAAGGAGAATATTCATCATGCGCGGACCTGCGCCGCGGGCGAAAAAGCGCTCGACCGCCGGCGCCATGATTTGCGCCTCGGTCTTGCCGGGCTGGTAGGCGCCCACCAACGCCCAGAATCCGTCAAGAATAATGTCCATCGCGTCGCGCACTTCGGCGAGTTCTTCCTCGCTCTTGACGGCGCGGGCCATGTCGAACTGCGTGTCGAATGAAACCAGTTCCAGAGATCCGCTGGCAAGTTCGCGGTAGTCACGCACGGCCATCACGAAGTTCATGCCGTAAACACCGAGGCGTTTCCATCGCCGTTCGATGGCCTTGTCCCGAATCCACTTCCCGGGAACCTCGGGCCAGACATGGTCCTTCACCCAGGGCTTGCTTTTGTCGCCGATCCAGCGGGCCTCGCGCGGGAAAACTAGAGTTGGGTCACCTTGCAGCGGAAAGAGAACGTACACATATCGATGGACGATCTCAAACCCCGACATGTAAAGAACTGCGCCCTCGAACCCGGCATATTGGTTGCCGCACACGAGCAGCGCGTCCACACCCTCCTTCTCCATGCGCGAGCGGACGTTCTTGTAGCGGCGTTCAATTTCTGGCTTGCTTGGCAAATTCGACCTCGATGTTTATGAATCGATTCCGCAAAGTTCCGCGGCCGTCAATGCATAAATTCTGGTGATGTCGACCAGCGTCTGAATCTTTACCTTTTCGCCTTCCTTGTCGCGGGGACCACTGGAAGGCCCGTAGTTCACCGTCTCAACGCCGTAACGGCTGAGCACGCTTGCATCCGAGCACCACGTGACCACCTCTCGCTCCGGCTGCTTGCCCAGGACCCGTTCATGATTCGCCTCGATGGCCCGGATCATTTCGTGCCCGCCGTCGATACGCGCACCGGGGACGGAGACATAGGACTCGAACTCCAGACCCCAGTCCGGATGCTGCTTTTCCAGCTCCAGAAACAAACTCTGCACCTCACGGCGCGCTTCGTTCATGGGGATAGTCGGTGGAACGCGCACATCGAGGAACAGGTCCGTCTTTTCCGGAGTGCGGCTCGCCCGCCAGGCATGGCCTCCCCGGATCCCGCCCAGATTGACGATGGCCTTCTTCCCTCCATACGACGCTTTCCTTTCCCAACCCGCAATCCACTTCAGAATCGGGTCTATCAGTACATGCATCCGGCGAATTGAATTCATCTCTTCCCGGCCTTCGCAGAACGCGGTGTGGACGTAGATGCCGGTGCACGAGATACGAACCCACATGGATCCGAAGTGCTCAAGCACGAGGTGCATGTCCGTGGGCTCACCCAGGATGCACATGTCCGGCAGGACTCCGTGGTTCACCAAGTAATGAGTGCCGAAGCCGTAGCCGCGGTATTCCTTGCCCTTGAACTCGCCCCACTGCGTCTTTTCGATCTCGCCCGCGACGGCCGCAACCACGACATCGCCCTTCAGCCGAACCCCTGCTCGCTGCAACGCTTTCACCGCATGCGTGTAGCAGACCAGGGCCCCCTTCATGTTGTAGATTCCGAGTCCGTAGATGAATCCATTCTTGACGACGGCATTCGGCTTGTAGCCGAGGCCAGTCAGAAAATCCTCGCGCCCGCTGTTCGACGTGTCCATGTGTCCGTTGAACATGAGGTTCCTGCCGCCGCCGCTGCCGATCCAGCGCCCCACCACATTGGCACGGCCTTCTTCCACCTCCTGCCACGTAACATGCAAGCCGATCTGCTCGAGAGCGCTCTGCATGTATTGCGCCATCTGGAGTTCTTCGCCGGTGGGGCTGGGGATGTTGATCACGTCGCAAGCCATCGCGACGATCTCCTCTTCCTTCACCTCCGCGAGAATCTTCTCCACCAGGTTCGCGTCCAGGCTCGGCCTTTCTTTCTTCACGGTGGGCAAGTCTCCATTCTTCTTTCCTGATACTCAATGGCGATAGGCCAGCCGAAAATCGTCGGGATCAGAGCAAAGTTTCTCGTTGCCGTTCGCGGTGATGTGGAAGTTGTCTTCCAGGCGCAAACCTCCGCCACCGGGCCAGTAAATTCCGGGCTCGATGGCCAACACCATCCCTTTCTTCATCGTTCCCGTGCCCGCCTGGTGCGCGTACGGGGGCTCATGCGCGCGAGCGCCCACACCATGACAGATCGGATGGGAGGGCTGTCCAGGATAGCCACCTTCAGCAATCCGCGCGCGGACTAGTCGGTCCAACTCCGGGAAGCCAGCTCCATCCCGCGAGAACGCCGCCGCTTCGTTGAACACCTTCAACAACAACTCCAGCAGCTTCTGATACTCGGGAGTCAGTTCCCCCGGACAAGCGTTCTTGGTCAGATCGGTCCAGTACCCGTCGGCGCAGACCCATATTTCAAACAAAGTCGGCTCGTTTTTCTGAATCGGGCGATCGCCGGTGGCGGTGAAGGTAGCAATTCCCTTCCCCGACCACACGAGCGTAAACGCGCGCGCCATCTCAACCTTTCCTTGGTAGCCCACACCCAATCCATGGACGAATCCTTCATACATGCCACCGACTTCACTCTCCTTCATGCCCGGCTTCATGTGTTCGCGCGTATAGTCCATCGCCAGCGCAGCCAGTTCGTTCGCCAAGCGCATGCGCTCAATTTCCTGGGGAGTCTTGATGGCCCGGGCTTCACTCAGCAGAGGGGTGGCGTCCACCACTTGCCCAGAGACCTTTCGGAACGAGTCGAAGAAGAACTGCGTCGGAGTAGTGGGTTCGCCCACCATCCGATCGGCACTCTGAGTTCCCATGTTGAGTTCGACCGCGACCTTATCTGTTAGGCCTCGGTCCTTGAGCACTTGAAGCGCAAGGTCAAGCGACCGAAAGGATGGCGGGCGGGGGTCTCGTTCGTCATACCCTTTAAAAAGCCGTAAGTCTTGTGTCCAGGAGTTTCGCTGCACATCCGCCAGCTGAGGTTCCAGCACGATGAGCGTTGGGTCTCCCTGCTGCGGAAACACTACCGCGTCGTAGCCCTTCATGCACCAGTAGTTGGTGAGATAAAGGACGTTGTCGGGCGCGCGGACGACGAGCGCACTGAGGTCCTGGTCTTTCATCATGCTCCGGACCCGGTTCAGTTTCGACTCATCCATTGGCCAAGCCATGACTGTTCCCTGAGATCAGTTTTTTCCGGCGCTCTCGTGCCCGACTACCGGATGGTTCTCGTCCCTAAAATTCCAACCAGCTTCTTTTCCCCGTATCAGACGGTAAACCGCAGCGTGTAGCGGAGCTGGCGCGCCCACACGTTGCGCCTCGCGGGCAATCGCGCCGCTGAGGAAATCGACTTCCGTGGGCGATTGCTGGCGCACATCGGTCAACATTGACGGGGGATGATTCGTCATGGCGCCAATCTTGTTCATCTCCCAGGGGTCTTCATGAAGTTCAATCCCTGCGGCTGCAGCCACGCTCTTTCCTTCGTCAATTAATGCGTGCAACAAATGTCCCAGGTCGCCGAATTCTTTTTGTGCCGCAAAATGCGGAGAATGCGGAAGCGCTGTCAGAGCTGATACACCGTTGACTGACGCGTTGAAAATTAATTTCGACCACTGCGCCGGACGCGCGTCTCTCAGCGCCTCTGCTTTGAGACCGCTCTTCACCAGCAAGTCTGCAGTTTCTTCCACAACGCCAAACGGCGTCTGCCGAGGTTCAAATGGTCCAAGCCATGTGGCTGTATCCAGTTCGAGTTGCACGTGCGTGTCGCTGTGCCGTGTTCCACTCATGAATGTCGTTCCACGGATCACATAGCCTCGGGTATGTTCGGCGAGAATCTCTTCGCTCCCCAAACCGTTCTGCGCAGAAACCAGCGCGCCCCGATCAAATCGAGTTCCGACCTGGGCTATCGATTGCTCGACCTGCGTTGCCTTGGTCGCGACGATGCCCAGATCGAAGTCCGGCAAGTCCGCAGGATCCGTCGTGGCCCGTAACGACGAAAAGAAGTTGTGCGTTCCTGACACGCGCAAACCCTCGCGATTCAGGACATCGGCATGATCCCTGCGTCGGACCAGCGCCCAAACCTCGGCGACCCGCGCCAGATGCACGGCGTATAGACTTCCGATCGCCCCGCACCCGATGATGCAAACGCGCTTCATTCGCTCGCGCTACGCTCGCCGCTCTACTTTCACGATGTTGTCTGCTCGGCCTATCTCTCCTTTGAGCGCTCGAAACAGGCTGTCGGGATTATTGAACGAGTCGTCAATGATGATTCCCTTATCGAACAGAGCATCTTGCAGAGCCGCCGAGATCGTGTGGACGGGCGCGGCCCCACCCTCTCCCATGCCTTTGGCGCCACTGTAACTGTGGGGCGACGGCGTTTCGATATGGCCGTATTTCACCGACGGCATGTTCATCGCCGTGATGGGAATGTAATCGCTGAAAGTGCTCGTCATCATGTTTCCCACCGCGTCGTAGACACAAGTCTCCAGCAGCGCGGCCCCGATCCCATGGGCCGTCGCACCGTACACCTGCCCTTCCACGATCGGCGGATTGATGACTGTGCCGCAGTCGTCGACCGCAACGTAGTCCAGGATCTTCGGAATGAAAGTCTCCCGGTCGATCTCCACCACCGCGATGTGCAGTTGCGATGCATAGGTCATCGTCAAATTGCCATATTTCTTTTTTACGTCGGGCACCTTGAACGGCGCCCGCCAGATGTACCGGCAATTCAGAGTCACGTCGTGCATTTCGACGGGGAGCACCGCGCTATTTACGTTGACGATGTTCGCCAGGCCCCAGTAGTTGATCGACTTGCCATTGTTTTTCGATCGAATTTCAGGCCCTTGGGCTCCGACGCCGAACTCAAGCTCTTCTTCTTTACTTTCGAGCACGAAAGAGGCGAGACGCTTCATCTCGGCCTTCAGTTTTTGCGCCGCACCGTGAACCGCCGACAAGCCCGAGACAGCAAACTGGCTGGCGTAGGTGCCAGAGAATCCCGTGTGCACGTTACGCTCGGTGTCGAAACCGGTACGCACGGTTACGAAATCGGGATTGATATTGAGTACGTCAGCCACCACCTGGGCCGCCGTGGTCTCGTGCCCCTGTCCTTGCGGGCACGATCCGACCGCCACCACCACTTCCCCGTAGATATCGAGCTTGCAATTCGCGCCTTGAGAGTTGCCAGAGAAGGGCGCTCCCGGATTCACGATCTGCGACTGCCCGAAGTTGTTGGTGCCGGAGTCGAGCGTGGTCCCGATGCCGATCCCGAGCATCCGCCCTTCCTTGCGCGCCTCAGATTGATTTTTCTTCCACGCCTCCCATCCGATCAGGTCCTTGGCTACCGCCAGCATCTTCGGGTAATTCCCCGAGTCGTAGACGCAACCGTTCGGCGTGGTATATGGGAATTCTTCCGGGCGGATGTAATTGCGCAGCCGCATCTCGTCGGAGGGAATTCCCAGTTCGTGCGCACAGATATCGACCACGCGCTCCAGGAACCACAGGTGCTGCATGCGCGAGTAGCCGCGATTGGGGCCGACCGGGCACTTGTTCGTCACCGCCTGGCTGAAGTCGATGCGCGCATTCTTGAACCGATATACGCCCGGGAACACCTGGGACCAGATCACGCAGCCCAGGGGCTCGTAGCGCGGATACGCGCCGCAATCGTCGATGTGACGCGAAGTGATGGCCGTGATCACAGCGCTCTTGTCCAGCGCCACACGCGTATCACGGAAAGTGCGTTCGTTCCCGTGGGCGCTCGAAATCATGTGCTCGGAGCGTGTTTCGACCCACTTGACAGGACGTCCTCCAGCTTTCTTCGAAGCGAGCGCGCACACGGCCATCTGCGGATAGCTGGTGATCTTGATGCCGAAACTTCCGCCGATATCGGAAGTCTGCACGCGGATCCGGTCGATGTGAACGCTGAGATGGGCGGCCAGAAACTGGATGGCGAATGATGGAAAAGAGTTATTGCACCAATAATAGATGCGCTCGTCTTTCGGGTCCCACTGCGCTATGACTACGTTGTTTTCGAGTGGCGTGCTGGAGAAGCGGTGGAAGTGCATGCGGTCGATCTCGACCACCGAGGCAGCCTCGCGAAACGCCTTCTCAACATCTCCATACTCGAACACTCCCTGCCACACCTGGTTCGTACCGGCTTGCTCATGGAGGATGCTGGCATCGGTCAGCGCCTGCTCTGCATCCACGACCGGATCGAGTTCCGCGTACTCGACTTGCACCGCCTCCGCCCCGTCGTCCGCAAGCCCGGAAGAAACCGCCACCACCGCCGCGACCGGCTCACCCTGATATCGAACCTTGGAAACTGCTATGGGATAATCCTGAATTTTGCCGCCGGGATCGGGCGCAATCTGAATAAAGGGTTGCGTGTGTGCAGCAATCTCGGAACCGGTCAGCGTACAAATCACGCCTGGTATCTTGTCTGCCTCTGAGGTATCGATGCTGACAATGTTCGCGTGCGCATAGGAAGACCGCACAAACCGCAGATAGAGCATTGCGCGCAGCTTGATGTCGTCGGCAAACTTGCCACGTCCACGCAGGAGGCGGTCCTCCTCCTTGCGCGGCACCGCCTTACCGACCCAGCCTTTTCCGTCGACGCTCACACCGCGCTCCCGCTTTCAGTCACATTGTTGTGCAGGGCGGCCTGCAACCCGTTAATGAGCTTCTGCACCTGCTTCTTGCCGAGCGGTTCCAACAATCCTCCGGAGACAGACGTAAGGCGGCCGAAGACCTGCGCCTCTCCCTGCCACGCAACCTTGGTGCCGCTTTCCACGGACACCAGGTCAAAGGTCGCAACCATGCTGACATTGCCGCCCGCCACACTGCCTTGCCCCTTGTACTGCGCACGGCTGGGACGCTGCGATTCGGCCAGATGCAACTTCACGCTGGCGACACCTTTGATATAGGAAACACCCACATTCACCTGGACTGTGAAGTGCTCCGGATCCTCCACCGTAACCCCGCGAAACTCCGGCAACAGGGGGCAGAACTTGTTGGGATCCGTGAGGAATGCATAGACATCCTCCGGCCCGCGCTGCACTTCAAACTCGCCGGCAAACTTGATCGGCACGTTCTATACCCCTTTCATATTCTGGCTTGCCTGCCGAATCGCCTTGAAGATGTTTTGATATCCGGTGCAGCGACAGGTGTTTCCCGCGATGGCTTTGCGGATATCGGTTTCGCTCGGGTCCGGATTCTTTGTGACCAGCTGAAAAGTCGAGAGCATCAAGCCCGGCGTACAGTAGCCGCATTGCAGGCCGTAGGAATCTCCGAAGGCCTTCTGAATCGGATGGAGTTGACCATCTTTTTCCAGTCCTTCTACGGTCAGGATCTCGGCGCCGTCTGCCTGCACCGCAAACATGGTGCACGACTTCACCGCCGCACCATTCATCAGGACGGTGCACGCCCCGCAATACGTCGTGTCGCACCCAACATGCGTGCCGGTCAGATCCAGTTCTTCGCGCAGCAGTTCGACCAGCAACATGCGGGGTTCCACCGTCACCGAGTGCGGCTTGCCGTTCACCTTCAGATGGATCGCAACCTTCTCGACCGTTTCAGGCATAAATGTGACTGACCTCGACGCGCTGGCCACGCGCCCGCTGCGCGGCCGCTTCAATCGCCCGCTTCACCAGGGCAGCGACCAACGCCTTCTTATATTCCGCTGACCCGCGCATATCCGGCTGGGGATCTGCTGCTTCACGCGCCGCTTCCATCGCTGCAGCCAGCGTTTTGCCAGAAATAGTGTGCCCGCCCAAAGCTGCCTCCGCTTGCGAGACTCGCACCGGCACTAAACCCACGCAGCCCAGAACAATCGCGGCGTCTTTACAGACTTCTCCCTCCATCGTCAATTGGACAGCCGCGCTGGCCGTCGGATACACCGGGGCCGAACGCTTGAACGCCAGGTAGGCGCCGCCGCTCCCTTTCTCGGGCATCTCAACAGCGACCTCGCGTATTAGTTCGTCATGCGCCAAAGCGGTGGTGTAGGCATCCGTGATGAATTCCGAGAGAGGAATGGTGCGCTCGCCCCTCGGACCTAGACAGCGGAGTTCCGTCTTCTGAGTCAGCAGAACCGTGGCCCAATCGCCGCTCGGGTCTGCTTCCGCCAGAGAGCCCCCGATGGTACCGCGATTGCGGATCTGTACGTCCGCAATTCCTGCTGCACAGTCATGGAGAATCGGGATCCGGTCGGCGATGGTAGATTTCTCGATGTCGGCGTGACGGGTGAGGGCACCGAAGCACAATGCTCCGTTCTCTTCTTTTATATAGGTGGTCCCTGGAACAAAGTTCAAATCCACCAGATGCGTGGGGTTCGCAAAGCGCAACTTCATGAGCGGAATCAGGCTCTGGCCGCCGGCGAGCAGCTTGGCCTCTTCGCCGAGCTGGGCAAGCATCGTCGCCGCCTCGGTCAGCGAATTCGCTCGATGATAGTGAAATGATCGCGGGTACATCGGTGCTTTCTTGCCTCCGAAGCGTGGAGCGCGGACACTCTCGTCCACGCCGCGCAGCGCCGGTGCCGTAGACGCACGGACAAGAGTGTCCGAGCTACACGACAGCTCGTCTTATGTCGTCGAACGAATGAATCCCCATGCTAATACTGCCAGGGAAACCGTAACCAGTCCCGACCCAAGAATCGCCAGCGCCGCCGCCCAAATCGCGCCGTGGCTCACCGTCTGCAAAATAACGCCCAGAGGGAAAACAAGCGAACCCGTGAACAGGGCTGCCGCAATCCATGTTAGTAAGCGTTCTTCGAGAGCCACGCCATCCAATGTCGCACCCAGGACAATCATCAGCATCGCCAGCCCGATCCAGTGCGAGTGGACATCGACCTGCCGAACATAGTCGTACTTGGTTGACGCATACACATCGACGGCACGATCCGCCTCAGGAGCATTTCCTTCGGCGCCCCGCACAAACGCCTGCGCCAGTGAGCCACCCATCCGATCCAGTGTCTGGTGCTCGATGAAGACGGCATAGTGTAAACCGTAAAGCATGCCGAGCACGGCCAGCGAGATTCCTCCGAACACCAGCAGCTTGCGGGCACTACTCATCGGGTGGCTCCCGACGCCGCATCCAGGCTGCCGCTGTAGCGGAGCACACCCACCAGCATTCCCGTGAGACCCACAATCACCAGCAAGCCGCCCAAATCTGCAATGCCGCCCGCCAACAGGCCCAGATTCAATTCAAGCAATACGAAGACCGGAAGGACGATCGAGCCGATCAGCAACACAATCACCCACCGTCGCTTCCAGTTGTCGCTCAGCTGCACGTAGGGCTGCACGAACGACAGTAGCATAGCCAGAAGGCCGAACTCGATCAGGTGAGAATGCGCCGCGATTTTGACCGCTCTCTCCGCTGCCAGCGATCCATAATCCGCCACCGCTACGACGGTGCCGCCCTGCCCCGCAGCTGCGCGATCGAGCATCGTCTTCAAGATTCCCGCTTCGCGAGCTTCGTGCCGGTATAGATCGAAGCCGGCATACCAGGCCCCGTAAAGAAACCCAAGGAGCACCAGAACAATTCCGCCGCCCATCAGCGCGCGACGCTCCCACGTCCGGTCTGTAGGCAGTGCTGGTTCGCCAGCGTTGCGGTGGTCGCGCAGAAACATCCACAGGCCCCAGGTCTCTCCAATCAGCACCACGATCAATACGACCCCGGCGCTGTCCGCCAGCACACTGGCCCAGCCGATCGAGGCAAAAGGACTGTAAGCCAGACCGACGTAGTGAATTAAGAAAATGCCTACTGGCAGGAACAGCCCGCCGCTGACGAACCATCCTGCCAGTAGCTTCTTACGTTTCGGGGAAAGCGCCACGTAAGGTTGGATGAGTGCCAAAAGTATCGCCAAGTATCCCGCATCCGTCATGTGCACGTGCGCGTCGACCTTGGTTCCATGATCCTCAAGCAGCCCGCCAAGATGCTCGAAGATCTGCTTCACCGCGAGTGCATTCCCTGCCCGGACAGCCTCGGTCGCAGCGAGGAGGGTCTGGCCGGTTTGCCCGCCGTTCTGGTGCAGCACAAACACAGCGAAAATATCTCCAAACAGCATGCCGCCAGCAATCAAGGCGATGCCGCCAAAAATCAAAAGCCGGCGCGAGCTCATAGGCGCGAACGTCGCAGCGATCTGGGCCGGCATTACTTGAGTGGACATTTTGATCTAAGGGTTGCAAGAATCATGAGCAAGCGTTTCAATCCGCGGCCGCCGTGGGCACTGCGCTTCGAAATACCGGCATCACATGTTGCGCAAACAGTTGCTGCGTCTTGATGCTCTTCCAATGTTCGATACCGCCGAAATTGGAAACGATCGCCAATTCACCGATGCCGCCCTTGGCTTGCAGGCCCTGGACTTGCCGGACGATCTTCTCCGGCGTACCAATAAATCCGATCTCCTGTTCCACAATTTCCTCGTAGGTCAGCTTCGTCAGCGACTCCAGCGCGCCACTCGCATAGAAACCGTAGCCCTTGGCACGCAGTTCTGCCTTCTTGGCTTCATCCTGAAGAGACTCCACTGGGGAAGCATTGAATGCCAGAAAGTTGAGCAACGCCTGTTCCACCTCGCGCCGAATGGTCTTCTCATCCTCGTCGATGTAGACCGGCCGGATGTAGACGATGTCCGGTTCGTGGCCATGCTCCGCGCAAGCTTTCTTGTACAGGTTGAGTGGCGCCTCCAGCATTTTCCAGGGCAGCAGGGGAGGCACGAAAATTCCCCATCCCTTTTCCCCTGCCATCTGGTAGGTGATGTCGCTCGTCCCCCCGGTGTAGAACTTCGGATGCGGCTTCTGGACCGGTCTTGGCACCACCGAGACGTCTTTCACTTTGTAATACTGACCGTCGTAGGAAAACGTCTCCTTGGCGAACGCTAACTCGAGAATGTCGACCGCTTCGTTGTACCGCGGACGGCTTTCCTCCAAAGGCAGCGCGGACGGCCCAAACAGCCAGGCATGTCCGCGTCCTAGACCGCATTCCAGACGGCCGTTGGTCAGGATGTCGGTTTCCGCGATCATGCCCGCCAGCCGCATCGGATTTTCCAGAGGCAGGGTATGGAGCGCGGTTCGAAAGCGGATTCGCCGGGTTCGCTGCGCGGCCGCCGCAAACATCGCGAGCGGGTTTGCCGAGATCGAAAACTTCTGGAAGAAGTGATGATCGATCACGGAATACACGTCGAACCCCGCTTCATCGGCGTGTTCGATCTGCCGCATGATCTCCCAGGTCATGTCGTAATGCGACTTGCCCGGTGGTGTCTGGATTTCGCAGTAAATCCCGAATCGCATGTGCCTTCGTCCCGTTACTCCGTTTCCAGCTACCAGGTGAACCGGAGCGCTAACTGAATCTGGCGCGGATTGAAGATTGACCGAGGAGTTCCATACGAGGGGTTTGGCGATCCCTCTTTGTACAAGGGCCCGGTTCCACAATAGGTCACACCGCCCGCTGGGCAAAAGTCGGAGGCTCCATAGGCGGTGTTGTAGTAATTCACATTCAGCGTGTTCAATAGGTTGAACGCTTCCGCCAAGGCCTGCAGGTGAAGCTTTTCGCCGAGTGCAAAGGTCCGGGAGATCCTGAGGTCTACACTCTGATACGTATCACCCTTGAAGGTGTTCCGAGCCTCAATACCGACGCGATCGTTGTTTCCGAATATGTCGCCATTGGCATCAAAGCCGGCAAACTTGGTAAAGTAGTGTGGCGTTTGCAGGCTCACGATCATGCCCAACTCCCAGTTGTTCGCGAGCGCATTCATGTGAGTCGGCCCGGCAAACGTGGCGTTGCCCACAAAGCGATGCGCGACATGATCGGCAGAGATGGCCCGCTCCTTGCGAAAGCAACAGCTGTCTTGCGGGATCAGCACGAAACTCGGATTCGGTCCGTCGTCGATGCCTTTGGACCATGTGTAGCTTAAGCCCCAGCCCACGTGGTTCGTCATGCGCTTGTTGAACGTAACCAACAATCCGTCCCACTGCGAATCCCACTTTGAATCTGCCTCGAAATCAACTGCAAAACCCAGGAATCCCGCAGGCACAGGGCAGCCGGTAAAGACCGCACAGCGTACTCCAGGCGCTATCACCGGCGGTGTGCAGGGGAAATTCGCACAATACATATTCTTCAGCCCGGTGTTTCCACGAGAGTCGTGAAACAGCAGTTGGCCACTGGGGTCAGGCTGGTTGACGTTGTAGAAACTCCCCAAGTGAATCCCTCGAACATGCAAGCCGGTTACATCGAGAACCGCGTCCTTGAAGGGCTGCCACTCGACCCCCATACTCACCTGGGCGCCGTAGGCGGGCTTGTGGTCTTTGGCGAAGCGCACAATGACTGCGTCCAGGGAGGGGTTGGGATAGGTGGCGGTCGTCAAGCCGGGTCCCAGCATGCCGGCCAGCGCTCCCGCCATTGTGAAGGGATCGGAACCAAACGCTGAAAGACGCGTCTTGGAATTCAAGTTATCCTGTATGTTTTCCCGGCCCGGAAATTTCCCGATGGTTCCACCGCAAGACGGGATCTGGCACATGAGCAGGGGCGACGGAATCAGCCCGTGAAACAGTCCCGCACCTCCGCGAATTATGATCGTGTGGTTGCCGGGAATGGCGTAAGAAAATCCAGCGCGCGGATCAAAATTCTTCATCGGGTTGTTGATGGCAGCACTCGGCCACGTTTCTCCCTGCCATCGCAGGCCGTAGTTCGCGGTCAGGTGGCTCGTCGCTCGCCACTTGTCCTGAACGAACAGGCCTTCGTAAGTGTGACCCAGGGTGCCCTCGGCCTGGTTGCGGACCGCGGAAGAAATGGCCGATCCCTGATACACCGACGTGTTAAACGAGGGCTCGTTAAAACCAGAAGCTGCGTCAAAGCGCTCGAAAAAGATTACGAACGGATGCGGAGCGCCGACAAAATCCGTTCCCTCGAACGCATCGAGGCTGCCGAAGTCTGCCTCAAAGGGATAGAACAAGGGGAAAGACTCGGTCGTGTTCAGGTGATTGAAATCTCCCCCAAACGAGAAAGTGTGGGAGCCAACGGTCTTGGTTACGTTATCCACGATCTCGAAGCGGCCCTCGGTGTACAGGTCGGGATTCCCGCGATTGACCCCCATTGTAAAGACGTTGGAAACTTCCAGGTGCGGCTGCGTACTGACCGTGGGGAAATTGAAATAGCGATTGGCGTACTGGACACGCACCTCGTTGACCAGAGAACTGGAGAAGACCGAGGTGAGGTTCCCCACCGCGGATTGGTCGCGAAAACTGTTGTTCTTGAAGCCCGAGGGCAAGTCGAACCCGTCGTTCAGAGGGGAAAGATTCGTCGCGCGTTGATCGTTGAAGAAGTAGCGAACGAAGATCGTCTCTCTCTGGTTGAAACTGTGGTCGACTCTGACCAGCAGGTTGTCATAGTTGATCGTGCGATTCACCCGGAGGTTCTCAGCCGGCAGACCGAAGACATTGACTTTCACGTTGTTGATGGCGGTGAGATTCGTCAGGACGGCGGAATTGTAGAACGGCGATTCCACGTGACGCTGTCCTTCATAGTTGCCAAAAAAGAAAGTCTTATCCTTTTGGATCGGCCCGCCCAGCGTAGCGCCGTACTGGTTTTGGCGCAGTTTGTTGAATCCTGCGGCCAGCGCATTCTTGGCGTCCATCGCGTCGTTTCGAAAATACTCGTACACCGAACCATGCAAGGTGTTGGTGCCACTCTTGGTGATGATATTCACGATGCCGCCCACCGCGCGTCCAAACTGTGAGCTGTAGTCGCTGTTGATGACGCGGAACTCCTGGACCGCCTCCTGGGATGGCGTGGTTTTCTGAATTCCGGACGCCGTGGACATGTTGTCGGCGCCATCGATCGCTACGAAGTTGTAGTGAATATTCTGTCCTGCAAACGACAGCTTGGTGACCGGTTCAATGATCACGTCGGTGCTGCCCGAAGTCGTGTCACCAATGGTCACTCCCGGAGCCAGCAGAGCAAAATCGATGAACTGGCGTCCGTTCACCGGGAGACTTTCGATCTTCTGCTCGTCGATCACCGAACTCACCATGGTGCGAGTCGGTTCGGCCACTTCACCCACATCCTGCACTTCGACCTGGGTCTGCACCGAACCGGGAGCCAGGGAAAGATCCAGGCTCCCGGTGGCGCCAAGGTCGAGATGAATTTTCTTGGCGGACTTCTGGAACCCGGCCTTCTCCGCCGTCACCGTGTAGTCCCCGGGAGGCAGCAGGGCGATCTGATAGTCGCCGACTGCATTGGCCGTGGCGGCCCGACTGAGCCCGGTGGCGGCGTTCACCGCCGTGACGGTGGCTTGCGCGATGGCGGCGCCACTCGAGTCATAGACTCGCCCCTGCACCGTGACCGTGACCACCTGGGCTGTGCCCGGCAGAGCGGCAACGAGCACTGCGACAAAACAAAGTGCCCAGATGAACGTGCGCGAGAACTGCGATTGAACGGCGGAACTGCGCATCGAACCCATAGTGGTCTCCTTAGTCGTGTATGCGAGCAATTGGTCGTACCGAATGCTTCGACGTCGACACTGCCGTAGCCGCCACCTTGGCCGATTGGTGGCTATTCATGACTCGGGACAGCCGAGACTCTGAATCGTCCAGGTGCCGAGCCAGGACGGCGGCACATTCCTTGAGCTTTCCGGCCGCGAGCAACTGGTACAGTTTGCGATGCGTGGGCACGAGGATGTCGGGACGGTCGTGACGCCGGTCGACCAGCACCATCCCCATGCGCAATTCCCCGATCGTCTTCTGATAGAAGGACTCGAGGCGCTTGTTTCCGAGAAAGCGGATCAGCAAGCTGTGAAAGTGCAGGTCATGGCCGACCGCGCTCACCCAGTTGCTGGCCCGCACCGCCTGTTCATACTGTTCCAGAGCATCGCGAAGTTCTCGCACCAGGTCGGGCGCGGGATTCTTGGCCGCCCGCACAGCCGAGATCTCCAGCACGCGCCGGACGTGATAAATCTCGCGTACATCTTTCAAAGAAAGCTGCGCGACTGCGATGCCCCGATGGATGCTTCTCTTAAGTAGGCCTTCAAGGGAAAGGATGCGCATGGCTTCGCGCATCGTGTTCCTTGACACGCCCAGCGACTCCGCCAGCGGAATCTCCTGCAAGGAGGTTCCGGGGCGGAACTCGCCCCGCAGCACCTTTTGCCGGAGAATGCCGGCCACCTGGTCGGCAACGCTGATGCGGTGAATTTGTGAACGTTCCATTCGGGTGCAGAAGACGAGGTTGGTCCGACATCTTCCGCCCAAATGTTGAATCTGTCAAGTGTTGAACAATTCAACGATCTTCAATTAATACTTGCTCCTTCCGTTTCGGCAACGGGAGTCCGGGAGCGGTGGGAGGCTCAAAACAATATCTCAAGGAGATCCCCTTCCAATCGTTGTCATCCTAAGAGGCCGTGACTTTTTGGTGCCCCAGGTTCGCGCCCGTTCTTCGGGCGCTAACCTGGGCCACAGTTCGCGGTCACCCTGAGCGAAGCGAAGGACCTATGGACTTGTCGGCATTGTGCTAGGTGCCGCAGGCTCGGATCCCGAAACGGATATTGGTACTGCTGGGTCCAAGCTCGGCTGGGCCGCCAGCAGACCGAAGGCAAAGGGTAATCGGTGGGCGTTCATCGATCCTCCCGCTGATCGAGAGCCACGGCGACTCCGTAGGGAGGCAGGTCAACCGCGTCTCCCTGCTTGCCATCGAGCACGAGCTTCATCGAATGCGGGAGAGCAACTCGCCGCGCTTCCGGCGCATAGTTGATGAGAACGAACACTTGTCTGTCCGGTCCGACACGACGGCTGACCTCCACACCCTCGGGCACCGGACCGAACACCGGCCTAACGCCAGCTTTCTGCGTCATCCATTCGGCGGCTGACGCCATCAGTTTGTCGTCCAGTACGGCCCCGACGTAGGTGATTCGGCCCTTGCCGTAAGGACGCGTGATGACTGCCGGCTGATCGTCGAGCCACCCATTGCTCTTGCCATACTTCAGAAGAACCTCGTCCCCGGGAACCAGGCTCTTCAGTTGCTCGGCCCATATGCTCGCTTGCCCACCGCCCCAGACACCGGACACGGGGAATTCCTTTTCAAGCGCGTAATACTGCTCAACGCGCGCACCGAGGGCATCGATCAGGAATCCCGGTTGCCGCTGTGGCAAGAGCGCGTTGAATTCGTCTTTCATGCCGGAGCGCGGACCCAGCACCAGATGTCCACCTTTGCGCACATATTCCAGCAAGTGATCCGCAAGATCCTTCGGCAGCACATTCAAACTGGGCGCGGCCACAAGCTTGTAGCCCTCCAGCGGAGCGTAGGCGCTCACTACATCCACCGATTGGGACAGATGCCGCAGGGCACGGTAGTAACTCTTCAGCAGCGCAACGTCGTCATACTTCTCAGTGTGTTTCTGAAACTGGATGGCCCAGTGGCCGTCATAAGAGTACAGTAGCGCCACCTGTGAAACAGGCACAGTGTCACGGAAACTGCTTTCAACCTTTGCAAACTCGTGCGCCGTCTGCGCGGCTTCGTCGTAGAAAGGCACGGGAGCGCCATCTGGGCCAACCAGGACCCCGTGAATTTCCTCCTGCCCGTTGAGCGCGCTGCGCCACTGCCAGTAGTTGACGTCGTCGGCGCCGTGGCCGACGGCCTGCCACGCCATGGCGCGGGCCTCGCCGCGGTTGAGGAAGTTATTGAGCGAGGCCCAGTTGACCGCGCCCGGCTGCGTCTCCATCACCCAGAAGTTCTGACGTTTGAAGCCGCGGGTCAGATCATGGGCAAGGCCGTTGTAGGCAGGGTCCACATGCCCTGTCCCAACATAGTCATCCCAGGCCGCGAAGGTGAGCGGCGCGGTGATCGGGTAGTGGTCAAATCCGTCAAAAAAGCCCATGAGGTTGCCCGTGATGAACTGCCGCGGCTCGGCGTGTTTGCGAATCACGTCAATCTGATTCTGCTGATACGAAGTCCAGGTATCGGTCACGAATCGTTTCCAGTCCAGCATCAGCCCGGGATTGTGCCCGCCGATCGGGATCGGGATTTCTCCCCAGTTGTCATACGTCTGGCTCCAATAGGACGTTGTCCAATGCGTATTCAAGCTGTCGATCGTTCTGTACTTGGCTTTCAGCCAATCCTGAAATTGCTGGCGCGTGCCATCGTCGTACGACATCCCGGCGTACCCATACTCGTTGTCGATCTGCCAGCCGACCACGTTGGGATTGTGCCCGAAGCGGATCGCCATCTGCTCGGCGATGCGGCGGCAGAATTCCCGATAGCGCGGCGAGGTGGCGGACGCGTGCGCGCGGTTGCCGTGCGCCACCCGTTGACCATCGGGTTCCACCCGCAGCGTGTCGGGATATTTCTGCGTGAGCCAGGCCGGCGGGGTCGCTGTGGGCGTACCGAGAACCGACACGATGTGGTGTTTCGCTGCAAGCTGAATCGCGCGCTCCAGCCAGTCGAGATCATATTGCCCCTCGGAGGGCTCCAAGCGGCTCCAGGCAAATTCCGCGATGCGCACAACTTTCAGGTCGGCGGCCTCCATCAGGCGCAGGTCTTCTTCCCAGCGCGATTCCGGCCACTGCTCCGGATACCACGCGGCGCCAACCAGTATGGCGTTCTGGCCCGGAATTTGCGTAGGGATGGTGACAGGGTCCAGCAGCGAAGGTTGAGCGGTTGCTGCCATGGAAAGAATTAGAACCAGCGGTCCGATTGCGCGGACGAGAAATGAGGGAGACATGAAGGGCTCCTGAAGTGGTTCTTCTTGCCAAGAAAACGCACGGGCCGTTTACCCGCCTGGGCTGATCATCTTATCGACTGATTTAGAAATGATCGTCCACCGCATGCCCCGGACGCTCCAGCGCCCGCGCCTGAATCGCACGGTCCCAGGGTCCACCCTGCCAGTTGTCTTTTCTGTATTCCAAGCGGACCCAGGGCGGCAGAGTCATGTACAACCGTCGCGCGAGCGCGTGCACATAAGGCTCATAGAGCGCTCGTAATTCCGCCAACCGCTCCGAGGCGTCTGCTCCGTCGTAGAGAGTCACGCCGTGCTGGGCAAGTTCTTCGCGCATCCGCTTCCGATCCTCTGCCGGATGCCGCTCCGCCTCGTGCGGGCTGTAGCGCGCATCGAGCACCTGCGCCAGATCGACCGCCGCATGCCGGGCGATTGCAAACGTCAACTTCGCCTGGTCCGGGTGGATGCCATCCACGCCCGTCATAATCAGCGAAGTTACGTCCAGCATCACCGTCAACGCGCTCAGCCACGACTGGTTCGAATGCTGAGAACGGAAGAAGACTAGCACCGGATAGGAAATATGACTCGACAGCAACTCCGCACACCAGCGCTCCCAATCGCGAAAAATGCCGTCCAGCACCGATTGCTCGGGACAGCATCCCAGCCGGCTCAAAAATTCAGTGGCGCTGGGCGGCGATCCGGCGCGCGCATCCAGCAGAGAAATCTCGATTTCACGGGAAGCAAACGCCGTGTAAACCACCGGCAGGTATCCGACCACGACTCCCAGGAAGGCAAAGCCCATGCCCGCCTCCAGCACAGCCAGCGCGCGAGCGGCGGCGTTGCTGGGAGTGATGTCGCCGTACCCCAACGTGAAGAAAGTTTCCCCGCTGTGATAGATCAGTTTCCCGAAGGTAATCTGCTCACTGCCTAACTGGAGATGTTCGCCCAGTCCGTACTGCACGCAGGCAAATCCGAAAATCAACCCGAGTGCCCAGAAGACCAGCAGAAAAATCAGCGAGAGCGGACCAAAGTAAGCCAGGAACCCCTCCCGCCGGTTCGCCGATGGGATGTGCCGCGCCAGACGCGTCCAAATCGTCCAGGTGTTCTTGTAGAACCATCCCGTGATGCGGAACGTCCGCTTGATACGCCGCGGCAGAACGATGGTCTCAAAAGCATCCAGCAGGATGACGAAGATCAGAACCACGCCGGCAATCGACGCCCACACATGCATATGCGATCAGATTCAGATGAGCGGGAATGGTATCAGATTCAGAAGTGACCTTTGAACGATGGCACCCAACCATCAGTTTCCTACCATCCAGATCGGCGAATTCAAATTCTATCTCCTCGCCTCCCAGACGCTCAGGCGGGCATGCGCCAACTTGGCCTTGCCTTCTTCATCGCTAAGAACGCCCAGTTCATTGCGCGCCTTCGCGATGCCCATGCGAACGTGCGGTTGGAGATAGTAGGTTTGGCCCGCTTCTACCTTCAGTTTCAGGACACTGTGATTCTCTGCCACGGAGCAGAACAAGTGTTCGGCTGGCTCGAGAGTGAAGTAGAAATAATTGTTGCCCCGGTTCACGCCCTTCCACTCCCCGTCTACAGCCAGCTTGCTTTGGACTCGGTTCCCAAACATCGAAGGCCGAAGCACGTACACAAGCGCCTTGTCAGTCGGCGCCGGCGGAGTCGGATGGTCGCTCTTGTCGGTACGAGTTTCGTAATCGAGTTCGTCCTCTTTAGAACCACACGCTTTCATTTGCAATTGTTTTGCGGTTGGTTGGTCGAGATTCTCCTGGTCATCGGCCAAGACGAAGAGCGAAAACAGAGACAACAAACCCACCGTCGCCACCACTCGCCTTAGCAGCAAGATCATGACGAAACCCGCCCTCCCACCAACCCGTTGGCAATAACATGGATCTTAAGGCGTCGCGTGCGCCGCGTCCAGCGCGTGCCGCACCGCCAGCAATTCTTTCAGAACCCCGCGCAGGTTGCGGCTGTCCAGCGTATTCGCGCCGTCGCTCTTCGCTTCTTTCGGGTTGTCGTGAACTTCCATGAACACTCCGTCGACGCCCGCCGCCACTGCCGCGCGGGAAAGCACGGGGATAAACTCGGGCTGACCGCCGCTTACTGCCGGCTGATCTTCATCACCGTGCGAAGCCGACGGCAATTGCACCGAATGCGTCGCGTCAAACACCACCGGCGCGAATTTGCGCATGATGGCCAGCGACCGCATATCGACCACCAGATTGTTATAGCCGAAACTCGCGCCGCGCTCGGTCACAAACACCTGGCTATTGCCCGCATCGCGGCATTTTTCGACCGCGTGCTTCATGTCCCAGGGCGAGACGAACTGTCCCTTCTTAATGTTCACCGGACGCCCGCTCAGCGCCGCAGCCACAATCAGATCGGTCTGCCGGCAAAGAAACGCTGGGATCTGCAACACGTCCACCACTCCGGCAACGGCGCCCACGTCGGCGGCCTGATGCACATCGGTCAGCACCGGGATGTGCACCTCGTCTTTGACTTTCTTCAGAATCCGCAGGCCTTCCTTCATCCCCGGCCCGCGATAGCTGCGAATCGAAGTGCGGTTCGCCTTGTCGTACGAGGCCTTGAAAATGAAAGGAAAATTCAGCGAGCGCGTCACGCCCTTGATAATCTCCGCCATCCGCAGCGCGTGCTCTTCGCTCTCAATCACGCAAGGACCGGCGATCAAAAACAAATCGCCAGAGCCCACCCGCACGTTGTCGATTTGGAAGCTGCTGCTCACAGTGTCAGTTTCATAGTTGCTGGTTGGTTTCTAGCAAACCCAAGACTAGAAACTAGCAACCAGCAACGAGAAACTATCTTCTCCCCACATTCTCAGGCCGCAGAAACATCTCCACCTCAGCCGCCTCTTTCTGTTCTTTGCGTTTCTGTCCATTGGCGTACGAAGCGCCCACAAACGCCTTGAACAGCGGATGCGGCTCCAGCGGCTTCGACTTGAACTCCGGATGGAACTGGCACCCAATGAAATACGGATGCTCAGGAATCTCCACCATCTCGACGTAGGTACCGTCCGGGGTCGATCCCGAGATCTTCAGCCCCCCCGCGGTCAGTGTCTCTTCGTACTCCCGGTTGAACTCATAACGATGCCGGTGCCGCTCGCTGATTTCGGCCTGACCGTACACTCGGTGCGCCAGCGTTCCCGGCTCAATCTTGCACGGCCACGCCCCCAGCCGCATCGTGCCGCCCAGTTCCTCCACGCCGCGCAACTCGCGCAGCTTGTAGATCACGCGGTGCGGAGTGGCCGGATCAAACTCACTGGAGTTCGCGTCCGCCAACCCACACGCGTTGCGCGCAAATTCAATACACGCGGTCTGCATCCCCAGACAGATCCCGAAATACGGCACATGCTTCTCGCGCGCATACCGGATCGCATTCAGCATACCCTCGATCCCGCGCTTCCCGAATCCGCCTGGCACCAGAAGACCGTCGTAGCCTTCGAGTTGCGATTCATAGCTTCGATCGGTCTTGTCGGCGGCCTCAAGTCCTTCGGCCTCGATCCAGTTCACGTCCAGCTTTAGGTTATGCGCCAGCGCGCCGTGCACCAGCGCCTCTTTCAGAGACTTGTACGAGTCCTCATACTCCACATACTTTCCGACAATCCCGATCTTCACCACATCCTTCGGGTTGTAAACACGGTGCACCAGGTCGTTCCACTTCGAAAGATCCCGATCCTTCGCTTCCAGGTGCAGGCGACGCATCACCAGCGTATCGACTTCTTCATGCGCAAACACGATTGGCACCTCGTAAATCGAAGCCACGTCTTTCGCCGTGATCACCGCTTCTTCTTCGACGTTACAGAACAGCGCAATCTTCGATTTGATGTCCTTCGAAAGAAAGCGATCGGTCCGGCAAAGCAGAATGTCCGGCTGAATTCCGATGCTCAGCAATTCTTTGACCGAGTGCTGCGTCGGCTTGGTCTTCAACTCTTGCGCAGCCGCGATAAACGGCACCAGCGTCACATGCACGAACAAGGTGTTGTCGCGTCCCAGTTCCTGCCGCATCTGGCGGATGGCTTCAATGAACGGCAGCGACTCGATGTCGCCCACGGTGCCGCCAATCTCCACCAGCAGCACATCCACATCCTGTGCGACTTTCTTCGCTGCCGCTTTGATCTCGTTCGTCACATGCGGGATAACCTGCACCGTCTTCCCCAGGTAGTCGCCTCGCCGCTCCTTGGCGATGATCTGCTCGTACAGGCGGCCCGTCGTCCAGTTGTTATCGCGAGAAAGTTTGGCGTGCGTGAAACGTTCGTAGTGGCCCAGGTCAAGATCGGTTTCGGCTCCATCGTCGGTGACAAACACTTCGCCGTGCTGAAATGGCGACATCGTCCCCGGATCGACGTTCAGGTACGGATCGAACTTCATCAGGTTGACCTTAAGGCCGCGGCTCTCGAGCAGGCATCCAATCGAGGCCGCCGCCAGTCCCTTGCCCAAAGAAGACACAACTCCGCCCGTCACAAAGATGTACTTTGCCGACATTGCTTCCTCGCTTTATTTGTTTTTGAAAATTTGTGCAGGTTGGGGTGCACGATCAATTATGGCAGAGAATTTCCCGGATGGGAATGTGAAAAAACAGCTGTCAGTTCGAACCTAAAGTCCGCAGAAAATGAACCGGCGGTGCCCCACCTTCGTTCTTTGAAGTGGGATCCCAGCACCGCTTCGCGCCGTCCGACCCGTTAGCCGTCAACCAAGAACTCTTGTCAGCGTGGATGAACCGACGGTGCGCCACCTTGCGGGCTGCTTCCGGTCCGCTATGTTCCGTCGTATAGTCGCAGATGCCGGTGAGGTCACGCGCGGCCGGCTCAGTCCATCGGACACTCATCAACCAGGATACCGGCGGTCAATCAACTTTCCGATCTCTTCATGGTCAATCAATTCCCCCCGGTCCGCGGCAGCCAATCCTTTCTCCACTTCGCGGAGGAACCAATCGTCGTAATCGACGAACCGCTCGATCGCCTCCTGCACGAGCGCTTGCGTGTCTCGACCGCATTCCTTAGCAAGGCGGGCCAGTTTTGCTTGCAGATCGGCGTCAATATTCACTTCCATATCCTCAAGCCTAAAGATCGGGGCCAGGCCCTGTCAACGAACGGAATAAGTCTCTGTTTCACGCCCGCCGCGCTCCCACCCCCAGGCCGGCCGCCCTAGTCTGCCGCCTTCGCGTTCGCGCCATTCGCTTCTTTGGTCGCGAGATCAAACGCTTCCTCGGCCCTGAGCAGATTGAAGTGGCATTCGCCTTCTGCCGCCTTGCAACTCACCCGGCCGCGCCGCACAATCTCAAAGCCGGCCCCCTCCGGAATCTGTACCGGAAGCTGCGCTTTTCGTAGCGTCTCCGCAAATTGCGCGAAGGCCGTATCGCCCGCGATCTGGCGCACCTCCAATATCTTGTCGGACGCAATCCGCATCGTGAAATCCGCGCTGCCGGCGCGCTTCGCTAGATTCTCGACGGCGACCGAACCAAGACCGTCCAGATCAACATGGCCCCGGCTGATCAAGTCTGGAATCTTCCCTTCTGGCCCCGCGATCTTTGTGAGTCTTTCCATGGCCTCGGCGAGTGCTTCCGGATGCGTGGCTGCCCGAGTCGGCAGGTCGGCGGCCGCAATCGCCATCGCATACGTACGAATTGCATCTTCCAGCCGTCCGAGCTTCTCGTAGATCTGTCCGAGATGGTCCCCCTTGACCGGCAATGGCTCCAGCCGCCAGGCCGCTTCGATATAGATCCGGGCTTGCTCGTCCTGCCCTCTCCGGAAATAGATCCACCCCAGAGTGTCCCATTCATTTGCGATGCCATCGACCAATCTCATTTGTGTTGGGGTCACATGGTCCAGGGAGAGGCTCCTTAAGGAAGCAGATTCAATCGTAATCGCAGTTTCCGCCCACTTCTGCGCGCGTTCCAGTTCCACATTCTGTTCCGCCAACCGGTAGGCAGCCTGATTCCACGAGTTTGCGGAACCGGACTCGTTGGCGGCCTCCTCCATCTCCGAGACCCCTTTGGCGGTGTTTCCGAAATCGACGTTACATTCCCCGTGCGCCAGCAAGGTGCGCGATTGATTGGGAGAAAGGGCTAAAGCTTTTTCCAACTCGGGCATCGCCTCGCTGCACTTCTTCCGGGAGCACAGCAGCACGCCCAGGTTCGCATGTGCGTCATGCCCTTCCGGAGTAACGCTGATTTGTTTCTTGAATTGCGCGATCGCATCTTCATACTTGTGGTGCCGCCAATAGGCCGATCCAAGCTGGTTGTAGGCAAACGCACTTTCCGGCTCGAGCTTGATCTCTTCCTGAAAAGCCGCCTCCGCTTCCTCATATTGATTCAGTTCCAGCAGCGACGCACCGAGTGTTAGACGGATCCGCTTGGTCAGCGGTGCGATTGTGATCAGTTGATGGGACAAGGCAACCGCAGCCTGATAATCGTGCCGCCCGTGAGCTTGACTGGCTTCGCTAAACAGCTTCTGCACCTGCTCTGGGTTAGCGCCGGAGGACTGCATCGATCCCATTCGAATATTGACTTCGCCGAGGGCGTGAAACTCCATTTGGATCCGGATTTCCGCCGCGACCGGCTTGTCTTCATAAGTTGCCGGCACGAATTTCCATTTCCTTACCGCCGCGATCGCCGCCTTCTTCAGTTCGTTGTCCGCCGATTGCACCACCTCAATGTCATGGGTGGAACCGTCCAACCCCACGACCAGGTCCAGGACAACCACCCCTTCGGGTTGCGACTCTCCTGGCCGTCCGGACAACTTCACCGCCGGCCTCTCCAAGACCCGAGGTGCGGTCGCGGCGCAGGGGCCGGTCGACAGTGGCGTGCACAACTGCAGCGGCTTCTCGGTCTGCGCCACCGATCGATCTTGGCCAAGGACACAAAACAGCGCGACCGTTGAAGGGAGCAACCGAGCCAGGCCCATACGCGGATCACATTGTATCGGGATCGAAAGTGTTTGTATCCGCCTGTTTCAGCCACGCGAACCACCTGGGACAATCTCTTCCGGCGGTACCCCACACATCGCGCACTTTGCGATGTGTGGGATTCCAACTCCTCCGCTAAAATGCTCCATGGCTGACAGTCCCCTGTGGAGCGATGCCGCTCCCGCTGCCCGGCTGGCCGAGTTGGCGGCCGATACCGCCGATCCCGCGAAAGAACTCCCCCTGCGCCGCGATGTTCGCTCGCTCGGCATTCTGCTGGGTCGGGTGCTGGTCGAACAGGAAGGCGAACCCTTCTTCGATGTTGTCGAGCAGTTGCGCCGCCTGCTGATCCAGCATCGCGAGCAGCCTCTCTCCGCCACGACGGCGGGATCTGAACTCGACCACCTCATGATCCGCGCCCGCGAGATCATCGGCTCGCTGTCAATCGAAGACGCTTATCGCGTCACTAAGGCCTTCGCCATCTATTTCGAACTCACCAACCTCGCCGAAACCAACCATCGCAAGCGCCGCCGCCGCGCAGCCCGTCTGCGAACTGACCAATTGCCGGCAGACGGCTCATTCCGCGGCACCCTGGTCCGCATGCGCTCTACGGGCATTTCGCCCGACGCCTTGTTGGAATCTCTGCGCAAGGTCCACGTAACGCCCGTCTTTACCGCGCACCCAACGGAAATCACGCGCCACACCATTCGCTTGAAACGCCGGCGCATCGCCGGCTATCTCGAGCGCCTCGACCGGTTGCCGCTTTCCGGCGCCGAAGCCCGCGAGTACGAATCGCTCATCCTTGCCGAAATCACCGCCCTCTGGCAGACCGATGAAGTCCGGCTCAATAAACCAACCGTGCGCGACGAGATTCACATGGGCCTCGACTACTTTCCCATGGTTCTCTTCGAGACCCTTCCGCGCCTTTTCGCCGAACTCGAAGAATCCGTGCGCGATGTCTACGCAGTCTCCGCCGAAGTAACCGAACTGCTTTCCTTCGGCTCCTGGATCGGCGGCGACCGCGACGGCAATCCCTTCGTCACCGCCGCCTCCACCCGCGAAGCAGTCCACCTGGCACGCCACGTCATCATCGACCACTACATCGCAGAGACCACGCGCCTGATCGGACAACTCAGCATGTCGACCCGCCGCATCGATGTATCGGACGCGCTCGCCCGGCGGGTTCGCGAATACGATGAAAAGCTCGGCGAAAAGTATTCCCGATGGAAACAGATCACCGCCGCCGAACTCTATCGCCACTTCCTTGAATTTCTGATCGCTCGCCTGCGCTTCACCCGCAAATCGTCAAAACATGAACACGCCTACAAGTCCCCCCACCAGTTTGAAGAAGATCTCGTGCTCATCCGTGACAGCCTCTGTGCCAACCAAGGTCAGCGGCTCGCGGACCTCGTCGAACCCCTCATCCGCAAGGTTCGAACCTTCGGCTTCCACCTGCATACGCTCGACATTCGCCAGCACGCCCGCATACAGTCGCAAGCGCTCGCCGACCTGGCGTCCGCAGGCGGGCAGCCGGTCCGAGCAACTCTGCTGTCCGCAGAACTCTCTGGCCCATCCCTCGAGCTGCTGGAGACACTCCGCGCCATTGCCGAAATAAAGAAAACTCATTCTCCAGAAGCAATCCGAAACTTCATCATCAGCAACACGCAGTCCGAGCACGACATCTTCGCGGTGCTCCGGCTCGCGGCATGTGGTGGCGTCTCGGTCGCCGCCGCCAAGGGCGATCCCGGCCTGATGCCCGTGCCCCTGTTCGAGTCGATCGAGGCGCTCCGCTCTTCCCCCGCCATCATGCGCCGCGTCTGGAAGTCTCCCGAGTACCAGCCGCTGCTCAATTCCTGGGGACGCACCAACGAAGTCATGCTCGGCTACTCCGACTCCAACAAAGACGGCGGCATGCTGACCAGCACCTGGGAACTGCACAAAGCGCAGCACGAGTTGCACGAAGCTGCGCGCGAGTGCGCAGTGAACCTGCGCCTCTTCCACGGCCGCGGCGGCACCGTGGGCCGCGGTGGAGGCCCCACCCACGCCGCCATCCTCGCCCAGCCCGCCGGCGATTTCTCGGGCGAGATTCGCATCACCGAGCAAGGTGAGGTCCTCAGCTGGAAATATGCCGACCCCGTGCTCGCCGAGTGGAACCTGGAAATCATGATCGCCGCTTGCCTCGAAGCCATCACCATGCCGCCTCAGGCCACGCCCGAAACCCAGCAGCGCTGGCACGATGCCATGGAAACGATGTCCGCAGATGCCTTCGCTTTCTACCGCGAACACATCGCCGAAAATCCGGATGTCCTCGAATACTTCGAGCAGGCCACTCCCGTGAACGAACTCGAAAATGCGCGCATCGGCTCCCGTCCCGCGCGCCGCACGGCGAATCGCAGCCTCGAAGACTTGCGTGCCATCCCCTGGGTCTTCGGCTGGATGCAAAGCCGCCACGCCGTACCCGCCTGGTTTGGAGTGGGCTACGCTCTCGAACACTTTGCCCGCCGCAGCCCCCAGAACGTTCAACTCTTCCGCGAACTGATGCAAAGCTTTCCGCTCTTCGCCAGCCTGATTCGCAGCGTAGAAATCGCCATGGCCAAGGCAGACTTCGCCATCGCCCGCCTCTATGCAGATCTCGTTACCGACCAAGTTCTCCGCGGCCGCGTCTTTGGAATGCTGTCCCAGGAATTCGAGCGCACGGGCCGCCTCATTTTGAACGTCACGGGCCAAAAGGTGTTACTGGAGAAGAATCCCGTCCTGCTCCGATCCGTGCGCCTGCGCAATCCCTACGTCGATCCGCTCAGCCTGATTCAGGTCGACCTGCTGCGCCGCAAGCGCGCTGGAATTCCGGACCCATCGCTTGACTACGCCATCGGCGCCACCATGAACGGCATAGCCGCCGGCCTCCACAACACCGGATAACAAAATCTCCCGCCCGCCGCATCCAACCTTCCGGAAGCCCCAGAAAAGTCCGATAATGTCCGAAGGCATGAAGGCATCCCCAAAAGCACGCCAAACTACTAATATCGTCCGGAGAGTCTGTGACGTTTTGGTGCCCCAGGTTCGCGCCCGTTCTTTGGGCGCGAACCTGGGGACGTCCGCTCTCATCGTGAGCGGAGTCGAAGAACCTGCCCCAAGCTTGGCGAAGAGACGCCTATCCCCGCGCGCGAGGCTCCTCTTGGTCGCTCTCCTTCTCCTCGCCGCTCCCCTCTTCGCCCAGATCCTCGCCCGCCGGCTCATCCTCAAAGACGGCTCCTACCAGTCCGTCACCAAGTACGAAATCAAAGGTGAGCGCGTCCACTACTTCAGCGCCGAACGCGGCGAGTGGGAGGAGATCCCCAAGTCGCTCATCGACTGGGATGCCACCGAAAAATACGAGCAGGGCCGCCTGCAAGGTGCGCCCGTGCCTGAGGCCGTTCAACTCGACAAAGAACTCGAAGCCGAGCAGAAAGCCGACGAAGCGCGCGCTCCGCACGTGGCCCCCGGCCTGCGCCTGCCCGATAATGGCGGCATCTTCCTGCTCGACACATTCCAGAACGAGCCGCAGTTGGCCGAACTGCAGCAGTCTGGCGGCGAACTCAACCAGAACATGAAGAGCAACATCCTGCGCGCGACCATCAATCCCCTGGCCGGCACCAAGCACACGATCGACCTTCCCGGAGAGCACGCCAAAGTTCAGTCGCATGTAGCCGTGCCTTCGATCTACATCAACGTCGAGGGCGACCCCGGCTCCGAGGGTGCCCCGTCCAAGCTCGGCTTGGGCGGAGACGCTCCAGCACCGTCACAGTCTAAAGACGGCTCCGCTCCCTTGCCTCCCGCCGACCGCTTCAAGATCATTCGCGCCGAGGTCAAAGGTGGCAAGCGCATCACGGGAGGAGTCAAGGTCGCGGTCACCGGAAAGATGAAAGCGGACGAGCGCTTCGTGCCCGCCACCGTGACACCCATGACCGGAGGATGGGTCAAGATCACGCCCGCCGAACCTCTGCCACCCGGCGAATACGCCCTGGCTGAAATGCTCGGCAAAGAAGACATGAATCTCTACGTATGGGATTTCGGCGTGAACCCGTCCGCGCCCGCCAATGCCTTGGCATGGAAACCCGATCTTCGCGACCAAGAGAAGAAGCCGGACAGCCCTGTAGATCTGAAAAAGAGGGAAAAACAGTAGCCAATCAGGCTCTGGAAATCCTCGTAATGACAGCCCCTCCATCCCTGCGCCGAGGGTTTACTTTTTGACCTTTTCCAGGTCTCTGTAGATAACGTGCCCTTGGTGATCACACTGCTTACGTTCGTCCGGGGTCATGGCAGTCGCTGCCTCGTTTGCTGGCACCGACTCGCACCGCAAGTGGTTCTCGAATCCCGGCGCCGAGAATAGGAACACCATGCTGACAGGTTCAGTACTGTCGTTGGTCAGGCTCACCCAGGTATACGCCGGAATGAAAGCCATTCCTCCCGCATGCAGATCGCGTTCCTGGTCCCCGAGTCGAACATGAATTGTCCCCGCCTGGATCAACACAATTTCGTCCTGCCCGAGATGCTTGTGCCTCGGTATGTTGTCTCCAGGAACAAGGTCTTCGGTGCCTAACACGAGGTGTTGCGAGCCATTGTTCTTGGGACTAACTTTCATCGTGAATCCTCCCGGGGGAGGATCGCGCCAAATGCGTTGTTCACCCTCATTTTTCTCCAGCAGTAGTGGCTTGGGTCGGGTCTTCCGAGTAGCAGCCAGTCCAGATTGAGTGGATTGCGATTCACAGAAGCAAACCGCGCTTAGCATCGTCGCCACTGCTCCAACCGTGCGTAGTTTCATAGCGTGCACCTCCTTATGTTGTTGCCGGAAGTCTCCCCGTTCCCCAGACGGAAATGGGGAGACCCGGAATCAGATTCCACCTGCCTTCAGTTGCAGTCGTTGTGCAGCGGGCTGGGAGCGGGCGGGCCGGCGTAGCACGGGATCGCACTGAGGTATTCGTAGATGGCTCGAAGGTCGTCGTCGGTCCAATTCTGGTAGATGGGCCAAGGCATGATTTGGAGAACTTCGCCATCGAACGGAGGCGGCAGACAATTGGTGGTCACCGTGGCGGAACAACTGGGGTGAAGGTGATCCAGATCCACGCCCGTCTGGATGATCTGACGAAACTCGTCAAAGGTGTGGCCACCTTCCGGAAGACCGGTTTTATCCGGGGTCAGGTTGCGGGAGACGATGTCGGGAGAGCCGGGCACGAGCGGGCCGAAATCCGCGCCGCCCCCCAAATAGTCCGTGGGATCGATCTTTTTCTTCTGGCCAAAATATGGGTTCCGGTTCTGCGCATATTCACTGACGGAATGACAATCATCGCAGGCGCCCACTGCGTTCACGAGATAGCTGCCTAACCCCACCAGGTTCGGGTCCTTGCCCGCCAGATTCAGATGCACGGGCGCTATCTTGAAACCTCGTGCAATCCTCGGGTCGGTGCGCGGGTCACTGTTCTGATTATTTTGGTTCTGCCTATCTTGATTAGCTCGTGCGCGGGGGGAGCTGATCATGGTTCCCGCAAAAACGATCACAAGCGTTGCGGTGAGAATTCCCCAGGTTTTTACATCATGTTTTGTTGCCATCGCAGTTCTCCTCTCAAGATCGCGTCCTCATTTCGCCGCCAACGTGGCCGAGCGATGCGGGATATCCTGCCTGGGATCTGACCCAAGAGTCCTCAAGAGGGCGCTCAATTGTTGTGAAGACTTCTCAAGGTGGGCGTATCTGACCACACGACAGCGAGTTGCTGGCAACTTGCTGGTCTTTCCTTTATCCTCTCTGCCTATCCGGCCTCATCGGACGTTTTCAGACTCTTAGTGACGGGTCATGAGTAACGACACCAGGCGTTTTTATGACTTCGGCCCCTTCCGGGTTGATCCGGGCAAGAGTCTTTTGTTTCGCGAAGGGCAACCCATTGCCCTGCCCCCCAAAGTCTTCGAGACCTTGCTGGTTCTGGTGCAACGCAGCGACCAGGTCGTCAGCAAAGACGAGTTGATGAAAATCCTCTGGCCCGACAGCTTTGTGGAGGAGGCCAACCTCACCCAGAACATCTTTCTGTTGCGCAAAGCCCTGGGTGAATCTCCCCAGGACCGCCGCTACATCGTGACTGTGCCGGGTCGAGGCTATCGCTTTGCGGAGAACGTGCGCGTGGTACCGCAGGAGACAAGGCCTACAGCTACACCGTCCGCGGAAGCTGCTAGTCCAGTTGCAAGCAGCCGGAAGCTGGCCATCGTGGCCGGCACGACAGCAATCGCGGCACTCGCGATCGCGCTTGCGACGTCTTTATACTCCCACCGCGCCCCTAGGCTCACCGACAAGGACACGATTGTCCTGGCCGATTTCACCAACACGACCGGCGACCCCGTGTTTGACGGGACGCTTCGACAGGGGTTGGCGGTACAGCTGGAACAGTCTCCTTTCCTCAGCCTCATCTCTGAGGAGCGCATCCAGCGGGTGCTGCGGCTGATGGGCCAACCGGCGGACGTGCGGCTTACCCCGGCGCTCGCTCGGGAAATCTGTGAGCGGACCGCAAGCACGGCCGTACTGGACGGCTCGATCGCAAGTCTCGGCTCTCAATACGTGCTGGGGCTGCGCGCGCAGGACTGCCGCACCGGAGACGTTCTCGCTGAGGAACAGGGCCAGGCGGCGAGAAAAGAAGACCTACTGAATGCCCTGGGTCAACTTGCCAGCAAATTCAGAACTCGGGTCGGAGAGTCGCTCACCACAGTGGCAAGGCACAACACTCCACTGGCTGAGGCGACGACCCCTTCACTCGAAGCCTTGAAAGCTTATAGCGCGGGCTGGAGGGTCGCCTTCTCAACCGGTTATACCGACGCTGTGCCCTTCCTCAAGCGCGCCACCGAGATCGACCCCAACTTTGCGATGGCCTACGCGTTTCTGGGTCGCCTGTACGGAGATATTGGAGAGTCTGTCCTGTCTGCCGAAGCGACCAGTAAAGCCTATCAATTGCGGAATCGCACCAGTGACGCGGAAAAGTTCTTTATCACGGCTTCCTACGATCTACAGGTGACGGGTAACCTGGAAGACGCACAACAGACCTGCGAGTTGTGGGCGCAAACCTATCCGCGCGACGCGGTACCACATGGCTTGTTGTCGGCGGACGTTGATCAGGGCTCCGGAAAATATGAGATGTCGATCGAGGAGGCCAGGAAAGCCATCGCGCTCGATCCGGATTTCGTCCCCGGTTATGAGAATCTTGCCTTCAGCTATCTTTACCTTGACCGCTTGGGGGAAGCCGAGAGCACCCTGCAGCGAGCCTTCGAGCGCAAACTGGAAATCCCCGATTTCTTGGTCGTGCGATACTACATCGCCTTTCTAAAAGGTGACCAGGCGGCGATGCAACGGGAAGAGGCTCTGGGCCAGGGGAAATCCGGAGCGGAAGACTGGATCACCCAACAGCAGGCTTTTGTCTCAGCCTATTCCGGACACTTGCGACAGGCCAGGATGATGTCACGTCGTGCGGCGGATCTGGCTCAGCAAGCGGGCCAGCGGGAAAGGGCGGCGATCTACGAAGCTGGAGCAGCAGTATGGGAAGCCTTTTCCGGAAATACGCCAGCGGCAAGGCGAAGCGCGGGGGCAGCACTTGAGCTTTCCAAAGGCCGGGATGTGGAGTATGGCGCTGCGGTTGCCCTGGCCCTCTCGGGAGGTTCTTCCCGCTCGCAGGCACTTGCGAATGATCTGGAAAGGCGTTTTGGTCAAGATACGTCAGTCAGATTGAGTTACCTGCCAACGCTTCGGGCACTCTTTGCTCTGAACCGTGGCGACCCTTCCAAGGCCATCGAACTGCTACAAATCACTGCCCCTCACGAGCTCGCCATACCGGGCAGCAGCTTTTTTGGTTTCTTCGGAGCTCTCTATCCGATCTACCTGCGTGGCGAGACTTATCTATTTTTGCACCAGGGTACCGAAGCAGCTGCAGAATTCCAGAAAATTCTCGACCACCGCGGGATCGTTATCAGCGACCCCATCGGCGCACTGGCACAACTGCAACTGGGCAGAGCGCTCGCGTTATCGGGCGACAAGACCAAAGCAAAGACCGCCTACCAGGGTTTCCTCACTCTTTGGAAAGACGCGGACCCTGATCTCCCCATCCTCCAGCAAGCCAAGGCGGAATACGCCAGGCTGCGATGAGCAACAACTAGGCTAACTTGCGGGCGTGTCGATCCGGCCGGGGACAGGAACCGCGATGGTTCTGCAGCATATGGGTCTGCTCCATGCGGAAGTGGACGAGCGGGGCCACTGCGGGATCTTCGCTCGCGACTCGCTACTCCCGACTCGCGACTATTCCATCAACCCCTGCGAGGCAACCCCAATATTGTCCCGGGTGGTGTTCTTCACCATATACATCATCTCGTCGGCTTGCCGGATGATGTCATGCGGTGTCTGGGCATCGTGCGGGAAGGTAGCCAGGCCCATGCTGGCGCGGACATTCAGGTTCAGGCCTTGTTCGCTGCAGAATCGCCCCGTGCGCAGCGAGTCCTGCAGACGTTTCGCCACCACCACCGCTTGATCCTTGCTCGTCTGGGGTAGTAACACCACGAACTCGTCTCCGCCATACCGGAAAGCAAAATCAATCAGCCGCAACTGCGCTTTGATCAGGTACCCGATTTCATTCAGCAGGCGGCTTCCGATCAGATGTCCATGCGTGTCGTTAACCTGCTTAAAGTGATCCAGGTCGATGAAGATCACGCTGAACTGATATCCGAAGCGCGCCGAGCGGTAGACTTCGGTTTCCAGCGTCTTGTAAAGATGGCGAGCGTTGAACAGGCCCGTGCAATCGTCGGTGATGGTGAGTTCCTGAATCTTCTCGACGGCGCGTGCGTTTTCGATGGAAATGGCTGCGTAGTCGCACAACGCCTGTAGGAAGAACATTTCCTGTTCGCTCAGGCCCGCGACGTTCACATTGACTAACTGGATCACGCCCAGGACGCGGTGTTTCGAGCGCAGCGGCACGCAGATGATGGAGCGTGTCTGCCAGCGCGTCAACTCGTCGAGCCGGGGGGAGAACCGCGGATCGCTCTGCACGTCGGGCACAATCAGGGTCTCGCCATGCTTGGCCACCCAGCCGGCAATTCCTTCGCCCACTTTGACCCGCGCATCCGCCAGCACTTCCGCCGCCGCACCCACCGCAATGGCGAAGTACAGCTCGTTCTTCTCCTCATCCACCATCAGCAGCGACCAGGTATCCGGACGGAAGTATTCCGCCATCTTCTCCATGATGGTCTGGAGGATGGAGTCCAGGTCGAGCGACGAAGTCAGCGCCTTCGCGACATCATGAAAGATCGTCAGCTCTTGCGCCACGCGAATTGGGGATGTACCCGCGCCCTCCGTCATCAACTCCTCGTGTAGCGCGGGCACTCCTGCCCGCGTTCGTGTGGCGCGGACACCCTCGCCCGCGTCTTGTGGCGTGGACCGGCCCACTCTCGTTTCCAGGCGCGCAAATCCCACCGACCTGCAACGCTCAACCGGAAGATACCCGATTATAGGTTTGGCCCCCTCCGCCCGGCAACGAACGTTGGTAACCAGAACCAACCGCGCTAACCTGCCCGTTCAACCGGAATCTGCGCCAGTCGGCCCAAATGCTCTACCATGATGCATCTTCCCAGAGTAGAATGGCCACCGCTATCCCATCCGGACAGGAGCCCTGGTGTGCCTTCTTTTGGAGAAAACCTCAGGCGCGAGCGCGAAAAACGCAACATTACTCTCGAACAGATCTCCCAGTCCACCAAGATCGGCACCCGCATGCTCCAGGCGCTTGAGGAAGATAAGTTCAACCAATTGCCGGGCGGCATTTTCAACAAGGGCTTTGTGCGTGCCTATGCCCGTCACCTCGGCCTGGATGAAGATCAGACCGTAACCGAGTATCTGGAAGCCAGCGGCGACGCTCCACCCGTCCAGCCGGAATTACCCACCGAAGAAATGGTTCCCCAAGTCCGCGCCAGCCCCGATACTCCGCAGCGCCCCCTGCCTTGGGGCATGTTCGCTGCGATTCTATTGTTAGCGGCGCTCGCGCTTTCGATCTGGAGCCATCGTCAGAAGAAGCAAGACGGCGCGGCCACGCAGTCTCCCCCACGGGCCCCCGCGACACAGCAGTTCGTCGAGAACACGCAACCAGCGCCGACCTTGAACAGTTTGTCCGCCCCGGATCGAGATCAGCCTTCCGATGCGCCGGCGGCTCCCGTAAAAGCGCAACTCGAAAGCGCGCTCCCAACTACCGCAGGCGAATTTGTCGTCGTTGTCCAGGCTCGCGAGCCCACCTGGACTGCCATCACCTCCGATGGCCGAACCGTGTATGCCGGCGTCCTGGCAGCCGGCGATCAGCGTGCGATTCGCGGCCACCGCAAGGTCGTCGTCAAGGCCGGAAACGCGGGCGGCATCGACCTGCTCTTCAACGGAACAAAAGTCGACCTGCCGGGCAAACCCGGCGAGGTCCGGACCATTACTTTAGGCTCACAAGGAATCACTCCCAACGACCCCGAATCGCCGCTCGCCCAATAAGCCCTTCCGTCTTTCTTTTCTTCCGATTAGCGCGCCTGGCGACCATTCAATGGACCTTCGCCACCACTCAATGTTCGCCCCCTCCGCCTCGGCCAATTTCGTTGCGCCCGCAGGGTCAACTCTGTTACCGTTTTGAAGACAACGAGTCAGACTCCCGGTCAACAGCCTTTCAGGTCACAAGCCCACCTTGCCGACCAATTAGGCTCGAAGTTACCTTTGAGGAGATACCAGCTTGCCAGCAACCAATCGTTTTCTTTTCACCTCGGAATCCGTTACCGAGGGACATCCGGACAAGATCGCTGACCAGATTTCCGACGCCATTCTCGACGCCTGCCTGCGGGAAGATCCCTCCAGCCGCGTCGCCTGCGAAACCCTGACCTGTACCGGCCTCGTCGTAATCGCCGGCGAGATCACGACCAAGGCCTACGTCGATTTCCAGAACTTAGTACGCGGCGTAGTGCAATCCATCGGCTACGACAACGCCGTCTACGGCTTCGATTCCAACACCTGCGCCGTAATCTCCAGCATCAACAAACAGTCCGGTGATATAGCCATGGGAGTAGACACCGGAGGCGCCGGCGACCAGGGAATGATGTTTGGGTATGCTTGTAATGAGACTCCGGAACTCATGCCGCTGCCGATTTCGCTGGCTCACAAGCTGACTTTGAAGCTTTCCGAGGTTCGCAAGAATGGGACCTGCCCCTATCTTCGGCCGGATGGAAAGTCACAGGTGACCGTCGAATACGACTCGCAGCGTCGCGTGAAGCGGGTGGACGCGGTGGTCGTTTCCACGCAGCACGCGGAGACCGTCACCAACGACGAACTGCGCGCTGACATTCTGAAGCACGTCATCCAGGCCGTGATTCCGGCGCATTTGCTGGACGAAGACACCAAGTACCACATCAATCCCACCGGACGCTTTGTCATCGGCGGACCGATGGGTGACACCGGACTGACCGGGCGCAAGATCATCGTCGACACCTACGGCGGCATGGGACGTCACGGCGGCGGCGCATTCAGCGGCAAAGATCCGACCAAGGTTGATCGCTCCGCGGCCTACATGGCGCGCTACATCGCCAAGAACATCGTTGCCGCCGGCCTCGCCGATCGCTGCGAAGTTCAGCTTGCGTACGCCATCGGCGTTGCCGAACCCGTCAGCGTGCTGGTGGATACTTTCGGGACTGAGAAGATTGATGCGAATCTGATCCCGGACATCATCCGCGCAAACTTCAAACTGACGCCGCGCGGGATCATCGAATCGCTCAACCTGCGCCGTCCGATCTACCGCAAGACGGCTGCCTACGGGCACTTCGGCCGCAGCGACGCCGACTTCACCTGGGAAGCAACCGACAAAGCCGCCAAGCTGGCCGCTGATGCGGGCTTGAAATCGGAGCCGGTGGGAGCGAGGAAATAGGCTTTTCACAATCGGCTGTTGGCTCTTAGCCCTTAGCTTTTGGCTTTTAGCTAAGGGCCAGGAGCTAAGAGCCAACAGCTCTTTTACCAGCCAACTACAGACAGTTATTTAGCAGTCATCCGGGGATAGGGAGAACATGGCTACGACATCTATCAGTAACGATGTAAAGAGTTTCGAATTTGCGGATCTGGGCAAGAAGCGCATCGAGTGGGCCAACCAGTCGATGAAGGTCTTGCAGATTATCCGCAAGGAGTTCATCAAGAACCAGCCGCTCAAGG
>Ga0209698_10000741_pt1 | contig 37333 bp, 38 predicted proteins | sample LitLauG_LLR_2012_FD_187203 | JGI IMG/M metagenome (GOLD analysis project Ga0209698, IMG submission 187203) | Freshwater sediment microbial communities from Pennsylvania, USA - Little Laurel Run_MetaG_LLR_2012 (SPAdes) (version 2) | ecosystem: Environmental > Aquatic > Freshwater > Creek >... | reverse complement strand
CCCATACAGGATGCGGTGGCGATGGCGATGGCGGCGCGGCCGGAACTGTCGCAGTTCCGGATTCTCATGCAGAACCAGGAAATCGCTCTCAAGGGGGCCAAAAATGGCCTGCTACCGACGCTGGATGCGGTGGCGAACCTGGCAAACAGTGGCTTGGCCGGCCAACCGGTGCCGTTACCTGCGACTTGCATCGCGAATCCTGCCAGCTCCCAATGCATCCCGCCCAATGGCTACTTCGCCGGAGGCTACAGCGATGTCCTGACCCAGGTGTTTTCGCGGAACTTTCCCACTTATTCCGCGGGTTTCAGTTTGAACATTCCGATCCACAATCGCGCCGCGCAGGCCGACGTAATCAGCTCCGAATTGACCTTACGGCAGCAGGAACTGAGCGTGCAGCGCATGCAGAACCAGGTGCGCGTAGAAGTACAAAACGCCATGATCGGTCTGCAGCAGGCGCGCGCCCAGTATCAGGCCGCAACCAAACAACTACTGCTCCAGCAACAGACCGTGGATGCCGAGCAGAAGAAGCTGGCGCTGGGAGCTTCCACCACGTACAACGTCATCCTGACGCAGCGCGACTTGATTACCGCCGAATCCAATCAGGTAGCGGCCGAGAGCGCTTATGCCAAAGCCAAGGTGGAGATGGACCGCTCCACCGGGCAGACGCTCAACAACAACGACATCTCCATTGACGAGGCATTCCGCGGAGCGGTTTCGCGGCCGCCAAGCCGGATTCCCGACGTGCCTCCGGCACAGACTCCGCCGCGGTAGTTCCCCTAGGCTTAGCCAGGGAGCCCAATCTTGCCTCAGGGCTGTTTCAATTTTGCATGAGGACGCCGTGCCCGACCAAACAGATTGTTGATTTGGATGGGGTTTCTATTTGGTGAAGCGATTGCTCAATAGGAGACGTGACTAAGATTTTACAGGCCCGGAAAGAGATGATTGACCTTCTGCTTTGTCGCCCGCCAAACCAGTCACCCCACATCTCACCCTTCTAGCTGTCCACACTTCCTCTCATCGTCTTTTCTGGGCCTGTGGTAGTCCGCGACTGGCGGACGCGCGCTTCCACACTCGATCTCGATTAGGATAGATCTATGGCCAAAGGTCTGTTCGACGTGGAATGTCCGTGCTGCCAGGCGACTCTGAAAATCGATCCGGAAACCCGTGCCGTGATCGCCCACACCGTTCCCGTGAAGCCGCCGCCAATCGAGGACCTGGCCGCCGAGGTCGCCAAGCTCAAAGGCGAAGGCGCGCGCCGCGAAGCGGTATTCCAGAAACAGTTCGAAGCCGAGAAGTCGCACGGAAGAGTGCTGGAGAAGAAATTCGACGAGCTCTTCAAACGGGCCAAGGAGAACCCGGATACGGCTCCGCCGAAGCGGGACATCGATCTCGATTAGTCTCATCATAATGTGGCTGGGCCGCGTTGCTACTCCTAAAGGCCCTTTCTCTTCCTGCCGATTCTCCCCTTGTGACCCGGCTCTTGACAGCCCAGGGGAAACGGCACATAAGGCGTATGGTGCGAGCCATCGCGCCTGACGCCGATCGGCTCGACCGGCGCTTTCAGATGGTTCTGCGGCAGTGCGGCTACGATCCGGCTCAGGTTCGGGCTTTGCTGGCGATCACGCCGGCGGCGGCGGCCCGGTTGCGGTCCCTCAGCCGCTTTCTGGAACAGGTAGACTACACCGGCCGCCGCCTGGCGAAGCTCAACGTCCCTCCTGCCGTCATAACCGAGCAGCTCGGACGATTCGATCAACTTCTGGACCCCGTGCTGAAGGGCCGCTTCCAGCCGGCGCGGGAGCAGTTTCACCTGGTCACCCAATTCGCCCTGCAGGCTGCTTTTTATCGCGAGCGGGAGTCGGAGTCCCAAACCTTCTTCGGCCTATTCGAGGCGGAGGTGGAAGCCACCGGCCTGGATGACCTGCTGCACCGCTTTCTGCTCGTCCTGGTCAAGTCACTGGGCGCCGCCGCCGGCCGCCTGCTGTTTGAGAAAGACAGGTTTGGCCCGGAACTCGCGGGTCCCCTCTATATTGTTCGAGGCCAGGCCAAGGAGCTGCTCATCGGCGACCCCAGTCTACGCGGCCGCTATGCTTCGTATTGGTCGTACCCCTTCGGACCCTCGGTGGTGCTACAACTCTGCTTTTCCACGCCTTACCCCTGGTTGCCCCGGGAGCGGGAATTACTGGCGGTGGCCGCAGCCCGCTGCCGCGAAGCCATCGAGCGCGTTCAAATGTCGCGGGAGATCCGGCGCCTGGAAGCTGCCTCGTACTCCATCGAAAAGGAGGAGCGTCGCCGGATCGGACGCGATTTGCACGACGATGTGGGCCAGGCGCTGGCCTTTCTCCGGCTGGAACTGGAAATGTTGGAACGCGAGGTTCCCGAGAGGTTGCGCGCGCGGCTGGGCGAATCGCGCGAACTGGCCGGACGGACGGCTACCGCGTTGCGGCGGGTGGTCGCCGCGCTGAGCCCCTCGGTCTTGGACCGGCTGGGGCTGGCGGTGGCGTTGCGGCATCTGGCTGCGCGGTTTCGCCGGCTCCACGGGCTCGACCTGCGGCTGCGCATTTCACTCGATTCCCAACCGCTTTCCAAGCCGATGGAGGAAGCCCTCTACCATATTGCCCAGGAGTGTCTCCAGAATATTGCGAAACATTCCCGGGCGACGCGTGTAAACCTTTGGCTTCGCAGCGCCGATAAGAGAATTAAGCTGAGCGTCACAGACAACGGCGCCGGCTTTTGTGCGGATAAGACCTGCACCAAGCCGAATTCTTTCGGTTTGGCAGGTATGCGGGAGCGAGCCGCATTGTTGGGAGGTAAGTTCGCAATTCGCAGTGCGCCCGGCAAGGGCACCCAGGTTTCGCTGGAGTTCCCGATAGGCGCCGCAACGGTGGTATCCAATGGCAAAAATTCGCGTACTCTTAACTGACGATCACACTCTGTTCCGCCAGGGGGTCCGTACCCTGCTGTCGGCTGAGCCGGATATCGAAATTGTAGGAGAAGCCGGCAACGCCGCCGATGCCGTGGCGCTCGCCCCCCAGGTGCGGCCCGATGTCGTCCTCATGGACATCGGTATGACCGGGATGAGTAGCTTCGAAGCCACCCGCCTGATCCGCAAGGACCGCCCGGCAACGCACATCATCTTTCTTTCCATGTACGACGATGAGGATTACCTGGCCGAGGCGGTCGAAATCGGCGCGAGCGGATTTGTTCTCAAGGAAAGCCCGGCGGACCATTTGCTCGCCGCCATCCGCGATGTGCATCGGGGCGGCAACTACCTGAGCCCCCGCCTGCTGACCCGCCTCGTGGACGATTTTCGCCAGCAGAACCACTCCATCATTCGCCAGCCCCGATTCGGTACCCTCACCAAGCGCGAGCGGGAAATTATGAAACTCTTGGCCGAAGGCAACTCCGTCAAGGAGGTCGCCACGGTTTTCGATTTGAGTGTGAAGACCGTCGAGGCGCACAAGTTTAACTTGATGCGCAAGCTCGACATTCATAACAAGGCCCAGTTGGTGCAGTATGCCATCCAAAAGAAGATCATTCGCCTGAACGAGCTGATGCCCACCGGGTAAACGCGTTCAGCCCGCCACACGTGTCCTCCCTGACACGCCCGCACTCTAAACTAAGTACTGCTGCGTCAGATATTTAGGATCTGGCCCCGGCAATGCATCTCTCCCTTCCGAAGGGGGATCGGAAAGATGCTCACCAGAGAGGATTCCGTTCGGCGGCTGGCGGCCCTGACCAGCGTGATGTTCATGGCCGCCGCCGAAGCCCTCGCCCAACAGAAACCGTCGTCATCCACCCGCCGCATCGTAGTGAGCCTGGCGGACCGCAAGTTGGCAGTCGTCGATTCGGGCCGCGTGGTCAAGATTTTCCCCACCGCAGTAGGAGCAGAACGGAGTCCCAGCCCAGTCAGCTCCTACCGCGTAATCCAGCGCGTTTCCGACCCCACCTGGTACACGAAGGGCAGGATCGTCCCTCCGGGGAAATCCAACCCCCTCGGAACCCGCGGCCGTGCACGCCTCGCGTTTCGGCCTGGCCCTGAAGATCAGCGAAGACCGGCATGGTGTCCTTCTACCGCGGCGGCGAAATGGTCTGGGAGATTTGAGAACTGGGCGAGTGATTCGCGACTACCTTGGCGCACGCATACCTTGCGGGCTAGGATATAGATATGACCATCGATCAGCGCCTGGAAGCCCTTACGCACAGCGTAGAGTTGTTGGCGGAAATGCACCGGGACAACGAGAAGCAGGAGGCGCAGCGGTCCAGGCTGTACGAGGAACGCTTTGTCCGGAACGAGGAACGACTGGGGCAGTTAATGGATACCATGAACCGCCTGGGCCGTATCATCGAGATCCACGAACAACGCCTGGACGGTCTGGAGGGAGTGTGAGCATCGGCTCCCCGGTTGGCGCCGCGCTCACGCCGAAGGCCGCGAACTCCTCTTAACCCGCCGCTACCCGCTCCATTGCCCCCAGAATCTGCTGCTGCCAGCGCTCCACTGTGAAATTGCGCCGCCAGCGTTCGCGGGCCTCCTCCGATACCTGCCGCAACCCCGCGCGGTCGCCTTGCAAAAGAGTTACCGTCAGGCGCGCCATCTGCTCCACGTCCTCGCAGAGGAACCCGGTGCGTCCATCCTCGATAATCTCGGGCAAACCGCCGGCGCGGAAAGCGATCACCGGCAGACTCGCGGCGAACGCTTCGAGCACTACTCGCGGATTCGGCTCCGGCCACACCGAGGGCACCAGCAGTACGTCCAGATTGGCCATCACCGCGTAGACGTCCGAAGTCCAACCCGTAAATTCGACCGGCAGTCCGGCGGCGGCCTCGCGGATCTGCCGCTCGTAGGAAATCGCCGCGCCGTCCGAAAACAGCGCTGCGCCGCAGATGACGAAACGCGACTCCGGCAAGGCGCTGTGAATTTTCGTGGCAGCCGCCAGGAACTCGCGCTGTCCTTTCTCAGGCGCGATCCGGCCGATACAGCCGATGCGCGCCCGTGCGGCGGGACGACTCGCCTGAGTAGCCGGCCCCGCCACTCCGTTGTAAATCACCGAGACCCGGTCCCTCCCGACGAACGGCCGCCACGCTTCCGCCACGGCATGACACACCGTCACCACCTGGGCGTCGAGACGTGCCAGCGCGAACCCCGCCGCGCGGCGAGCCAGCGTTTGTGATACGGCGATGTGCGCGTGGAATAGCACGGGCTTTCGCACGCGCGCCCAAGCCGCTGCCGGCAGCAACCGCGGGCCGTTGATGTATAGCAGGTCCGGTTGAAATTTCCCCGCCAGGCTGCGGATCTCTCTGGCCAGACGCGGAATCTCGCCGGCAAAGCGGCTCATGTCCCGCGCCGGTTTCCGGCCGGAGGCATAGACGCCGCAGTCGATCGGCACTGCTTCGAATCCTTGTGCCTGCACGCTTTCCCACAGGGGCCCGTCGCCGGGCAGGGCCGCTACCGCCGGCCACTCGCGGGCGCGCAGGGCCGGCAGTAGATCCAGCAGCATGCGTTGTGCCCCCCCCAACTCGCTGTACTGGTCCAGCAGCATCACCCTCATGCGCGCACGGCCAGCGCCAGAACCCACAGGTAGAGCGGCAGCAGGCGCCAGAAGGTGAGCAGGTCCACGGAGAGCATTTGCGCCATCTGGCCGCTCCAGAAACACAGCATCCACGCGCCATAGAACGCCTTGCGGCTATCCGGGGTGCGCGCGGCGCGAACCGAGGCGCGCAGAATCGCCACGTGCAGCCAAAGCAAAGCGCCGAGCCCCAAAACGCCGGTTTCCATCAGGAGCGTCAGGTACATGTTGTCGCCCACCACCGGGCCGCCCAGGTAGTCGCTGTACGGCAGAGTCTTATACCCGATGCCCACCAGTGTCTGCCAGGGATGCGCGGACACCCAATTGGTGAGGGTGTGCCAGCTTGCGAGCCGCCCGGAGAGCACCCCTTCCGGGTTCGAAAGGAAGAATGCCGCTGAACCCGTGACTCGCTGCCAATAACCTTCGAAAAACTGGGGAAACAGCTTCTCGGTAAGCAGCGCAGCTCCGGATACCCCGGCGGCGAGAATGGCGATGCCGCGGCCCGGCCGCATGCGCTTCCGCTGCAGCCAGCCAAGCACGCTCAGCGCCGCCAGCACGTTGAGCAGAGAGGAACGGGAATAGGAGAGTATCAGCGCCGCGAAGAATAGAGCGCCGCCCAGGGCCAGCCCTTTGCGGGAGACCGGTTTCCAGCACGACCCTTGCGCCAGTGCCACCGCGATCATCACCAGAAAAAATGCGCAGAAGTTGCCCAGCGCTCCGGCATCGTAAAACACGCCCTGCGCGCGGCGATAAACGCCGGCATCGAGCCACACGAATTGTGCCCCATATCCGGCGGGCGCGGGAAATTGGAAATAAAAATCGACGCACGCGAACAGCGCGGAGGCAGCCGCAATCCAATAAAGCTGCGCCATGGAGAGAACCGGGCCGGAGGCTGCCCCGGGCCCGTAGGCCGTAAAGAAGAATACGTAAACGGCAATGGCGAAAAGCGCCACCCGCGCCAGGCTCCCGGCCCCCACTGCCGCGCCGGAGTGGATGGCCGCTGGCGCCACGCTGCTTAACAGCACCACCAACAGGGCGGCCAGCGCGCCATTGAGGGAAGTCGCCGGGATCCGCCAACGTTGGGCCCACAAGATTCCCGCCAGCAGACCCAACGCGGCGAATATCAGGCACACATGCGGGCCGGAGTCGCCCAGCGCGATCGGTAGAGGCGGCAGCAGCAACGCAGCGGCGAGGAAGCAAGCGATCCAGCGTCCGGGGCTTTCGAGCGTCCACAGAGCCGCCGGCGCCAGCACTGCGGGCGCGGCGAGGGCGAGTTTCGCCGTGCGGCCCGGCGCCACCACAATCGCCGCCGCCCATATACCGAGCAAGCCCGCCTGCAGGTACCGCTGCCGAACCGCCGCATCAGCCGGGCTACTCATCGCGGGCGAGAGCCTGTAGCACGCGATGCTGGTGATAGCTCATTTCGAGCGCCAGGTAAACCAGCGGGAACAGCAGACCCAGCAGCAGGGCGGCGGCCAGATTGAGCGGAACGTTGGGTGACGAAGTGCGCTCCGGAACTACGCCGTTATCGATGATGCTCAGCCGTTCGCCCCGATACGCCACGTCGTTACGCGCATCCCGTAAACGGTTGTCGCTGGCCGCCAGAGCCACCTGCGCCGCTTTGCGTTCGGCTTCGATCCGTTCGCGCCGCGCCAGCCTCCCGGCCAGCAGCTTCTCCTTTTCCGCCGTCTGCCGCTCGATCGCGTCGAGTTGCTTCCTGAGCTCCGCCAGGCGGGCTTGCGCCGTGCGCTGGGCATCGTTTCCGGAGTTGCCTGCCTCGGCCAACTCCAGATTGGCGCTGGCCGCCTGCTGCTCCAGATTGGATCGGAGTTCCCCTTCCTGCAAGACCGCGGCTTGCAAATCGTCCACCGGCTCGCTCGAAACCAGCCGGCTCCACTCCGCCTCGGCTTGCTCCACTCGGACCCGCGCAGCGGCCGCCTGTTGCAGAATGGACTGGATCAGGTCCTGTCCCCCGGCATTGGTGAGCGAACGATTCAGCGAGACCGATTCCTCCGCCAGAAATTGCGCCAGCTTCTGCGCGCGGGCCGCCTCTGGAAGCGTGGCCTCGATCTCCAGAATTCGCGTGTTGTGCACCAGGCCGACCTTGAGAACGCTCTTCTTTAACGATTCAATCGGCTTGTCCCCCAGCAGCGCCCGCAATTGAAGACTGCCGGCGGCCTTCTGAAACAGGCTGTCGCTATCGGCGAAATGCTCGTACGTCTTGAGGGACTCCAGGTAAATAGGGCTTACCGCCATCGCGGAGCGCGGATCCGCCCCGGCCGGAGGTTCGATGATGATGCGCGCGGTGGCGGTGTATTCGCGCGGCAGCACCAGGCTCACCGCGGTTGCCAGCACCAGGGCGGTCAGGCAACTTGCGGCGGCAAATCGCCAGCGCAACCGCACGTAACCGATGTAACGAAAAGCTTCCGGGGACTGCATAACGCGGTCACTTGAGTTAGTGTAACCGATATGGCCCTGCTACAGGCCTTGGTCGTCGCGCTGGTTGCGTTAATTCTTACCCCGGGCTACGCATTTTATTTCGATATCACGCCCAAGGTCGTAGTGTTGCTCGCGGGGACGGCCCTGTGCCTGGCGGCGGCCCCGCTCTTTTTCCCCCGCACGATATCGAAACGGCCGCTTGCTTACACGCGCGGTTCGGCGAGCAACGACCGGGCCGAACCGCAGCCGCCAGGAAGCGGCGTCTTCCACGGAGCGGTGCTACGGTCGTTTTCCCTCCTGCTGATTTTGAACCTGCTCTCCCTCGCCCTTTCCACCGCGCTTTCCTCTCGCCCCGGACTCTCCCTGTTCGGCTCCAACTGGCGCCGCTATGGCAGTTTGATCCAAACCACCATTCTGCTCTTTGCATGGCTGGTAGCCATCACCTGCGCCGGGCGCCCGGAGCGCGTCAAAACGCTGCTCCGGGGAATCGCCATCGCCGGAGCGCTGAGTTCGCTTTACGGGATCGCGCAATACGTTGGTTGGGACCCGCTGCTGCCCTCCGCCGCCTATCATGTCGGCGAGGGGATCTTCACCATCGTGCGGCCTCCGGGCACTCTCGGATATGCCAGTTACTTCGCCACCTGGCTATTGATGGTGGTGTTCCTCACGTTCGCCCTGCGCGCGTTGGAAGAGCGCCCCGCGTGGCGCCGGTTCGCGGTTGCCGTCGCGCTCCTGGCCGGATTCGCCATGTGGCTCACCGGCACCCGCGCGGCCCTCCTGGGACTGGCCGTCGGAGGCGTGGTCTGGATCACTATCAGCAAAGCACGGGCCACCCGCCGCACCGTTGCGTGGGCGGCCATCGTGATCCTGGCGGGAGCCGCATTCTATTACTCGCCGGCTGGACACCAAATGCGCAGCCGCTCGCGCTGGTTCGCCGAAGACCCCTGGGGCGGCGTTCGCGGTCCTCTCTGGCTCGACAGCCTTCACATGGCAACTCGAAAGCTGGGCGCCGGATACGGCCCCGAAACCTTTACCGCCGAATTCCCGCGCTTCCAGTCGGTCCGACTGGCCCGGGCCTATCCCGATTTCTCTCACGAATCGCCCCACAACATATTTATAGATGCGCTGGTGGCCCAGGGCCTGCCGGGCGTCGTGGCTCTGCTGTGCTTGTGCGTGCTTCCCTTCACCCGGAGAGGGCCGGCGGAGCTCCAGGCGGCGCTCGCGGCGGGAGTTGCGAGCCAGCAATTTACCGCATTCACCGTTCCCACAGCCGTGATCTTCTTCACAACGGTGGCCCTCTGGGTGGCCCTGCAGACCCCCGCTATTTCCATTCGGCGCCAACTTCCCCTGGTCGTTACCGCGGCGGGGCTTGCCGCCGCCTTGCTGTTCCTGGCATTCCGACTGGCGCTCGCCGACCGCGCCCTCGCCCGGGCTCAAGCCGATTTGGAAACGGGCAGCCTGAATTCCGCGGCCGCCGACTATGCCCAATACCAGCGCTTCCATCTGCCGGGCGGCGCCGCCGATTTATGGTATTCCCGGGCTGTCTTGGCAACTCTATCGAAATCGTCGAATCCCGTGGAGCGACTGGCCGCCATCGCGCAATTGGGCGCCGCGGCACAGCGTGCCACCGAGACCGCCGAAGACCCATTCAACGCCTGGTACAACCTCGCCCTGGTTTACGGCTTGCAAAACGATGCGCCGGACGCGGAACGCAGCCTGCGGGCCGCCATCGCCGCGCATCCCACGTGGTTCAAGCCGCACTGGTTGCTGGCCCAGGTGCTGCAACTCCAAGGCCACCTGGACGATGCCCGGCGCGAAGCGTCGCTGGCCGCCGGCCTGGATGGCGGCAAAGATCCGGAAGTGGCCCGAACCGCACAGGAGTTGCGTCTCCCCCCGCACCCTTTGCAAAAGTAAATTGTTGAGGATAAGATTGGCGCGTCACAGGAGAACTCTTACAATTGAAGCAAGGTGCTGTCTTGAAAACTTCTCTATTTTTCCTGGGAGCGCTGGCGGCTTTCGCCCAAACGCCGGCTATCGACCCCGCCAAGGGGATCCAGAACGGCGCCAGCTTCGTGCAAGGCCAACCGGTCGCGCCCGGCTCGTACGTCGCCATCTTCGGAAGCAATTTTGCCTCCGGCCTCACGCTTGCCGACACCATCCCCCTTTCCACTACTCTCGCCACTGTGAACGTGACGTTCAACGGGATCAAAGCACCGTTGGGCGGGGTGACCACGAACCAAATCAACGCCCAGGTGCCGTGGGAGACTCCGTCGTCCGGCGGCGCGCAAGTGGTGGTCACGCGCAACGGAACGCCCTCCGCCGCGGCAACGGTGCAGTTGACTTCGGTGTCGCCCGGATTGTTTTACGTGGCCACGGATAGTACGGGAGTGAACCGGCCGGCCGCGTACAGCAACACCACCGGCAGGCTCGCCTATCCAGTGGGCAGCTTTTCCGGACTGACCACCGAGCCGGCCAAGGTGGGCGATCAGGGCACGTTGGTGCTTCTGGCTACCGGACTGGGACCCGTGACCAAGACGCCTCCCAACGGCGATGCCGCTCGAGACGCCAACGGCCAATACGTCGAGAGCGATACGCTCACCAAGCCGGTCGTCATGGTGGGAGGCGTCCAGGCCAACGTGGTCTTCTCGGGCTTGTCGCAATTCCCGTCCGTCTACCAGATCAACATCATCCTGGCGCCGAACACGCCGACCGGTCCCGCCGTCCCCGTACAGATCCAGATGGGCGGCGTCACCACCACCGACCAACTGAAGATCGCCGTCACGAACTGAGACTCCGCCTGACCTTAACCGCTCGCCGGCGGCCCGTGCGTATTTTATAATCACCGCATGAAGCATTACTTTCCTCTGGCGCTGCTCATTGCCCTTCCCCTCTGTCCGCAGGATCGCGGCGACCGCCCCGACTTGAGCTTGGTGGGCCGAATCAAAACCGAGGCCTTCGACAACTCGCGCGTGATGGACACACTGAGTTATCTCACCGACGTCTATGGCCCGCGCCTTACCGCCTCCCCCGAGTTCCGCGAGGCTGCCGATTGGGCCGTCAAGCGCCTCGCGAGCTACGGCGTCGAAAATGTCCGGTTGGAAAAATGGGGCCCCTTCGGCCGCAGTTGGAGCGTGAAGCAGTACTCCGTCGAAATGCTGGAGCCGCGCTATGCGCTGCTCGATGCCGTCGCGCTCGCATGGTCCGACCGCACCGCCGGGCCGCTTACCGGAGACGCCGTTCTGACGCCCTTCGGCAACAGCCGCCAGGAGAACAATCCCAAGAAGCTGGAAACCGACCTGAACAAGTATATGGCCGACTGGAAAGGCAAGCTGAAAGGCAAAATTGTCTTGCTCGCCCCCGCCCGGGAAATCCGGTCCGAATCCCAGCCGGACTTTGCGAGGTACACCGACAAGGAACTCGCCGATCTGGCCGCGGCGCCCATCCCCATCGCCAAGCTCGCGGACTGGAAAGACCTCAAGTTCCCCGACGACCCCGTGGAGGAGCGGCGCTTCCTGCAGAGCCTGCCCGCCGCGGTGCGCGACCAGTTCGCCGAGCAGCGCCGCCAATTGACGGCGAAGCGGGCCAGGTTTCTGCACGACGAAGGCGTGCTGGCCGTGCTGAACAACAGCAATACGTCCCGCGACGGCCTCGTGTTCGCCCAGGCTGCGGGATCTTATGACGCCAAGGATGGGCTGGCCTCGCCCACCTTTGTCGTCACCGGAGAGCAATACAACCGCATCGTCCGGTTACTGGAAAAGAAGATTCCGGTCAAAGTGCGCGTGAACCTCCAGATGGAGTCTTCCACCACCAACCAGGACTCCTACAACGTGACCGGCGAGATTCCCGGCGGCGCCAAGAAAGCCGAACTGGTCATGATCGGCGCGCACCTCGATTCCTGGCACTCCGGCACCGGCGCTACCGATAACGCCGCCGGCAGCGCCGTCATGATCGAAGTCATGCGCATCTTGAAGGCCCTCAACCTCAAGCTCGACCGCACCGTGCGCATTGCCCTGTGGAGCGGCGAAGAGCAAGGGCTCTTGGGATCGAAGGCATACGTCAAGGAGCACTTCGGCGATCCCGAGACCATGAAGCTCACCGATGCCCACGCCAGGCTCTCCGGCTACTTCAATTTCGACAATGGCAGCGGCAAGATTCGCGGCGTCTTTCTGCAGGGCAACGATGCCATGCGCCCCGTCTTCGAGCAGTGGCTGGCGCCGTTCCGCGATCAGGGCGTCACCACCATCAGCATCCGGAACACCGGAGGCACCGACCATTTGTCATTTGATGCCGTGGGTCTGCCGGGCTTCCAGTTCATCCAGGACCCGCTCGCCTACGATACCGTGACCCACCATTCCAATATGGATACTCTCGACCACGTGCAGGCGCCCGACCTGATGCAGGCGGCGGCCGTGATCGCCACCGTCGCCTACAACGCCGCCAATCGAACGGAGCTGCTGCCGCGCAAAACGCTCCCCGAGCCGCAGCCCAAAGTAAAGCTCCCGTCCGATGCCGCGACCGGCGCCCGTTGATTTTCGCGAGCGCGCCCGTCTGCCCAATCAATCCCGGTTCTCCGGCTGCGATCACCGGCGCCGTGAGGCGGCGCTTGCCAGCCGGGGGCGCAGCACGCGGTTCCACCACATGATTGCGCCGGTCACAAACATCGCCGCGGGGGCCATTCCGAATAACGCCCAAATCAACTTCGTCGTCTGGTCGCAGAGCCCCCGGCCGCTACACGGAATCCCTATGCCGTTAATGCGGCCGAAATGCAAGTAGGCGAGCCAATAAATAACCCGGTCACCGATGCGTATGCCGGCGTTAGCGGCCGTGGGAGGCTCCAGCCGGTCGGCGAGGTCTTGCACCGAATCGGGAAAACCGAGATAGAGCCCGCTTACGCCAAACACCAACGTGAATCCAAGGCTCCAGAAGCCGATCATACTGTGCAAGTGCCAGTTCAAACGCTTCCATCCTACCCCACGATGCAGTGTCAGGCTGCGGCGCCACGTTTTGCTGCCCGGCCACCAGATCGCCAGACCCGTCACCGCCAGCGCCAGCACGGCAACGGCCCCCGCGCCGTTCACCTTCCGGCCCGCCGGTCCGGCAAGCAGATTGTCGTGCAGATCAAGTAGTTTTGACACCAGCCAGATCCCGGTTGGGACCGAATCGCCAACATCGCTCCCAGTCCGCGGATCGAACATCCGCTTCTTGACCGCAGCGCCCCTGCTTAGCCAAACGTCCACCGTCTGATCGGGATTCCGCGCCCGGCCGATTCTCACCACCCGGTAGCCTGGATACAAGTGCCCGGCGGCCTCCGCGAGCTGGGCGTCGCTCAATCGTGGTCCTGAACCCTTCGAGATGATTGGTGGGCGCGTCGCGGCTCTGTAGAGCTCGTTCCGATAGACCAGCACACTGCCGGTCACACTGATGATCAGGATATAGAGACCGATGGCGATGCCGCTCCATAAGTGCACCTGAAACAGCGCCCTTCGGAACCAGATCTTCTGTGGCTGCCGAACCCAACGCTGCCACAAGGTCAGTGGTTTCACCATCATCTTCGCACTGGTCGGTTAACGCCCGTCTCGGTCTTCCAATTCTAACGGCCGGACTGGCCTGAAAATGGGAGCGCCAGTGTTACCCGATCCTCCGCGCCCACGACTCTCGTGATGTGACCCTTGCCAGTCGTATCTTCTACCAGCTCGATGTGTCCCGGTTCCACGGGGATCTTCTTGCCCCCAGACACCTCGAGCTCTCCCCGTCCGCTGAGGGTGATCACGTATTGGCGGCGCGGGGCCGTATGCCAATCGCTAACCCTGCCGGCCGGTGCACGATGGAGCTCTGCTCCGGAGATGGCCATCATCTTGTAGACGTCGTTGGTGTCGCCTGCCGTGAATTTGGCCTCTATTTCTTCGGCGTGCGTCTGCCCGTCCGGCCCGGTATAGAGCCTTGTGATAATGACGGGCTTCCGCTTTTGAGCCCCCACCCCGCTTCCCGTCTGTGCCGCCGATATCAGAACAAACAGGCCCACCAACCCCCCAGTGAACAACCACGTGAATGGTGATCTCATCGAGTGCCGCATGTTCCCCTCCTCGCTTTTGGAAAATCAACTGGACCACAAGAGTCTATCGCAGCCGGCTTTTGGTGGCCAGCGTGAGGCCCCCTACCCTCCGTCGCCTTACCGGGCGAAGAAAAAGCGGTCACTGCGATACCCGAAATGATTTCGGAGCATATTGAGTTATTTCGGATCGGAAAGTCCAAAACGGGATAATCGCCAAGGGAAAATGAAAGGGAGGGAACTTAGGCGGCATCACGTCCCAACGGGGTGGAGCACGCGCGTCATCGTGTCCCCTGGAACCCGGGAGACGATGATTGCGAAAAAAGGCGTCTCCCGTTTTGCGGCCCATCCCTGCAACATACGGAAACAGAAGGAGTTAAATGATGATTAAATTGGCGTGCATCATCCGGAAAATCGTCGTCACCCGGGTGGACCTTCGGGGACTTCCCGCACTCCCCTGGTCCTGCCGGTTGTACAGCAGCCGGGTCCCCAGCATACGCGTTTAGTCACTCAAAATTCAGGCATCTGCAACGCCTTCCTAACACTCCGTTGATATTCTCCGGTGAACGGGAGCGTGTGCATCTGCGCAATTTCCCGAACCACCCGCAACTAAAGGAGCGAGACAGATCATGCGAAACTTTCTGCTAGTCGTAATAGTCATGACCGGGCATATCGCCGCACAGCAGATCACTTACACTCCCTATCTTCAGCCCGGCGACAATGGCGCCTTTGGGCAAACCGACCGCATGGTAGTTGCCTGGCAAACCAGCGAGTCGAATCCGAATCCGAAGGCGTACACGGTCCAGTTCGGCACAAGCACCACATACGGCCAGACCGCGGCAGTCAGCGCGCGCGTCGTCAACAACTACCTGGCCGCCGACACGACCCTTCCTGTGGTGGCGTCGGCCCCCGGTCCACGTTCGAATTACACAGCGGTACTCACCGGCCTGAGCTACGACACGACCTACTACTACAACGTCAGCGGGCCGGGGCTGCCGCCGGCGGGAGCGGGCGCATCGTTCCGCACACGGACCCGCTCGGGACAGTTCTCGTTCCTGGTGGAGGGGGATGAGGGGTTCTTCCCGGCAGAACCGGGATCGCCTGCCGCCATCGCAAATTATGAGGCCCGCATCGTGCACCTTATGTATAACGTCCAAAACCTCTCTTTACCTGGCGTATCTGCGCTTCCAGCCCCTTCGCTCGCGCTGAACACGGGCGACAACGTCTACAATCAGGGCTCGGAAGGCAGTTACCGCGATTTCTGGTTTCCGGTGTGGAACAGCAACACCGATTCGGTGAACACCGGCGCTCCTTTCATCCGCAGCATCCCTTACTACATTGTGGCCGGCAATCATGATGTCGGCGGAAGCGGCGATTACGTAAACATGCTCGCGGCGCCGGGCGCCGGGAAGTACTCCGGCGCCACCGAAGGCGGCGATGCTCTGTCCTACTATAACGATTACTATTTCCCGCTAAACGGGCCCGTGGGCCTCGACCCGATGTATGTCTGGAATGGGGATGCCTCGGCGCCCACCGGCTTCCTCTGGCAATACAACGGCAAGAATTATTCCTCGCCGGCGGCCGCTGGGGCGTATCGAAACTCCACCATGGTCGATACCGGCCAAGGCGCAACCATGCAGATCGATCACATGAGCAACTACTCGTTCGATTACGGCAACGCTCACTTCGTGTTCCTCAATTCCAATCCGCACGTGTTTAACGCCCAGGTGGACTATTCACCGGTTTACCAGGCGCCGCCGGCTTCTTTTTCGCCCTATCCTTCGGTACTGCGCGACTGGCTCGTCAACGACCTGGATGCCAGCAGCCAGCCCTGGAAAATCGTGGTCTACCATCATCCGTCCTTTTCCTCGGGAGATGCGACGCAGCGGAACTACCAGATGCGTGCCGTCGCCAAGCTGCTGGAGGACCACGGAGTGAACCTGGTATTCAACGGCCACGAGCACAACTATCAGCGCACGTTCCCCCTCCGTGCCCGGCCGCGCATCACCGAAGCGCCCACCAGCGCCGGACCGCGCGCGGTGGTGGCCGACACAGCCTTCGATGGCCTGCAAAACATCGTTCCCGATGGCGTGATCCACGTCGTGGAGGGCGCCGGCGGCAACCGCGATTTCGACGGCGGCAAACTAACGCCGCGGGGACAAGGTACAGGTCTCGATCAAGAGGACTCAGCCACTGGAACCTTTGATTTCGGCGGCGGCCTGGTGTTCCCGCAAGGCCCCGCTTCCTGGCTGAACACGAACCTCACCACCACCCAGATGGCGCCGTTCTTCCCCAATGCCGGAGCCGGCCAGAAGGTCACCATGAAGTTCCGGGCCAAAGTCTTTTCCTTTGCCGATGTCGTGGTCAACGGGAATTCGTTGACGCTGTATCAAATCAGCGAGCCGCTTCAGAACTCGTCGTCGGCTACAGCTTCGAACCCCGCTCCGTTTGGAATGAACTTTTTCGGCAGACCTCTGAACGATCCCATCCCGGATACGGTGCTGGATCCGCAAACCGGCGCCCTGGTGAAGCCCGCCACCGACGGAACCCCGGACCTGCTGGACAAATTCACCGTCACCAAGCCGCAAGCTTTGATCCAGGTGGATCTCTCGGCGCCGGCAGCAGTCTTCCAGGGTGGCGAACTGATCTATTCGCTCGATATTTCGAACCTGTCCGCGTACCCTTTGAACGGCGTACAGGCAGTGGTCTCGCTGCCAAACGATGTGGACTACACGGGCGATCTCAGTGACTCGATCACCCTACAAGGGCAAAATAACGTCGTCGTGACCCTGGGCCGGCTGGCGCCGGGGGAAGCCCGAACCGTGATGCTGACAACCGAGGCCGGTGAAGACCTGGCCGCGGGCGCCCAGTTGAGCGCGACGGCCACCATCCGCTCGGCAACCGCCCTGCCCGTTGCGTCCAACACCGCCACCACCACAACCATACACTTCAGCGTGCCATAGCCGCCGCATCGCCTCAGCGCACCGTGAACCGGTCTTTTAACTTCAATACGCGCGATTCGAACAACCACCAGGAGAGCGCGGCGGCGGCGATGGCAAGGGCCATCGACACGAACAACTGAGCGGATCCATCGGGCGTGATTCCCAACAGCGGCGTTACCCAGCGGCGGGCCACCATCAACGCGGGAATATGGAGCAAGTACAAGCCATAGGAGATCGTGCCGAGCCAGACCAGGGCGCGCAGCCGGCACAGAGCGAGCAGAAATCGCGGGCGCCCGCCGATCAGGAGCACCACCAGGCAGGCAAAGGCGAGGTCTGCCGCGGTGAAGCCCAGCGTGCGCATCACGCCCGACCACGGCGTCACGGTGAAGAACACGCATACCCAGATAAAGGTCGCGCCCGAGATGCCCGTCAGCCAACCAATCCAGCGGCCCTTTAGCCAATGCGGCGCCTCGCGCTGGGCAATGGCGATCAACCCGCCCATCGCCAGGGCATCCATCCGGCAGGGCATCAGCACGTAAGGGCCGAACTGATTGTCTGGCAGCGTTGCCGTGAGGGCGATGCGGAGCAGCAACGCTACCGCCACGGAAGCCAGCAGGATCGTCGCCAGCGTTTTCCGCCTGACTGCGGAAACGACGAACGGGAAGCTCAAGTAGAATTGCTCCTCCACTTGCAAAGACCAAAGAGGCGTGAGAATGGCCGCGGCGGGATAGGCGTTTTGCAAAAAGACTTTCACGTTTCCGAGGTAGAACAAATACCACGAGGCCCCCCCGATTCCGAAAAACTCTGGCCACCGGACGGGACTGGGGAGAAAAGTGAGGAACCCGTATAGCGCCAGGCAGGCGTAATACAACGGGAAGATACGGAGGCAGCGGCGCACTATGAAGTTCCGGTAGTAGTGCGGGCGTCCCACGCTGTCGAGCAGAATACCCGTGATCAGGTACCCGCTGAGCACGAAGAAGAGATCGACGCCGATCCAGCCGGTTTGGAAAACATGCGCGAAAAAGAATAAAGGGCCGGAGGACGGGGTGAAATGAAAGAACAACACCAGCAGAATGGCGATGCCGCGCAGGCCATCTAATTCCGAAACGCGAGGCCCGGTTCTCCGAATGGCTGCGGGTGACTCGCTGCGCACGACTGAAGGCGAGTGGCTCATCGGTTTAGTGGCGGGGGAAACCAGCTCTGGAAAGCCTTGCCTTGGGGCGTCAGCATCCGATCCAGGCCGTACTTGCCGAAATGGGAGGCGTCGCGGCCATGGTCGTCTTGATTGCCCGGCTGATCGTACAATACCCAGTCGAACAGGTACTCGACCCCATTGGCGATGGAGGCGTCGACGAGCGCCTTCATGCGCTCCGAAGTGGGGTGCAGGTTCCAGTATTCACCGAATTCGCCAATGATGAAGCGAGTGGCGAGTTTCTTCTGCACGGCAAATTCGCGCAGGATGTGAGCGCCCCATTCGAAGCTCTTGTACATGGTGGGAGCGTCGAAATCCCACCCGATCGATGCCCACGAACTGTAAGAGAAGAAGTCCACACCCTGGAGTCGGGCTCCCACATCCACCAGGCCGGATCGTTTTCCGGTGTAACCGGGTACGATGATGAACTCAAACGCGCTGAGGATTTCGCCGGGATAGCCGCGCGAAGCGGCCTCTTTGCGGCCTTGGCGAATGCCATCCAGACGCGCCTGGTAGTATTCGGTGCAGGCGGTCCAGTGCTCTACCCGGCAGTCGTTCTCGAATTCCCAGTTGGCAATGATTTTGCGGCCGGGCATCTTGGCCAGCTCGATCGTAAAGCGGCGGAATTCCTCGCGCGTGGCGGCCAGGTGCCCTGCGTCCAGACGCTCCTTCTTGTATTTGTCGAAGGATGCCGTGTCGTACGCCGTTAGCATGACGACGGGAAAGGCGGCAAGGAAGTTATGGTAATCGGAGCGCCGGACTTTGACGTCGAGAGGAGAGTTGTCGTTCTTTCCGGAAGGGTCCCAGGAGGCGGCCGGCCCGATATAAACCCGGACGGCGCGGTCGGCCCCCAAACGCTTCACGTCGGTGGCCGCGGTCTCGAGATCGTTGCCCAGCTTGCCCCACACGTAGACTCCCACTTTCTGCCGATACTCGAGGGGGTTCGCGGCTGGGAGGCTGCCGCAGAGCAGCAACGCGCCGGCCAGAAGACGGCGTATCATGACAGCTTACTGGATCATAGCAGACCGGCCTTCCTCCGGTTCGTTCGGCACGCGAATTGCCAAAACACGGCAGCAGACAGCCGCGTTATGGCCAGCCGCCGCATGAAAACTACAGCTTATCTCTCATTAGCCAGAAAGCTCTCGATGCCCGACGCGGCGTCGGAGATGACTTGCTGCAGGTTGTGGTCGAGCGAGGTTACCACGTCTTTCATCTTCTTCCCGGTGACCGCCTCGTCACGATTGTAATCGCGATCCCATACGACACGCCCGGTTTTTCTATCCACCAGCTCTACCTGAAGCGACACCCTGGTCTGTATTCCCGGCTCATCGACTTCGGAGAAATCGAAGAGCTTGCCACGAATCAAATAGTCGCCGGGAGCGGCGCTGGACGCTTCCTGTACCTGGCGGTACTTACCGGACGCTCGGAGCGTTTGCAGGAGCAGGTCGCGAACCATCAAACCAGGACGTTCCGTCCACCGGTGATATTCGTAAGAACCGACTTCATTGCTGCCGGCGCGGTAGCGGATGCGCCCATCCTCCAATGCCTCGGGTGTGGCGATCCGTCCCACCAGCAGAAGGAGGCCATCCGGTCTGGCAGCGGCCGTCGTTGCAGAATGGTTGATGGTGTAGTAGTGGATCGGGCGCCCCCCAACGCATGCGGCAGACAGCAGGCTGACGACGCACAGACCGGCGATCGAAATCGTGGCGGAAGGAATCATTTGCTAAGCCCTCCAGGCTTGCGATCCTCGGCCCGGATGCCACGGATCAGACTGGCGGGCTGACTCCGCAAGGTTTCGACAAGGCCTTTCAGGTTCTCCGTTGAGATCCGGATGTTTTCCAGCAGTTCGTCGATATTGTCGGAGTTCTGGTCCAACGTTTGATTCAGACGATCCAACAACACCGTGGATTTGGCGAGCGCGTCGCGCAGGCTGGTCACGGAGGAGCGGACATCGGTCCGGTTCTCCAGGAGCGTCGCATCGACATGAGCCAGCGTATCCTCCGCCCGCGTAGAGACCTTCTTGACGTCTTCGAGCAGAGGAGACAGTTTGGCGGTCAACTCCTGGACGTTACTGAGGCTGGCAGAAACTTTCGGCTGCGCATCGCTCAGGAGCCGATGGACGGTGTTGAGAGACTCGTTCACCTTGGGCCGCGTTTCGGACAACAACTGGTCTGCGTTGGCCAGGGAATTCGCAATGGCGGCGCGATTGCGGTCGTTCAGCAAATCATTGGCCCGTGCCAGGGTGATTTGTAATCCTTCCAGGCTGGTGTTGACTTTGAGCAGGACGCGCTGCACGTCGGGGAGCATCGCCTGGACGGCATCGCCGAGCTGGGGCAGACCAAACATTTCGGTAGAGGGGATTGCGGAGCCCGGCGGCAAAAGGGCCGATTGCTCGCGCCCGGTAGAGATTTCGATGTAGTTATCGGTGAGGGGGCCAAGGGTGGTGATCTTGGCGACGCTATCGGTCTTGACCGGCGTGGCGCCATCGACCAGGAAATCGATTTCAATACGCGTGGAATTGGCCGGGTCGACGCGGACACGGTCCACTTTGCCAACGAGCAAGCCGCCGAAGCGCACGGCGGCCCCGGGTTGGACACCGCCGGCATACGTGAAATAGGCCCGGTGCGGGACGCCCGCGTTTCCAAAGCCGCCGGAAATTGCGAGCACGGAACCGAAGAGCAAAGCTCCGGCCATCACTACAAACAGCCCCACGAGCGCACGTTCGCGTGTTGCTTCCATCATGGCAACTAAATTCCTTCCGTAAACATTCGCAGGTGGTCCACTTCGTCGTCCGCGGTCGAATCGGCGATACGGTCCAGAAACTGGCGCACGCGAGGTTGCGTGCTGTGTTGGATTTCTTTGGCCGGGCCCACAGCCAGGATGCGGCCGCGATCGATCAGGATGATGCGGTCGGCGATCAGGAAGGCGCTGGCCAATTCGTGCGTCACCACCACAATGCTCATGGTGTAGGCCTTCTTGAGGTTCAGGATCAGATCGTCAATGCCGGCGGCCATGATGGGATCCAGACCGGCCGAAGGCTCGTCGAAGAACAGGATCTCGGGATCCATCGCGAGCGCACGGGCGATGGCCGCGCGCTTCTTCATGCCGCCGCTCAGTTGCGAGGGGCTGAAGTGCTCGAAACCGCTGAGGCCCACCTGTTCCAGCTTGATCCGGACCATTACCTCGATGGTGGAGGGCTCGAGGCCGGAGTGCTCCAGCAGGGGCAGAGCGATGTTTTCCCCGACCGTCATCGAGCCGATCAAGGCGCCGCCCTGAAACGACAGGCCGATCTTCTTGCGGATGGCGTCCAGTTGCCGCGGAGTGGCACGGGCCAGATCGGCGCCTTTGACGAGTACGGCGCCGGAAGACGGCCTCTCCAGACCCACCAGCGTGCGCAGCAAAGTGCTTTTCCCGGACCCGGAGCCGCCCAGGATTACGACGGTCTCCCCATTCCGCACTTCGAAGTCGATGCCGTGCAGCACTTCACGATCGCCATAGTTCACACGAAGGGCGCGGACGGAGATCGTCGGGGCTCCGGTCATACGCCCGGCCTCGCCGAATAGAAGAGATAGGTAAAGGTGAGGTCGATCAGCACCACCAGCAGAATCGAAATGACAACCGCGGAAGTAGCGGACCGGCCCACCTCTTCCGCGCCTGCGCCCGTGGAGAAGCCCTCGTAGCAGCCCACCGCGGTAATCACTACTCCAAAGACCAGGCTCTTGATCAGTCCCGTGGTGATATCGCGGAGGACCAGCGCCTCACGCGTCGCGATGAAGTAGCTGCCAAAGGTGAACCCGGCGCCGGTGACTCCGAAAAGGGCGCCGCCCGTGACACCCATCAAATCCGACCAGATGGCCAGGCAGGGCATCATGACCAGCATGGCGACGAGCTTCGGAGTCACCAGGAACGCGACCGGGTCCAGCGCCATGGTTCTTAACGCATCGAGTTCCTCGGTAACGCGCATAGCGCCGATCTCCGCTGCGAACGAGGAGCCGGAGCGCCCGATCACCACAATCGCGGCTACCAAGGGCCCGAGTTCCCGGGTGATCGATATCGCAACCAGTCCGGCAACGAGCTGCAGGGCACCCAGCCGCCGCAAACCGTATGCTCCCTGCAGCGCGATAATCACACCAACGAAGAAAGTGATCAGCGTGACGATCGGAGTCGCCCGAACGCCGACTACCATGGCCTGATGCACCGCACGTTGAAAGCTGCGCCGGCGTTTCAGAGGAGAAGAAACAAGCGACGCCAGCGCCATCGCCACCAGTCCGGCGACCCCTCCCAGATAAGCCAGGATTCGCTCCGTACGAGCGCCGATGCCGCTCAGCATCGCGACCGCCAGGGACGTCCGTTGCGGAATGGGCTGAGTTGGAGACATAACGGCCGGTCACGCGGATGTTACCGCTTCCTGTTCGGTATCGACGATCCGGAAGATGCGATTGACATGAGTGAGGCGGAAGACATCCTGCACGGCGGGGCTGATTCCAAACAGAACAAGCTCCTTCTGCAGGCGCTGTGCGCCCTTGAGAACCTCGATGAGCGTAGCGATGCCGGAGCTATCGATGTAGCGCAGGGCGCGTAGGTTGAGCGCCAGCTTCGGCGTTTCGACCAACAAATCGAACAGCGCCCGGCGCAGGTTAGGGGAAGTACCGAGGTCGACTTCTCCCTCCAGATCGACAATCCGCGCCGCGCCGGATTTGCGGACCGAGATGGTCATGGCTGCCTCCGGAGCCGCTTGGCCGCGGTGAAGCAGTTTCCTTCCGGAGAGCTCTGGTAGGAGACCGTATCCATGACGTCTCGAATGATGTGTGTTCCCAGGCCGCCGATTCGGTCGCACCCAACATCGCGAGCGCAGATGAGGGCGGGATCGGGCCTGTCGCCGGAGTCCTGAATTCGGAACTGCAACTCGTCATCGCCGGCACGGCACTGCAGTTCGATGCGCCCATCGGAGCGGCCATGGTAGGCGTGGCGGATTACGTTGGCCAGGGCTTCATCGATAGCCAACGTGATGGCTCTCGATTCCGACTCATCGCAGCCAACCATGGCGGCGAGTTGACCGACGGTGGCTCGGACGACAGGCAGATAACGAGGGTGGCTGCCCATGACGAAGGTCACGTGTATCGAGAGAGGGGCGGGTATGGCTTCCGATGCGGTCATACTCAAGAGGGCGGTTTTGCTTCGTGGGGATGGCGGTGCAGGGCAACGACCGTCTCATCGTCTGCCGGCGGCGCAGAGCGTCGAAAACGCGCCACGGCTGCCAGGAGCGCCTCACCCGCCGCGGAGGCTGAACCGGTTGGCAGGCCTCCCGCAATCTCTAACAGGCGGTCAAGCCCGAGTTGCTGCCCGTGGTCATCACGCGATTCGCTGACGCCATCGGTATACAGCAGGAGCAAGTCGTCGGGCTCGAGTTGAACGGCCGTCTGCCTGTAGGTGGTGCCGGGAATGATACCGAGAGGCAGGTCGGCAATCTCCTTGGAATAGGGCGTCTCGTCCCGCAGAAAAGTCCACTCCTGCAATCGGGCCCGGTACCAGAGCGGGGGCAGATGCCCGGCGTTGGTGAACAGCAGTTCACCAGTTTCCGCGTAGTGACTCAGCAGAAAGGCGGTTGCAAAACGTCCGTCGGCCGAGCCCTTGAGGAAGTCGTCGTTCAAACGCCGGATCAGTGCCGACTGGTCCCAGTGATCGGCGTGTTCCCGCAAAGCGTCACGTAAACGCTCGGCGGCCGCACTCACGCTTTCGCCGTGGCCGGCAACGTCGGCGAGGGTCACGCGCGAGACGGACCCCCGACTGCAGACGGATAGATAGTAAAGATCTCCCCCACGCATGGCCGGCTGCAAGGGCCGGCAGGAGACCCAGGCATTTAACGCCGGCAGTTCCGCGTGGTAGACGGCGGCGCGATTGCCGCCTCGCAACTCCAAGCAGGCCAACACATAGACATCATCCGCGGATTCGGCCACCGACCCGTCCAGCACCATGGTTAATGGACTTTCCCAGACGGTTGAGAGATTCAAAGGTTTCACAAAATTGGTGGATTTCCAGCCATTGCTCTGGTCTTGCAGCTTAGCATGCCCGCGTTCCCGTTGTGGACCTCCACACTGGGCAGAGGCGGCGCCTTCAGTGATTCGGCTGCCGGCGACTACTCCGGGGATTCTGGCGGTTTGAGAGCGTTTGCTGGGGCAAAGACGTCCCGCAGTGTTTTCCGAGGCGCGCGATCCAATCGGATATTCCGGTGTCCACATCCGCAAGAAAACCGTCGTACTTGCGACGAAGCCGGCCAGCCAGTCGGAGTGGCTGGAGACGGTGCGACCGGTTCTGGAAGGGGAAGAGCCGCCTTCACCAGTTAGTTGAAGAACCACCACCTGGCTTCTATGACGTCAGGCAGCAGCGGCGCGTTTTGATCGTTGACGGCGGGCCTTGACGCGGAACGGGAGGAGTAGCCAATTCCTGACCTGGTTCAGCCTCGTACAGTCCACGCACCCTGTAGGGCAACTTTTGCGCTGGTGGGCGAGCAGATAGTCCAGTTGTTCCAACAACACATCGATCTGCGGAGCCGATTCGATGTAACAAACCTTACGGGCGCCGGCTCCGTGCCGGGCGGCACGGGGCTCCTTTGAAGGGGAGGACATCGGGCGGTCAGAATCCATGGTGCGCTCCTCGCGAACACTTTATAGAGCGTCCGCTGCTTCTACTATGTGCTGTTGGGAAGCATAAGGGCGAGACATAGAGGTACTGGATAGTAACAGGGAGCGGCACGATGGCCATAAATAGGGGATTTGCCCGGCGCGTGGCTTTTTCCGGGTGCGGGTTACGCCTTGTTCAGCACGCTACCGTAACCCATGGCGCGCGGGTTCAGCCCCACCAGGCGAACCGCATTCATCAAGGCGTGGGGCGTACTCGATACCACAGGCACTCTGCATCTGGCTTCGAGCGGGATCAAAAGGTCGATGGTCTTCAGGCCGCCACAAGAAATCAGCAGCGTGTCCGCTTGGGAGGTGGCCGCGAATACGTTGGCGCTGAAATCGAATAACTGCTCCTGGGTGACGGCGTTGGTCGCACGGATCAGATTCAAGCCTCTAATCTTCAGCACTTCAAAGCCGCTCTCCGTCAAGAATCGCTCGAGCGTGGCGTTCACGATATCGGTATACGCCGTGGCCACGGCCACGCGCCTGGCGCCGGCTACCTTCAGGCCATCCACAATCCCACTGGACATCGAGGTCGCGGGCAGCCCCGTGGCCTGATGCACCCTGTCGATCAATTCCTGGTTGAAGGCCGCGCCTTTGTAGAACGTGAGCGACGTTCCCATGATGGAAATTGCGGTGGCGCCGCGTTCCTTCAACTTAAGGGCGGTGGGTACGATGCGAGGGACGGCTTCGTCGTAGCTTTCCAGGGTCATGCCATTAAAGGCCAATCCTTCGGCCAAAAACGTAACGCCCTTGGGATACAGTAGCTTCGCTTCCGGTGGAACCGGATAGTTGGCCGGCGGGAAGATCATGCCCATGACGGGCTCGGCGGAGGAGGCCAGCGGCGCGGCAAGCGCGGCAGTGGCGGCGGTCGCGGCGTGCAGAAATTGGCGGCGGGACGTTTCGGTCACGGGAAGAAACCTCGCTCTTGGTTGAGTATACGCCCGAGAACGGCCGTTCGGGGAAAGTCAAGCCGCCCAGCTATAATACCCAGCAATGTTCTCTTACGATCCGAGTATTCTCGCCGCTGTTCAGACGCCCCCGCAATCGGTCGCCGACGTCCTCCGCATCATGCGGACCGTGGAAGCCGCCTGTGTGGATGGCGACGGTTTGAAATGGTTCAACTGGTTGTACCTACAGGTGACCGACGCGGTCGAAGCGGGCGTAACCTCGGGCCGCTTTACCGACCCGGGCTGGCTCGCCCAACTCGACGTGCAATTCGCCCGCCTCTACTTCAGCGCTCTGGAATCGTGGCTTTCCGGCCAATCCCCGCCAGCCTGCTGGCAGACCCTGTTCGAGCGCCGGGACCAGGCCGCCATCGCCCGCATTCAATTCGCCCTGGCCGGCATCAACGCCCATATCAACCACGACCTGCCACAGGCCATCGTTGCCACGTGCGAAGCCACCCGCACCCTGCCGCAATACGGCGGCACACAATACAACGATTACACCGCGCTCAATGGCACATTGGACGGCCTCATCGAATCGGCGAAGCACACCTTGCACGTCCGGCTTCTGGGGGACACGCTTCCGCCGGTCTCTCACCTGGAAGATACGATGGCGGCCTGGAGCGTTCTTGCCGCCCGCGAAGCAGCCTGGCATAGTGCCGAGCTTCTGTGGCATCTCCGCGCGGTTCCGCCGCTTTCTTCGGCCTTTATGAACAACCTCGATGGGCTTACGACACTAGCCAGCCAGGCTCTCCTGGTCCCCGTTCCGTAGGTCACGCGGTCGGCCGCCCGGGGGGAAAAATTCATGATATGCTCGCCATCAACCAAGGAGGAGCGACCGGATGCACAACCACTCTCAGGGAACTCACGCGGGACAGCATGCTTCGCGCCGCGATTTTTTCCAGCAACTGTTCGGCGCAACCCTGGCCGGCGCATCGGTGCTGGAAGCCGGGTTTTTCCGCGCCGCGTGGGCGCGCACGCAGTCGCGCACGGCCACCGACCGTCTATTCGATATCCAGAAAGTTGCCGAGGGTGTGTACTTTGCGCTCGCCCATCCGCAGGTGCTCACCAATTGCAACGCTTCTATTTTTGTGAACTCTCAGGATGTGCTGGTCGTGGACGCTCACTCGAAACCTTCGGCCGCGGCGTCGCTCATCGCACAGATCAAGAAAGAAGTCACGGACAAGCCGGTTCGTTATCTGGTGAACACCCACTTCCACTGGGACCACACGCAGGGAGATGCCGCCTACCGGGCCACCGGCGGTACCGTGTCGGTCATCGCCAGCGAGACGACCAAACAATTAGTGCAGCAGAACGCGCGCAACCGGCTGAAAGATTCGCTCGATGGCGTGCCGCAGATAATCGATCAGCTCAAAGCGCGGGTGGCCAAGGCGTCGTCGCCGGCCGGCCGGGAATTCTACCAGGAGCAGATCCGCCAAGCCGAGGCATATCTGGCGGAGATGAAGAGTTTTGCGCTCGAACTGCCGGACATCACCTTCGCCCAATCGCACGTGATCCAGGACCGCGCCCACGATCTCCATATCGAATTTCACGGACGGGCACACACGGCTGGGGACGTGGTGGTGTTCTGCCCGCAAAAGCGCGCCGTCGCCACAGGCGACGCGATTATCGGTTTTCTACCGAACATTGCCGACGGCTACCCGAGAGACTGGCCGCGGACCATCGACTCGATCGGGCAATTGGCCGCCGATCGGATTCTGCCGGGCCATGGCGCGATGCAACCCAATCATCAGCGGATGATGCAGATGCGGAATTATATCGAGGAGCTCACGGGATTAGTCGAGGCTGGGAAAAAAGCGGGCAAACCGCTGGCCGAGTTGCAGAAGACGATCACGGTCTCGTCGGTAAAGACTTTGCAGGCAAACGGGTACGGAAACTACGCGGCGGATAATCTGAAGAGGTTCAGCGTTTATCTCGGTTCGAGGACGGCGCTGGAGGACCGGTTGAGCGCCAATATCGACGCGATTTATAAGAACCTCGACCGGGCGTAGGACGGGATCAATGGACCGCGGCCCGGGTGGTCCCCCGCGATGCGGGGGATTCCACGCGCGGGCGGGTCGTTAAACGCACCCCGGCCTGAAACGCACCCCGGCGGAAACGCACCTTGGTAATAGCGCCAGCCGCAAGAGAGGATCAGGATGTCAAAATTGCCGCATCCCGGGGCGACGGCAGTGTATGGGGCTTCACCGATATCGCATTGTTTCTATTTAGCACTAACACTTAAAGCCGCACGCGCGATTTGGCAGCTTACCTGCTAGAGGAGTTCCTGTCATGAGGTCGAATTGCCATATCTCCGAACGCATCAAAGGCTGCTGCGACATCTGTGGATACTGGCCGAACCTTCTGCATATGCCGGAAGATCTTCACGGCTGGTATTGTCCTCGTTGCTGTCCCGCGTGTAAGGTGCAACCGCATTCGATGCCCCCGCCGCCATCGCCGGTTGAGGAGCGGGAACCGGCTCCGCAGGCGGCGTAAAGAGTGCGAACAGTGGCCTTCCCATTGCCGGCGATTCGGCTGAGCGTCTCTCCGTGATGTGCTTCCGCATCATGCTGGTCGTCACGATTGTCCCCGCTCTGTTCGGGGCGGATGAGTTGCAACTCGCGCTCGCCTTGCGTGCCCAGTCCGATTACGACCGGGTCGAATTGGCCTCCGCGCCACAACTTCAGGACACAGCCCGCTGCATCCAATCGGAGGCGGCATGGCTGCCGGTAGCCCCGCGGCCCGAACTTTCACTGGCCCATTTCCGCAAAGGTTACTGCACACTGGCTAGCGCCACGATCACGGGAAACAGCATGGATTTTGCGGACGCGGCGGGCGAATTCGACAAAGCCATTGAGGCCTGGCCCGATCGAACTCCGCGCAATTCCAAAAACACGGTACCCGAACCGGTCTCCTCGGGCGTGCGGGTTCTAGCCTCGATAGCCAGGTGGAAGGCGAAGGGGGAGGGGACAGCGATTGGGCCCGCGCGGCAGGAGATGGCCGCCGCGATCCAGCCGGCCGCGTGTCTCTCGAACATCATGCCGGTGAGCCTTTGCGAGACTGTTTTGCAGACCGGCCAGCAGTGGCTCGGGTGGATGGCGCTACAGCGGGACGATCTCTACGAAGCCGCTAAGGATCTCGCGGCGGCGCCGGAAAATGCCTGGTCCCACTGGACCGCCGGCCGGCAAGCCTTTAAGGAAGGTAAGTACAAGGATGCGGCGGGGCAGTATCGCCAGGCGGTAGAACTATGGACGCGGGCGCGGCAGGATCCATCGGCACCCCTGCTGGCGCGCCTGGCTCCGCAAGCGGAGATGGCCTCGGTACTGGCGGATGCAGGCTCGGCCCGGCTCCTCAGCGGCGATCCGTCGGGCGCGATTCGCACCCTGGACGCCGCCATCCAGGCGGATCCGAACCGGGCTCGCAGTGTCTACCTCCGGGCCCGTGCCAAAGACATGACCGGCCAGACCGAGCAGGCCTTGGCCGACTATAGTTTGGCCAGCCGCACGGCGTTTGCCAACGCCCAGGACCTGGCTTCCGGAGAAGCGCACCTGTATCGCGGCATCCTGATGTATCGCCGCAAAGACTACAGCCACGCGGAGGACGAATTTGCGAGCGCCCTCAATTTCGACATCGGCGCCGTGTTGCGCCCCGATGCCTCGGCCTGGCGGCATTTGGCTGCCGTGGCCAGTGGCGCCTGCGCCGCTTCGCGCCATTATCTGGAGGAATCGCTCGCGCAAGTTTCCCCGTATTTCCCGAAAGCAGAAGCTCGCCAGGTGGCGGCCTCTTGTCCGCTGACCGGCAGCCTGCCGGCAACCGCCTCCGGTTCGAGATAAATCCGCTGTCCGCCTGGACGCAATGTGATAAAGTTCAGGGTAATATGGCATCCCGAAGTGTCAACAAAGTGATTCTGCTAGGCCATCTTGGCAAAGATGCCGAGACCAGGTTTACGCCGGGCGGCATCTCGGTTTCCAAATTCTCGCTGGCCACCGGCCGGCGCTCGAAAGATTCGCAAACGGGCGAGTGGAAGGATCTCACCGATTGGCACAACATTGTCATGTGGCGGTCGGAGAACGTGGCGAACTATCTCCTCAAGGGTAAACAGATCTACGTGGAGGGCCGAATCGAGAATCGCAGCTACGAGGATAAGGAAGGGCAGAAGAAATACATCACGGAAGTGATTTGCGAGGCCAACAACGTCGTGCTCCTCGGAGGAGGACGCAGCGGCGAGCCCGTTTCCGATTCGGCTGGCAGCGGCGATTTCGACCGCCCCGTTTCCATGCCGCGCTCCGCGCAACAACGCTCGCAGGCTTCCGCCCCCGCGCCGGCGGACGATTTCAGCCAGGGGATTACGGACGACGACGTTCCGTTCTGACCGTCCCAGGGACAAAACTGCGGCGCCGCTATCCTTCGTCGGGCTTTTTGCCTTGTTCTTTGCGATCCTTAGCCTTGCGCTTGAGACTCGTGCCCGCGCTCTTTCCCGCAAGGAGTAAAGGAGGACGGCCCCGCCTCCGCCGGCCCTTCTGATCGAGACGATCCAGACACTCAATCGCAGCGTTGAGGTTGTCCAGTTCTTCGTGCAATTGAGCCAGAACTTTCGCGAAGTCCATAGACCGGTCCCCGAGGATAGTATTCTTTTGCCTACGACAACAAATCGGATTTTCCTTAGACCGGCATAATCCAAAGGAGCCAGCCAAGCGCCGGGAACCGGGAACTTATGCGATCGGCTTTTCCAGGAACGAGCTGGCGGCGAGATCAGCCGATTCCGAGTATGATTGAAGCGAATCGAGCGACTCCAAGACGCGCTCCAACAATCCATCGGTTTGTGAAACGGTAGTCTTGAGCACTTCGATGGAGTGTGCCTGAGCGTTGAGCCGATCATCCAGGGAGGTCATGGTCCTCGAGAGCAATTGCTCCATCGCAGTCACGATCTGCGATGTGGAGGGCATATCGGCAAGCTTCGTAGTATGTTCCTCAAGGAGGGCGTGCGCCCGCTCGAAGCGTTCCGCCGTAGCTGAATTCTGGGCAGCCACGCGCGATTCCAGATTGGCTAGTGCTTGCTTGAGATCCTGAATCTCCTGAGCACTAGACGCGAAACGCTCCCGGCGGGATACGGTTAGGGCTCCGGCTGCAACGCCCGCCAAAAAAATCGCGATTCTGGGAACGGTATTCCAGTTCCGTGACATGCTTGTTTCCTTATAATACGTTACGGATCTCTATGCAAGTACTACATTTAGTAACCAACGTACTAGGTACGTACGGCGATTGCAGGGTACTAATCAAACTGGCATTCTGGCTAGGAAACTTCCGCAACAGGAGATGTTTGTTTGTCCCAGGGGTCGCAAACGGGGAGACGTTTTTTGGGTAGCCTGAGCTATCCCCTGCTCCTCGAATGCGACACCGACGGCAATGTTATGTGGATGAGTGAAAGGGCGCGCCTCACACTCGGTCCCACTGCGAACCTCATGGACACCATATCTTGGGAGGAATCCTCTGCAAATCCGGTGACCACCCGACGAGGCCCCGAACTGCGCTTCACGCGGCTGTGGGAGTCTGGAGCAAGAGTGGTGGTAGGCGTGCGGGAGGCCGAAGGGGTTCACGAACCGGAAGGTTTGCTCCGCATTCAGGTAAGTTTACTGCGACATTATATCCGGCTGGAGACGATCGAAAAGAACTTATCGAGCCGGGCACGCAGACGGCTCGGGGAGACAAACCGGGTGCAGCAGATCGAACGGGAGCGGCAGCGTCTGGGAACGGAGTTACACACCAACGTGGGGCAATTGCTCTCGGCCATCCGGCTGGAGTTGGAGGTGGTTGCCGCGCAGGGGACGTCTCACGCTCCCCTCGTGCGGCAGGCCCTCGACCGGATTGCCGCCCTGTCGGCGGAGGCTCTCGAGCAGGTTCGCTCGATTTCCAGGCGCCTGCACCCTCCCGAATGGCAGAGACTGACGCTGGAATCGGCGGTCCAACAACTGTGGGATCTGAGCGGGATCCCCCAGCATTTCGAATCGAGCCTGCAGATCGAAGCCGTAGGGGAACCCGAGTTGGATGCGAAGGTGCTGCTGTATCGAGCCGCCCAGGAGGCAGTGTCCAACGTGATCCGGCACTCGCGTGCGACGCGTGTGGCGGCCGCTCTGGAAAGACGCCAAGATACAATCGTCTTGCGTGTCGAGGACAACGGTGTGGGATTCGACGCGACGCACCGGCTTGCCGGCCCCGCCCGTCTGGCCGCGGGCATCGGATTGCGGACGATCCGTGAACAGGCCGAAGAGTTAGGTGGATACCTTTACCTGCAGAGCGGCCCAGGAGGCACGAACCTGGAGGTATCGGTTCCCTTCCCCCGGAGCGTCCGTGAGCAAGGCCGCGAAGAGTAAGGAGAAATATGCAAGAACTGGCTGATACCACCGTGGTTCTCGCGGATGATCATAATATCGTCCGTGAGGGAATTGCGGCTCTGTGTACAGCGCACGGAATGCGCATTTTGGGTCAATGCTCGGATGGGAACACGGCTGTCGAGATGATTACCTCCCAAAAGCCCGATTTGGCCCTGCTGGACATGAACATGCCCTTGATGACGGGCGTCGAGGTGATTCGCAAGCTGCGCCGCACCGGTTGCGCGTCCAAACTCATGATACTTACCATCAGTCGCGAGGAGTCGCTGGTGCGCGAAGCGCTGCGCGCCGGGGCCGATGCCTACCTCTTGAAGGACGGCCCTTCGCGGCACCTGGTGGATGCCATAAGCTTCGTGCGCGATGGCGGCGTTTATGTTTCCCCGCTGTTGCGCGGGGCCGGGCTGTTCGGCAAGGGCGCGGATATTCAAGAGAGGGACCCGCTGGGGAGCTTGAGTCCTCGTGAAATGGAGGTGTTTTCCTACCTGGTGAATGGCCTCCGGGCCAAGGACATCGCCAACCTCCTGAATATCAGCCCTAAAACGGTGGATACCTATCGTGCCAGTCTGATGCGCAAACTCGACGTTCACGATCTGGTCGGGCTGGTAAAATTCGCCATCGAGCGAAACCTCACAAGCACTTCCGCCCAGCCCTGATGTCCAGGCAGATCGCGCTTTGGCCTATTTTGTTGCGCTGGTAATCTTCCAGGGAGCGGATTAAGTTCTCCACGGTATGGCGTCGCCGATACAGGCGATCCAGTGCTTGGCGTCGTAACAAGTCTACAGGGAGCGCGCGGCTTCGTTCGCTTGAACCGGGGGAGGGAAGCGTGAGCGGCATGATCTATACAGTCCTCCTAGTCGTTGTGGATCTCAGGGGAATCCTAGTGTTATTTCAGACAATTCCTACTGTAAACACCGTACCCGGGTGGAAGCAAGAGAAAGTTTCGCTTCAATCCGGAAAACCCCGTTCTAGCCTTGGAACGAGACCACATACGACCCACAACAAATTGTGTCTTCTCATCCGAACCCGCATCATCTGTTTGATTGCCCCCCAAAGAAGGTAATGGCAATACCCGCAAAATTCCCTAGAATCCCCCCTGTTGGGGCACCTGCTACCCTCAAAAGCGATCGCGCTACGATCCAAATAGAGCTCCTTTCCGCCAGAAGGGGTCTCGGAACATAGGCTCGTAATGCTGACGATTGGGCATTCGAATCGGCCGCTGGAGGAGTTCCTCGATCTATTGAAAGCTCACCGTGTGCAATTGCTCGCGGATGTGCGCACCGTGCCTCGGTCGAGTCGCAATCCGCAGTTCAATCGCGAATCGCTGCCACCGCCGCTGGCGGCTGCGGGTATCCTTTATGAGCACATCCCGGGCATGGGCGGGCTGCGGCATGCCGGGAAGGATTCCACGAACACGGGCTGGAGGAATCCCGGTTTCCGCGGCTACGCGGATCACATGCAGACGGACGAGTTCCAGCGAAGCCTGGAGGAACTTGTCGTATTGGAGAGCGGACGGCGGACCGCGATCATGTGCGCGGAGTCGGTCCCCTGGCGGTGTCATCGCTCACTCATCGCGGATGCGCTTACAGTTCGGGGCATCGCGGTCGAGCACATCATGAGCCCGACTAAGGTGAATGCCCATATCCTCACCTCCTTTGCGCGAGTTGAGGGCGGGCGGGTCACGTATCCGGGGCCGAACCTCGAGTTATTCCGCAGGTAGCGAGCCAGTAGCCATTTCGAGGGGTTTTTCACCCACAATTTCCGGTCTTTTCACCCACTGGACGGTGGTAGACTGAAGGCGCCAACCAGTGCCGGATTTTCCAACACGCAGATAATAAAAGAGTTCAATATCCGATTACAGTGTGCTGGAAATTTGGACGGGTGAGTGCACTAAAGAATCCGCTCGGTACTTACGGCATTGCCCATTTGAGCGAGCGAGTTGCCTCTCGACCGCCCTATGGATGGCTGGAGCAATCAGTCTTTTTGGGAGATGAGTATGCGGATACCTTCCTCGGTCTTGGCGGCGAGCCGCTACGGTCTGGGCCTGATGGTCCTGGCCGGCACAGTGGTTTTGATGAGCGCCCCGAAAAAAACCGAATTTACCATACATGACAAGGAATATTACGCGGCGTCGAGCCTGGTGAGTTTCGTTCGCCCGGGTCTGAATATCAGCATTGTATCGGCCAATATCGCCCAGGACGGCACCATTAGCGTGGACTACAAGTTGACGGACCCCAAGGGGGTGCCTTTGGATCAGGCGGGGATTGTCACACCGGGCCCGGTCTCGGTGAGCTTCGTGGTTGGGTATATACCCAAAGGACAGACGCAATTCTATTCGTACACAACCCGCACGCAAACCAGCCCGATCACCAAGGTCACCGCCGTCCAGGCCGGAGCCGATTCGGGTGGAACCAGCAAACAGGTGGGAGACGGCGAGTACGTTTACACGTTTAAAACCAAGGCGGTGGGTCAAAACAACGCCCCCTACGATCCGGCCGCGACTCATCGAGTCGGCATTTACGGGTCCCGTAACCTGACGGAATTCGACCTGGGCACGAACTACGATGACGCCACCGCGACTTGGGTGCCGGCCGGCGGAGCGCCCACCAACAATCGCGATGTGATTCGCACGGCTACCTGCGACAAGTGCCACGATTCGCTGGCGTTTCATGGCGGATCGCGGCGCAGCGTGGAACTGTGCGTCATGTGCCACCAGCCGCAGACGATCGATCCGGACACGGGCAATACCGTGGACATGAAAGTGTTCATCCATAAGATCCACATGGGGAGCGAGCTTCCCAGCGTCCAGGCCGGCACACCGTACCAGATTATCGGGTTCAATCAGGCCGTCTCCGATTGGTCCACCGTGGTTCTGCCCTCCGATCCGCGGCGTTGCAGTTTCTGCCACGAGCCTACGTCGGTGACGGGAGCCGTACAAGCCAATAACTGGCTTACGAACCCCAGCCGCGCGGCTTGCGGGTCTTGCCATGACAACGTGAACTTCGCCACCGGACTGAACCATGTGAACCTCCCGCAGTTGGACGATAACCAATGCTCGATGTGCCACATTCCCCAAGGCGAACTGGAGTTTGACGCCTCCATTAAGGGCGCGCACACTGTTCCCACGGAATCGGCCAGCGCACCAGGCATCAATTTCACCATTGTCAAGGTGGACAACGGAGTTGCGGGCAAAGCTCCTACCGTAACCTTCACCGTGAAAGACAACGCAGGCAATGGCATCTCGATGGCCCAGTTAACCGGCGGCTCCAACCGGCTGGGGCTGGTGATGGCGGGTCCCACGTCGGATTACGGGTACACCAGTTTCGGCTCCGATGTCACCACTCCGGGATATGTGATGGAGAATCCCGTTCCGACGGCGCAATGCTCTCCGGATGGGACTTGCAGCTACACCTTCACCCATAAGATCCCAGTCAACGCGACTGGCACTTATGCGATCGGAATTGAGGGACGCCGGGGCCTGACCATCCTGCCCGGGACCCAACAGCAACAAACCACGGACTACGGTGGCAACAACAAAGTGACCTACTTCTCGGTGGACGGCAGTCCGGTAACACCGCGGCGCACGGTCGTCAGCATCAACAACTGCAACCAGTGCCACTCGCGGTTATCGTTGCACGGCGAGAATCGCAACCAGATTGAGATGTGCGTGCTGTGCCACAATCCGAGCGAGAACGACGTCTCACAGCGGCCCAGCTCGTCGGTAGCGGCGGACAAAGCCCTGCCTCCGCAGTCGGTCAATTTCGCGCTCATGATCCACAAAATTCACACGGGGGAAACCATGGGTGCGGCGGGGCTCACCTACGCCATCGTGGGATTCGGCGGCAGCCACAACGATTTTGGCACAGCGTTCGCTTCGGTCCCATCGGCGATTCCCAACACCGGTGTCCGCTACCCGGCAATGGGCGACACCGGCGCCGTCGCCGACACGGCGAAGTGCTACATGTGCCATGTGAACAACTCGGAGCAGGTCTTCCCCATCGGCAAGAACCCGGTGGCGGATACGCAAGGCAAGTTAAATCCGGCGCCCGCGACCACCTCGGCCTGCACGGCTTGCCATTTCACCACGTCGGCTCTGGCGCACGCCGCCGCCCAAACCGATCCGAAGTTCGGGGAAAGCTGCGACGTTTGCCACGCGGCAGGTGCGGATTTCGACGTGGATAAAGAACACGCCGGGAAATAACAGGAGATGATTGCCGTGCTCCGGCTGCTCCCGACAGCTCGCTCCCGCCCCGTGTCTCCTCCCACGCGCCGTCTCGCGGCGGCGCGTGGGGCGGTGCTGGCGGCAGCCGCGCTGTGGATGATCGCGGCGGGCGCTCAGGAGAAACCCAGCGCCCCCGCCCCGGCCGCCGAAAATAAGCCGGCGGACGACAACAAGCCGGCCCAATACGCCGGCTCCGAAGCCTGCCAGTTGTGCCACGAGGATATTTACAAGGCGTTTCAGAAGAATCCGCACCACCTGGTGGAAACCGACAAGAAGCGCGGCTTTGAACACAACGCCTGCGAATCGTGCCACGGTCCCGCCAGCAAGCACACCGAATCGGTTTCTCCGGCCGACATCCGTCAACCGGCGAAACTGAATCCCGCGGAAACCGACCGCCTCTGCCTTGGCTGCCATCAGAACCAACCGACCCACATCGGCCGCATCAACAATAGCCACGCCAAAAACCAGGTCAGTTGCGTCTCGTGCCACTCGATTCACAAGAACGGGCCGTACGGTCTGGTGGCGCGTAAGCCGGCCGCCATCAACGAGCAGTGCGCCGGCTGTCACAAAGATGTGTGGGCCAGTTTCCAGAGGCCGTTCAAGCACCGGCTGCCGGAAGGCGCCATGTCGTGCGTGGACTGCCACAATCCGCACGGCAGTGTTCTGCCGCGACAGATCCAGACGGCGCGCGCCAATGAGCCGGGGTGTTTCAATTGCCACGGGGACAAGTCGGGGCCATTCGTCTTCGAACATGCGCCGGTACGGCTGGAGGGCTGCGTGGCATGCCATCAGCCGCACGGTTCGGCCAATCCGCGCATGCTCACGCGGGCACAGGTCCAATACGTCTGCCTGGAGTGCCACGCCAACCTGCCGACAGCCACGCCCGCGCCGGCCGCTAACGGACCTCTGGGG
>Ga0209698_10000740_pt1 | contig 37369 bp, 28 predicted proteins | sample LitLauG_LLR_2012_FD_187203 | JGI IMG/M metagenome (GOLD analysis project Ga0209698, IMG submission 187203) | Freshwater sediment microbial communities from Pennsylvania, USA - Little Laurel Run_MetaG_LLR_2012 (SPAdes) (version 2) | ecosystem: Environmental > Aquatic > Freshwater > Creek >... | reverse complement strand
CGGCGCTGCTTTACAGCGGATTGTTCGATACGCCGATCAAACAGATTGTTGACCGGCCAGAAGCGCGCGCGGGCCTTGGATGCATGATGTGCCACAGCATTGTGGAAGTGAAGAGCACCATGGGCCAAGGCGATTTTTTCCTGGAGTATCCGAAGCTGCATGAGATGGCGGCCAGCGAGAGTCCGCTGGTCCGCAGGCTGCACGATTTCGTGGTTCGCCTGAATCCGGAGCCGCACCGCCGCACTTTCCTGAAACCGTTCATGCGCGCGGACACCGCGGAGTTTTGCTCTTCGTGCCACAAAGTGCACTTGGATGTGCCCGTGAATCGGTACCGGTGGATTCGCGGCTTCAATGAGTACGACAACTGGCAGGCCAGCGGTGTTTCCGGGCAGGGCGCACGCGCGTTTTACTATCCGAAATCACCAATGAATTGCGCGGATTGTCATATGCCGCAGGTGCCTTCTGGAGATGACGGCAACGTGGACGGGCTGGTGCATTCGCATCGCTTCCCCGGAGCGAATACGGCGGTGCCGACGGCGAATCAGGACCAGGCGCAGTACGAGTTTGCCAAGAAGTTCTTGCAGGACAAACAACTGAGCGTGGATATTTTCGCGATTTCTCCGGCCGGGAAAGAAACGAGCGCTCCGGCGCGAAATGAAATGGGAAAGCAGGAACTTTCGACGACTTTCGCAGTCGGTGAAGAATCGGATACTTCCCTGCCGAAAGGCCCTGCGGGAGAAATCCGCCCGATCACTGCTCCCATCGATCGCACCGACACCGCCGTGCGGCGAGGCGACGACGCTCGTGTGGATGTGGTGGTGCGCACGCGCAAGGTCGGGCACTTCTTCCCCGGCGGCACGGTGGACGCTTTCGACGTATGGCTCGAACTACAAGCCACCGATGAAAAAGGGCAGACGATTTTCTGGAGCGGCAAAGTCGAAGATGAGGGCAAGGGCCCCGTCGAGCCGGGTGCGCACTTCTATCGCTCCCTGCAGATCGATGGGCACGGCAATCCCATCAACAAACGGAATGCCTGGGCGACGCGCTCGGTGGTATATGTACATTTGATCCCACCGGGAGCGGCAGATACCGCGCACTACCGGCTGCACATTCCGGAAAACGCGGGCGACAAGATTACTCTTCATGCCAAATTGAACTATCGCAAGTTCACCTGGTTCAATACGCATTTTTCATTCGCAGGCTTGGAAGCGGACGAAGCGCAGGGCAATCCAGTCAGGGCACCGACTGCAGCCACAACGGCAGCTGCAACCACACCGGACTATGACGACCGCAAGTGGGCATTCAACGGAGACACTTCAAAGGTATCCGGCAACCTCAAGACGATTCCCGACCTTCCCATCACGACGATTGCGGAAGACACCAAGACACTGCGCGTTTTGCCTCGCGGCGCCCCTATTCCTGAACCAAAGACAACCAGCACCAAGGAAGATTGGACCCGCTGGAACGACTATGGCATCGGGCTTTTCCTGCAGGGTGATTTGAAAGCGGCCGCGGCGGCCTTTGAGAAAATCACAGAAGCTGATGCGCAAAATCCAGACGGCTGGACCAACATTGGCCGCGTTCTGGTGCAGGAAGGAGATACGGCAGGCGCGCGAAAAGTGCTGGAAAAAGCGCTGGAGATCAACCCGCGGTTGGCGCGCACAAACTATTTTTACGCGCGAGCGCTCAAGGAAGACGGTGACTTCGACGGTGCGACTGCTCACTTGCAGATCGTTCTGGAGCAATTCCCCCGCGACCGTGTCGTGCGCAACGAGCTGGGCCGCGTGCTGTTCTTGCAGAGGCGCTATGCCGACGCCGTGAAAGAATTTGAGCAGACGCTTTCAATCGATCCCGAGGATTTACAAGCGCACTACAACCTGATGCTCTGCTACAACGGGCTTGGCGACGACATCAAAGCAAATGATCACAAGACGCGCTATCTGCGGTTCAAGGCTGACGAGTCTGCCCAAGCTATCACCGGGCCGTACCGCCAGACCCATCCCGAAGACAACAACGAGCGCCAGGCGATTCACGAGCACGTCAGCGTGGCACTCGCTCCAGCTCCACAGAGAAAATCACCGGCGCCTAAGGTTGCCGTAAAAACTACAGCGCAAGATAGTGTGAAGCCCGGCGGTGGACAATAATTCCCCGAAATGAGTTCCAATTCAACCGAGGGACCCGATGACCTGGATCAAAACCCTTCGCATGGACGAAGACGAACTCGTGAAGCGCGCGATCGAGGCGGAGCGTAGGTTCTATCCGCAGGAATACCGCACACCCGCTCCGGCCGTGGACCGGGGCGAAGAGAACAGCATCACGGCGTCGCACTCATTGATTCCAGACGCGCTCTATCATTCCTTTTCAGCCTTCGGAGCAATGCTGTCTCCCGATCTGCCATTGAAGCGCAACCAGCACGAAATGATTGCGACGATCGTCTCGGTCACGAACCGGTGCCATTATTGAATCGAGTCACACGCAGAGTTTCTGCGTAGGGTCACGTTGGATGAAAAAATGGTGGACGCGCTCCGCAGGGACTATCGCACCGCTCCGATCAGCGAGCAGGATCGCGTGATGCTGGACTACGTGGTGAAGCTGACAAAGGACGCCACACAATGTTCGCCTGAGGACCACGTGAAATTGCGCACTGTTGGCTTCGACGACAAAGGAATTCTTCAAATCACGCTGATTGCCGCGTGGTTCAACTACATCAATAAGGTCGCCGACGCGCTTGGCGTCGGGCGCGACCCTATCGCGAGGCCCGAGTGAAGCGTCTTTTTCTGGCTGTACTCCTTTGTGTCTTCACCGCCATTCTCGTTGAACAAAAAACTGCCACCGCGGATCCGGCTGCGCCCGATGCAGGAACCGTGACGTTTCGCGATGTCACCGCGTCCGCCGGGATCCACTTCGTTCACAACAATGCCGCCTTCGGCCAGAAATTCCTGCCGGAAACCATGGGACCAGGCGTGGCCTTCATCGACTACGACAACGACGGCTGGCCGGACATTTTCCTTGTGAATGGCATGGATTGGCCCGGCCACGTTCAAAAGCATTCGACGCCCAAGCTTTACCACAACAATCATGACGGCACGTTCACGGACGTAACGCACAAAGCGGGACTCGACGTCGAAATGTTTGGGATGGGCGTAGCCGTCGGTGACTACGACAATGACGGCTACGACGATCTTTTTGTCTCCGCCTACGGCCAGAGCCACCTTTTTCACAACAACGGCAATGGCACATTCACGGATGTCACGCAAAAAGCCGGCCTGCAGGGCCCAAAAGAATTCAGCTCCAGCGCCGCATGGGTCGACTACGACAAAGACGGAAGCCTCGATCTCGTCGTCGGCAACTATGTCCAGTGGACGCCTGAGACCGATCTCTATTGCACGCTGGACGGCAAAAGCAAATCGTATTGCACGCCGGAATCCTACAAAGGAACCTCCGTCCGCCTCTGGCACAATCGCGGTAACGGCACGTTTGAAGATGTCACCCAGAGGGCCGGCCTCGGCGATCCCACTTCGAAAACTCTCGGCGTCGCCGTTCTCGATTTCGACAATGACGGCTGGCCCGATCTCTTGTTTTCGAATGATACTCAACCGAACAAGCTTTATCGCAACAATGGAAACGGTACTTTTACCGAAAAAGCGGTCGTCGCGGGAATCGCGTTCAGCGAAGACGGCATCGCCCGCGCCGGCATGGGCGTGGACGCCTCCGACTACGATCACTCCGGTTTTCCGAGCCTGCTGATCACGAATTTTTCCAACCAGATGCTCTCGCTCTATCATAACGAAGGGAAAGGGCTTTTCGTCGACGAAGCTCCGCGCTCGGAAATCGGCCGCAATTCTCTCCTGACACTCGGATTTGGCTGTTTTTTCTTCGATTACGATCTCGACGGCTGGCCAGATGTTCTAGTAGCCAACGGTCACATCGACGCCGATATCCAGCGCGTGCAGGCCAATGTGAAATATGCGATGCCACCTCATCTATTCCGCAATGTCGGCAAGGGAAAATTTGAAGAAGTCACGAAATCCCTCGGGCAAGCGTTTGCCGCTCCCCGAGTTGGCCGTGGCGCCGCGTACGCGGATTTTGCTAACGACGGCCGCCTCGGCTTGCTGCTCTCTACCAATGGCGGCCCGGTCTATTTATTCCGCAACGAAGCGCAAGGCGCTGCCGCATCGAACAAAAGTTTGCGCATCAAGCTGATCGGCACAAAATCCAATCGCGATGGCATCGGCACGACTGTGCGATTGAGCGCCGGCGGCGAAACACAAACCCAGATGCTGCGCAGCGGCTCCAGCTATCTCTCCGCAAGCGAACTCGTTTTGACTTTCGGCCTCGCGCACAATGAAAAAGCCGACACCATCGAAATCCGCTGGCCCAGCGGCCAGCTCGACCGCCTCGTGAATGCGCCCGCAGGCCAAACCGTGACGGTAACCGAAGGAAAAGGCATCACCGTCTCCCGCGCCTACGGCAAAAACAAATAAACCGGTTTTCTCGTCGGAGCTGACCGTCTTCTACCATTTCCTTGGCGACAGTACCGAGGAAGTCTCAATCGCACTTGTAGCCTCCTCCTTCGGCCACGAGATCGGACGGATTCCAACAGACTCAAGATCACTACGGCCGCGGCTTTGGGAGAGCAGGTAGCGGAGGCGGCGATCCGGGTGTACGCGAGAACGCCGGGCGCTCGCTCGGTGCATCGCCTTCTGGCAGGAAATCCGGCGGTTTATCAAAAAGGATAGCCAGTCTGCGCTGGAGCTCCTCCCCATACCGTGTTCCGTCCAACTGGGAACGCCGATACCCGGTCACCGTAATCTTGTCTCGCGGTCCCAAATATAAATACGCGTCGGCCATTTGTCCCCAGGTTCCCTGAGGAGCTCCGCCCCTTGGGTTTTGAATTGGAAGAGTGCCGACCCAGCTTGTCTTCATATCGATCAGAGATGGGGCCGAAAACTGATCGAAGCGCGGCTCAAGATCGTCGTACCCACCCACCATGTTGCTTCCCGGAACTATCACATAAGGTTGCACGAAGGCGGTGACCAGCTCTCTCTCGATGAATCCCGGGTGTCCGGCGGCGCGTCGAAAGTGACCTTCGCCCATGATCAATAGAGCTCTCCGCTTTTTCGCCAAGACCTGATAGCGAACAACGCCCGCGTAGAACTCATCGCGGAAAGGCAGGAAAAGCCCGATATATTCTTTGTCCGCCACGGCATGCACTTGGTCCCAGTCAATTGGCGGATCGCCCAAGAGCACACGAATCCGCCGCTCCTTCGGGAGTTTTTGATTCGCCGCTCGCACGGCGCCATAAAACTCGCCATAGACCGGCGATGCCGGGCCGAATGCTCCAACCGTGTCCTGCCAGGCCCTTTGCACTTGCTCGATGGGAACGTCATCACCTGCGACGTAGCGGTCCACAACATCCTGATAACGCGCGTTGCCGAATTCCATCACAATATCGTTTACCCGCTCGGCGAAGCCCGGGGTCGCTACAAGCTCGTCCAGCACCTTCCATTCCTGCGTGCATCCATGGATTTCACCCAACAGAACGATTCGGTACGTATCGAACAGCATCACAATTCCCGCCGCTGGATCTTGCGCAGGTGCCGCTTGTGGATGGCCTTGGCCACCGCTCATCAAAAAGATCGCAAGCAACAAAGCAGTTCTTCTCATGGTCTTAACCCCCTCAACGCGCATGGTCTGCCAGCCGATTCGCGAGCCGCCCGGTGATGTCTGTGTTTACGTTTGCGAGAACAGCAACCACTACTTGGCCTTGTTCCCTGTACTGAAGAAAGCTGCTGAAGCCTTCCATCCCTCCTCCGTGATCGATGACGCGACCGTCCGGTCCATTTCGAATCTCCAAACCATAGCCATAATTGTGAAAGGTCGATGTAGTCATACGCCGATACAGATCGGGGGCGATAATTCGGTTGTGATGGAGAGCTAACGTCCAGCGCCACAGATCGCTGGCTGTCGAATAAAGGGATCCGCCGCCCGTGGCCACGGACATATCAATGTAGTCGGCGTTGCCTAAGCCAGCGCGGAATCGCGTATAGCCGCGGGCGCGGTGCCATAGAATCGCTCGATGTGTGTCCGTTCCCGTATCGTTCATGCTGAGCGGCTGAAAAACGCGATCAACTAGGAACTGTGAGAATGGCGTCCCCGACGCATTTTCGATGATGCACACCAATGCAACGTAACCGGAGTTGCTGTAGCGTCCCTCCGTCCCCGGCGCAAACTGCAGGGGGCGATCACGAAAGCGCAACAAAGTCTCGTGAGCCGAGGAAGGCAACACCTTCGTGGATTGGAAGTCAGGGAATCCGAGGAAATCAGGTATGCCCGACGTATGGGTCAGAAGGTGATGAATTGTTATGAGCTTCCAAGCATCGGGGGCATTCGGAATGTACTTAGTGACTGGCTGATCGAGATTTAGCTTGCCGTCCTGTGTCAGAAGCAGGACAGAGGCAGCCGTGAATTGTTTCGAGAGCGAGCCGATGCGAAATTTCGCATCTACCGTATTCGGTACATCCCATTCAAGATCAGCGTATCCGTAAGCCTTTTCAAAGAGCACCGTCTCCCCGCGGCTAACCAAGACAGTACCGCTGAACTCCTTTCGATCGACGAACGGTCTTGCCAAACTGTCGAAGTCTGCCTTCTCTGCGCTGTAGGCGGCGGTGTGCGTGGCCAAGATCTCGGTTAGGGTTCCCCCGCCTACAAAGCGGGCAGTGACTGCTCCGCTGGCCAAGGACAGGAAACCACGTCGCGTTAATTGAAATTGCTCTGCAGTCATGACAACGTGCTTTCTACAAAGGCTCCCAGGGCAGGAGCCTCCAACATTGCTCCATGTCCGTCATCACACAGATAGCCGAGGCCACTCGGGTCTAACAGGCGCCTTCCCGGCAGACCAACCGAAACACATGTTTTCCATACGCGATAACACGTGTGGCATCGACGACGCGCATCCCGGCGAAACCACCATGTAGCGCCTGCGCCAACGCATGCGGGCAGGGCATACAAAGCCCAATTCCACTCCCTTGGAAACCCCGCAGTTTCCGTGACTGGGGCCCGAGCGACCAGCTCAATCCAGCACGCAGCAATGGTCGAAAAGCACAGCCCGATTCCCGCGAGCGCCCAAGGCCATGCCCGCATACTGAAGCGGCGAAGAGGTAGCGCACTGAGAACTGCCAAAGCAAGAAGCAAAGATCCAATCGGAGCGAGAGGCGCTCGGCGAATCGTGTCTAAGGGAATGATGCTGGGACGCTGCCAGCCTTTGTGCAGGCCAGCGATCTGCGCCAACTCTTGTTCTGCGGCTTGCAGCGTTGCACTCTCTCGCAACCGCGCAACCACCCCCACAAACGAGGGAACAGCGACGCCAATCGGTTCGATCCGGTTGAACCTGGGCTTCATTTTTGCTTCCGAGAATAGATCAATTGCTTTTGCGTCTGCCTTCAGCACCCGCTCATGGTGCCCAGTTGTCCCTGCGTTTTGTACTAGCCACGTTCCCAGTTCGGTCATAGCACTGCTGTGCTGCGCCCACGCCTCCACTTCCTCGGACCGAATCATCGAGTTTCCACCCATGAAAGGGTTTGGTTGCGCTATCAGAACAAGAGTACTTGGACCTTCGTGAAAGAAAAAAACGCGAGCTTCTCTGAAGCCTCCCGTTCCCAAAGCCATCGCAATCAGAACGACAGCCATCACCAAGATCGGAGCGGGCCGAGACTCAATCACATCGCGAACTCGTCGGCGAAAGCCACAATCCAATTGAAGGAGTGTCCAGGCGTCTGCGAACGCACCAATCGCTCGCAACCGCATTTGCTGGCGCGATACGGATGCCCCCTGACAATTTGCGAAAGAATGCCAGAATTCCGCGCGCCACTCGCGCATCCAGTCGCCGCGCAAGCAGGATGGCAACAAACATCCCGCGAATGCCAGAGTGATTCGGATTTCGATCGGGATGGTGCGAGGCTGCCTTTGAGGTCGCATTTACCGCCCCATTTTTGCTAGAAGTGGATACCGGTCTCTCAACCGATCTTGGTGATCGCGTCCAGAAGCGGTCAAGCGATAGTGCTTGCGGGCAGGACCGCCCGATGTTTCGGTCTTACGACCATCCCACACCGATCGGATCAATCCTGCCGACTCGAGGCGCCGCAGGGAGGGATAAACTGTTCCGCTGGGGAGCCCGGTTTCATCGATGATTTGAAACCCATACGATGCTCCGTGCGCAATTGCCTCAAGAACGATCCCACTGGCATAAGTGAGGTTGAGGTGTTTGGCCATCGTCACAGTAGAATACTACATAGTTTTCAAATTGCAAGCCCTCTCCGACACAAGCTTTAACCAAGGGAGAAGCGCCCGGCGATCTCTCGGCCTCGCGTTCTCACCTGTCCGGTAGTTTAGCTAGCGTCTTGCTTTCTGCGGTTCGCGCACTTCTTTGCTCCTCAGCTCTTCATCAGCCGAATCCTGCCGTTCGTCGTTGCGACTCTTAATTCGCGTCCGCCGCCTCCCACGGTCCCGGAAAGCTCCTTCGAGTTGAAGCTTCCCTGTACGGTAACCGGAAAATCGGTTTGAATCCCTCCATTCGTCGTGGCCGCGTTGACTCTGAATTCCGCCGAAGCAGGCATGGTCACTTCCACGCTGCCGTTCGTGGTACTCACCTTCAGCTCGCCAGTCCATTTCGCGCTGCCCATGGACACGCGGATTCCGCCGTTCGTGGTACTTGCGGAGACCCACTCGCTCGTCGAAACTTCCACGTTCCCATTGGTCGTCGCTGCTTCCACCACACTTGCCAGGTTCCGGCCCACGACGTTTCCGTTAGTTGTCAGCCCATGGAAGTTCACGCCCCGTGGTACTTGCACGTCGAAGTTAATTTTCCCGCGGTTCCCGTGCCAGGACCAGGACTCGGACGAAACGCCGCCGCGATGACAGCGTCCGGGTGCTGTGTCCTTCGCATGCACGGCACAAATCGTTACCCCGTCCGAATATTCGACAACTTCGATGAACCACTCGCGTTCGGCTTCCCCGCTCCACGTCCCTTCGGTCCGCGCTTCTTCGCCCGCGGCGCTCGTCGCCTCAATCTGGCCATTTTGATTGATTACCTCAAGCGTTTGCCCGGCCTTCAAGTGTCCCTGCCAGCGAAAATCGTGCTCGGTGTAGACCGCACGCTTCTCGCTCTGAGCCCATGCGGGGGCAACGCCCAGCATTGAGACCATTGCGAGACAAATGGTTCCTGTTATCCACTTCCCTGCCGAATTTTTCATGTGCTTCATGTTTGTCTGTCTCCTTCTGAGAAAAGGAAAGCCCTCGCCTTTTATTTGTACCGACGCACAGACCCCAACCGTCGTCTTACCATACCGTACGAATTCCAACCCATTTTAGTTCCAGTACGGTTGCTCTCTTTTGCGCTACACAAAAAACGCCCCCGTAAGAAAACCGGGGGCGTTCCATCTTGCGCCGCTGAAATCGTTCTAGAACAGGTTCCAGAGGAACTGGTTGTACACCTCGTGGTGGTACTGCACCTCGGGTGCTTTCACGAATGTGCCAAGGGCCCGCGGGCAACGATCGGCGGCAGCACGCTTCAAATCAACGTAACGGCCTTTCACGTCCGCGCCCAGCATTTTGGTCACCCACTCGGCTTTCTCGAAATCTTCGATAGCCGTGTAGATGTTGTCCGGCAGGTAGCGTTCCGCCTGGCGGAGGTTCTTGATTTTGGCAGTCTCACCATCCAGGCCCGTCTTGAAGATCGAGTACATCACCAGGTACGGATTGGCGTCCGGCGCGACGGAACGCACTTCCACGCGCATGCTCTTCTCGTTGCCGATGGGGATTCGAATCATCGAGCCGCGATCCACAGGCGAAGCCTTGATCTGATTCGGTGCTTCAAAATGCGGGTCCAGCCGGCGATAGGCATTGACGCTGGGGTTCAGGAACAGGCAAATGTCGTTGGCGTGCGTGAGGATGCGGTCCACAAACGCCCAGCCGAACTTGCTGAGTTTTTCCTCGCCCTTGGGATCCCAGCAAAGGTTCTTGCCGCCTTCGCTGATGGACACGTTGGTGTGCATGCCGTTGCCGTTGACGCCGACCACTGGTTTCGGCAGAAAGCACGCCGTGAATCCCATCTTGTTCGCCACCTGCCGGCAGATCAGCTTGTACAGCTGAATCTGGTCGGCCGCTTGCACCACTTCGCCGTAGCCGTAGTTGATTTCAAACTGCGAAGGCGCAACTTCCGGGTGATCCTTTTCGTTCTGGAATCCCATCGCGCGCTGCACTTCCGCGGTTGTGTCAATGAACGTACGCAACGGATCGCCAGGCAAAGAATGGTAGTAACCGCCCGTGTTTACGTAAGAGAACTTGCCAGTTTCGTTGTAGCGGCGCTCCGCATCCGGGCCGTCAAAGAGGAAGCCTTCGATTTCATTGGCGGCATTCAGCGTGTAGCCTTCCTTCTTGTGGAGCTGCTCCGCATAGCCTTTCAGCACGCCGCGAATGTCGGCGTTGTACGGCGAGCCGTCCTTATCAATCACCTGGCCGAACACCAGCACTTTGCCGGAGCCAAAAATGTCGGCCGGGCCCCAATAAAACGAAGGCCAGTCCATCGCCAATCGCAGGTCGCTTTCGCGCTGCGCCGTGAAACCGCGAATCGAGGAGCCGTCGAACGTCAGGTTATCCCAGCTTTTGATCAAAAACTTCTTGTCGTAGTCGAGCATGTGAAGGCGGCCTTCGAGGTCGCTGAACAAGACGGTCACGGCCTTAATGCGCTTTTCATCGGTCAAATACTTGATGCGCTCTTCCTGGACCTTGTGCGCGGCAACGCGATTCTTGCGCTGCTCCTTGGCATTCAGATTCAACTGCTCCAGCTCATCGTAGGAAAGGGCTAGAAAATTACGCAGTTCGTTCGACATGAATCTCCTCAAAGTGGAATAAGACGCAACCTTCGGGGCAAACTCTTGGCCGGCAAGGGACACGCCAGCCCGGCATTAGGGTATCGCGTGGCTAATCCGACCGTCAATCAAAAGACCTGATTCAACAGATTCAAAAAACGGAGCCTGATGAACGGCAGTTCGGGAATTTTCGGGGGCCGGTCGGCCGCCGGATTCTGAGGATTCTGGTAGCGATACCGGGAGTCGAACCCGGATTTTAGCCTTGAGAGGGCTACGTCCTAACCTTTAGACGATATCGCCGGAGGATGCTGATGTTTGCAAAACGCTTTCATCCCCGAGTGGAACAGAAGCTATTTTCGCATGGACCAATTGCATGAGCAAGCAGACTGCTCCTGACGGGTTGGCCGGACATCGGGATTACCGGCGAATCTGAGAGCGAGAAGTGAACTACTCAGGCGGGGAAATGGAAGGGCTAGACTCTAGCGGTGCGGTGCAAGCTTTTGCGCGGCTTTGCAGCAAGCGCCGTGGAGAGCACCCTTTCGGCTGCGTCCTCGGAGGGCGCGAAGCCGACCTCCGCAACGAATTGGCTTCGGAAGCCATTCTCCGGAAACAGGACGACCCTGAAGGTCTTCGCGAAAACGATGCAATCCAGCCACGGAGTCCAATTGCGGACGTACCATGATTCCAGCTTGACGCGATCCTCAAGACTCAGCTGATTTCTTCCGCTCACTTGCCAGAAACCCGTCATGCCTGGGCGTGCGGAGAGGATGCTATGCAGGTCATCGCCAATTCGCCCACGCTCGTTTGGGAGATAGGGGCGCGGGCCCACCAGACTCATCTCTCCTTTCAGGACATTGAGCAATTGCGGGAACTCGTCAAGGCTCCATCGCCGCAGGAAGCGGCCCAGCCGGGTAAGCCGAGGATCGTGCAGCCTTAGTTTGGCGTACTTCCGCCATTCCTCCATGGCAAGCGGGTTGGATTTGAGATACTGCGCGAGCATATCTTCTCCATCTACACGCATCGTGCGGAACTTAAGGCACTGGAAATTCCGGCCGCGAAATCCGAGTCTTTCCTGGACGAAGAGTGCCGGCCCCTCAGAATCCAGCTTGATCAGTATTGCGACGATGATGCACACGGGAAGCGTTATTAGCGCAAGCGCGCTCCCGAGCAGCAAGTCAAAACCCCGCTTCAACCAGCCATTCCAGGGCTTTGCCAAGTTGTTTGTCAGCTTAAGCATCATTACACGCTCGCGCGGGAAGCCGTCCACCTGCAGATTCATCATCGGCAAACCCCACAGTTGGGGTACGACATATATATTGTCGCAATGTGGCTGCAGTTCGTTGACCAGAGCCAACAGCTTCTCCTCCAGCAGGCTTGGCATGGCGATCAATACATCCCGAGAGTCCGTTCTCTCCATCAGCTCGCGGGCTTGTGAAAGATTCCCCAGGATGTGGACAGCTGAGCCGCTGCAGGCGCCGAAATACTTGCCGTTCTTGCCGGGGATATCCTCGAGGACTCCCGCGACTTCGTAGCCCAGGAACGGATCGTTGGTCAGACCTCGCATGGCGAGTTCCGCCATGGGGGTAGCTCCTAGAATCAGAATCCGTTTTCTCCATGGGCCCAAGGCGCCCAGGACGCGCTTGGTCCAATAGCGCACCATCGGCAGAAAGATAAAAAGATTCATCGCCGTCAGTAGAATGGTCGTGCGGGAGACGAGGGGACTGAGTTGGGTTAGCGCAACGGTTGACAACATCGCGATGAGGCTCAAAGCGACAGCTTTGAAGATGTGGCCAACTTCATTCCAAAGCGAGCGTCGCCGGGTGTAGAGGCCTTCGACTGCGAAGACCAAGAGAGGCACAACCCACAGCCAGCCCAGGAACAAATAGTGCGCGAATGGAAATGTCGAGACCGGGAGATTCGTGTCGAAATGCGGGAGGAGATGTTTCCTCATGAATATGGCCAGATCGAGAGAAATGGCAATAGCGCAAAGATCGGTGAGTACGAGGACAGTGACGCAAATGAGCTGAGTGGACAAAACCCGTGATCGGAGCATTTGGCCCCGCGATTTGTTACCGTTCATTGGAGCGTGCGGACGTTCCGGCGCTATCAAGACAGTCGACATAGATCTCCTAAAGAATGTGCACTTGAAACCGCGGTCTGATCGCCAAAATGAATATTCCGAAGGTGGTAGATCGCGGACGAATGAAGAATTCTTTTCTGGTCAGTCCTCGCCGGCGTTTCCCACGGCAACTGCGTTCTCTCTGGCCGTCAGTTTTCTCGGCGGCGGCATAAAGGGGCTAGTTTCAGCAGCCGGAGAAGAAACGCCGCAAACGCTCATCATTGAGCGTTCGAATTGACCGAGAATTTCATGGCGGCTCAAATGAGCAACCGCGTGATTTCTCGCTGCCTGCCCCAATTGCTCTCGCAATGGAGGATCCTCAACAAGCCGCAAAAGGGCTGCAGCAAAGGCATTCACGTCACCGGGAGGAGTGAGGATTCCAGCGCCTTCCAGCGCTTCGAAGAGCTGCGTTCCAGGAAAAGCCGTTGCCACAGTCGCGCGGCCGCTGGCCATCATGCCGGTCAATTTGGAAGGCATGACCAGGTCCGCGGCGTCCGCTAACTGCGGCAGGAGATGGATATCGGCGAGGTTCAGCAAATCGTTCAGTTGGTTCGCCGGCTGGACCGGGAGGAACGTGACATTCGGGACGTCCTTCGCTTTATCCGCTAGCAGTTGCCGGCTGGGGCCTTCTCCGCAAAAAACAAATCGCAAGCCGGCGCAATGCGACAGCCGCCTTGCCGCCTCCACCAGAAGCTCTAGTCCATGCTTCTTACCCATGCTTCCCGCATAGAGCGCGACGACCGTGGATTCGGAAATGCCGAGTTGCTTGCGAAATGGACTATGCCCCTCAAGAGGAAAAATCTCCGCGGTGTCCACCCAATTGGGAAACAAGACACAACGAGAGGGATCGACTCCTTTCGCGGGGAGGCGTTCGACCATTCGCTTCGAGATTGCTGAGACCCGGCCGAAAGCTGACACAATCCTTCGCTCCAGAGCGAACGCCCAATCTCGCACGCGGGAAGCGGAAAAATCACCGAGTCCAAAGGCGGCATCCACTTCGAAATCTTGTACGTGAAGCCAAGTTTTCGCACCTGACCAGCGCGCCATCATCAGCGCCTGAAGGGCGCAGAACAAAGTGGGCTCTACGAGCAGCACCATATCCGGCGACCAACCGATCTGCCGGAAGATGGCAGGCATACTGCTTAGCCCAAAGCTCGCTAGATGCAACAAGCGCTTCAACCCAAGCGGATTCTTGGGAATCCAGATGGGGCAGCGGAATACTTCAATGCCCGCTATCGGGGCATGCCCTTCATTGGTGGGCGTTCCGTTGCGGTTTTGCACGGGAAAGCTCTTCTTTGAATATTTCCACGCGCGGTAGCCTGGAAAAATGCGCCACTGTGGATAGGATGGCGGCGCAGTGACGACTCGTATTTCATGGCCGCGGCTAGCGAGCCATTGGGCCATTTCGCCGCTGTACTTACCGACTCCCGTCGGTTCCGGATGAAAATTAATCCCGTAAATTAGAATGCGCATTGTTCACTGTTTGGTGGCAACCGCCAACAGGCAATCCCCTCGCCCGATGCGGTTGCCGAGCCACAGCGCGGGAAACAGAACACATCGCGCGAACAGCATCAGAAACATCGTTAAAAAAGGGTTTCGCAATTGCCGCGTCTTACGGCCCTCTTTTGCAAAGCAGCAGGCAATGAAAGACTGCGCCACCCAAAGAGATGGCGTAGCCAGGCGAACTTCAATTTGCTGGTAACCTGTCTCTTCGAGAAGTTCTCGAAGCGTTTCCGGTGAAAAATGTGAAATGTGAAAGGGCACGTGCCAGTTGATCCACCACTTGCCGAACACCGCCCGCAGCCAGCTCCGGCTGTTTGGGCAGCTGATGCATACCTGGCCGCCCGGTGCCAGAATCCGCTGAACGTCCATCAACATTTGCCGCGGATCGAGAGCATGTTCCAAAACGTTAGAAAGCACTGCGGCATTGAAGGCGAAAGCGGGGGCAAATTCCGCCAGCAGGCAGGTATGGACGGTAAAACCGGCTTTGCGCGCTTCCGCGGCAGCAGTTTCGTTGAGCTCGAGGCCTTCTGCCTGAAAACCGTTGCGGGCATAAATCCGGAGGTTGCGCCCCTCGTTGCAGCCGATATCGAGCAATCGGCTCGCGCCCCGCAACCAGTGAAAAGCAATGTCACCATCCACGAACTCCCAAATGCGGTTTAAGGAAGAGAAGAGGAACCACTCCCGCAGCCTGGTGTAGAGAGTGTTCTGCTCTCCGCCGAAATTGTAGTGAGACTCGTAAATGCTTTTGAGTGCTGCCGGAGATGGAACCGGGAAGATCTGCTCCAGGCCGCAAGGAAGGCAGCGCCGTGCTTCGTAACGGCCAGCAAGACCGAAGCGTGTATCAAAAAGATCGCTGGCTTGTCTTTCCAGCGGCCCGCCACAAAGAGTGCAGCCACCTGCCTCGCGGGCTTCCAGCCAGGTCTGTTCGCTCGGAGACGCCACGGGAGCTTCAAGACTTCTTACCGCCCCGGTTGTGTGTTGCACGCTTGCACCATTGATCGGCTGTATGGAAATTCAGAGCTAGATCTATCTGTTGTGAACCTGAACGCCTGAACCATCGGGGAAAAGCAATCTACAGATTGGGCCGCTACTCCTGCTCTAGTCGGCCGAGCCGGTTGCGGCCAAGGCGGGCCGGGCCGTTCGCTGGACATTCTCGGAAAAATCTCGGGAGGCTCTCTCCAAGCCGTCGCGCAAAGAAATCTTCGGCTTCCATCCCAACTCCGTCAATCGAGTGGTGTCCAGGAGCTTTCGCGGCGTGCCATCTGGCTTCGAGGGATCAAAAATCAGACGGTGCTTGAATCCGACAACTTCCGCAACTAACTCCGCAAATTCGCGGATGGTCATGTCTTGGCCACATCCGATATTCACCAGCGGGCGCACTTCTTCGTTGGCAACGAGCGGCTTCCATCGTTCTTCGGGCAGATTCATCAAGTGCACACAGGCATCCGCGGCGTCCTCACTATAGAGAAACTCCCGGCGTGGCGTGCCGGAACCCCAAATCACAACTTGCGCGGCCCCGGCTGCCTTGGCCTCATGCATTTTTCGGATCAGTGCCGCCACCACATGGGAGCCGCGCAGATCGTAGCGATCACCCGGTCCGAACAGATTCGTGGGCATGGCCGCCAGAAAACGCGTGCCGTGTTGACGGTTATACGACCAGCACATTTCGATGCCAGCAATCTTTGCAATGGCGTAGGGCCGGTTCGTTGGCTCGAGCGGCCCGGATAACAAACATTCCTCTTTCATGGGCTGCGAAGCACTCCTCGGATAAATGCAACTCGAGCCGAGGAAGAGCAGCCGCTCGACGCCCGCGCGATACGCTTCATGAATCACATTGGTCTGAATCAGAAGATTTTCGCCGATAAAGTCCGCCGGATACGTGGAGTTGGCCAGGATGCCGCCGACTTTGGCCGCAGCCAGAAAAACATACTCGGGCCGCTCCTCCGCAAAGAATTCTCGCACCGCTTGCCGCTCGCTGAGATCCAGTTCGTCGTGGGAGCGAACCACGAGGTTCGCATATCCCGCTGCGCGCAACTGCCGAACGAGCGCCGAACCCATCAACCCGCGATGCCCAGCCACATAAATTTTCGATGAGAGGTTCATCGGTCAGTCGTGATGGCTGGCAACCTTGTATCCGTTCTGGCGCACGACGCGATCGCGTTCCGCGGCTTGCTGATCGGACGCTACCATCTCCGCCACCGTTTCGCGAAATGTCGTCCTCGGCCGCCAGCCCAATTTCGCCCACGCTTTGCTGGCATCCCCGATCAAAGTTTCCACTTCCGCCGGCCGGAAATACCGCGGGTCCACCGCCACAACGCTGCGGCCATACGCGTCGACAGCCTTTTCGTCGAGCCCGTGTCCGCGCCAGGTCAGCTTCATGTCCAACTCTTCCGCGGCCGTATTAACAAATTCGCGCACACTGTACTGCTGCCCCGTGGCAATCACCAGGTCTTCCGGCGCTTCCTGCTGCAGCATCATCCACATCGCTTCGACGTAGTCACGCGCATGGCCCCAATCGCGTTTCGCGTCGAGGTTGCCGAGATACACGCAGTCCTGCAACCCCAGCTTGATCTGCGCGAGGCCTCGCGTGATTTTGCGTGTCACAAACGTCTCGCCGCGCAGCGGTGATTCGTGATTGAACAGTATTCCGTTGCAAGCGTACATCCCGTACGCTTCGCGGTAGTTCACGGTAATCCAGTAAGCGTACAACTTCGCCACCGAGTACGGCGACCGCGGATGAAACGGCGTGGACTCCTTCTGCGGCGTCTCCTGAACCAATCCGTAAAGCTCCGAAGTGGACGCCTGGTAGAAACGCACCGAGTCCGTCAATCCCAACACGCGAATCGCTTCCAGCAACCGCAGCGTCCCCAACCCGTCCACGTTGGCGGTGTATTCCGGCGACTCAAACGAAACGGCCACGTGGCTCTGCGCCCCCAGATTGTAAATTTCCTGTGGCTGCACTTCCTGAACGATGCGCAGTAAATTATTCGCGTCGGTCAAGTCACCATAGTGCAGGATGAACCGGCGCTGCTGGTCATGCGGGTCCTCATAGAGGTGGTCGATGCGCCCGGTGTTGAACGATGAAGCGCGCCGCTTGATCCCGTGTACCTCGTACCCTTTGTTCAACAGGAACTCGGCAAGGTAAGCCCCGTCCTGCCCGGTAACGCCGGTGATCAGCGCTTTTTTCATAAATCGGACAGCGTCCTCTCGCGCAGGTCTGCCGCCGCGTGATGCTTTGGATCACCCACGGCTGATCCTTTGGCAAGAGACTTCCGCTCGGGAACCAAATCTTCTTGTCGCAACGCTCTCGAACTCAGGGCAGCTTCATAGTCCTTCAGCCGGCGTCTGGCGATCGACTCCCAGCTAAAGTCATTCGCCATCTTTTGGGATCCAATGACTCCCATACGTTCCCGCAACTCCGGGTCGCGCAGCTCCAGAAGCACCCGAACCAGGTCTGCGAGATCGTTCAGCTTGTACGCCGTGCCGTTTCCCTCCAGGCGCTCCGGAGCGTTCATTGTATTGTTCGCGACAATCGGCAGCCCGCAGGCAGCTGCATCCATCATCGAAAGAGACTCTTGCGTCGGCCAAACGCCGATATCCGAGGCCCGATAAAAGTCACCGAGTTCGTGCACAGGAACAAAGGGCTGTGTTGTACAACCCAAGCACGACTGGATCGCCTCTGCCTGCAACCCGTTTCCGACAAATAATCCGCGGTAGGGAAGACCCGTGGCGGTAAGTTGCGCGATTGCTTTCGCAAGCAGTAGCGGATTCTTGCCCGCGCTGAACCGACCGGTATAGATGCAGACGATTTCGGAATCAGAGAAACCCAAACGACTGCGCAGGGATCGTCTCCTCTGCTCGTCCTGCTCCGTGGAAACAGGGTTGAACAATTCGGTGTCAACACCGAGCGGGCAAACGGAAATCTTACTGTTGGGAACTCCGAAGAATCGTGTAGCGATGTCGGCACAATCCGGCGCGATGGCATAGCACTTCTCCGTGAACAAACTCACCAGCCAGCCGGGCAAAGTTCGCGTCAGCCGGCAGCGAAGGAGTTCCCCGCTCCAGGGAGCCAATTGCTTGTGCGCCAGCGGAAAAACGGAAGCATGGTAGTGGTTGCCGGTGAAGAGCTTGAAGCCAAGAAATGGCTTGGCAAGTGCCGCTTGCAGCGGAATCCATCCAATCGCCGCTGTCGCTTGTACAATGTCGGGACGAATGGATGCGAGTTTCTTCTTCAGCCCACTCATCCGCATACGCCCCAGCATCTTCCGATGCCCCAGCACGTGCAACGTGAATCCCTGAATCGTCTCCACCGCCCCAGGGATCAGATCCCCGGAATCCGCAAACCCGCCGTAAGTCCCTTTGAATTCCTTTTCCTCCATTTGATAGTAGGGAGGAAGGTCCATGGCGACGACGTGGACTTCAATTCCCAAACGGACGAGATACTTGGGAAGAAAGTTCTCCAGGTAGCCCATGTTTCTAGTGAAAGCTTCCGTTAGCAGTACCACTTTCATGATTGAAATTTCACCAGAAAGTCGCCTCGATCGAGGATGCGCTCATCGCTAAGTTTTTGTAGTTCGTATCCCCACGACTTGAGTAGCCGTCTGCATGCCGTTTCCATCTCGTGGCCGTGAGTAGCGAGAAAGATGGTCGGTCGGTGCCGCTGAATACACTCGCTGGCTCCACGGAGCGCCATCAGTTCAGCGCCTTCGATGTCCATCTTGATGTACTGCGGTGGGGCGATTAGCTGCGCCTCGAGGAGCGCATCGAGAGTTGTCGTCCGCACGTGGGTGTTCCCTTCCGCCTGCAGATGCCCCATAGCCCGAGTTTCTTCCTCTTGGAAAGTGGACGTGCCAGCCTGATCGCAAATTGCGAGCTCAAGGACCTCAACATTCCGAATCTTGTTTAGGGCAAGATGTCTTTCGATGTAGCGAACGTTTCCTACCACCGGTTCGAACGCATAGACTTTGCCTGGGAAAACCAGCGCGGACGCGAGGAGCGAGTAAAAACCAACATTTGCTCCTATGTCGTAAAACACGCTGTCCTTCTTGACTAGCTTAACCATAAGGCTTTGCATGTGGGGCTCATAAATGCCCAACCAGAAAGCGTGGCGCTGCGACCCGACGATCCATTTTCTTCCGCGAAGCGGGCCTTGCAAGATCGGGACCACCCAGTGTCTCGGCAAAATTCGGAGTGGCGAGCGGGAGATTTTTCCCAAGAGTGAATCAGCAGACGGCGTAACGAGATGGGCCAACGGTGGTGCTCCTTATCGCCGAAACCTATTTCACTAAGATCTCGGCTCTGGCATCCTGGTTTATTACCGATGTTGGAGCCGCGAAAAAAAGCAAGGCCAACAGTGAATATGGATTTCCTACCCCAAACAGAAAGCGTTCAACGATATTGATTGTCAGCAGCATGACCACCAACAGGCAGCAGACAAGACGAAACTTTCTCTGCGACTCGTCTATCGCACGAAAATAGTCCTTTGAGAATCGCCACAAGATAGTTAGGAATCGCCAAGCGATTAGAATCAATGGAATCAGTCCGAGGTCGTAGAGGATCACCAGGTAGCTGTTGTCAATCATAGGGTAAAGCAAGTCCGAGGACCTCATTCCCCGGCCGAGCAACCAATTTCCACCGGAGAGTGGACCCATCGTCCTCTTCCAGGTGTCGAACCTTCCGGTAAACCCGGAATCGACCCCCCGATCAGGGCTAGATATGGCGAGGGCTTGATCCACAAAGTCATAAGCATCCTTGGCGGGGGTAACATTGTCGAAGAGCAGGAGGATTAACACGGATGCAGCCGCCGCCAAGGCGATCCGTCGTACGAGCCGTTTCCGTTGCTCTTTACGCGCGCGCAAGAAAGCGATTCCCACTGCAAAACAGCAGCCGATCAGGCCTCCCATGAGCGCTCCCCGCGAGGAGGTAAAGAAGATCATTACCGCGCAGGACAGGCTGACCGCTCCAGTGAGTATCTTCATGCGCCATCCGCCAGCGAAAAACTTCCAGATCGCGACACAGAGATATCCGATCAACAAGAACGCCAGCAGATTCGTTTGAAGGTTCACGTACCCAAATCTGTCCAGCGTTTGCATGGTCTGGATGAGAGTCGCAAAGCTTAAAGGTACGAAGAGAACTACCGACACGATCCCAGACCAGAAAAACGCATCGAGCACCTCGCGAAGCGGAACAACTGCCATGTATAGCCGGGCGAGAATCAGACAACCCGAGACGAGCAGGGCATATTCCAGGGAATGCTCATATGCAGATACCACTGATGGGCCGATGAGCAAGAACGAAAGAGAGAGAACATATAGCAGGCCGTCCATTTCCAACAGTGACCCCAGCGCGCGAAGACTTGAGGCAGAGAAAAGGACTCGCACGACAACTAGGATTGCAAATAAAATCAGAGGAGCCATTTGTACCGAAGCTGTCAGCTCGGGTGCCAAGTAGGTTATGAACGAGAAGGAAAAAACGAGCGTAAGCACTATGCGATTTGCCACGTGGATCGACTTTCTTGGCCTGCCAGTTTGGATCTGATCAGCAAACAAAAGACGACTTAGATCGTCTTCAGTCCAGGGGCACGGGCCGCCGGGCCGCCAGCAGGCCCGACTTTTCCCTGCCGCGCTGAATCACTACGAAATACAGGTCCGCGAGCAGGCGGCCCTGAGTTTCCGGAACCCACTTTTCATTTATCCCTCTCCTCGCAGCCGCCCCCAAGGATTCGCGTTTGGCGGGATCGCTTGCCAGTAGGAGGATAGCGTTCGCCAGAGCATCCGGATCGCCAGGAGGAACGAGCAAACCGGTTTTGCCGTGGTCAATCTGCTCGGGAATTCCGCCGATGTCGGTGCCGATAACCGGCTTTCCAGCGAACATGGGAAGCAAGACCACGGTCGGGAAGGTGTCCGGAAAAGTCGGACAGTGAACGACGATATCCGAGGCGGCGTAAATACCAGGAAGATCAAGCCGTGGACCCACGAAACGTAGCGCGGGAGCAGGAGCGAGCTTTTCGCCCAATGCCCGAATCTTTTCCGCTGCGCGTTCTTGCCCTTCAATCGGCCCCCCAACTATGACGAATCTGATGTTGCCGGCGATTTTGAGGACTCTTTCTGCGGCACGGATAAAATCTTCATGCCCCTTGGACGGAGTCAGCTTGGAAACCAGCGTCACGAGGATTTGTCCGGGAGCAAGACCGAGCTCGCGGCGAAACACATCACCGTTAGCGTCGGGCTGGGATTCATTCACATCCCAAGCATAGTCATCAATCAGCCGCACGCGTTCTCCAAGTACGGCATCCTCAGCCTTGATCCACTCGGCTGTATACCGGGAAGGAACAACGATGGCATCGACGGTGGACTTCAACATCCGCAGCAATGCCCACCGGTAAGGGTTGGAGAGGCGGTGCGCGCGAACATGGCATACGCACGGAATACCGCACGACCGGGCTGCGATCCCTGCCATAAAGTCCATGAGTTCATTGAAGTGCACAAGCTGGATCCTCTTCTCACGGATCAGCCGCCGCAGAGACAGCAGCGTGGAAGGAAAAAATGTGACATATCGGGCCTGAGTCCGTGGATTCCAGGTTCGCCGGGGGCGCTGCATCTTCATGTACACGACGTCAAAATCGCTCTTTGGAAACATCTCATAGCTGTCCGGGCAGTCCGGAACAACTACCACGGGCTCCACTCCCCGGGCCGCCACTCGCTTGACTGCTTCACGAAAGGCGCGGCACGCGCCGCCTTCCCAGGACATGATGGTCGTGAAAAACAAAACTCTTGGATGCTGCGGAGAATTCATCGCCGCGTTATTCCTCCTCCAGCGCTTGCCGGAAAACGGCGATCACGTCTTGAACGTCTTCTTCTTGTAGCTTGGCGCTGAGTGGCAAGGACATCGTGCTCTCGCCAATCCATTCCGAGTTCGGGTAGTCCCCTTCCTTGTATCCGAACGTCTTCCGATAGTAGGGATGCAGATGCACTGGCGTATAGTGCACTCCGGTTCCGATCTTCTGCCGCTTGAAGTATTCCAAGAGTTCGTCGCGGCTTTTCCCGCACTCTTCTTTGCGCGCCAGAATTGTGTACAAGTGCCGCGCATGCCGCGTCTCCGGATCATCGCCGGCAGGCAGATGGACAGACAGGCCGGAGAACGCTCTTTGATACTCGTTCCAAATCGTATTTCGCCTCTCCCAGGAAGCTTCGAGACGCTTCAATTGCGGAATTCCCAGTGCCGCCTGGATGTCGGTCATGTTGTATTTGAATCCGGCTTCCATGACTTGATAGTGCCGGTACCCTGTCCCGCCGAATCGGTTGTAGGCGTGCACATCCATCCCGTGCAGCGCCAAAACCCGCAGTTTTTCTGCCCATTCAGGATTGTCCGTTGTAACCATCCCGCCTTCGCCCGTGGTGAGATTTTTCGTGACATAGAAGCTGAAGCAGGTCAGGTCGCTCATACTTCCAACTTTGCGGCCGTGATAACTGCCCTCGATGCAGTGCGCGGCATCTTCAATTACAAAGATTCCGTGCTTTTTGGCGATCGCCGCGATCTTGTCCATCGGGCAGAGCCGGCCGGTAAGATGCACAGGGAGAATCGCTTTCGTTCGAGGAGTGATGGCGGCTTCGATGTTCTCCGGCTCGATCAGCATGGTGTCGCGGTTCACATCCGCAAACACTGGCTTCGCTCCCGCGTGAATAATGGCATTCGCGGTGGCCGCAAACGTCATCGGCGTCGTAATGACTTCGTCTCCAGCCCCGATGCCGAGCGTCACCAGAGAAAGGTGCAATGCTGCAGTGCAGGAGCTCACCGCTATGGCACGCTTTGCGCCGGTATACTCCGCCATCATGGCCTCAAACTGCTGGACCCGTGGACCGGTCCCGATCCACCCGCTGCGCAAGGTGGCCACTACTTCCGCAATCTCCTCTTCCCCGATAAGAGGACTGCCGAAAACCAGGAAGTCACGACGCGAGCTTTTGAGAGCTGTCTGCATGAAGTGTGCCTAAACCCTGAGGAAGCTGTATTCCTCGCCTGAGGCTGAAACATGAAAGATCCGAAATCCCGCTTGATTGAGGTCTTGGATGGCGCTTCGAGTCCGATCGAGGCCCACCTCCTTCCAGCGATGGTGAAATTCTACGAGCAACTGCCGAACCGGCGCACCGCTCGCCAGCACGTCGGACAAGACTTCGTATTCCGCGCCCTCGATGTCCATCTTCAGCACATCAATCTCTCTGTGGCCCAGTCTTTTCATGATGGTGGCCAGCCGGCTGACGGGCGCTTCAACCGCTGGAGCAGCCAGGCTGCCGCGCGAGAAAACGCTGTAGGAAACGAATTTGGAATTCTCGGGAGGGTGAAACACGACGTTCCCGTCCTGGCTGCCGATACCGAAATCATGAAAAATAAACCTCGCGGGCAACTGCTGCGATTGGATCCAGGCAATGGATCGGGGCGTGGGATCAAATGCGTGCACGATCGTTTCAAACCTTCCCATCAGTTCCAATTCAAACGAGATGTCCGTGCCGACTCCGAAGGAATAGACCACGCTATTTCTGTTGAGCCCGCTTGGGCAAATGCACCACTTCGCGTTGTCATTCCCGAGGCTTAGCTCTTGGCACTGCTCCTGGATTCTTACGTGGAGGTCGCGCCCTTTCCAGGATCGATACATATTCCGCGCGCGGCGCAATTGATTCTTCAAAGTCTCCATGTGTATTGGGCGAACACTCAACGCAGTTCAGCGACTCATGGCTTTGGCGGCTTCTGGTCGGCTTTCAGAAGCGCGGTGATCGCCATTCTCGCTGATGTACTCGTTGCCCTCCCTGAGGAGTCCGAGGAGGTACTGACCATACTCGCGGTCGCCTAGTGGCGTCGCCAGCGCTCGTAGCTGTTCGGCAGTGATGAAGTGCTGGCGGTAGGCAATCTCTTCCGGACAGCAGACCTTCAAGCCTTGCCGTCGCTGTATGGTAGCGACAAAATTGCCGGCCTCCAGCAGTGAATCGTGAGTGCCAGTGTCTAGCCACGCTGTTCCGCGGCCGAGGATTTCCACTTGGAGCGAATCTTGCTCGAGGTAAACCTGATTCACCGCGGTAATCTCCAGTTCGCCGCGGGCCGAAGGCTTAATCTCGCGAGCAATCCGGCAGACTTGCGAATCATAAAAATACAAGCCGGTGACAGCGTAATTGGATTTCGGACGTCGCGGTTTTTCTTCAAGAGATTCCACATGGCCATCGTTGCCGAAACCGACGACGCCGTACCGCGAAGGCTCCTTCACGTAGTACGCACAAAGGCGCGCTCCACTACTGAGCGAGGCGCATCGCCGAACGAGTTTTTTCAGCCCTTCGCTGTAAAAAATATTGTCACCTAAAATTAAAGCGACCGGATCGCCGTCGACGAATTCCTCACCAACCAGGAAAGCGTCGGCAAGTCCTCGCGGCTCGGGTTGCACGGCGTAGCTAATGCTAATGCCCCACTGCGAGCCATCGAGCAGTAGGGACTGAAACAGGTTCTTCTCTTCGGGCCGGCAAATCACCAAAATATCGGCGATATTGCCCAGCATGAGCGTGCTGAGCGGGTAATAGATCATCGGCTTGTCATAAACGGGCATGAGCTGCTTGCTCACGCTGCGAGTGACAGGATACAGGCGCGAACTCACTCCTCCTGCCAGGATGATTCCTTTTCGGATCATTGCAAAACCCCCAACCGTTCCCCTTGATAGCTCCCGTCTCGGACTCGTTCGCACCACAGCGGATTGTTAAGGTACCACCGCACGGTTTTCCGAAGCGCGGAAGCGAAGCTGTCTAGCGGTGCCCACCCAAGTTCTTCCGTGACCCGGGACGGATCGATGGCGTAGCGGCGATCGTGCCCCGGCCGGTCTTGCACAAAATGGATGAGATCACGATAGCTCCGGCCGCTCTGTCTGGGCTGGAGTTCATCTAAGATGACGCACAGTTCTTGCACCAGTTCGAGATTGGTCCTCTCATTGTGCGCGCCGATGTTGTAGCTTTCCCCGATCCTGCCGGAAGCGAGCACACGACGGAGGGCGCGGCAGTGATCTTCGACATAGAGCCAGTCCCGCACGTTTTTTCCGTCTCCGTAAACCGGCAAAGGCTTCTCCTCGAGCGCGGTCAGGATCATCAGCGGAATGAGCTTCTCCGGAAATTGAAACGGGCCAAAGTTGTTCGAGCAATTGGTAATCAGAACTGGCAAGCCGTAAGTGCTGTGCCAGGCTCGAACCAGGTGATCCGCGGACGCTTTGCTCGCCGCATAGGGAGAGTTCGGAGCGTACCGCGTGCATTCGCTGAAATATCCAGTCGGCCCCAGTGACCCGAAAACTTCATCCGTGGATACATGAAGAAATCTAAAATTCTCCTCCGCATTTCTCGCGCGGACGGTGTACTCACGAGCCGCTTCGAGCAGCGTGAACGTCCCGCAGATGTTTGTTTGTATGAAGGCAGACGGTCCATCAATAGAACGGTCGACATGGGTTTCGGATGCGAGATGGATCACGGCGTCGGGCTCATAGCGGTGAAAGAGTTGACGAATGGCGCCAGCATCGCAAATGTCCGCCCGCTCGAAGTAGTATCCGGGAGATCCTGAAACCGATTCCAGGTTTTCCAGGTTGCCCGCATAGGCTAGCTTGTCGACATTGATGACCACGGATCTAGACTCTTCCCCAAGCAGTTGACGGATCAGCGCGCTGCCAATAAACCCTGCTCCCCCAGTAACAAGCAGTCTCATAGATTACGGTTCCTGCTCTGCAACGCCCGGGATCGGCTCGCGCACCGGCGTCGCCGGGCTATCAACGGCATTGCTAGACACCATCCAGACAAGGAACGCGGCCAAACTGACGGTGTACGCCGCAGCGGAAAGCAGCAAACCGTAAACGACGCCTCGCAAACCAAAGTGCGTCACCAAAGGAGCGCCCAGAAGGACCGTGGTGCTCCCGCTGCAGACGTAGGCGTAAAAGACCAGCTTGGGCTTCTCCATCGCCTTGAGCGCCGCATTCATGGAGTTCCCGATGGACATCACCACCGGCAGCAGCGCGAGCATCCCCAGAAGCGGCGCGACATCATCGAACTTCCCCGCATACAGAAAATGCATCACCGGCTTGCCGAACAGGTTGACGCACGCGGCGAATCCCCCGGTGACCACCAGCGACCCCGCGCAATACGCCTTCCACACCGGAAGCACCCCGGCCAGGCCGCGCGCCGCCGCGCGCCGCGACATCATCGGCAGAACCAGAAACGACATCGCAATCAGCACCTGGTCCACCGGCCCCACCAGGTTGACCATCGCCCGCAAATCCCCGGTTTCTTTCACCGACAGGATTCCCGCCGAAAGCCAGTAGTACATCTGATTCGTCATCTGAAACACCAGCGCCGTCACCAGCACCCATCGCGAATACTTCCAATGCTCCGCCCAATACCCCGGCTCCCCCTCCGCAAATGAAACGCCGCCCGCCGCCGAACTGCCCGGAAGCTCGCGCGCCAGAAATACTCCCGCCACGATCCACGCGACCGCGGCAATCGCGAACACCGTAAAGCCGTTCAAGATTCGAACGCGCATCGCCACGCCCAACAGCCCCGCGCAGCTCACAAAAAACACCAGCGAAAATCGCGCCGCCAGATCCGGCCGGCGCCGAATGTAAAACGTTCGCCGAACAAAGCTGCCCGTTAGCAGAAATCCGCAAGCCAGCGCCAATCCTAAAATGGTGGGCGAAGCCAGCACCGGCTTGGCCCAATACAGCGCCGTCCACACAACGCTGATCGTAGCTGTGAGAGCCAGCCCCAGCCACGCGTTGCTCCGCCAAAGCAGCTGCGCGTATTCTCCAAACCGCGCGTTGTACCGCCCCGAGCCGTACACCGTATACGTTTCCAGAATCACGGCATTGTGCAGCCCCGCCAGAAACGTGAATACCGAATACGTCAGCGCGAAAATCCCGTACTCCTCCTTCGACTGCGTGCGCGCCAGCGCTACGTTGGCAAGGAACATTCCTCCCACCGCCAGCGCCTGGTCGGCAATGCTGAAACCGATTTGACGCATTCGCGCCGAAGAAAACGCCCCCAGTTGAAACAGCACCGCTGACTGGCTTGCTTGGCTCATTTTCGGAGTTCGTATTCCTCACAGAAAACCTGCAGCCGATTCCCACTGTCACGGCTTCCGCCACGAACACTTCAAGAAATTCGTTCAACGTCCGCGGCGTCCACTTCTACCGCCGCCGATCGCGCGATCAAATCCAGCGACAGCACCACGCGCAGAGAATTCTTCTTCCGAATCAGCACGCCTTCCAGTTCCGCCAGCGGACCCGTCTTAATCCTCACGCGCCGTCCCACCGTCAGATACGCATGCGGCTCCGCCGCCAGCCGCGCCGCCACGCAAGCGCGCAGCGCCTCCATCTCTTTGTCCGGAAGCGCCGTCGGACGCCCGTTGAACCCCACTAGCCGCACCACGCTGGGCGTCTCCAGCGCACGCAAACGGTCGCACAGCGCAATCCGCACAAAAACGTATCCCGGAAACAATGGCAACTGCAGCTTCACTCTCCGGTCTTTCCATCGCCGCACCGATTCATACTGTGGCAGAAAATTTTCCAGCGCTCTTTTGGTGAACTGTTCCGCCACCCGCTTTTCGTGTTGCGCGCAAGTGTAAGCGGCATACCAGCGCTGCTCGTAGAACTCCGCCGATAATTCCAGCATCTCGCCGCTATACGATCCCGAAATATTTGACATCACGCTCACGACTGCTCCTGAATGTGCCGGAGACAGCTTCGCCCCGTCAGCCACATGGCCAACTTTTAATTAACTACCTTGTATTCTATTACTTACGGCTAATTCGCGGGAAAATGCGTAGGCTTCTCCGCTCCTCCCCGCCGAACCAGCCGTACCCAAACTTTGTGTGTCGCTGCTTGCACGCGCGAGCCATTCGGCTCCGCCCAGGGCATCCGCGCATGCACCGTCTGCAGCACTTCTTGCGCGAACATTTTCCCCGGATCTTGCGCATCCGTGTGCTCCCAGCTCGAACGCGCCATGACGCTCATTCCCGCCACTCCCGCCACCAGAAAAGCACCCAGCAGCGCTATCAGCGTCCTGGGTGGAAACGATTTCCGCTCCGGCAAACTCGCCGCATCCAGCACTTTTACGCTGGGCGTCTCTTTTGCTTCCTGCACTTTGGCCAGCTCGTACTGCTGCGTCAGCGTTTCGTAGACTGCTTCCTGGATCTGCATGCGCCGGAACAGATCTGCATACGCCACTCCCAGCAATGGAAGTCTGCGGATGGTGGGATACGCCGCATCGGAAACGTCCGGGGATGTCCGCGCCTCCGCCACCGTTCCGCCGCCCAGCTTGTCGAGTTGCCGGCGCAGTTCCGCAATCCGCGCTTGCACCGACCGCACGCGCACATTATTCGTGGTGTAAATTTCTTCCAGCCCCTTCAATTCTGACTCCGTGGCGATCAGCTCTCCTTCAATCGCCGCCGCTCCCTGCACCATCGCGCGCGCTTGTTCCTTAATGTCGATGGTCTTGTTGGTGCTTTCGAATTGGCTGAATTTCTGCGAAGCGTCATCCAGATCCTGCTTCACGCTGCGCAGCCGCTCTTCCAGAAAAACGCGCTCGCGATGCGCCGCCGAAGTGGAAAGCTCGGCTACCAACTGGTTGAGTTCTTCGACGTACGCTTGCGCGATAGCCGCGGCGCGTTTGGAATCGTGATCCGTCACGGAAATGGTGATAATTCCACTTTTGCGGTCTTCGGAAATCTCCGTGTTTTCGACGAGCTTGGCACGCGTATCCTGCTCTAGCCGGATTCCGTACACTTTGTGCAGTTGAAAACGCGCGATCAGCCGGTCCTCGACGGTACGACTTCCCAGGATGCCGGTGAATAACGCTCCGGAACCTCGAATGCCCAGAAGATCCCCGGCCACTGCCCCCATGCCGCTTCCGCTTTTTGCCGTAAGTGCTGCCAGCATCCCGAGGCTTGCGTTCGCCTGAGAGTCCGGCGGCATCAGCCGCGCCGTGGACTGGTATCGCGACGGGATCAACAACGCGATGATGAAACCCGCGGCCAGCCCCGCGATCATCGCTTTTCCCAGCAAGCGCCGCTCAGCCCATAGGTTCCGGAGTGTGCCTACCGCCTGCGAAGGCATCTCGGCCGCGCCGAAGTTCGCCTCGTCTCTCGCCGTCAACGGTGGAACTTCCATTTTCGTTTTTGAGCCTGCCTGTGACACTAGTTGGTTCGCCTCCGCGGAAGCGGCTATCGCTCCGCGCTTCCTGTTTCACTTCCACTGAAAATGCGGCCAATACGTCATCTGCACCGAAACAGAGATGTTGGTCTGCGGCTGGGGAGACAGGATCGGATAATTCCAGCGCTCGTACTGCACCCGGCTCGAAACACCGAACTCGCGACCCACCAGAAAATCCGCCTGCACATTCGCATCGTTCAGCGTTCCGCCTCCGGGAATGAAATCGGAGCTGACCCGTGCGTGGCGGTAGCCGAACTGCAAGCTATTCCGCGCGTTGAACGAGTATTTGCTCCAGGCCTGTTCGCCTTGTCCTTGTCTTCCAATCCAACTTCCGAGGAAGTTGTTCTTGTTCGTGTACAGGTCGTGATAGAAACTATCGAAATAGATGAACTGCCCGCGGCCGCCTCTGAAAATGAGCGTATCCGTATTTACTCCTTCCACGCGAAACTCCAGCTTCGGCACTCCCGGTATTCGCGGAAAATAGATCCCTGGATTTAGGCCGGCCTGTCTCGGTGCGGCCAGCGGCGAAGGGTCATCATCCGACAACGAATCGGCATACAACGTCACCCAATTGCGCAGGAACGGAAGGCGATAGGTGAAATCAAATCCGCCGGTCCGTTTTCCAGGATCGTTTGCAGGCGTCTCGTTCTTGAGGCTAGTGACGCTGGTGTAGCTGTTCCAGATCGCTCGCAACGTCAACGGCCGGCCAACTCCGCCCATCTCCACCGTGCGGCTGAAACCGAGTTCCAGATTTTGCGTTGGTTTGAAGCTGATTTTATCGCCGTGCATCACCGGCCGCGGCGGAAACGCGTTTCCCGCCAGTTGGCCGAAGAAGAAGTCCACTTTCACCGGCCCCATCCAGTGGAAAATCCAGGGAAGCTGCAACGGCGTTGCGCGGCTGGTGCGAAACATGTAGATCGGTTCCGCATTGTTGCTGAACAGCATGGCGCCGCCTTCTCCGGGCCCCCACCAAAGGCTTTGCTTGCCGAACGTCATCTGCCAGTTCTCCACGTTGACTCCAACGTAGGCTTCCTCCAGACGGACCTGATCGACTGCCGCCACCGCTTGCGCCGGCTGCAGCGGATTGGCATCCACAAACGCGATAGCTTGGCGCACGGGAAGCGAATACGCCGCGCCTTCCGGAGCATGTTGATACTCTCCGCGAACGTAAAACGTGTATTTGCCCTCAGCTGCATAGCCGGAGAAGCCCGTTACGTTGTTAAACCCTTCCTGGAATGGCCGCCCGAAATCGTTGATCACCGTTTGCCCGAAATGCTCGCTGTCAGACAGCGGTTTCCCGCTGATATTCGTTCCCCGCGTGTACACCGACTCCACCTTCATCGCGCGATTCCTGCCGCCGCTCAGGACTTCTTTCTCCCGGGTAAATTCCGCTTCCAGCATCTCCATCGAACGGCTTGCCACTGCGGTATCGAGCGATTTCTCCGAGAGTTCGTCCTCCGCTTCCTGTACCAGCCGCGCACACTCCAGGCGCGTCCACGGCCGTATTCCCAAAATTTCGTTGTGAATCACTCCCATTGCCGCCAGCCGGTCCAGCATCGGGTACACCCAACTGTCCAGCGGGACGTACGGCGACCCGGAACGCGATGGAGAAGGTTCGCCACCCTCTCGAACGATGGCGCCGATCGATCGCCAGGCAGCGCCGCCCAGTTCTGTGTCGTGATGGCGGGTGTAAACCTGCTGTGCTACCAGATTGCCCATCATCCCGCCCACAAACACGTCGGACGGAAAGTGTTGCCGGCCGCGCACGCGGGAATAGCTCACCGCGCCAGCTAGGCCGTACGCCAAGATCTTCGTTAGCGGACCGGGATATTCATGGGTCAGAACTCCCGCTACCGCCCACGCGGCTGCCGCGTGCTCGGAGGGGAATGAAGTTCCGCCTTGGAAAAACGCGCCGCTGCCGTTGCCTTGAAACGGCCGCTCGCGTCCCAGCGAGTATTTCAAGCTCTCCACCATCACCATGCTGTTCAGCACCGCTTCTCCAGAAAGGAACCCCGTCTCGCTCCATTGCTGGTCATGGCGAACGTGGCCCAGCAGCCAGAGTCCGCTCGCGCTCCCGATCAATGCTCCCACTCCGGCATTCGAAACATTGTTGTAGCGGCTGATGGTTTTCGGATCGCGGGAAAGACGTAGCGTGGCGTCGTGATCCGTGACGAAGAGCGCTGCGGCAATTCCCCCTGCTGGGAGCAGCCATTCCGCATCGGAAAATCGAAGCCTGGCGGGACTCGTCCACAAGCTGCGCTGGTCTTCCGCGAACCGCATCACGAGATTTCTCGACTCTGGCGCTTTTTCCTTCTGCGAAACCTGGACAGGCTCCGCGGACTCCGTCTTTCGGGATTCTTCCGATACTTTTGCGGAAGAAGATTTGTCCGCAAGCGCCTGCGCCGCGCCATTCACACTGCCGCAGAAGCTTCCCACCAAGCCAATGAGCGCGGTGGGCCACAGAGCTCGAAGTGTGTGTTGTGCGCCCATCGCGTCCTAGGGAATCGCCACAGCTGCTGCCAGCGCCGCAGCTTGCGCGATCTGTGCAATCGCAACCACGTTCTTCCATCCGGAGCCGCCTACCGTGGTTTTCTCGGGAACTACGATGATGTCCCCGGGGCCGAGAACGGTGGACAGCACTCCGCCTGACCACATGCCGCTGTTGCCGCTGGCTACTGAACCATTCGCGCGAATGATGAAAATGGCTTTCTTGTTAGCTAACCCTGTTGCGCCCCCCGCCCGGGACAGGTACCAACCGGCGTTTCTTCCCGGCGCATAGGTGATGGCATTCGAGTTGTACACTTGCCCGACAATCACTACGAAGCCCGGCTGCTTGGGAATTTCCAGCGTGTCACCCGCGCGCAGCTCGATGTCTTCTGGTGAACCTATGAACTCTTTCTTGCCATCGCGGATATGAATTACCAGGCGACCGGAAATTGGTGCCCGGCGCAGGGCTTCGAGAATCCGCTGGCGTTGTTGTGTCGCGGCTTGTTGCAGCGCGGCTTCCTCCGATCCAGAGGTCGTTATCGACGTTTTCACCACCGTCGATTCCTGCTCCATCCTCTGGATCAATTCTTGCCTGCTTTTTTGCTGCATTTCGCGCACGTCAATGCGCTCGAACACCGCCGCTTGCGGATAAGCGGTAGGCAGCAAGCCGCCCGCGCGGCGCAGCAAGGAACTCAGCCGTTCGCCGGGCTGGATGCCGTAGACGCCTGGTTTCCCTATTTCTCCTCGAATGCTCACGGAAGCGCCGATGTTCTTCCAGCCGGTTTGTTGCGGCACGGTCAACACGTCCCCGTCATGTAATAGAAGGTCCTCGGCTTCTTCCTTCGTCAGCGCTGCACTGAGATTTACGAAATGGGATTCCTGAGTTTGCGCTGGTTGCCCCGCGCCGCTTGTGGCCGCGTAGTGCGTCAAGTCCGCGCCGGTGGTATTCGCGCTGCGCAGCAGTCCTCCGGACGAGCTCACCAGATCGGAAACGCGCATGTTGGCCGAAAGCGGGTAGCGGCCCGGCCGCGCCACTTCTCCCCGCACATACACGCTTGGCGGATTCACGCGTTCCGGCTGGCGGTGCACCAGGATGCGGTCGCGCGGCTCGATCACAATGTTGTTCAAGGGATCGCCCGCCAGCGCTTCGCGCAGGGACACGCTGAACACTCTTGTGGAACCATCCGGGAGAGAGCGGAACAGTTGGGCCGTATCTTCCCAAGCCTCGGGCGTCGTTCCTCCCGCCTGGTAGATCGCATCACGCAAGTGCGCTTGTCCGGAACTGCGGTAGCTTCCCGGATGGCGCACCTCTCCATAAACCATGAATTCCGGCGCCGTCTCCAGGTCGTACCGCCCGAAAATGCGGATGGTGTCCAGCGCTTGCAGCCGCGGCGCGCTTTCCGGATGTCCCAGCGCCGCTGCAAGATTGAAGCTCTCGACCACCGGCCGATTGTCGGGCGCCGCAATGCGAATAATTTCCGCGTAACGCTCGGAAGGCTCGGGCAACAGATCCTTGTAGGATGGAATCAGGTCGGTGAGCTTCATGCCCTCCCGGTAGGAATAGCGCCCGGGGCGCAGCACATGCCCTTCGAGATAAACCGCTCCGGTGTTGTAAGGCGCGATGGGATAAATGTGGATCTCGTCGCCGTCTTGCACTTTGAACTTTTCAAACGCGGCGCGCAGTTCTTCTTTGTCGCTTCCCTCGCCGATTTCCAGGCTCAGCATGCTGCGTTTCTCGTGCGCGGTGAGCCGTTGCACTTCGATGTGGCGCAGCGCCGCGGCGGGCAGGATACCTCCGGCCAACTCCAGAACTTCGTTCAGATTTTTCTCGCCGCGCAGTTCGTAGAGCGCCGGACGGCGAACCATGCCATCGACCGTGACCGAAGTTTCCAGCGGCGGCACACGCAGCGAGTCGCCATTCTCCAGGCGCTTCACGTCTCCGCGAATTCCGTGCAGCAGCAGATCGTACGCGTCCACTTCTTCGAGCAGCTGTTTCCCGCGGTAGTGTTCCAGCCGCCGCAGCGACCCTCGCGCGGTAATTCCTCCTGCGGCAAAAAGAGCGTTTAGCGGTGTGGAAAGTGAACTGACGTCGTACGCTCCCGGAGCTGTCACTTCTCCCACCACATACACGCGGACGGTGCGCAGTTTCAGCAGTGAAACATCCGCTGAAACATCCCGGAATTGCGTTCGCAGCACGCGCTGCACGGCTTCTTGTACTTCGCCCAGCGATTTTCCGGAAACCAGCAGCGGCCCCGCTTCCGGCAAGAGCAGCCGGCCTTCGCGGTCCACGCTTCGGAACAGCCGTTGCGACAGGCCGCCCCACAGATCGATCGACAAGCTGTCTCCCGGCCCCAGCACGTAGTCCGGGCCGACCGGTAGATCCATCGGCAGAACATCCGCGTTCACTGCTCCGTGCCGAAAAATGTCCGCGCCAAATCGCTCCGTGCGTTGTGTGGGAGCGCTTGCTTGCACATACAGGTCGTACAGCGAAGGAGCATCTGCATACGGATTGGGACGATGCACCATGCGAACCGGCTCGACGCTAGCGAGTGATCCCTCTGTTCCTACGCGCGGCGCGTACCTCTTTTCGAAATCGCGCGAAGTGGATCGTGTCGCGCTGGAATTGAACGCAGGATCGCTTGCAGGACTCGCGTTTCCTATCCCCTCGTTTCCATTCAGCGCCAGAGAAGAATTCGCCTCTTGCGAACTCACCGTGCCGCGGCGGTTCCCCAGCGAATTCACTCCACCGGGGTAAACCTGCGTTGTCGAAGCAAGCATGGTTTCCACCGTACCCGCTCCCGCCGTATCGGTACGCCATAAGTCCGGCCGTGAAGAAGGAGCTGATTGCGCCGGGCGGTCTGTCTGTTCCGGCGCTTGGTTCACAGGCAGAGCTTCGCGGCCGTCGCCATTCGAATAGGCCCGCGTTCGCTGCGGCGTGCGCGGCGGCAATTCGCAATCGCTTTGTTGCGGGTCGCAATTCGCAAGCTGTTCTGCCGGCGCTTGTTCTCGCGGCTGGTAATTCCGCTCCGCCGCCCGCGCCAGTTCCTGCGCTCTTTCTTGAAAAACCAGTTTTTGTTCCTGCGCCAGATCCGAATCCGGATTTACTTTCGGCAGCAAGTATCCATATCTCCGCAAAAGCCGCGTCGCCAGCACCCGCGTCCGCAAATCTTCGCGCAATCGCTCGGCAATGGCGCTCTCGCTCAAATCGGATTCTTCGAGAATCTGCCCGCCCTCTCCCGCGTCCAGAGCGATCATGCGCTTCAGTTCCACCATCAACCCCGTATCGCGATTTACCACTTCCAGGACTTGCTCTGCCGTCGCCGCCACGCGGTCCAGGTTGTCGGCCACGATTCCGCTGCCCCGCGACGGTCCTCGCGCTGGAACTTTTCGCTCTTCTCGCGCGCCAGACACCTGTTCCCCTTCGCCGCCTCCCTGCTGGCCTTGCGATTGCTGCGCGCGAACAGCTCCCGCGCTCGTCAACACTGCGCAACACAAAAACAATCTGGCGCGCTTCACGACACCCCTCCTCTGACTGGCACAGCTCTTCGTCGCAGCATGTCCAGCAGCGATTTTTCGCTCGCTTCCATCGTCGTCGAGTGAATCTCGAACGACGCCCAGTAATAAATCCCCACATTTGTATTGGGAGCCACGGCAATGATGCGCAGCGCTGGAAATTCCCGCAGCAGCAAATCGCACAAGGGCGGCCGCCGCAGCGGCTCGTCCAACGCAATCAGCAGAAAATCCGGCTTCGTTTCCGCCACCAGCGAAGGCACATCCCGCTCGTTGTCCGTTTCTCCCACCACACTGATGCCCGCTTGCTCGGAGAGCGTGGAGAGTACCAATTCGCGCAGGAGCCGCGGACGGTTGGCCACTAAAACTCGGATGCTGGTGTCCATGTGCTCCTCCAGGGAGGTAGAGGAGCGTAGTGGGAAAGGGAAAAAGAGAACAGGCTGGAAAGGGTACGGTGGAGGAGTACTACGCAATTAGAGTGTCGTACCGAGGGGCCGGGGACTTGCTTGGTACTGTTTTGGTACTTTGCGCTCCATCTTCTGCGCAAACTGCAGACATCGCGCTACTTGGTTGGCGCTGGGGCTGGGGAGCGTTCTTCTTGGCGCAGGGGCCTGATCGAAAAAAACTTGTGGCGGCAGGGTTCGCAGCGCAATGCGGGGAGCCCCAGGATGCGGCCGAGAAATGCAGTCATTCCGGGAACATGCTCCGCAGAGATACGCTGCAATTCCAGGTTGCCGCAAATCCCGCAATGCGCGTACAAAAATGTGCGGAACGGCATCAATCGCGCGTAAAACCGCGCGGCACAAGATTCGCAGCGCCACGGTAGAATTCCCGCAACTCCGAAGAGATAGTCGAGCACCGACCGGCGCTTGGAACGCCGGGTATTCGCACTATGACAAACCGGGCAGCTTGTCGGGCTGGTTCCGATCTCTTCTCTCCCCGCAAAGCATAGGCGAACGCGCCGCTATCAGCAAGAGTTTGTACTCGATTTGACAATTTCCCCCCTTGCTCAAAGAATGCCACGCCATAAAGGGTCTCGCCGCAGAGCGCTTCTCCCGAAAAGCGCCTTCTCGCAAAGCGACTCGCCTCCGGGCGGTTCGCGGAAAAACGTTCCTTCCTTCAGCAACGAGCCGCGCCACGATACAATATCTTCCGAACGTTCAGGAGCCGCCATGCCCGACTACACCGCAGAACACGCCCGCGCCGGCATCCACACCAAATTGCCCGCGCTCGAAACCTGGCCGAACCAATTTCCCGGCTACATTATTACTACGCGCTTTCCCGAGTACTCCTCCGTCTGCCCCAAGACCGGCCTGCCCGACTTCGGCACCATCACCATCCAATACATGCCGAAGAAAGACTGCATCGAGCTGAAAGCCCTGAAGATGTATCTCCTCGCCTACCGCGATCTCGGCATCTTCTACGAAAACGCCGTCAACAAAATGCTCCGCGACATCGTCGCCGCCGTGAAGCCCGAATGGTGCCTCGTCCGCGGCGAATTCACTCCCCGCGGCGGCCTGACCACCTCCGTCTTCGCCCGCTGGCCCGCGATCCGGCGCAATCCCAAGCGCGCCCGTAAGTAAACTGTAGTGGCGTGGGGCTTGTTTATCCTGAGCGTGGTCGAAGGGCCCCGCCCACTCCGCAGATTTGCAGTCGTAGTGGCGGGTCTTT
>Ga0209698_10000739_pt1 | contig 37392 bp, 15 predicted proteins | sample LitLauG_LLR_2012_FD_187203 | JGI IMG/M metagenome (GOLD analysis project Ga0209698, IMG submission 187203) | Freshwater sediment microbial communities from Pennsylvania, USA - Little Laurel Run_MetaG_LLR_2012 (SPAdes) (version 2) | ecosystem: Environmental > Aquatic > Freshwater > Creek >... | reverse complement strand
GCATGCTTCTTACCGGCCAGCTCGGTCCCTACCAGGCGTACGCCGCGCTGACCGGGAAGCCCAGCTGGCTGGAGGCCGCCCGGTACCCCGCTTGGCGGGCTGACTTCTTCACCTCCCGGTCCTTCCACGAGGCCCAGTTCGGCCAGGTCTGCGCCGGGTGCGGCGGGGCCAGGACCCGCGCGCGTCGCAGGTCCGGGATGACCTGGACGCACGCGAGCCGGCAACGGGACTGGGCGGCGCCTGTGCGCGACGTCCGCATCGTGGGTGACCACGAGAATCGTCTGCGGCGGTTCGTTGTCCGGCCGGCGGAAGTTGAAGGCGACGCCCGTGTCGCGGTCGGTCGACGGGATCACCTCGCCCCACTCGTCGAAGATGAGTCCGCACTGCCGGGCCGTACCGTCGAAGGCAGTCGAATAGTATGCTGTGTAGAGGAGACGATCGCTTGCGATCGTGTAGTCGGCGGGAAACTGAAGGGCGAGCCACGGCGCCGTCGGTTCGAATGGGAGCTGGATCGGCGTCAGCGACGGCTCCGGCCGTCCGAGCGCCGCCGACAGGGCGACGATGCTCTCCCACGCGTGCAGCATGGGCCGCACTCTCGCCGCGCCGGACATCCACTCCTCGACCGGAAACTCGACGTTCGCCGTGGTCTTCAGCCAGTTGAGCAACGCGCCGCCGGTCGAGGCCGCATAGGCGTTCCCCCACTCGGACGCCTGGGTCGCGCCGATGCTGAATTCGGGAACGAGCACGAAATCGTCGCCGAGCAGGGCCTTCGCCGCAGCCTGCAGCGCCGCGACGCGGACGGAAGGCGAAGCGGTGGCGTCGTGCGCGTCGAGCTCGGCCTGCACCGCGGCGCTCCGGGTGGAGATGGCCTTGCGCCGCGAGGTCAGGTTGGCGGCGAGATCGGTCGCCAGTGTCACGGCGCGGTCCGTGAAAGGCGTCAGGTCGAGCGGCGTGGCGTCGAACTGTGCGACCGGCAGCAGGGCTTTGACCGCGTTCAGGATCGGCAGGAAGGCCGGGTCCGCCATCTCCGTCACCGCGACGAACGCGTCGCGGCGCACGACGAAAGCCGCCCGCTCTGCGTCGAGCGTGGCGCGCAGGATCGCCGGCGAGGCCGGACGCGCGCCGATGGCGGTGACGATGTCGGTTTCCGCCGCACGGAGAGCGCGGAAGCGGTCATCATCGCTCGCGCCGGCCGGCAGGGCGTCGTAGGCCGCGACCTTGGCGTCGAAATCGTCCAGCCGGTCCTTCCATCGTTTCAGCAACGCTTCCACCTGCGCGATCAGATCGGCGACCGCGCGCTGCCGCCAGGCGTAGGCGAAGCCCCAGCCGGACAGCGGAAGGTTGAAGCGGGCCGCTCGTTCGAGCAGCGCCACGGTTCCGTCGACGAAGCCGTCGATCCCGGCCAGAATCGCGGCGGCGTTTGCCTTCGGATCGGCCAGCAGCGCCTGGAGCGGCGCGAGGTAGGCGTCGATGTCGGCGCCGAGCGCGTCGAGCCCGGCCTTCGGTGTCTTGATCCGCGCTGCGTCGGCAAACACATTCTCGTCGTCGGCGGGCTTCGCGCTGTTGTGCAACAGGACGTCGGTCGCGCGCAGAGGCCGCGCGCCGGCGATCAGCATGCGGAGCGGCCGCACCAGCGCCATCGCCTCGAATATGCTGAATTTCCCGGCCGGCGCGGTCATGTAGCCGATGGTCAGGGCGGTGTCCGCCCGGAGCGCCGCGCCGAGGCGCGCAGCCCGCAGGATGCGGTCGTCGAGCTCCGTCATGGTCTGGTCCGCATCGGGCTTGGCGAGCGCGAGCACGTCGAGCGGGCGCAGCCCCAGGTCGGCCAGCGTGACCGCGAACGATTGCGCCGCCGCCGGATCGGTCCAGGTCACGACGCATCCGATCCGATCGAGCGGCGGCAGCACGCCACCGACCCACGCGTCTAGCGCGGGCTCGGCGACGCCTCGCGGCGTGGCGCCGGCCGGCGCCGCTAGGCCGGGCGTGAACTGGACCGCGACGCGGTGCGTCAGCGCGATCCCGGCCTGACCGGTCTGAACGACCTCGGGTTCAGGCGGGAAGCTGCCGCTGCTGTAGGCGTTCATCGTCGCGCCGATGCGATCGAAATTGCCCTGGACGGCCTGGTGCACGCCCTCGCTGAGGGCGAGATCCGCGATCGCGTCGTAGACGTCGAGGAGTGCGTCCGCTTCGGCGTTGATCGCCGTCGCCTCGGCCGCCGTGGCAGGGGGCAGCTCGCTCATGCCGAACGGGTAGACGGCGTTGCCGCTCGTCTTAATCTGATCGACCAGCTTGCGCCCATCCATGACGTTGCGCGCCTCGAGCGCCTCGATGGGAACGCCGGGCGGAGTCTGAGTCGCGGCGAGGTTGTCGGCGACCAGCGGAAACGCCTTGCGCATCGGATAGATGAACTTGTCCACTTCCGCCAGGCCGTGGTCGTCGTGCAGCCCGCGTTCGAAGCGGTATCCGAGCAGGGCGCCGATGGACTGGCCCGCACGCACGCCCTCGAGCATCGACAGGGCCAGCCGCACGCGGTCCGAGGACAGGTTGACCGAAAGCGTCTGCGGATTGGCGGCCGTCGCGTTCGCGAGATAGCCGCTGCGCAGCACCGCCGCCGTCCGCGCATGGGTCATCGACGGCGCGTGGATGTAGCCGCCGTTGCCCGGATCCTGCAGGATCGGGCCGTGACCCTTCAGCCGCTCGCTGACGCGCGCCGGCGCCGGCCGCAGTTCGGCGGTCGAAGGGCGAAGGTCCTCCAGCCACGCAAATGCGCCGAGATAGGCACCGCCCGGTCGCTTGTCGCCGTCCCCGCGCTCGCCGGACTCGGGGCGCATGGCGCGGAGCTGATAGTCGACCAGCCCGAGCAGCCAGGCGTCGTAGCGGTAGCTGCAGAGGTCGATCGTCTCGCTGAAGCACCGCTCGAGTCTCGCCGTCTGCGCACTGGCGAGAATGCCCAGCGCGTCGATCTGGTCCTGAAGCCCGGCGGATTGCGGCAGGAATACGAGATTGCGGGTGATGTAGTCGCTGACGAGCAGCGTCGGGTTTCCGGTGATGCGCGGTTCCGTCTTCACCAGTGCCGCGAAGCGGCTTTCGCTCGGCGACGCGGCTGCCGCGACGTGGACGAAGACCGGCTCGGGCTTCATCGCCGCGAGATCCGCCGCCGACAGGAAGCCGGCGCTCTTGTGGAGGAAATAGCTCGTGTCGTAGTAGCCGAGCAGCAGCGCGTGCCGCAGATAGAGATACAGCAGGGTCTGCGGGGACGTGCCGCCGACAAAGCCGGCTTCGCCGTTCAGCGCGTCGAGTGACGTGCGCGCGGCGTCGATCAGCCACCGGACATAGTTGCGGCCATCGGTCGTGTAGGCGCGAATCGGATCTGTTTCCGACAGCGGCCGGTCGTCGACGACGGCCGTGACCTGCTCCGCCGGCTTGAAGAAGTAGTGATTGAGGATGTCCGGCTGCTGCGCGCCGGTGTAGCCGTAGGCCTGCAGCAACCCCCGCGCAGCGGCGTTCAGCGCGAGCGCCAGAAGGGCGCTGAACAGGTCCGGCCCGAGCCCCCAGATGTTCGCAACATTGAACAATTCCGTGAGGCTCTCGGCGGTGCGCGAGTAATATTCGACGGACGACGGATGCAGCCCGACGATGTCGAGCAGCAATTGATGCGCGTCGCCCGGCTTGCCGACGTATGCGGCCGACGCGCTCATCGCCGTCCAGTCGAGGTCGACGCGTTGCAGCAGCCCGCGCAGCCGCGCCAGATACGCGAGATCGGAATTGCGCGCGTCCGGGTTCAGCCAGCCGATGCGGGAGAACGCGGTCGTCGGGAGGATGCCGTAGGGCTGCTTTCCGATGCGGATCGCCGGGGCGAGGCCACGGCCGCTGACGTGATCGACGAAATACGCCCGCGTGCTGGCGACCGTCTCGTCGCTGAACACAGGCGCGAGCAGCTTGTCCATCCAGTAGCCGACGGTCGCGGGCCACATGGCCCGCCGCATCGCTCGGCCCTCCATCTGGTCGACGCCGTCGGCCCCGTGCAGCGTCGCGGCGAGCGCGGGATCGATGCCGAGAACCTCGGCGAGCCACTGGCCGTCGCGCTTCTGATTCGGGTCCGTCGTCGGCGTGAACAGCGGCCGCGCCTTGCGGTCGTCGAAGCTCTGATCCGGATCGTCGAACCCCGTGTGACCGGATCCGACGCCGGCGCTGTTGTGCGCCGGGGCGCCCTGCGGGACGATCGAGAGCCCGCTGCGCCCCTGCGCGTGGTGGCGGAACAACTCGGTCAGCGCGGCGCCGCCTTCGTCCGAAGTCGCGCCGAGGGTGATCCCGATCGCGAGCAGGCGATCGAAGCCAGTCCGCGCCTGCTCGGCCGTCAGGTCTATGGCGACGCCCATTCCGGCGGCCACCGCCTGGGGAAAGTCGGTCATCCATTTCAGCGGATCGGGAACGAACAGGTCGTCGCCCTGCGGGTGGATCGCCGCATCCGGATTAGCCTGAAGGTCGACCGAAGGATCGGGACCCACGTAGAGCGGCAGGGATATGACGGCGCCGACGGCCTCAAGCGTGAGCGCGCCGCCGTTGAAGCCGAGGATGACGAACCGTTCCGGAAAGACGTCGACGCGCGGCGCCTGGGTCCACGTCGACGATTTCGTCGCCGGTTCGGGCGGAAACACGACGAAGGCCGTCGACACTGACACGTCGGACTTGGCGAGCGGCTTCGCCGGGACGTCACCGAGGTTGAACGGCTGATAGTCGCTCACGAGCGAGCTCGCGCGAGCGCCGCCGACCGCCGCCTGCAAGGCGGCCGCCGCGGCCTGAACCTCGGCCGCGTCGCCGTCGGCGAGCCAGATCGCCCGCCAGTAGGCGGAGACGGCCGCGTTTTCGGCCGCGTCGAGCGGCGTCGTTGTCGGGATCACCAGGATGACGTCCGTCGCGCTCGCCTTGGCCGGGACGGCAGCCACACTAACCGGCTGGTACGTGTCGCCGATGTAGCCGGCCCGCCCCGATCCGTGCGCCGCGACCAGTCCGCTCCAGGCGGCGCGTTGGTCGGCCTCGATCCCTCCGGCCCGCCAGATGCGCTGCCAGTAGAGCTTCGCGTTGGCGAGTTCGGCGGACGCCAGCAGCGGCTCGAACGTGTCGATCCAGCAGTCGTCGGGATAGATCCTCACCCAGAGCTGCGAGCGCGACGCTTCGCCCGCGGGAACGCGGACGAACCGGGTTTCCAGCCGGACCGGCAACAAGGCGAACGGCGCGCCGTCTTCGAGTTCCGCGACGAAACGGCGGGGGTCGGTGAAGGGGGCGAAGGCCGAGAGCGCGGAGGCCGTCTCGCGGGCGTTTCCCGCGCGCCGGGCCGCCGCCAGTGCCGAACGGGCTGCGGCGAAGCGCGCAGAGGAGGCGTCGGTCGTCGCCATCAGGTCAACAACTCGTCAGCGTGCACCGCCACCATGACCGGGGCACGAAACAGCAGATAGGCCCAGCGCGCCGAACTGGAGGCGGCCGCGTTGACGACGAGGTCGTCGGAATTCTGGTCGAGGTCCGGATCGGTGGCCCCCGCATGGACGAGCGGCGCCGGCGCGAGGGCGCCCGCGCCGAGGAATCCTCCCGCCGCGACCCCGGCGTCGTCCCAGGTGATCTGGTCGAACAGCGTGATCGGTCCGTCGCGGCTGATCTCCAGTCCGAAGCGCGGCTCGCCCGGACGCTGCTTGATGACGAAGAACCAGCCGGCGTCGTCGCCGGGGTTCTGGCCGGACTGGCCCTTGGCCTCCGCGACCGTCAGGTCGAAGCCGAAGAAGTAGATATCCGGATCGGCCTTGGCCTCGTAGAGCGGGCTGCGCAACTTGCTGCGCGGCGGATTCGCCTCCTCTCCCGGCGCCAGCGCGTCGAGCATGCGCGGCAGGGTGGGATCGATCTTGCCGTCGGTCGTCCGCCATACCGCGTGCTGGGCGAAGATGACCGCTGTCGGGTAGCGTTTGAGCAGCTGCCCTCGGATCACCAGAACCGCCTGCGCGCCCGCGCCGGCCCGATGGTTGTGATCGCCGAGATTGGAGGTCGCGGCCCAGGTGTGAATCTCGGGGATGTCGTAGAGCTTTTCCTTGAGCGCGTCGTGGCTGAGGCCTTCGCTGTCGATGTAGCTGCCGACGCTCCAAAACTGACGGAAATAGCTGCCGCGCTGATCCGTGGGATACCCGTTCCAAAGGAGCTTGCGCGCGAACTCGTGATTGAGGCCGACCATGTACGCCTCGATGAAGCGCTGGTTGGTCTCGATCAGGGTGATGCTGTTGTCGGGTATCAGGTTGATGTTGGGCAGGAACAGTTCGATCGACAGGTCCTTCAGCGGCTCGTACATCGGGATGTCGATCTTGGGGTAGGCCATCACCTCGCTGAATGAGTCGCCCATCTGCTCGAGGATCCAGCTCGGGAGGCCGATGAACGAAAGGCCGCGCGCCGGAATGGTCGTTGTCGGATTGATTGCGGCGACGACTCCGGTAGCCACTCCCGTCAGGTCGAGGGTGGTCAGGGCGGGCCGTACCGCGGCGGTCTGGCCCGCTATGTGAAGCGCATCGGCGTCGCGCAAGGCGGTCTTGAAGCGGACCGCAGTCGGACTGTCGGTCGCGCCGGGCGGCGGCGCCACGCTGCTGCCCGGCGCCTGCAGCGTGAACGTGGGGTTCGGCGGCATCGCGTCGACCTTCGACGGCGTCTGGCCGCCTTCGCCCAGAATCTGCGACGGTCCGTCCGCCAGGACCCAGGACTGCAGCCTCTGGAACAGGGCCCAGGCGGCAGCGGCGACGAGGGCGGCGACGGCCAGCCCGGCCGGCCCCGGAATCAGGAGAATGGCCAGCACGATCAGCAGCAGGGCGAGGACGACCACGGCCCAGGGCAGCCACGGATATTGCGCGAGGAGTTCGAGCAGCCAGACGGGCGCGCCCGACGGCCTGATCGCGCCGCCGACCTGGTCCAGGGTCGGCAACCCTGGCGGCGGCGTCTTCGGCGGGGCCGCGCTAACCGCCCCGGCGTTCACGCGCGCGAGGAGATTGCGCGGTGTCGCCGTCGCATCGAAGGGCAGGTTGCGCATCATCCGCGCGCCCGGCCGGAGAACTCTGCGGAACACGGTCGAGGTCAGCACTGGCGGCACGAGGCTCGTGCTCCGGGTGAAGGCGACGGTCGAGCCCCTGAACAGGACGCGGCGATTGACCGGCGCCGAGAGCGCGAACGCCCTCTCCATGTCGGCGGCGGCCAGCGGCTGCACATGGCGGTTGTACCAGATGCCCGACACGCCGAGAGCGAGGTGCATCTCCCGAACGCGCTGATTGGCGGCGAGCACGTCGCCGATCTGCTGCCAGGCGTCGTTCATGTAGCTCGGGTCGTTCGCCTCGACGACGGCGGCGCCGACCGCGGCCGAGACGCGGAAGCGCGGATCGAGATTGAGGCGGTGCACCCAGTTCGTCGGGTTGGCCGCCGGCGTGCCGTCGCGGTTGGTCAGCAGGCGCTGCGTCAGCGCGTGCCAGCAGCCGTAGAGCGGCGCGGTGATCAGGGGGTCGGGGTCGGTCTCGACGGCCGGCCCCAGACCGCTGGCCGCGTTGGCCGCCGCCGCCGTCTGGGCGGCGTAGTCGTCCGGCAGGTCGATGAGGGCGGCGAGCGCCTTCTCGAACGGGTCCGGATAGGGCTGGTCCCAGTTCTCGAACGTCTGCCGCTTCGCGAGGTCGGCCGGGCTAAGGTCCTCGGCCGGCACTTCCAGCGCGCCGCCGAGATGCAGGACGCCGCCCAGTTCGGGCTTGTCGATCGGCGGGGTGTTAGAGCCGGGGTCTTCGACATCCATGTCGCGGGAGCCGACGCGGGCGTCGACCGGCTGCGGCTTCAGGAGCCGGACTAGGTACTCGAAATCGCCTCTGTCGCCGGTTCGGAAGTACCAGCGATAGTAGTAGGGCATGGACGCCGGCTCGGCCTTGCCGGCGTAGTCGTCCCACGCCGTCGTCGTGGCGTTCGGGGATGCGGCGGGATCCTGCCCGAGGCCCGCGAGTCGCCCGGTTTCAAAGGTCGGGACGACGAAGGCATGATAACCGAGGTTTTCGTCCAGCCGCCGTGGGCAGACGAGGCGCGAGTAGGCCTGGTCGCGATTCTGACCGAGCACGGCCTGCACCTTCGGCAGGACCGCGCCCATGTCCGGCGAGACGAGCTCCGTCGGGCCCCCGGCGACGCTCCGGTTGAGATGCACATGCGCCCACGCCCAGAGTTCGCGCGCAGTCGGAAACACCCCCGCAGCCGATATCGAGATGAAGGGCAAGGGGCGGTCCAGGATCGTCTGCCCGTCCGTGAATTCGGTCTCCTTCAGGACGATCAGGGTCAGCCACGGGCGCAGATGGAGAAGCCCCGAGTCCGGCGCGGCCGGCGTGTAGCGCCAGAGGAAATCCTCGTCGTAGAACTCGACGGCGGCGAGGTAGTTCGGTTCGTAGTTGGTGATCCACGGCCGAGGGTCGGTGCGGAAGATCGCGCGCTGGTCGATGCCCACGATGTCGCCGGGGCCGAAGAGTTGGATGGTCTGCGTGACGTTCTGGACGATCGGTGCGCCGCCGCCGGGGACGGCGCCGGTCGCCTTGACGGTGACGTCGATGCTGGCCCTCGACTTGACCGACGGGTCGCCGTCGGCTGTCCCGATGCTGTTGGCGATACCCATGCGCAGCCACGGAAGAAATGAATACTGCGCAATGTCGTCGCTCATGCCGCGACCTCGAAGCGCGGGAGGACGTGCAGCGTGCCAGCGAGCGTCGGGTCGTTGGCGACGGCTCGCGCGAGGAACTCGCCGGCCGCGGCCTGGCTCATGAACGACGCCGCCTCGGGATGAAACACGACGTTGGTGGAGGTGAGCGCGACCGCGAAGGTTTCGGGCGAAAGCGTTACTGATCCGGGCAGCGGCTGACGCAGGGCCTTCCGGTACGCCGACAACGGAGAGCGCGTCACGCTGCCGCCGTTGAGGAAATAACCGAACAGCGTCGCCGAGAACAGAAAGAAGCGGACGAAGACCCGGCGTAGCTTCGTGTCAATGATCGTCAGGTCGTAGCGCACGTTGCGCGTGATCGCCGTCCCCGAGGCGAGCGCCACGCCGCCGACCGCGAGCTCCATCCCGCTGTCCAGCGGGACGTAGGCGGGCTGCGACAGTTTCTGCGCGTCGTCGAAGTTCTGGAACTGCGCCGGGGCGAACGGCTCCTGCAGGTTGCGCGTTCGAGTCAGGTCCGGAGAGGTCACGTCCATCGTGAACAGGTCGGCGTCGCTGGGGGTCTGGTTGCCGAACTTCGCCAGCGTCAGGTCGAGCGGCACCACGCGCTGGCTGAATTGCAGCACGCCCGCCGGATGCAGCACTTGGGCGGCGTTGGCCGGGTCCAGACGCCGCACAGTGACCAAGAGGGTGTTTCCTGGCGGCAAGAGCGCCCGCCAGTTGGACTGCTTCACTAGCTCCGCGGTCAGCAGCGGCATGACCGACACCGGCGGCAGGGTGGTGTCGCGGCTGTCGCCCCAGGTGAAATCGATATTGATGCCGACGGAGAAGAAGAAGAACGAGATCGAGGCCGTGCCGCTGGCGTGGAACGGCGTCGGGCCGGACACGGTCAGCGCGATGTCGATGCCGAAGGCACCGACGCCGAAAATGTTAACCGAGAAGGAGGTCGAGAATGAGACGGTGAAGTGGAACGGCGAAAACTGAATCAGCGCGTCGAAGCTAGACGCGCCCTGCACGTTGAGCGCGGAGAAGCCGAAGAAGTAGTTCGATTGCGTGCCAAACTGGACCGTGTTGCTCGTGACCGCGAAGTACCCGTCGGCGTGGATGCGGGCAAACGACTCGTTGATCAGGTTCATCGAGATCCGCTGTAGCGGCGGAAACGGCAGCGGCGGCGGAGTGAACAGCGGATGGAACCCACCGACCGAGACGACGAAGTTGGCGTCGCTGCCGTAGGCGACGAGCAGTCCCATCGAGCCGTCGAGCGTGATGAAGAGGACGTGCGAGTCGAACAGCGCGGCGAAGAAATAGATCCGTTGCTTGTCCACCTCGATCGCGCCGGCGAAATTCACCTGAAGCACGAGGATCGCCACGTCGTCCGCCGGCAGCGCGATCCGGATCACGCCCAGGATCGCGATGTCGCCGGGCGGGATCTCGATGATCACACCGAGCGAGACGCTGGCCAGCGTCGGCACGCCCCAGCCGATCTTCGCCATAGGCCCGATCAGGAACGTGCCCTGGACGGGGGGGAAGATCGCCTGCAGGTCGCTGATGATGCGCGTCGCGTTGGCGATTACGTCCTGCGGAAACAGAACACTGCTGATCGCGTTCGTGCGCACCCCGTCCATCAGCGGCTGAAACAGCATGCCTCTGTTCAACCCGATCAGGCCGCCGACGGCTAGCAGCGCGAACCCGAACCCGAGCTGAATGCCTTCGCCGAAGTCGGCGGTTATGATGATGAGGAGCGAGAACCCGTTCGACCCGTCCGGCAGCTTCGTCTCGATCAGTCCGATCGCCGTGACGTTCAGGAAGTCGGCGATCGTCAGTTGCAGGATGCCGGCGTACTGTCCGCGAGCGGTGTCGATGGAGAGAAAGCCGCCGCCGCTGACGACCGCCGCGTCGATCGACAGGCCTACGCCCGTGGGCGGCTTGAACACGGGCGAAATATTCAACGGACCCAAATTGCCGGCCTGACCGGGGAAGCTGATCGTCAGCACAACGCCGATCTCATCGACTGAGGCGGTCAGCGGTCCTAGCGACCCTTGGAATCCAGCCAAGAGTTCGATCGGCAGCGATCCGTCCTCGGCCACTTTGAGCCGGAGATAGAGCGTGGACAGGTCGACCGTCCCAATTGTCACGTGCACCGGCAACGCGATCTCGACGGCGGAACTCCCCTCAATCTGGAAGCCGGTGGTCAGCGACCAGTTTAGCTTGAGGCCGAAATCGGCCTCCAGCTTGCCTCCCGACGCGAGTGAGGTGATGAAGGAATCGCCGTCCGACAAGTCGACGACGAAAATACCGCTCTCCAGCTTGGCGGAGATTCCGGGCGCGGACGTGGCGCGGCCGCTTACCCCGTTCCAAGCAAAATCGAGCAGCACGTCCAGTGTGATCGCGGTGGCCGTCAACCCGGTGCCGCCGGCAACTCCCAGCAGCGTGAGGCCGGGTTGGTTCTTTACGGTGCTAAACTCAAGATGGATGCCGCCCTGCACCTGCGCCGGCGCGAAGAGCAAGAAATGGTCGGGCGGCTGCAGCACCGCGCCGGTCGCGCCACCCAGATTGCCGGTCAGAGCCACGCTCAAAGACCAGCCGAGCTCGGAAGGCGGCGTCTGGCTGCTGAAATCACTTTTGAGCGGAATAGAAATGGTGGCACCAAGCCCGGGTGGGTTGACGCTGCGGTCGACCGCAACCTCGAGGAACAGTAGATCCAGTCCAAGCGAACCGTCAGGTTTGGGCGCGAGGATCGACGGAAGACCGGCAAACACCGCCATCTCCGCGAGCTGCGCGAGCAGGAACTTGCCGTCGAAGCCGACGCTGCCCCAGCCGTAGAGGGTTCGCAAATAGTCCGCCGGTGAACGAAAAAAGTTCGCGACTCGGTCGAGCCGCAGTTTCCTGACCTCGTACGGCGGCTTGGTCGGATCGCCCGCCGTGCCCGGCTCGGCGTGACGGTCGACAATACCGGCGAGCGCAAGAGCGTTGACGAGTTCCGGCGCGATCGCCTCGAGCTTGCTCACCAACGCTAGGTCGAAGACACTAAGCGGCAATGCATCTGCGAACGTGGAAACGTCCCCCGGCGACATCGTCGGGAACGCAGCCGAGGATGCTTTGAGTTGCTGCGACGCGTTCCCTAGGCTCTGCGTGAGCTTCACGAGGTCATTGAGGGTGGTCACGCCGCGCGCGACGATCTGGGCGACATCGCCCGCGCCGATCGCGGCGGCCAGCGCGTCCCCTTCGTTACCAAGCGCTTGCGCCGCATCCCCCGCTACTTGCAGTGCGCCCAACACCCCGGGAGGCGTCGTGACGCTCGGCGTAAATCGCAAGCCGAGTTCGGCAAAGAACTCGTCCACCTCGCCCGCGGACAGTCGGCGTTGCAGCGGCGACAGCGCGTCGGCTAGCACCTTTGCCAGAAGCTCTGCCGTTCCTGCCGCGCTCACGGTGATGCGTGCTCCCTAGCTAGATATCTCGTCCCTCGTCAGGCGGTCCGCGTCCAGTAGGAAACCCAGCACCTCATCCTGCGTTCGCCCACCAAGGCGCGAAAGGAGGGTCCTGTATCGGTCGATGCTCGCCCGCAGGTCGACGCTGCCCGTCGAGAACGCCGCTTCGCTGATCCGGTCGACGCAATCGGCCCAGGATCGACCCTCGATAGTCTCCGGCAACAAAGCCGACCGCTGCTCGAACAGATCCCGCAGCGACTGCAGCGTTCGTGGTCCATGGTTTCGATGCCAGGCCATCCGGAATGCGCGGTTCTCCTCGAGAAGAGATTTCACCTCCGCATGGTGCCGCGCGTACAGTTCCTTGAACGCGCGCTGTCGCCCGCTCGCCGACAGACCGGAATACAGATGAGCCCAGGCCGGATGCGGCAGCGGCTCTCCCCCGACCCGGTAGACGACGGCCGGGTCGTTGCTCGCGATCTTGATCTGCAGCTTCGTTTCGACGTTCACGATGTGACAGCCGATAGTATTCACCGGGGGAGTGGCTGACGCGCCTCCGCCACCCCAAAGCAGAGCGATGACCTGACCGGCATCGTTATAGATCGCCGAGCCCGAATCCCCCGGCAATGAAAAATAGTCGCCGGATAGGGGCAGCACTTGCATCTGCTCCGTGCGATTGACTGTCACCGGAGGGCCCTGGGAATCGTCGATCACCTGCGTGCTGACATCGACATCGACGATCCTCCCGTGCGTGCGGTCCGTCGTCGCGCCTGATTTGTGGACCCGGTAGGTGTGATTAGCGATGGCTGTCTGGACGTTTGGGGGCAGCTGTGGAATATTCTGCGGGCGCAGGTCGAGCGTTCCCGTAATCGAAACCCCGCGAACGCGGGCAAGCCATTTCTGTCCCGCATCGACGTCTGCGATCGCGGCATCGACCAGCGGGTCCCGCGACCCCGACGTGGTGAGAAGGCGCGCGATCGTGGTGTCGCAGCAGCACCCGGAGATCTTCACCTCGTCGCCGTTGTTAAGCCGGGGCGGCGTTTTCCCGTAAAGGACATGATCGTTCGAGAGCAGCACAACCTTGGGGGTTGCGCCGAGTGTTCTGGCGAAGCACCCCAATGTTCCAGTGTTTCTCTGAACCAGCCCGCCTCCGGTCACCTCATTGAAGATCTCAATACCGCCCTCAAGTTGATATGGAACGGGCGGCGTCGATTCCACTACGTCGGTTTTCACGCCCTCGATCTCAGCCGGGATTCGCTCCTCGGGCCGTAGCTCGTCCAGCGGCTTCTTCTTGTGAACCTGCAATCGGATCGCGAACTCGCCGATCGGACGGCCGCCGGAAACCTTGCCCCCGATGCCGACGGAATGGACCCCTGGCAGCGCGAGCAGCGCAGGCTCAATGCGGCGCTTCACGTCCAGGATTTGCGCAAATGGCGTCATCGTTGCCGCCGCCGGGCTCGCACGAAAACCCCTTGGTCCCGGGCACGACGCACCGCGATAGTGGGTCGATTTGCCGTGCTTGTCGTCCCCAGATGAGGGCGCACAATGAAGCACCAAGTGTGTTCCATTCCCCCCCCCCAGCGGCTACGCAACGTAGGAAACAGAGTCCTAAAGTTAACACACAAGTCCGGCATTGACAACAAGTTGCAGTGGAGTGGAAGTCGCAGTGGAGGTGTCACGTTGTACGAAATTGTGAGAACGAGGCGGTTTTGCGTTTTCGCTGCAGGAAATGGTGAGACCAGAACGGACTCGAGTCTCGAATTTGCTGTTAATGTGAGAATGCCGGAAGCGCGTTGGCGAGCAACTTGATCGTCACGACGACTGAACCCCGTCTGCCGGGCAACCTCTGCATGCGGTCGAACAAAGTGGGCTTCGTCCGGGTCCGGAAAAGCCCTGCGAGCAAGGCGATGCGGATCGTCAACAGTACGACGATCGGCGAGCCGGTATGGACGGTAAACGTCGCGTGCCAGTCGATCTCGTCAAAGTCGGGGCTGACGACATTGAGAACTTTGCCCGCTCTTTTCGCGCGCCCCTTCGTTCATCCCAGGCCCAAATCTTTGACAAACGTTGGGAGACTACATTCTCACGTTTCGTACAGATCTGCGAAACGGTTCTCATGATTTCGTACAAATTCTCAATTTCCACGCAGTTGCAACCCATTGAAAAGACGGAAAAGCCGTCTCATGATTTCGTACAGCGTGACAACCGTCGATTGTCACGTATAGATCTCCGACCTGAAACTCAGGAAGTACAATGATAAACTGCAGTTACATTGACAAAGAGCTAGCACTGTCGCGTTCTATGACACGAACACGCGGCCGAAGGAATCGAACATTGATCGGCACTCGCTTCGGTCACGAAGCGGATTGAGAGGGCGAGAACTCGATCGGTATCGATAGTTGGGTCATACCTCATAGGTTGCGGTCCATTTGAGCGCGAGTGTTGTTGATCAAGCGCGCGGGGTTGTTGTTGGCCTTTTCAATAGCATCGGTAAGCACGGACGGATTAGCTGAAATGACCGCCCAGGATACCCAGATGGCATATCCGCTTTCAATATTGTCCTGAAGACGGGCTGGCTTATTGGTGCTGTTGTTGGGTAACAGCGGCAAGGTCGGCAACCACACGCCAACCAACCCCATCTGTTGATCCAGCGACGCCTGGATTTCCCAATCGACGTACTTACGCCGCCAAGTGTCGATGCCGCAAAGCACGACCATACAGGAACTGCCATGAAGGTGATGTTCGCGAATGCGGCGCATTATGTAGTCGTGATCAGCGCTCGCGATCCGACGTTCAAGTGAATTGTCTGTGAGAAGCTGTAATCGGTCGTGCATCGTTGCTGATAGAGTGTCGTAGTATGCTTGGTCGCCGCCGTGATGGTAGCTGACGAACACGTCGCGGCGCACGGGCCGCACCGGATTGAAGATATTAGCCACAGTACACCATTCGATGGGTTCCTCGCTTGTTCGATCTTTCACTCTACGAAATTTCATCCCGCAGCGGGATGGGACTTCTGCGGTCGACGGCCATCCTGGGATTACGATGCGGCTTTTGGTTTAAGGCTAACCGCGCACGAATTGTACGCGACCTTGACATACAATGCAAATGCATTACTTATGTGAGAATCTATAACGAGTCTCCTATGGCGAAAATGGCTGAAATCCTGGAAATCCCCGCTACCATCACGGAGCGCGGCCAGACGACTGTGCCTGCGGCCATCCGAAAAATGCTGGCCCTGCGCAAACGCGACCAGGTCGTTTTTCATGGCCTAGCGGACGGCACCGTCATGATTTCGAAGAAGGAGTTGCACGCGGAGGAGGGCGATCCCGTGATCGGCAAGTTTCTTGAATTTCTGGCGCGAGATATGAGGCATGAGCCGGAGCGAATTCGGCCTGTGCCGAAGTCGCTGGTCGTGCGCGGTAAGTCCTTGATCAAAGGCGTCAAAGTCGATCTCGACGCGCTTCCGCCGGAAGACGATGCGTGAGCAACGAGGCGTTTGAGGTCAACGGATGGACGGTATACGCGCATCCCCTGTTTCTCGACCAGCTCGAAGCGATGATCAAAGCCGTCGAAAAGGCTCGGAAGAAGGATCAGAGGGGATACAAGAAGAGGCGCGCGACGAAACTTTTTGCGGCCGTTTTGAGGGTCGCATTCGAGGATGTTCCAGGCGACCCCACGCGCGACATCTATCGCCAGGTCAGCACGCGCGGTGACGATTACAAGCACTGGTTTCGCGTTAAATTCCTTCAGCAGTTCCGCCTCTTCTTTCGCTACCATCAATCAGAGAATGCCAAGGTCATCGTCCTCGCATGGGTGATCGAAGACACGACCCTGCGCGTCTACGAGAGCGCTACCGACGCTTACGCCGTCTTCAGAAAGATGTTGGATCGCGGAAGCCCTCCAGACACGTGGAAAGCACTCTTGGCAGCCGCGTCGAGGTTTGAGTCCAAGCGGCGTTTGTCGCGCACAACACGCGTTAGGTGATATTGGGCTCCCGGGCCCGCCAATAAATCTCCGCATGACAGTCGACTGTCGATAAGGCTTCCAGCAGATTTTCCACATCCAAATTACCCTTGAGCGCCTCGATTTCCCTCTTGCCTCGCCGCGCGTCGCAAGACCACAATGGTGGCGGGGATCTTTCAACTGCAAGTCGGCGGGACATGGCGAAATCATTCGCAAGCTCCAAGCGACAGGTATTCCTTAGCTATCGCCGCAGCCCCGCGAGTCTGCAGGTCGCGCGCGAGTTGCGGGCTGCGCTGGAGGCCGAGGGCCTCGTCGTGTGGCTCGACGAGCGCGACATCGACGCCTTCGAGGACATCCCCGACGCGATGCGCGACGGCCTACGCGCTTCGCACGCCCTCGTGGCATTATACGACGAGGCCTACGCCGGGCGCCGCGCCTGCCAATGGGAGCTGACCGAAGCGCTGATCGCGACGGCGGGCGGCGTGGCGGAGCGACAAAATCGGGTATTCGTGGTGGCGCCGTCGCGCACGCCCGACCATGTGCGGCCACGGACGTTGCGCCGGGCGCTGATTTCGTTGTCTGACGAGGCGCCGGGCGCTATCGCCCGATCGGTGCGGCGGCAGGCGGAGGGATTGCGCTCGACGATCGGCAAGGCTCGCCGCCCGCAAGCGAAGCCATGGGTCGGGCTCGCAGAGCATGGGTCCTACGAGCGCTTCGTCGGCCGGACATCGGAGATGTGGGAAATCTTTGACGCTTTATCGGAAAACGTTGTGATCCTAGACGGGCGTGCCGCAGCGCCGCGCTTCGGTTCGGGCCGTGCGCACCTGCACGCCTGGGGCGGGGTCGGCAAATCGCTGCTGGCGGCGGAATACGCCCGTCGGTTTGCTCCGTTCTATCCTGGCGGCGTCTTTTGGCTAAAGGCCGGCGAGCAAGACGGGGAATGGCGGGCCACGCTCGCGGGCGCGTTGCGCACAGTCGCCGAGGGATTGACGACGGACCTACGCGTGTTCGACTACAAGCTTGGGCGCAAGGACAATGCCTCCGGTGCGCTGAACGATGCGCTCGAACTTATTGACTGTGCGATGGCCGTACGTCGCGACCCGCCTACCGAGGCTGACCGAACAACTTTGCAACCGAAGGCCGCTGGCAAACCAATAACAGATATGTATTTCGCCCGAGACTACGACAGCAACAGAAACTTGGCTGAAACGCTCGTTAGAGCGCGAGCTTCGATCGGGTTGGCTTTGGCCCAACGCAATCGCTGCTATTTGTGGATCATTGACGACCTGCCGGAGGGGGCCGGGCGCGAACAGCAAGCGGCCTGGGCGGCGCCCGATGACGAAGGCCTAGGGCGAACCCTATACACCACCCGCGACGGTTCAGGATTCGATGTCGGAATTGCCATTCCCATCGGCATGCTCGAGGCCGACTCCGCCTACGATCTCTTGACTTTCGCGCGCAAGCCGCAAACGCGAGAGGAAGAGGCCGCCGCGCGCGACTTCCTCGCCGTCGTCGATCACTACGCGCTGATCGTCGATGTCGCCGGCCGTCTGGTCGGTGGCGGCTACTTCCCCGGTTTCGCCGACCTGTTGGATATTGCGCGCAATCCGCTCCGGGACGCGCGCCTGCTCAATCTTGATGATGGGCTTCGATTGGCTTTGCCGGGCGACGCTAATCCCAACATCCTGGCCACCCTGCTGCGCAGTTTCGATTTCCTCGCTGCGTTGCCAGCCGGCGCGCTCGCGCTCGATCTCCTGCGTTTCGCGTCCATGCTGCATCCCAATGCGCCGATAGCGCACGATTGGCTCGAAGAGGCACTCGGGCAGGATCTTGCCTCCGCACGTTTTCATCTGACCGACCTCGCGCTCGCGCAGGCGGATTTGCGCGGGCTGATCGTGCATCCCGTGGTGTGCCGCGCTGTGGCGCTGTCGAGCCCGCAGCCGCGCCTTGCCGAACTGCGTGTGCGCGCGGTCGCTACCTTGACGGCTCGGCTCGACCTTGCCGACGAAGTCGACGATCTGCGCACGGCGGAAATCCTGGTCGGCCACGCCTCGGCTTTGCTCGCGCAGGCGGAGGGCGAGGCGGACGCGATCCTGCTCGGCCGGGTGGCCGGGCACCATTATGTCGCCGGCCGCGCCGCGCTCGCCGAAACTCTGTTTCGCCGCCAGCTCAAATTGCTCGAAGTCGTCTTGGAGCCCGACCATGCGGACCTGTTGACCCCACGCGCCAATCTCGCCGGCGCATTGCGCGCACAGGCCAAGACCGACGAGGCGCTGCTTCTGCAACGCGAGGTTCTCGCACGCTCGCGCGCCATCCTCGGCGCAGAGCATCGCGATACGCTGTCGGCGCTCAACAATCTCGCCGAGACGGTGCGGGCGAAGGGCGACCTCGATTCCGCGCTGGCGATGCATGACGAGGCGTTCGAGGCGCGCAGGCGTCTGTTCGGCGAGGAAGACCCGGCGACCCTGACAAGTCTCAGCAATCTCGCCGGCGTGCGGCACGCCCGCGGAGAGCTGGAAGACGCGCTGGCGCTCCGGCGCAAGATATCGGCGCTGCACAGCCGGGACCCGGAAAGCTACGACGCGCTCGTCGCCATGAGCAATCTCGCCGAAACGCTGCGGGCGCTCGATCGCGTAGACGAGGCCCGTCCGGTTCAAGTCGACGTCGTCGCGGGCTTCCGCCGCCTGCTCGGCGAAGAGCACCCGGATACTCTGACCGCACGCAACAATCTCGCGCTGATGCAGTCTGCCCTGGGGTGGCTCGACGAGGCCGCACTAGAAATGCAGAGTTTGGCGGAGACCCGCGAGCGGAGTCTCGGCGCGTCGCATCCCGACACCTTGATGTCCAGACTCAACCTCGCCCAGACATGGTCGAACGCAGGGCAGCACGAGAAGGCGCTGGCGCTGGCCGAACAGACGGCCCGCGCTATGGAGCAAACGCTCGGGCGCGACCATCCCGATACGCTCAACGCCGTCAGCAATCTCGGCGCGATCCTGTATCGGCTGGGCGAAGACGGCGAAACGGCGCGGGTGCTGCTCGAACGCGCGCTGCAGGCGCGCAGACGCGTGCTCGGCCCCACGCATCCCGCGACACTGGTGTCGATGACCAATCTGGCCGGCGTGCGCAGAGACCAGGGCGATTTGCTCGCCGCGCGCGAGCTCTATCGCGAGGCGACGGAAGGTTTCCTGATGACGCTCGGCGCATCGCATGTCTCGACCCGCGCCGCCATGAGCGGCTACGCGCAAACTCTGTTGGATCTCGGCGAATTCGCCAAGTCTTGCGAGATCTACGAACGCCTGCTGGCGTTCCACCGCCAGTACCTCGGCGAGGCCCATCGCGAAACGCTCGACGCCATGAACGAACTGGCGCTCGCGCGCTACCTGTCCAACGACAAGGAGCCCGCCGAAGGACTATATCGTAGCGCGATGGAGATCGCCCGCCGTGCCTATGGCGCGACCGACCCGGCTACCCTGCTGCTGATGGGCAACCTCGCGGGTCTGCTCGAAGAGACGGACGAATGGGCCGCGGCGCTTACTTTGCGGGAAGAGATCGCCGCCGCCCGCCTTAAGGCGCCCGGCTTGCCGGCCGCCTCCACCGTCGAGAGCCTCGATCGACTTGCGCGGACGCTGACGCGGCTCAGTCACTTTGCTCGCGCAAAGGCGATGTGGGCTCAAGCGCTTCCTGCCGCCGTGGAAATCTTTGGCGAAGGGCACGAATTCGTCGAGGGAATTCGCGCCGCGCTTCACGAAATTGGGCCTCAATCGACGAAGCAGGACGATGGTTCGCCGCCCGCGCCCGCTTGAGCGTTCGGTCAGCAATGGATAAGGCAGCGCTACGGATCCACGGATAATTGCGCCTAAAGCGCGAGCCGCGCAAGAAAGAGACCGAAAGCAGCTTCGCAATGAAGATCTTTGTCATTGGCAAAATCTGCGCCGAGGCGGGCGATGCGAATAGAGACGCCGAAGCCCGCCGCCTGGAAGTGGCGATGACGCGCATCGGGCATGATACTATGAGTATGGGGCACGATTTGCTGGCCTGCAGCCCCTTCCCCGATTCCGTCGATCTCGCGGCTGTCACTGGGGCCACAGGAGCGCTCCACGCTTTGACCGGACCGTCGCCTTCAATCGAGATCCACTGTCCGGCGGACTCGAAGGTCCTTGCTGATTGGTCGGTTGTGACAGGTTCTCCACCTCATTCCGGCTTTCGCATGTTCGTTTCCCCTGTGTCGCCGGGCGAGATGGGAGCGCCAAACTGGGCGCACACTTGGCTGCTCGCACAGCTTTCGGCGCTAGAAGCGAGCCACGCCGTTCTAGCGCTCGGCGGCAACCTTTCCGGAACGATGAATCTGCTGCTGTCGCTGGCGGTCGCTAAGTCCAAGCCTGTTCTTCCTCTCGCGTTCATGGGAGGCGCAGCGGCGCAATGGTTGGAGAGATTACGTTGGCCTTTAGGCGACGTCCTAGGGGAGCGGATCTCTGCTCTTTATCTTCCCGAGGGTGCGAACCTGAGTATCAGAATGATTCAGGAGTTGGCCGCCGGCCGCGCAAGAACGGCTGGCGACGTACAGCGGTCGCGGTTTTTCATAGACTATTCAAGACGGAGGCCGGCTGAAGCGGACCACATCGAGATGGTTCTGCGGCGACGGCGGCTCGACGTCTATCGCGACGAGCACCATTTCGGCGCAGGCCGCGATTTGCCGCATGAAGTTCGCGCTCACATCGAGCTCGCGAATGTGTTTATAGCGGTCTGGAGCAAGGAATATGCTTGCAGTCCTTGGTGCTATGACGAACTGGAATATGCATTGGATCGTCAGAAGGAAGGCAAAACCCAACTTTGGATCCTGTGTGTCGATGATACGCGCGTCATCTCGCCGCGCGCTCGAATGCTCGTGAACTATCCATCCACGAACCGTGAACAGATGGAAAAGAACCTTCTTGTTCTGCTTGAACGTTTGGGAGGCGCGCCTTCGGCTTGAACCCGGCGCTCGCGCTGGCGTCTAGGGTTTCTGGTGAAGCCGGCCGAGCCCGAGACTCACGAGGGTAGCAATTTCGCTCGGTCGATGCGAGGCGACGAGGCGGCGGTTCTCGTCAGCCGTCAGCCCGTTGCGAGTTGCGGATTCGCCCTGAGCAGCGGCGAAAGCGCTCAAGCGCGCGCGTCCGGCTTCCCAGCGTGGGTCCGGTTCCGGCGCATCTGCGAAAGCTGGGAGCCAAGCGGCGCCGTCGATCGCGAGCGCCGCGGCGATATCGGACGTCACACCTCCAAAGCCGCCTGCGAGATAGACGGGATGGTCGTGTTCGAGCGAGACTAGCGCCTCTTCCATCAGGCCCGGGTACTCCCCCTGAAAGCCAGCGCGCTTGCCGCCGATTAACACCCTACCATGCGTCTGGTTGGCCATGTAGCGGCGCATCGCCGTCAGCGCGCGACGACGAAGGGCGGGATCAGCGACGGGCTCCGGCGCCTCTTGCCGGCCGTCCGTGGGATCAACCTCGTCGCCGTCGGGACCGAGACTGACGATGGAGCCGATCAGGCCCAGACTCCGGCGGCGTGCGGCGAGTTCCGAAAGTGCGAGTTCGCGATGCTCCTGCCATGCCAGGCATATAGTAAGCGGACTGTCGCGACGGCTGTATTTCTGCAATTCGCGGATTAGGAAGGTCGTGTATCCGTCTTCCCGAAGGTGACCGCCATAGAAGAGCTCGCCACCGGCGATGAGCACGCAGCGGCCAATCTCAGCAAGAGCCAGACGGAAGTGGGTCTCCGCAAGGCCAAGGCGCGCGAGATCCGGGCTGTCGGAAGCCGAGATCGCGATCCGGATTCCGCGCAGGGCGTCGCTCGCCAGTAATTTCGACATCGGTGGTCTCCCCTCAGCCGCCACGGGCGGCAAGCAGGCGGGGCGTCATGATGTCGAGCGGCTTGAGCCCGCTCAGCCGTGCGAGCTTGTCGAGCACGGCCTTTTCGTCCGGTCCAAGCGGCGGGTCCGGGTGCAGCACCCGCAGGCCCGAGAGCGCCGACTTGCGGCGGCGCAACTGCTTGAGGTTCTGCGATTCCAACCAATTGGCGAGGGTGGTGGGCTCTGGCGCGTGCGGCGCCCACCAGGCGATGTCGAGCCCGGCAGCTTCCGCGAGGCGGCGCTGCCGGCGCCACAGAGCGCGCTTGAGGCATTCGTCGACCACAAGGCCGAGGCCGCGACGAATGTCGGCGTCTGACCTGATCTCCCCTTCTTTGGCGAGATGAACGCGAGGCACGTGATCCATCAGAAACGAGCCTCGCTCTTCGCCGGCGCTCAGCGCGTCCAGCGTCACGACCGGCAGCCCGTTTTCCTTCGCGATGCGCACCTCGCGCTGACACCATTCGCGGCTGGAGTACAGGTCGGTTCGCAGCGCCAGAAGCGCTCCGGTCGCCGCGTGTTCTCTCAACTGTCGGTCCCAGTCCCGACCCGGCTCGAGATCGTGAGCGTCGAAGAACTCATGCAGCCGCGAGTGCGCGATGATCCAACGCACGCGGTCGATCAGCACGCTCACCGGTTTTTCTTCACCCGTCGCGGGGTGCTTGGTGTGGCTGATGAAGATCTGCAGCCGGCGGTCGTCGCTGAACTGTGCGATCGCTTGCGCGAGATCGCGGCAAAGCAATTGGCGTCGAGGTTCGGCCGGCCAGTCGGCAGGAACGGCGCCTATGCCTTGAAAGCGGCCGAACAGCGCGCCGAGTTGCGTCCCGTCCACGGCGGCGCGATTTTCTATCCAAGGGAACACGCAGACGCGCTTTGGGCTTGCCTGTTGCGCAGCGACAATATCCTCAGCATAGGCTCGCCAGGGGTTGTTCTTCTGCTCGACCGCGCGCGCCATCTCCAGGCCGAGCACCGGAACCACGGCGACGACCTCCGCCTGCGGCACGCCGTTGGGAGGCTCTCGCCCCGGAACGGGGATCGGCCGCGGCGCATCGGCGGACGAACGCCAACCCGCCGAGCGAACGTAGACTTCGACGGCGCCGCCGATCAGCCCGGTATATCGCGCGCCGTGGAAATGCTCGATGAACTCGTCGGCGACCTCGGCCCCGGCGTCGTCGCCGCGTAGCCAGACGGCATAGATTTCCAGTACGGGAGGCAACATATGCGCCGCCTTCATTGTATCGTGACGTTGAGCCAGTGTAGCGACGGTCGGTAATGTCGCCAAGGGAGCATCCTCGGACGGTCGTCGACCTCACCTGCCTTTTGCGCCGCAGTAGTCGAAATAGGGGTCGTCAGGCAGAACTTCGCGCCATTCGTCGGGGCTCAGCGGTCTGTTGGCCTTGGCGCAGGCCATCGCCGCCAGATTCAGCGGCTCGAGTTCGAGCGCGAAGATACCGCCGTCGCCGTTCGCCGTCAGTAGGCGACTCCGGACTTCGTCGACGAACGCGGCGGAGACATAGCTCGAGCCAGACCTGAACCTCCCGGTTGCACCGGCGTCAGTGGCTGACCACAGCAAGACCTCGCCTGAGGCGTCTCCCGCGGCCAAGACGCCGGAGCTTGCGCCCATCGAGAACGCCGACACGCTCCCGTAGGCTTGACGGGCCTGGAGGACCCGGACGTCGGGTATTCCGATCAATGGAGAGAGTGCGATCGTTTTATCGGCTCCTCCGCCGCCAGAGCCATAAGATGCCAGCGTGCGGTCGTCGCGGGAAAAGGTCAGGCCGGCGACTTCCGATTTCTGCGCGGGCCACGGTGGCCGGACGGCTTTCCAGACGCCTTTCCGGAGCCGGTAAAGAGCGACGGAGCCTTCCGTCAGGCCGATCGCCATCTGGTCGCCGACGCGGCTCAACGCCGCCATTCTCGCTGCGACAGGCGGGAACACAACAGCGCGCGCGACCCGGTCGCCATAGATCCGGTAAGTCGCAACGCGCTTGCCGTCTTCGTCCACGGTCACGACCGTTTCGCCGTCCCCACTGATGGCGATATCTGAGGGCGCACTGGGTGAAGCGGCAGATAGGATCAGCGGAGCAGCTTCGGGCTTGTCCAGCGCGAGATGAAGAACGGCGCCGCCTGATGTGACGAAAGCGACATGCGAGCCTGCTTCGTCCAGCGCGATTCCGGAAACAACGGACGTCACTTCCTCGAAGCCATCGGCGGAGCGTCGCGGCTCCCTGAACAGAAAGCCACTCCCGTCGAGGCGTCGAGCCGCCTTCTCGAGATCTGTCGCTTGCTCCCACTGGTTCGAAACGAGGCGGCGGATTTCACCGTGACCTCCGTCCGCGACGCCCGCCACTATCGCGCCGGTTCCGTCAACGCGGATCTGGGACGGGGAGGGGTTCAACTGCGGCAGGTCCACGCCAGGTCCCTGCCGCCCCGCCAGATCCCAGACTGCAACGGAGCCATTGGCGGCGGCGGAATAAAGTTCGTCCGCTGTCGCACCAAAAACGATCGCGGTTACAGTATCAGAATGAGCGCGGAGCGGCTCCGCGCCTGTGCCTTTGCCCGTGGCTGCGTCATACAGCCAGACGGAGCCGGAGGAGTCGCCGACCGCGACGCGAGAACGCCTGTAGTCGATTGCCACCGCGGTCGCGAGTGGCGCGATGTCGCCAACTATCGGCGACTGGAGTTCGTTGTTTCTCCCGTCAAAATAGTGCATGCGGCCGTAACCGCTGACGGCGACAAGCGATCCGTCGGCGACATATCCCAGCGCAAGCACGCCGCCCTCAATATGTGGGTAGCGCTGCAGAACGTGCATCGTGCTTGTGTCAATGACTTCAATAACGCCGTCGCTCGTGCCAGCCGCCAGACGCGGTCGTTTTGGGTCGAAAGCCAGCGAATTGATGCGAATGAGATCGCCTTCGTCAAACTCGCCGGCGACGATACCGTCTGCAAGGTGCACAATCGCGATCCGGCCTGCGCCGGTGCCGATCGCGATAAGCTCGCCCGTTGTGTCGTGGACGAGAGTCCTCACTCGGGTGTCGCGCCCAGGCGGGACGCCCGCGGGACCCCGCGCTAATATGCGTTGGTCGCTTCCGACGACCTCGTCGACGCGTCCGTCTTGGCGTCCCAACCAAATTTTGTCGCCGAGAGCGAGAACCGCCGTAACCGCCTCGCGCGACGCCTCTTCCCGTGGCAAAGTTTCCGCGGCATCGCGCGGAAGTCGCCGCAGGCCGTCCGACGTGCCGATTAGGAGAACGGCTCCCTTGGCCAAGGCTGCCGCCTCAACACTAGCGCCGCTTCGGATCATGCGTTTCAGGAAGCGAAATTCCTGCAGCTGTTCGAGCGCCGCGCCCCGAGCCTCTGGCGTTTCGCTTATGAATACAGCGTGAGCGGCCATCAGCAGGGCGCGATCCGCACCGGCCGCCTGCCTCGCCATCAGCGCAAGTTGACGCGAGGCGGAAACGAGCCGGCGTCGTTCGGCCAACTCGTAATTTACAAGCGCAATGACAGAGATGGCGAGCAAGACGAGGCTAGCCACGATCGCGCCCATTGCGAACCGTCTCCAGACGGCGCTCTGGCGCTCGCGCGAAGCGTCGAGAAAACGCTTGACGCCGGCGACAACGACAACGTCCGTGTTGTCGCGCATCATGGCTTCCGCCTCGGCGAGTTGCCTGCCGCCGTAGAGTATGCTGAAGTCCTTCTGCTTCGACTTCGCCCAGCGCTCCGCGTCCCTCCGGATCTGATACGGTGTGAGCTGCGCCGGTCCGCGATCTCCCGCGACAACCGTGCCGCTGATTGCGCCTTCGAGCTTTTCGAGGCTCAGGCGGTCCCCGGGACCCTTGGTGAAATCCGCCCAGTTCACTTCCTGAAACAAATTACCAGAGCCGAGCTTGCGCGCTTCCTCCATCGACAGACCCGGTAACGCGACAGGAATGATTTTCAGCTTCGGGTCGCGTCGGTAACGCGACAAAGCAAGCTCCGCCTCCCAGAAATGCGTGGGCCCCCAACCGGCGCCGCCCAGGAATATGGCGCAGGCGTCGCAGCCTTCGATCGCCTTCGCGATCCAGGGTATGAACTCAGCGCCGACCGGGATCGAGAACACATCCAGGAAGAATTTCCTGCCGAATTCGATCTCGAGCGCGTCGGCGATCGACTTTACGACCTCTTTGTCCGCGCTATTGTGACAAAGGAAGGCCGTGCTGTCGCGACCGTCCCGGGTCTTGATCGCAAGACTCAATGCGTCCTGCTGCGAATCTGAAGCGAGCGACGCGCCGGGCATTTCTGGATAGCTCCTATGGCGCCCGGGCGGGCTGCCCTCGCTTGGCGTGCGAGGGTGCGTCCAACAGACTGCTTCCGAGCAGGCTCATCCAATGCTCGAGATCGACGTCATCTCCAAGATCGCCGGTGATTGCCGGAAGAAACAGCTTTTCTCCGACATGTTCGCCAAGCGCGCGATAGGCCTCAAACTGCGACTCGCTGAAAAACTGGTCTGCCGTCGAGTGGTGCGGGAACGCCGGCTCGTCGAGTTTATAGCGCTTGATGAATTCCCCCTCGTTGCCGGTCAGCGAAAGCTTCAGGTAGATAAGATAGCCTATCTCCACATCGCCGTCCTGCCGTCCGCGCGGGTACAGGATGCGGCAGAACCGAAAATGCGACCGGCTGAGCCCAGAAGCATTCAATCTAAGATCGTCGAGGTCCGCCTCCAATACGATGCCGAAGTCGATATAGGCGAGCCGCTGCAGGTTGGTCAGGGCGTGAAATGTCATGCTCGGATCACTTTCGCCGTCGATTGCGACGATGAAGCGGCAGCGTCGGCGCAGCAATTCGTAGACGCCGAGGTTTTCGATATGGCCACCGTCCGATATATTGACGAAATCGCCGCGCTCATCGGCGGTCGCCGTCAACTCGCGCAGCAGTTGCTTGACGCCCGGACCCCAGGCCCGAGCGGGTTTCTCTCCTGGCTTTCTCAACCACAAGCCGAGCCGAAGGTTCAGCGTGGTAAGCCAAAAGCTGGCGTAGCGGGTCGTCCGCAACCCCATCTGAGGTGAGACTGCGGCGCCGGAAAGCGCCATCGCGGTCGCCAGATCGAGCTTCGGATTGGCCTGCTCCCAAGCCAAAGTCGACATGTGGCGCAGCACGCCGGCGCCGGTAGCGACCGGTGTGATAGCAAATACGTCGCACAAGCGGCCGCGCATGGCGGAGTCGCGCGACCCCGGCAGATTGAGCGCGCAATTCACAATTGGGAAATGCGCGCATGCGGAATCGAAGCCGCTCATAAGAATTGGCGCCGCAGGATCGCCATTGCGGTCGATCAGGAAGGCGGCGGCGAGCTTGGCGCGATAATAGGCGTGGAGCGATGTTGCATTCACGTCAACCGCGATCCATAGATAGGCGAGAACAGCTGCTTCGGCGACGGCGGCAAGAGCGGCGGAGACCGCTCCTACTTCGCCATAAGTCTGAAAGGCCAGCGTTTCCAGAATCAGGAACAGCGCTCCAATCAGTAGCGATAGAAGTGCCGGGCGCAATTTGCTCAGTACGGCAAGCGCCGACCCCGCGATCGCCAAAGCAGACGTCAACGCTGCCAATGCATTTCTGGCGGCGTTGAGCGTCATCCACAACTTATCCTTGCCGGAGTCCCAGTGCGCGGCTCTAGTCAGAACTAGGGTCCATGTTTCGTGTGCCGCGCCGAGTATGATCCAGACGATCGGGATTAGAATGATGCATCCGAGAGCGGCCATCAACTTGTCGCTGGGCCCAGTTGTGGTCCCGATCCGTCGCAAGAGTGGCGTAAGGATAAACACGACCATGACGAACGCCAAGGATAGGATCGGCAGCCAGATGGCGAAGGTCTCCGAAACGTAGCTGCGCAGGAGATATTCGCAGAAGCCGAAGAGAGCGGAAACCAAGCTTAGAACGAGCAGGTTGAGAAACACGCCGTTGGCTTGCGCCATAATCAGTGCGAGGCGCTCCCCGAAGGAGCCTGAAAGATAGCTGGCGTTCTGCCTGATACGCCGCAATATTTCGGACTCGCCGTTATCGCGGGCAAACGGCTGCTCGCCGCCTCTCAAACCGAGCACTGAATTTTCACCTGCTTTTCCGAGGAGTTGCGTGAGGAACGAACCAGAGTAGCCACCCCCTGAGACGGTAGAGAGATAGTCGAACTGCGGCAACAGGTTTCGCTTGGCGAGAGAAACCATGACGCCCAGCGAAAAGGTCGCGCTGCGGATCCCCCCGCCAGACAGGGCGAGTCCGGAGGCCCATTTCTGTTCGAGTGCCAAACGATAGTGCAGGCGTCGCCGTTTGACACTCTCCCGTTCCGCACGGGCCAAGGTTGCGAGGTCGGCGTCGATCGCGGGAGGGAGTGGTGCCGGCGCTTCCGACGCGCGGGCGTCGTCTTCGGTTCGATTGGCGAGCGGCAGTCCCAAAGGGCGCCAACGCACCGATTTCGCCATTTCCTCGACGACGGCTTTGCGGTCGGGCCGCGTATTGCGATCTATAAGGTAGCCGACATCGCCGCTGACGACGCGCAAGACCGTGTCGAGATCAATCAGCGCGGCCTGAACTGCAACGAGCTCGGCTCTAAAATCATCGGAACTGTCGAGTGCCTTTAGCGCACCGGCTGAGCTTCTCGAATGCCACTTGGCGGTGAATGGGCGCACGTGCGCATTGAGGACATACCAAACAAGGGTCTCAAACGTGGCGCAGCCGGGATTCTGCTCCGTGATGTCCCGCGATTTCGGGAACAATTCGAAGATGCTGGTCAACGCGCGCTCCTCCACACCCTCGCCATAGCCAAGGGGCTGGGTCGCGATACGCGAGATGAGTTCAATGTGAAATTTGCGCGCGGCGCTGCGGTCAGCTTCGCCCGGAAGCCAGTTTCGTGCACCGTATACCGCCAAGAAGTTGGTTCCGAAAGCGGAATTTGCACTCAATGCCGCGCTTGCTACAACAGAACTCCACGGCATAGCGTCCTCGTCCGCCCGTGTTTGACTTCCCGATGGTTGATAAATCGCGCTGGCATCGCCAGCATAAGCGTCGTTATCTGGTGATTGAGGCTCGCTCACTTGAAGATACTCAGCAAAAGCAGATTATACGTCGGGGTCGTTCATGACGCCGCGAAGATGAACATACGATGGCTGCTGCGCCGCTGTCGCGAGCGTGCTCCTTTTCGCCGTTCAACCCGAGGCAGACTTGATAAGCATTAGTGATTCGGCTCACTATTGTTCTGCGTATTTAACGTCGCACAGCTTGACAGCGGCTCTCGTTTTCGCAGATCCGCCTACCAGCTGGTACGCCACGATCACTCACAATTACAACAGACTGTTTCCGTAAGTCGATCCATCGGTTAGCTAGGCAATGCAGGCCCTTGCCGTCCTTCTCTTTTGTCCACCGTCGAACTTCAATAGCCGAATAGCAGGTACCATCCTAAATACCTTTTTGGGTTGCGGGCGGACGAATTTCAACTCCTCCGTAGCGTCAGCCGGCAGCAGGGCTTGCTACTGGTCACTCGATGCGTTATCGTTGAATAGCCAATTTTTGAGTTTTTGGGTTCTCCGCGCCTCCAGGATTGCGAGTTTTCGCACATAAGATGCAATTTTGCGACTTTGAGCGGAACGTAAGGCCACTCGATATCTAAATTACGCAGTAGACCCTGGTCGATAGCTGTTAAATGGTCTTCTCAATGGGGGCTTGCATGGCTTTAAACCAAGCGTATTTTTTCGACGTTTCGAGGTCATATAGCGAGCCGACTCTCTTACGATGCATCCATGCAAAGCGATATCGACCGTTTGCGCCATTACGACTGAGTCGCTTCTTTCGTGAACTCTGCAGTGCGATCTTCCTAGCTTGGATGCTCGCCAGCTTCACCTTCGTGCTGATCGGAGTCAATCAAGCCCGCGCCGAAGGCAGCTACGAGCGCGGACTCTGGTACGATGTCGCAGGCATTCTGCCGAGATATCTAGGTACGAAGGAGAACGAGGCCGACAAACTCTACAATCAAGGTGTACGACGCGTGCACATCATGATCAATGAGAGCATTTTCCAGAAGGCCGTCCATTGCGAATGTACAAAGGGAAAAGTTCTGCGCTTCATGTATGGCGATCGATCCGACGACGAAAAGGTGCAGGTGACCCAGTCCTATCAAGCGTGTCTTGAGCAAAAGCAGGTCGCCAATAGGGTTTGCGCTTTTGCTAGCGCGTACCGCTTCGAATTTGACAAATGGGGCCCGCAGGCTCGCTTCAATCGTTTGGATCGCTTCATAAAGCAGCTGAACGATAGGAATATTGAGGTGATACTAACGATCTGGCCTGAACCCACTCGTCTCTATTCGGACAGCCTCTCGGACTTGACACGGAACTTCATCCTGAAGACGCGCAATATCTACGCAATCGAGCTCGAGGACGAGGAGAACTGGACGGAGGTGTTCACTTCGACCGGCGCAAAGACGGAGTTGGACAAGGCCGCGCACGACCTAGTCACGAAACTCCGAGCCGAGCTGCCAAACAAAGTCAAGATCGGGGTCACCACGGCGGGGCGCGGGTTCACGGCTGGGCGCGAGATCGCAGACCCAAAATTCAGGTACGACGCTTTGCTTAACGATCCGCGCGTGGACTACATAGCCTTTCAGGCCTATCAGGATACGCACGTGACGAAGGATTCGAAATTCGTCTGTTCAAAGGGCTTGGTTGAGGGTTCTAACAGCCCAGACAGATTGGCCAGCGCGGCGGTCGATCTGATGAGTGGCATAGAGAGCCTGAGAAACAAGAACTTGATTCTCGGCTTGTCGGCCTATCAGCTCGATTGCTCCGGGCAGCAGCAAAAGAAGGGCGTGGCCGGAACTATCAACATGTATAAGGCGGCGAAGCAGGCGATCTGCGCGGCCGAGCGGTCGGAAGGCGGGAAGGGAAGGCAGATCCGGGTTATTGGCGACGCCTATTTCTCCGAAGCCAACGTTACCGGCCAGCGCGACAAAGGCAATTTGTACGCCCATAACTTCCTTTCGCTGTGCCGGGCTTCTGATATCAGGGCGCACTGCGATACAACAGGCGCGAACACAAGCGACAGTGACGGCAAACTCACGACCGAACTGGCTGACGTCTGTCCCGATATTTGGAAGGATCTGGAGAACCGGGTCGTCGCCACACCCGGTGGCGGCGGAAATCGCGAGAGTGACATTTATATCTACGGAAGAAACAAGAGGTGACCCGCTCGTGCCCTGCGATCTGCGTGGCGCAAGGACTGGAGCCGCTACGTCTTGCATCAACGGCTCCTTGTTACCCCTGCGAAAGCTTATAGGCGCTGAGTTAGCGCCTTCGGGCGAGAAAGGCTGCGCAATTCGTCCTTGCGAGTTAAGCGATCCGGCCTCGCTGTGATCGAACGTCGCGCTTCGTGCAGCAGAGTCACTGGATGGGTTACGTTTCGCTCGCAAGGACCTTGAAGGTAGGTCTAAACAGAAACCTCGCATGGGAGCATTGGCGTGAGGTGCAACTGAAGTCGAGCTTGGCGATCTGGAGGGCGAGGCTCTAGCCTGATCCTCGGGGGTAGCCGGTCGGAAGTGATCGGGGCCGAGATCTTGGCAATCGGGGGGACAGCACACGGCATGACTGCCCGGGAGTCCCTCTTCCGCGGGAATAGCAGGTGAGCTATATTTTATTTCATTGGGTCCGCGCTGGATGCGCGAATCTACCCGCTTGACTCGACATCGTCGGCGACAGTTCCGTCACGGTTTTTCGGACGCGCTCTGAGCAATACGGCTGTTCAAGGCGGCGAGGTGACGTTCGACTTGGGCGCTCTGCGATCGCCAATCAGTCTTGTCGGCGAGGTTCGTAGGCACATCGCTCTTTGTCTTGAGATCGATTACGTACTTTGCGATCTCGTAGCAGCTTCTGGCGTCGGCCCAATTCTGCTGCGTTTCGAACTCATCGGCCATCGCAACGATGTTGGGGAGGCTCTCTTTCAGATAGCTCGCCGAACTGTTGCTCCTCATCACGCTCTGCCAACCAGCCACGGCCCGGCGCAGGGCCTCGACCCGATCCGACCCGTTCAAATGCGTAGCGTAGGCGTATCCCGCCGCCGCGTAGAGGTCCGCGTAATCGACCTTCATCTCATCCGCGTCCCAGAGCTCCTTGGCAAGCACGGAAGCTTTCTTCGCATTCTCCTTTGCGGCCTCCGAACGCCCTTGCCGATCTAGAAAGTCGGAGAAACTCAGGTACTTCGGTACAACAAAAGACTTGCTTAGTAGATTGCTCGAATCTGCTGCCAGCGATTTTTCCTGAAGCTGAATTGCGTCGCGATAGACACGCTCCGCTCCAGCGATATCATTGAGACCGATCAGAAGGTCGGCCAATTTCGAGCGCGTCGCTGAAAGATTGGAGTTGAGGCCGGGGTCTTTCGGATTTTTTTCAACCAGTTTCTCTTGCTCCGCCTCGGCCGCAAGGAGGTGCGACTTGGCGTCCTGCGGACGATCGTACAGTTGAAATGCGCGGCCCAAGCGATATTGAACCTTGCCGACTTCGCGCCTCCAATCGTCGGTCGAATGCGCCGCAAACATCTCCTGAGCTATTGTTAGCGAGTCTTCGATTAATGCAATCGCGGCCTTCAGGTCGCCAGAATCCTGCTTGAGATCGCCGATTTTCAACTGCACATCGAGGAGGTCGTGGCGCCACTGGATATCCTCTGGCTGTCGCGCTTTCAGAAGTTGGGCAGTCGAGCGGGCGCTTTCGAACGCCGCAAGCGGGATCTCAATCTGCTCCGGGCGAGACCGGGAGCGAGACAACGCTTCTCCGATCCGCACCTGGCTCGAGTAGAGCAGCTGCAGGTTTCTCGGGTCGGGAGGGTTCACTTGCGTCAGAGCGATTGCATAGGCCTCCGCCTGCTTCGCTAGTACGAGAGACTTCGCCCGCTTGCCTGTCCTGGCGGCAATGTCGGCCTCGACAATCAAGAGCTGCGCGCGAACTGATTGCACGCCTGGCGACCCGTTACCGAGGTGGGCGAGGAGGCCTTCCGTGGTCTCAGACAAGTCATCGGCCCCTTTGGCTTTGATTTCGCCGGAATTGAGATCATCGAGCACCTTGCCCAGAAGGGTGTGGGCCGCCTGAAGCCTGGCTTCATCGTTTGCGGCCTCGAGCCGCCGTTCGCGCTCTCGGCTCAGGAATGTACTGCTGGCCGCCAGCAGCGCTAGCAGAAGAGCGATTGAAAGGACAATTTGACGGGTTCGCGATCTTCTGCGCTCACGTTTACGTTCTTGGGCAGCTTGTTCTTCCTGCCTCTTTTGCGCGACACCCGTTTCGATCAAGCGCTTCGCGTGCGCGAATTGACCGCCATAGCGCTCGCTCCAGGCGGCGGTCCGCGGCCGCCTGTTCCACCATTCGCTCCACTCTTCGATATTGGCCGGCGGCGCACCATTGCCGTTGGCGTCGAGCATCGACAGCAGCGCGCGATATCGCTGACCGTCGCGTTCCTCATCGCGCAGCCAGCCGACCGCGGGACGCGCCGTCGTCGGGTCCAGGGTGTCTGGATCGCCAGCAACCTTTCTCCACCGCCGCAGAATCGCTTCATGACCGAAATCCAGCACTGTTTCGTCGGATAGAACGGGCGTCGACGACAACGGCGGCGTGAGGAAGGAATAGTCGTCTGAGCGGAAACGATCGCAGACGTCACGCAAGTCCTGTTCCGTCACACCGCTCTCGGCCCGCGCCTGAGAAAACATGAGCCAGCGCCGCGTCGCCCGGCCCTCTCGATCGACCTCCGCGAGCGCACGCATCAGTTGTTCGACGGCGACCTCGCGGCCCTTGAAGTCGTTCAGCAGCTCGTCGGCGTGCTGCGAAAGCGCCTTTTCCAAACCGCCGATGTCGCGATAGTCAGCGAGCGTTAGCTCGCGCGTCGTCACGGTCGCGGAACGAGCGTGGCTCCAAAGCCGCATCAGGCAGTGCTGTAAGACGGGCAGAGGGTCGTTTTCCTCGTCGATGTCGTTGAGAAGACGCTCGACGAGCGCAGACTCGATCCGCCCCCCAGCCTTGGCGACAGGTTCCTTTATCGTCGCCTCGAGCTGATCCCGCGTCAGATTCGGCACCAGATATTGCATACCGCTGACGGCTTCAGGCAGGCCGTGAAAATGGGCGCATTCGCCCATGAAGTCGGACCGCATGGTTATCAGGACGTGGATGTCCGCCAGCTTCCGCCGCGAGGAGTCGAGCAGCAGCCGAACGAACTGGGCCGCTTCGTCGCGCCGTCGCGCCGCGTCGATCGGGTCGCGCCGGCCACCGAGCTCGCCCAGACCGAAGCGGAACAGCTCCTCGAATTGGTCCACCACCAGAAGTAACGACTTGCCGAGGTCGACGCCGATTTCGGGGAGCGCTTCGTCCAGTCCGAAACTCGATTGTCGCAGCAGATAATGCACACGGTCCTTGCGGGCTTTTGCTATCTCAGCGTCGGTGTCGTCGGCGAGCGCTGCGAGCGCCTCTGCGAGCCGTTCCAGCGGCGCTGCGCCCGGGCGCATTTCGGTGCAGCGCCAGTCCTTTCCGCCCTCGGTTTCCGTCTCCTCTGCGAGTAGGCCGCGCAGACCCGCGCGCACCAACGAGGATTTGCCTCCGCCAGAGGAGCCGACCACCGCGACAAAACGGCTCGCCGCCACCAATCGGTAGACGGCGAAGCTCTGATCCCTGCGGCCGAAGAAGTAATCCCGGTCTGCGAAGGCGAACGGGCGCAGGCCAGGAAAAGGCCTGTCGGCAGACAGGGCGGTCATTGCGCGGCTCGAGCGACGCTCGCGGCATCGGGGTCGAGCTCGCGCAGAACGTCGATCGTCGGCTCAGTTCCATTGACGAGATCGACGACTACGTCGATCTGGGTTGGCGGGAAAATATACGAAAGGGCTCTCTTCGACTTGCGGTTGTTTGGCGGCGGGCCTGCGACGACGGCGCGCCGGCTGAACGGCTGTTTGCGCCGCAGCCGCTCCCATTCGCTCAGTTCCTGCGCCGCGCCCTTGGCCCAGACCTCGTTCGCGCTGGCCCAGCAGACCGCGACGACGTCGCAATCGTCGAGATTCTGGCGGTGTATCCGAAGCTTTCCGTTGTCGTCGCCGTCGAAGGCGGGAAAGATCAACTCGACCGCCGAGGGATGCAGAGCGTCGGCCAGTTTGAACGCGAATTCGGAATCACTTTCTGTGTGATAGAGATAGATGCGCTTCACCGCTTCCGGGTTGCTATGCCACCCGGCCGGCCTTTGCGGTGCTGCGATCGCCAGCCGCTGCAGCAGGAATTCCGCGAAATGCGTGAGTACCGAACCGACGATCTTGTCGGACGGCAATTGACGGTCAAACCGCGCGAGGACCGCGAAAGGATCGCGGCCGCGGTCGTCTGCATTACCCACGCCGTCGTCCAGAATCTTGGGCGCCCAGATGATCCGGTGAAACGGCAATGCGGCGTTGGGATCGGCCGCCTCGGCACGTTTTGCCGCGCAGGTGAGCTGCAGCTTGACGATCCGATCGAGATTGGCGTCGTCCGGCGCAAACCCCGGTTTCTCGCCGAGCAGGTGCACGGCCGCTTCGGATTTGGCCAGAGCCTCCTCGATAAAGGCGAGCGCGCCGGAATTTCGCGGCATTTCCGCGTCGGGATCCGGCTCGACGGAAAAGCCCTTGCCCTGCAGCTCCTTCACCAGCCTCTCATAGGCCGGCCGCATGTCATCCGCGGGCTTGGAGAGGAACACACTGCGGCCATTGGGAGGGCTGACCGTCGCAGGTGCAACCTCGACAAGTTTCGCCGGTCCGGCCTCGGGCGCTGCGGGCTCCTCCGGCTCCTTAATCTCACCAATATTCAGTTGAAACTCTTTCGCTCGCCTCCAGATGTATTCAGAAAGAAGAGCCAAGGTTGTGTAATAGTCGTCGGATTGGACCTTGCCGAAATCGTAGAACGGCTGCTCCTCTAAGATCTTGTCGTCCTTATTGCGTTTGTAGAACAGGTAGCCGACTTGGTCTCGCAGCAAATCCGGCCGCTTGTCTAGATCAATATGCTGCCGTCCGACTACGACGATCCGGTTACGACGATCGGAGAGACTTTCTGCCTTCCAGCGATCGGCAAAGATTTCGAGCTCGTTCTGGCAATTCTTGCTGTCCAGCCAATTTCGAGACAACACGACGACGAGCAGATCAGCATCTTGCAAACCTTCGGCGATTTTTGGATTGAACTGCTCGCCGCGTTCGATGCGGGCCTTGTCGTACCAGACTTCGACTCGCGGCGGCCCTTTCTGGCAGAGGGCGAATTTCAGCTGCTCACGGAAGAAGGTGACGAAGCCTTTATCGATACTCGTGCCGGCGGGCACCTCGTCGTCCAGGCCAGCATAGGAAACAAAAATGCTAATTTTTTTCGCAATCAAGGCTCGCCTCCCGTCTCAGGAGCCCTGTCCAGGTTTTGCTGCCTTCGGAAAGGCGGCTCCCTTCGGGAAATCGCACAATCTTTTGCAACGAAGCTAAGTAACTCTAGCAGACACGCAGCGCGCTGGCAGCTTTTTTTCGTTATGCATCGCCCGATTTTTGCTACTGCAGCGGGGTTGGGTCACGGTTGCGCTCGGAGATTATCTCCTTCGCTCGCTATCCTCTGCCAGCCAACTGCGCGCCGCGAACATTCGGGGAATTCTGGCCGCCTGTACTTGAAAGCTCCGAGCCGCCGCCCGAGCGTTCGAATTGTCCGATGCTGCGTCTATGGCGACTGGCCCGGAGGAGGGATAAATGGTGGTGAGGTTCCATAATCATTATTATGCGAACAGCGTTTTTACACGTTATATCAATGGTATAGTTGGCACATCGTCCGATTTGTGCGGCCAGAGTGGGCTCTCCGGGGGTGGCGCGCCGGGAGGCTGTGGCCTAGATTCGAGTCTTGGCACGGGATTTCGTCGGCTTCGCATTCGGCTCGATGCGTAGCGCCTCGGCTATGTCGAACGGGAACGCAGCGGGGTCGGTTGGCGCGCGCCCGTGGGGCATCGCGGTCGAGCTGGGTCTCATGCGGCCTTGCGATCTGGGTCGCCCTTGATTCTCCGTATGGCTGGGCCGGGGACGGCCGCTGCGCGAATAGGCGCCTTTTCGCTTTGGCGTCCAAGGCTCCGCCTGGCGCGCGTTTTCGACGACGTTCGCTGCAAACACGTTCGCCCTTTCCCTGATCTCGGGCTTGAGCCTCGCGGGGATCTCGCAGGCCGTGAACGCATCCGTTCGTCACGCCTCTCCGGTCAAGGCTTCGCCTCGGTTGCATGGGTGTTTTCCTATGGCCGTCGTTCGCCGTCGAAACCCTGCGCGCTTACGAATTTTCCCCTGCCCTACGGGCATTCCTCGCGAGCGGCCTACGGCGCGCGCAAAATTCTTCTCGCTTCGGGTGCTGCGCTGACGCTTCGCCCTTGCGCCTTCAGCGCCGCGGTTCGCCACCGCCCTGTGCCAGCCATTCCCGTCA